>JACDJB010002101.1_pt1 | contig 14996 bp, 10 predicted proteins | sample 7454121 | NCBI WGS metagenome assembly JACDJB01 (sample SAMN14253290, study PRJNA609438) | sludge metagenome | isolation source: sludge after 25d culture with pyrite | collected 2018-12-20 | reverse complement strand
GCCGATGCGCTGGGCATCGACGAGGTGTTCGCCGAGGTGCTGCCCGAGGACAAGGACTCCAAAGTGACCGAGCTCCAGGGTCGGGGCCGGCGCGTGGCGATGGTCGGCGACGGCGTCAACGACGCGCCGGCCCTGGCCCGCGCCGACGTCGGCATCGCCATCGGGGCGGGCACCGACGTGGCGATGGAGTCGGCCGGGGTGGTGCTGGCCTCGTCGGACCCCCGCAGCGTGCTCGGGGTGCTCAAGCTGTCCAAAGCGAGCTACACCAAGATGATTCAGAACCTAACATGGGGTGCCGGCTACAACCTGATCGCCATCCCGTTGGCCGCCGGGGTGCTCGCGTTTGCGGGTATCACCCTGTCGCCGGCGGTCGGAGCGATCATCATGTCGGCCTCCACCGTGATCGTGGCGGCCAACGCCCAGCTGTTGCGCCGGGTCGATCTCGATCGGGACCGCCTGTGCGGCCAGGGGTAGTCCCTGACACCTGGCGCCCCAGGCCCCGTATGCGGGCGCGTCGTCCCGTCGTTGCTCGCCGGACCGTTGGGGCTGAGCGGCGAGCTGTTCCGGGGCCTTCGAGAAAGCGGTTTCCAACCGGAGGGCCGGCGTGATTGGATGGTTGGACCGAGGAAAGGAGGTGGTCCACATCAACGACAGTTCTTATGGGACTTCGGAGGTGGCTGGCCGCTAAAGCGGCTCGCTGGATCTCTTTGGCGAATCCCCGCCAGACACCCGGCGGATCGATGATCGGGAACAGTCCCGCTCGATGCAACACGCGTCGATCCGTCGTTCACAACCAGTAACGCAATGAGGGAGGCGCTCCGAAGCCGGGGCGTCTCCCTCCGCGTCCGGACCAGCACGTCACCGCATCCGTAGGTGTCAATGGCCGAGCGTTGCCACATGATGACCCAATTGCACGTACCCGGACGATCGCCCAGCGACCGGCCGGAGGATCGTCGAGGGGTATCTGCGAATGCCGCAGCACCAACCCGATGGCTGGGCCGATCTCGACCGACTCGCTGACGCCTCGACCCGAGGGATCTTGCAACGCCTCGATCAGGAAGAATCCGAAGCGGGATTACCGCCGCGGTTGCGCGCGGTGAGGTGTGGCGGTGAGGTGTGGCCCTACGAACACCCCGACGCGGGGCGGCGACCGCACCTGGTGCTGACCCAGCGTGTGAGGAGCCTTCAGTCTGAGCGCACGTCGGAGGTGTGCGCCGCACTCGGTGCCGCCACCGATTGCCCGGGGCCCGGCTGACCGTACGGGCCGGCGAGGAACTCGTTCAGCTTGGCCTCGGCCTCGTCGCCGAAAAGGATGTCGCACACCTCGCGCAGGCCCTCGGTGTCGCCAAGGTCGGCGTTGGGCACCACCTGTTCGATCTTCGAGCGGCGGCGCATGAAGTCCTCCAGGCGGGTCACCATCTCGGTGCTGGCGGCCAGGTACAGCTCGACGCGCAGGTAGTCGGTGCCCCCGAAGATGTCTTCGCCCATCGACGGGTCGGAGCGGATCGCCTCCAACATGGCGAACGCCCGACGTCCGTAGCGCCGCCAGAGGCGGTCCGACAGCGGCTCCACGTCGGGTCGCACTCGCAGGTCGTCCAGGCGCATCAGGCGGGCCTGACGGTAGAACACGTCGCGGGTTTCGCTGGTCGGCTCGCCGTACCAGGTGCCGGTGTCCTTCTCGAGGGGCAGCCCCAGGTCCTCGACAGCGTCGGCCACCTCCTCGCCGACGTTGAGGCAGTCGGTCAGCTTGCCGCCGAAGATGGAGATCACGCTGCGGGCGCGGTCCACCTCGATCTCGTGCTTACGGCTGAGCGACGTCCAATCGACGTCGGTGCGGTCGCCACCCGAGTTGGGCACGACCAGGGGTCGAACGCCGCAGCGCTCGGCGATGACGTCATCGGTGGTCAGGGGTTTGGGTAGATCGAGGCGTTTGTTGATCTGATCCAACAGGAACGCCCGGTCGTCGTCGGTGACGCCGGCACGGGGGTCGTCGGTGCGGGTGTCGGTGGTGCCGATCACCGAGCGGATACCCATGGGGATCACGTAGAACAGCCGCCCACTGTCATCGAAGAAGGCGAGCACCCGCTGGTGTTCGGTGGTCGTCAGCCGGGGGACGATCAGGTGGATGCCCTTGGAATAGACGATGCGATGCTCGGTCGTCACGCCCCAGGCGGAGTTGAGCCCGTCGACGTAGGGGCCGGCGGCGTTGACGATCGTGCGGGCCTTCAGCTCGAGGCGTTCGCCGGACTCCAGGTCGGCAAGGCCGAGCTGCCAGTGACCATCGCTGCGCTGGGCATCGACCAGGTCGACGTAGTTGGCCACCGCCGCCCCGGCCTCGATCGCCGAGCGGACGAACCCGAAGACGAAGCGGGCGTCGTTGTCGCGCAGGTAGGCGTCCCGGTACTCGATGCCGCCCCGGACGCCGTCCGTATCGATGACCGGTTCGGTCTTTTTGATCGCCTCGGCGCTGTGCAGCTTGGGTGGCCGGGTGCGGAACTTGCCGATGCCCCAGTAGGCGGTGGCGCCGAGGGCAGCGAACCATGGCGGGTAGGGCGAGCTGTCGTCCAGTGCGGCCAGAAACGACAGCTCGGCCACGTTGTCGGGGTAGGCCTTCATCAGCCGGTTGCGGCTCTCACACAGCTTGTACACCAGCGGCAGCTCGTAGTTCTCCAGGTACTTGAACCCGCCCCACACCAGGTTGGAGCTCTCCTGGCTGGTCTCGGAGCCGAAGTCGGCTCGGTCGATCAGGGCGACCGAGGCACCCCGCCCGGCCAGCGAGGCGGCCGTGACCGCCCCGTTGATTCCGCCGCCCACGATGGCCACGTCGACCATCCCGTCGCGCAGTCGGTCGATGTTGGTGTCTCGCAATGCCATGGGTGAACGGTACCAATCGGGGGCGGCCAGGCCCGATCCGTGGCGGTCGCCCCGGCGCGAGCGTCAGCCGTCGCCTCGTGTCTGGGACCGCGCACCCCAGGGGGTGGCGATCGATCGGGCGGCCAGCGTCAGCTCGGAGACGGCGAACGTGTGGGCCTGGCCGATCAGCCGTTCCCCGCCGTCGGCCCAGTCCTCGATCAGCGTCTGTGCCCAGTCGAGCGAGACCGCCGAGCAGTCGACGCGTCGGGTGCCCTCGCCGTCGACGAGGATCAGGTGCTCGGCGCCGGGCCGCCCGGCCGGGTCGATGTTGGCCCGCACCTCGAGGGTTCCCTCGGTGCCGACGATCGACAGGCGCACGTCGCCCCAGGTGCCCAGCCCGGCGGGGGACAACAGGTCGACGCGGTGATCGCCGACCACCGGGCCACCGTCGGCACTCGCCACCAAGCAAAGCGTGCCGATGTCGGCGAATCCGGGGTGCTCGGGGTGGGTGAGGTTGCCCTCTGAGCCGGCGGTCACCGCGGCGTCGAGATCACCGGTGATCGCCAGAAACTGATCGACCTGGTGCGAGGCGAGGTCGACCAGGATGCCCCCCGAGGTGGCCGCGTCGAAGAACCAGGCGGGTCGCTCGTCGGCGTTGAGGGTGTGGGGCCCCGAGCCGATCACGTGGGCGACTTGGCCGACGGCGCCGCTGCGGGCCAGTCGGATCGCCTCGGAGGTGGCGCGGTTGGTGAACCGCTCGGTGAACAGCACGCTCCAGCGGCGCCCGGAGGTGGCCACCGCCCGGCGAAGGCGTTGCAGGTCCGGGGCGGTGGTCACCCCGGGCTTGGCGCTCAGGACGTGTTTGCCCGCCGAGAGCGCGGCGACGGCCACGTCGGCCCGCTGCGAGGGGATGCCTGCGGTCACCACGACGTCGATGCGGTCGTCGGCGAGCAGTTCGGCCGGGTGGACGGCCACGGAGTCCGGTCGCCAGCCCTCGTACAGTTCGAGGAACTCCCCGTCGGCGACGTGGGCCGCGGCGTTGGCGCCGGCGTCGAGCAGTCCCTGCACCAGTTCGAAAACGTGCAGGTGATCGAGGCCGATCACGCCCAGGCGAAGGCTCACCCTGATGCACCCCTTTCCCCGACCGACGATGCACCGGACGGTATCTCAGGGAATCTTGCGGGGCGATGCACCGTGGCCACCGTCGGTGACTACGGTCACCGACGCGAGCTTGTGACGAGGGAGAGCTTGCACCTCATTCACCCACCGGCATGAGTTGATCATGCTTCGTGAAAGGCATCAAGAATGTATAGGAAGCTCTCCCTGGGCCTCGCAGGTCTCGGATTGGTCGCGCTCGGTTGCGCTCGGTTGCGCGCCCGCCCCACCGGCGCCGCCCAAGCCGACAGAGTTCACGGTGAACACCACCGCCGACACCGCCGACTTCAAGGCGGGAGATGGCTTGTGCGCCGACGCCACATTGAAGTGTTCGCTTCGGGCGGCGGTCACCGAAGCCAACGCTCAGAACCGGCCGACCACGATCCACCTCGGACGCGCCACCTATTCGCTGAACCTGGAGGGCGGATCGTCGGACAGCCCGACGAAGGGCGACCTGGATGTTGTTGGCGAGGTGATCATCGATGGCCGGGGCGCAACGGTCGATGCGTCCGGTCTGGGCGATCGCATCTTTGACGTCGCCCAGGAGGGGTCACTGGATGCGAGGAACCTCCGCTTGGTCGGTGCCTCGGCGGTGCCGACCGAGTCGGGTGGCGCCGTGCGCAGCAAGGGCAACCTGTTGCTTCACCGGGTGACCGCAACCGGTAACCGGGTGACCGGAGCCGGGGCCTCCGGAGGCGCACTGCTCAATGAGGGTGGCACCGTGATGGTGACCAACTCCAACCTGTCGAACAACTCAGCCGTTCGCGCCGGGGGAGCGATCGAGGCCAGCGGCGGACGAACTCAGGTCGACGACACCACGATGAGCGGCAACGTCGCCGGACCGGTGCCCGGTAACGGCGGTGCGCTGCACCTGACCGGCGTCGGCAACGTGACGGTCAACCGCTCGGTCGTGACCGACAACACGGCCGGCTCCGAGGGTGGCGGCCTGTGGAACTCGGGCGGAGGCACGATGACGGTGGCGGGCACGACGCTGACCGGCAACATCGCCAACGGCGTCGACCCCGACAACGGTGGTGGTGCCCTGTTCAACGACGGCGGCAGCCTCACCGTGAATACGTCCACCGTGTCGGACAACTCGGCCGTTCAGGGCTCGGGTTCGGGTGGCGGCGTGTTCAACAACGCCGGCACGTTGACCGTCCGCAACAGCACGTTCGGCCAGAACTCGGCCGCCCGTGCGGGTGGCGCAGTTGAAACCGCCGGTGGCAACGTCGCCGATGCGGGCTCCGGCTCGGGCGGCGGCATCCTCAGCGAGCACGGTGCCACCACGGTGACCAACTCGACCGTCTCGGACAACGTCTCGGCTCGTGCCGGTGGCGGCATCGAGGTGGCCGGCGGTAGCGCCGACCTGGCCGATGTGGAGTTGAACCGCAACTCGACCGGCAACGCGCCCGGCAACGGCGGGGGCATGCATCTCGGCGGAGCCAGCGTGGTGACCGTGGACGCCAGCCAGGTGTTGGCCAACCACGCCTCCAACGAGGGCGGCGGTCTGTGGAACTCGCCCGGCGGAACGCTGACGGTGTCCAACACCAGCGTCACCTCCAACACGGTTGGCAACGCGCCCAACGGGCCCAACGTGTTTCAGAAGGGTCCGCTCGTCGGCGGCGTGTTCACCGTGAACGGAGCCCCGATCGCTGAGGGCCCCAACGCCCTGGCCTTCGGCTGATCACCCGCGGTTGGGGCCACGGCCCAAACCGTAAGCGGTCCTCCCGCAGGGGGAACAGCGGACGTCGTGCCTCAGCGGCCGGCGTCCGCTGTCGCGTCCGGGTGGATGCCCAGCAAGGGCGTGCACCCGGGCTCGGTCACGATGCGCCGGGTTCGGCCTCCAGCGTCACGGGAATCTCGTCGGTCCACGGCTGACGACACACCATGTCGGCCACGGCCACCGTGCCCCGTTCGAACTCGCCGGTGGCCGCATCGACCAGGCGGTAGCGCTGGTGGGGCGTGCCCATTTGCTGGGACTCCAACATGATCACCCGCACCTCGCCCGGCTCGAACGCGCAGCGCTCCTGCAGGGCATCGAGCAGCTGCTGGTGGTGCAGGTGTCCCTCGCCGAAGTTCCAACCCAGCGCCGCGCCGGCGACGAACTCGCCGTCGACGGACACGTGCCGGGTTCCGCCGTCGCCGCCCAGCGCCCGGGGCAGCAGGCCAAACAGCGCCCGGCCGTGGGAGTGCATCGACCGGAAGGCATATCCCTTGAAGGCGAGCGATTCGGCGACCTCGCTGCCGTAGAGGCGCTCGAGCTGGGCCGCCGGCATGGTTGCTGACTTGACGACGTGGTGCTCGAAGCGCTCGGTGGCCTCCGGGGTGAAGGACCACAGCGAGGTGGCCCAGTTGCCCGCGTAATAGCGCATGGCGACGAGAAACGAGAACCGTTCGGGCAGGTAGTTGCCCGCTGCGACCAACACCACCAGCGACGCGATCAGCGCCCACACCAGCGGGTTGGACACATCGCCCACGCCCCAGGCTGCGTCGTGGACGAACAGCACACAGGTCCCGTAGATCATGAAGACGTTCCATTCGAGCGGCACGCCGAGCGGAAGCGAACTGATGATGAAGAGGTGGAAGCCGATCATGGCTGCGGCTGCCGCTGTGGTGAGCGCACCGCCGGTGGAGAACAGCAGTACGGCGGGCACCACGAACTCGAACACGGTGCCACCGTGGGCGAGCGCGGCCGAGAGGCGCGACGGGGTGAGGTCGTCCGGGTGGGACCGAAAGAACCGACGCTTGAGCGCCTTGTTGCGCAGCAGCGGGCTGTTGGACAGCATCACCGACACGACGAACGGGAAGTGGGCGTTGAGCTTGGAGGTGGCTGCCCCCCACCAGATCGCCACCATCACCAGCTTGAGCGCCACGATCATGTCGACGCCACCGAACAGGAAGGCCACGCACATGACGAGGTAGACTTCGCTGCGCGCCGCCAGAAAGATGGTTTTGTCCCGCAGCCCGAGCAGCGGCACGACGACCAGCAGCGGCAGCACCCGGCCGACGGCAAGCGTGCCGAGCGCGCCCGACTCGGGAGCGAGCGCCCCGAGGCCCACCTCGGGTGAGCCCGCCAGCGCCCAGATCGCCGCAGCGATCACACCGACGTAGAGCGCCACATCAAGCGGGGTGCGGCGCGTCCCGGCGGTGCCCGGCAGGTGGTTCGGCCAGGGCGGCAGGCGGATGGTGCCCGGGCGCAACCAATACAAGAAGCCGCCGATCGGAGGCAGGAAACGCATCGTCAGAGGGCCGAACCCGCACCCGAGGCCGAGCACTTCGAACAGCAGGGTGAACACGACCACCTTCTGGAAGGCGATCGGCTCGGTCCACCAGGTGGAGATGTTTCCCAGCGTGCCGATCCCCGGCGTGAGCGACACGACCAGCGCCGCACCCAGCGAGTACAGGGCGATCTTGAGGGCGTACAGCACAAGCACGGCGTCGGGGGTGCCAAACCCGGCCTCGGCCCAATCCTGTGCCATCGGCCGGATGCGGTCGGAGCGTCGCCCATCGGCCCACCCCGGTTCGACCTCGGCCAGACGCGGCTTGATGAACCCCACTGCTACGACCTCCCCGTGACACCCCGGACGGACCGTATCCCAACGTCGAGCCCCAGGGTTGGACGCGGCTGCGGACCTCGCCTGCTAGTTGTGACAGTGCTACTTGCACAATGCGGGTCACCGCCTACAGTGATCGGGCGCGGCGTCGTCGTGCATGGAGGGGGGCACATGTCACGACCGTCCAGGTTTGAGGGGCGCATCGGACGCACCGTTGCAGAGTCCGAGCCGTACTTCGACGAGGGCCCACACCCCGACGACGCCTTCGGCGGTCGGGACTCTGCGGCCAACGACTCTGCGCCCAACGACTCTGCGCCCAACGTTGTGGTCGTGCTGCTCGACGACACCGGCTACGCCCAGTTCGGTTGCTACGGGTCCGACATCGATACCCCCAACATCGATGCGCTGGCGGCCGGGGGATTGCAGTTCACCAACTTCCACGCCACACCGCTGTGCTCGCCCACTCGCGCGTCGCTCTTGACCGGCCGCTCGGCCCACGCGGTCGGCATGCGGGCGATTTCCAACTTTCGCACCGGGTTCCCCAACATGCTGGGGCATATCTCCAACGATGCGGCCACGATGGCGGAGGTGCTCTCGGACGACGGCTACGCCACGTTCTGCGTCGGCAAGTGGCACCTGGCCCGCATGGAGCAGTGCTCGGCCGCCGGGCCCTTCGATCAGTGGCCGCTCGGCCGGGGCTTCGACCGCTTCTACGGTTTCCTCGAGGGCGAGACCGACCAGTTCCACCCCGACCTGGTGTGCGATAACCACCACGTTGAGGCTCCGTCTCCGGTTCGCTCGGACCGTTCGGGCCACGGAGGCCAGGACGGTTCTCCGGTCGGTGGTGACGGCGGGTACCACCTCTCGGAGGACCTGGTCGACCAGGCGCTGGGGATGATCGCCGACTCGGTGGGCGTGCGCCCCGACCGTCCGTTCTTCACCTATCTCGCCTTCGGCGCGACCCACGCCCCGCACCAGGCCCCCGAGGCCTACCTGGAGAAGTACCGGGGTCGCTACGACGAGGGCTGGGACGTGGTGCGCCGGCGCTGGTTCGAGCGTCAGCTTGCCTTGGGGGTGATCCCCGAGGGAACCGAGCTGGCGCCACGCAACCCCGGGGTCGAGCCGTGGGAGGACCTGCCGGAGAACCAGCGTCGCCTCGCCGCCCGGCTGCAGGAGGCGTTCGCCGCCTTTCTCGATCACAGCGACGACCAGATCGGTCGGCTGGTCGAGGGGCTCGACCGGTTGGGTCAGCTCGACAACACCGTGCTGTGTGTCCTCGCCGACAACGGGGCCTCCCAGGAGGGCGGTCCGTACGGCGTGATGCACGAAATGAAGTTCTTCAACGGCATCCTCGAAACGCCGGACGAAGCGATCGAGCGCATCGACGACATCGGCGGCCCGCACAGCCACACCAACTATCCGTGGGGCTGGGCCCAGTGCGGAAACTCGCCGTTCAAGTGGTACAAGCAGAACACCCACGAGGGCGGGGTGCACGTGCCGATGGTGATCTCGTGGCCCGACGGCCTGGACCCGGCCCAGCGGGGCACCCGCCGCGACCAGTTCGTCAACGTCGCCGACATCGCCCCGACGCTCTACGAGCTGGTCGGCGTCGAGGCGCCGGGCACCTATCGGGGCATCGAGCAGCTGCCGGTGACCGGGCACAGCTTCGCATCGGTGCTCCAAGCAGCCGATGCGCCGGCGACCAACACCCTGCAGTACTTCGAGATGGGCGGCAGCAGGGCGCTGGTTGCGGGGGAGTGGAAGGCGGTGTGCAAGCACACCCCCGGGGCCGACTACGACGCCGAGGCCTGGGAGCTGTACCACCTGGCCGAGGACCGCTCGGAGTGCGACGACCTGGCCGAGGCGCAGCCCGACAAGCTGGCCGAGCTGGTGGCGCTGTGGTGGGTCGAGGCCGACCGCCACGGCGTGTTGCCCCTCGATGACCGCACGTTCGAGCTGTTCGGCGCCCGCTTCCGCGACCGGTCCCCACACCCGGTCGATCGCCGCTACCGGTACCGACCGCCGATGTCGCCCATGCCCGCCCAGGCCTCGGCACCGATCGGTGGCCGCAGCTTCACGCTGACCGCCCGGGTCACGCGCAGCGCCGCCGACGGCGGCGTGCTGTTCTCGACCGGCACCGAGAACTCGGGGATCGCACTGTTCGTGCAGGACGGTCGCCTGGTGCTCGACTACAACGCCTTCGACGACCACACCGTGATCGAATCCGATGTGGAGGTGCCGGCTCGAGACGCCGAGCTGGTGTTGCGCTGCACCCGCGGCGACGGGATGAGCGGATCGGCCGAGCTGCTCATCGACGGGGTGCCCGCCGGCTCGGCCAAGCTGCCGCTGTACCTGCGCGTGATCTCCTCGGTGGGCTCCAGCATCGGCTACGGCGGCGGGTCGGCCGTGTCATCGCGCTACCAGGGGGCATTTCCCTTCTCCGGAACCCTTCACGAGGTGGAGATCCAGCTGCACGGCCACGCCCCGGGCGTCGACCGCGCCACCGCCCGAGCCGAGATGGCCCGCCAGTGACCCGTCCGCGTCGACCGCAGTCCAACCGAAGGCGGCCCAACCGGCCGATCGAGGAGCAGCGATGACCGATCCGATCACTGCCACCACGGCGTTGACGATCACCCTGCTTGGAACCGGCACCCCGCTGCCAGATGCCGACCGGGCGGGCCCGGCCACGCTGATCGAGGGCGGCGGCCAGAGCTTTCTGGTCGATGCGGGTCGGGGCGTGCTGATGCGCCTCACCGCCGCCGGCATCCAGGCGGCCAACCTGACAGCGGTGCTGGTGACTCACCTGCACTCCGACCACATCACCGACCTGGGCGACCTGATCACCGCCGTGTGGATCGGCACCTTCGAGCCGACCCCCCTCAACATCGTGGGCCCTCCGGGCATCGCGGCGGTGGTTGAGGCCATCCTGGCGTCGCTTGGGTCGGACATCTGCTATCGCATGGCCCACCACGACGACCTGACCGAGCGGCCGATGGTCTCGGTCACCGAGGTGACCAACGGCCCGGTGCCGCTGCCCGGCCCGGTGCGCGTCAGCTGCGCCCCAACCGACCACCGCCCGGCCGACCCGAGCATCGGCTTCCGCTTCGATCACGAGGGTGCCGCCGTGGTGACGGCGGGCGACACCGTGCCCTGCGCCGGCCTCGACGGGCTCTGCCAGGGCGCCCAGGCGCTGGTGCACACCGCGATCCGCAAGGATGTGATCGCCGAGATCCCCATTCCTCGCCTGCTTGACGTCCTCGACTACCACTCGTCGCCCGAGGAGGCCGCCCAGACCGCGCAGCGGGCGGCCATGGACACCCTCGTGCTCACCCACTACATGCCGGCGTTTCCCTCCGGCGGCGGCGAGGACTGGCGGGCCCGGGCCGCCGAGCACTTCGACGGCACGATCGAGCTGGGTGACGATCTGCATCGGGTCGAGGTGCCGGCACCGGAATGACGCTTGGCCCTCGAACGCCGGTCCCCGGACCCGAGCCGCAGTGGGTCAAGGTCACCCGCCGAGGAACGCCTCGATCCGGTCGGCTGCGGTCGCCACCCCGTCCTCGCGTTCGAGCAGCACACCGAGCCGCTGTGCCTCGATCGCCAACGACTCATCGCCGTCGAGTCTGGCGATCGCAGAGCCAAGATCACCCGTGCCCTTGGCGTGGACCCCGGTGCCCAACTCCACCTGCCGCTTGGCGTGCCAGACCTGATCGAAGATCGACGGGATGACCACCGACGGTTGGCCGGCCGCCAGCGTCATCGAGTTCGTGCCGTGCGAGCCCGAATGCAGCACCCCGCGGACTCGGGGAAGCACCTGTGCCAGCGGCGCAAAACGCCAGACGCCGTGTTGTGACGGATCGAACCGTCGACTCAGCTCGTCGACCGTGCTGTTGAGGGAGCAGAGGGACACGGTCCGCCCGCCGAGCGCGTCCGCGGCCCTGACCGCGGCCTCGAATCGCTCCGGATGGCTCGACGCCGCCAACGTGCCCAACGTGATCAGCAGCGGCGGATCGTCGGCCGCCAAAAACTCGTCGAGACCCTCGGGCAACCCGGCGTGGTCGTTGTCCCAGTGGGTAAACCCGGTCAGCGAGTAGTTCGATGGCCAGTCGGGGGCCGGCGCCACATAGTGGTGCGAGGCCATGCCCAGGTTGAGGTGGGGAGAGATGCGCAGATCCAGCGGGCTCCGCAGCGTGTCGTCCAGCCCCTTGCCGCGCCGAAAGTCGGCGAAGTCCCGAGAGAACGTCAGCGAGTTGGGTCGGGGGCTTCGTGCGATCCGCCAGCTCAGGCGGTTCAAACCGGGGCCCAGGGTCGACACCGGCGGCAGCGGATTCTGGGTCTCGGTCGGCACCAGCATCGGGAAGAGGTCGCCGCCGATCCAGGGCAGTCCTCGTTGCTCGGCGGCCATCGCCCCGACGATGCACGCCGCTGGGTGCCCGAACAAGACGTCGGCGCCATCGAGAGCGTCGTAGACGGCCCGGTATTGCGCCTCGAGATGTGGAACCGTGTATTTGCCGAAGTAGAGCTGAAGCAACCGGGTGCCGCCGAGGCGCATGCCCCATTTTGCGATCCACTCGCCCTCGGTGTTGAGGGCGTTGGGCCCAAGATCCGATCCGCTGTGGACGCACGTGAACGGCTCGGCGGCCAGCTCCTGGTGGAACTCTCGTGGCAGCACGAACGTGACCTGGTGGCCGCGTCGGCAGAGCTCGGTCGCCACTGGCACGTACGGGTAGACATCGCCCCGGTACGCCATCGACAGAACCACGATCTTCGACATGGTTGGACCGTACCCGTCGATGCCACATGGCGGGGGTTGCGGTGGGACCTCCGGCAGCGTGCGGCGGGACGCGCCGCTAGCTTGCCCGCATGGACTTTGGGATCGTCTTCGCCAATACCGGACCATTTGTCGACCCGGAGGCGGCGGCCGCCTTCGCCATCAAGGCCGAGGAGGTGGGGTTCGAATCGCTGTGGACCGTCGAGCACGTCGTCGTGCCGGCGGGGTACGAGTCGACCTACCCCTACGACCCGTCGGGTCGGATGCCCGGCAACGACGACGCGCCCATCCCCGATCCGTTGATCTGGCTGTCCTACCTGGCGGCGGTGACGTCACGCATCAAGTTGGCGACCGGCATTTTGATCGTGCCCCAGCGCAACCCGCTGGTGCTTGCCAAGCAGTTGGCCACGCTCGACGCAATGTCCGGTGGACGCATGGAGTTTGGCATCGGTGTCGGATGGCTTGAGGAGGAGTTCGACGCGCTCGGCGTGCCCTTCGACGGTCGCGGCCGACGCACCGACGACTACGTCGCCGCCATGCGGGCGTTGTGGGCGGACGACCAGGCCACCCACCACGGTGAGTTCACCAGCTTCGACGACTGCGTGATGCGGCCCCAGCCGGAGCGCGGCGCCATCCCGGTTCACGTCGGCGGGCACTCCGACGCCGCTGCCCGCCGGGCCGGTCGTCTGGGCGATGGGTTCTTCCCGGGCAAGGGCGACCACGCCGAGCTCACCCGGCTGTTCGACGTTGCCCGAGCCGCCGCCGCCGAGGCGGGCAACGACCCCGACGATCTCGTGTTGACCAGCGGGGGTAACGGGGCGGTCGGCTCGCGTGCCCTCGACGAGGTGAAGGCGCTCGCCGAGATGGGGGTCGACCGGGTGGTCTTGCCGTCCTTCCTGTTCTGGAAGGACACCGACGCCGCGCTGGAGCGCTACGAGGCCGAGGTCATCTCCAAGGCCCCATAGCCTGCCGGGCACAGCAGCCTGCCGGGCACCGCGACCTGCCGGGCACCGCGGCCTGCCGGGCACAGCGACCCGGCGCCGGCGACGTCGTCGGCCGTCCGCCTGGTTTGTCGTGGGCCCGATGTGGGGATACATGGCCGATGGATTCGACCTCTCAGCGCTCCTCCGATGAGCGACCTTCGTCGGAATTAACCTCGGAGGAACGGGAGCGGCTGGACGGCCGGGCCGAGCAGGCCCGCCAGGACGACGCCGTCGAGGAGAGCGCCGACATTCAGCTGTCGCGCGCCTTCCACCGGTCGTTGATCTCCGGGGAGGAGCGGCTGCATCGCAGCCTGCCCAACATGTCAGCCACCGGCGTGGTGGGTGGCATGGATGTCGGTATCGGCGTGCTGGCGTTGCTGGTGGTCAAGGAGGCCACCGGCAGCCAGATGTTGGCCTCGCTGGCATTCGCCAGCGGCTTCATCATCCTCACGTTGGCCCGCAGCGAACTGTTCACCGAAAACTTCATGATGCCGGTGACGGTGGTGCTGACCGAACGGCGCGATGGACTGGCGCTCCTGCGGCTGTGGGCGACCACGCTGGTGAGCAACTGGCTGGGCGGGGCGCTGCTGGTCGGCCTGGTGATGACCTCGATCCAGGGACTCGACGCCACCGCCATCGAGGTTGGGCGCCACTATCCCGAGATGGGCATCGGCTGGGTCAGCTTTGCCGGCGGCATCCTGGGAGGCGTCGTCATCACGTTGATGACCTGGATCCAGCGGGCCAATCGAGACATGCTCGCCCAGCTGGCGATCGCCGTCGTGACGGCATTCCTGCTGGCTGCGCCCCCGCTGAACCATTCGGTGGTCGGGTCGCTCGAGATGATGGGTGCCCTGTTTACCGGCCACGCACCCTTCGGGTGGATCGATGCGCTTGGCGCGGTCGCGTGGGCGGTGCTCGGCAACGTCGTGGGAGGCGTCGGGCTGGTCACCGTGCTGAGGCTGGTGCAGGTTGGTCCCGACACCATTCGCTCCGAACAGCACCATGCGGATCGTGCCCATGAGATCCGCCAGGGGTGACGCGCGGTTTGTGTCACACCGGGTACTGTCGCACCCGGTCTGGTCAACAACGGCCAGCGTGGTGAGGAGTTTGCGATGAGCAACAAGGCAGTGGTCAACCTGAACACCGGTCTGGGCGACCCCGAGACGGTGGCCATCGCGCTGTTGGTGGCGGTCGCCGCCGCGGAAGCGGGTCGCCCCTCCCTGATGTTTCTCACCAAGGAAGCGGTGCTGTTGGCGCTCGAGGGCGGCGCGGCGGGTTCGGACTGCGACGGTTTCCCCTCGATCGAAGGGTTGCTCGACCGCTACGTCGCAGCGTCCGGCAAGGTGCTCGTCTGTCCGGCCTGCTTCGCCGCCCGCCAGCTCGACGAGGGTGCGCTGATCGGCGGCGCCACCATCGGCGGCACGGTGCCTATGTGGGAGTGGATCGGCGACGAGGGCGCCACCACGTTCAGCTACTGAGGTTGACGTCGAGGAGATCGTCGCCGACCGGGGGCAGGGCCCGAACCCTGGTCAGCGGCTCGGCTTCGGTCGGACCTCGGCGAGGCGACCGCCGCCGATGCTGAACGTCCGGTCCTCCTCGAGCTGATCCGGCGCGTGGGTGACGACGACGGTGGCGATGCCCATCGACGTCGCGTTCTCGGTCAGCAGGTCCATGATGGCG
>JACDJB010002096.1_pt1 | contig 15009 bp, 8 predicted proteins | sample 7454121 | NCBI WGS metagenome assembly JACDJB01 (sample SAMN14253290, study PRJNA609438) | sludge metagenome | isolation source: sludge after 25d culture with pyrite | collected 2018-12-20 | reverse complement strand
GTTGGCCCCCAGCAAAACCAGATCACCTGCCTGAAATGCTGAAATATTATCTCCCACAAACCGGGTGCCGCTCCCTTTCAGAATATAAACCAGCTCCAACTCGGTGTGATAGTGCCAATCGTCGTAAAAATAAGGCAACCGATCCCGCCTTACAAGAAGCGATTCATTGTACTTCACCGGTATTTTATGAAGATGGGGCTGCATAGGGGCTATTTACAGTATTTAGCAAGAAAACAAACAATTTGAGACAGTGGCGTTTTCTTGCAGTCACTATGTATATGCTTTTTGCAAATATAGGATAAAGACAAGCAAATATAGTGCAATTATTTAAACTATTTTGTCTGGTTTTGTTATGATGTATTTCCCTCGGGAAATCTCCAAAAGGAGACATTCCGGCTGGCATGGTAGCTATATAAAATGCCAAGTCCATACTCCCAAAGCCCGATATTATTGTTCTGTTTTCAGATGACACGGGCTATGCGGGTTTTAGCGTTAGGGCAACATGAGGATTCATAATAAATCCCCCCTATCCATTCCCTTATCTAAAACGGCCTCATCTTTTTTAATTTTCCCGGGCTGTAATTGAACTGATTTTTAAACACCTTGTAGAAATAGAATTCATTTTCATAACCCACTTTATAGGCAACCTCTTTGATGCTGAGAGATGTGGTGGTGAGAAGATTGATGGCGGTATCCATTCTTAACCTGAGCATATAGTTAAAAGGCGTGACACCAAAATTCTTTTTAAATATCCGGTGAAAATAATTGGGAGCCAGTGCTGATTCCCCGGCTATCTCTTTGAGAGGAGGATTTCTTCTGAAATGTTTATCCATAAAATCAACAGATGGTTTTAATTTGCAAAGGTCATCCGGGTCATCGGTTTGGCTTTCGTTCAAGTCTTTTAGCACATCTGCAAGCAGGTACAACATGAAACTCTGTAATCTGGCTTCTTCAAATGAATGAGACAGGCAAACAGGATGTGGTTTAAAATCGTTTGGCTGACCGTAAAGATTGTGAATGCACCGGTCAAGTTCGTTCAGAAAATAGAGATCGTTGTTATCCCAGGTGAAGGATGGAGTCGATTTCATAAGTATCCGGGAAAGGAAGATAGAGGCGGGTACAAAGTGAATCCAGCAGATATCCATAAACGAATCGCAGCGCTGCGAAAAAATGTGGAAGCCGGAAATAAAGTAGGTATGTCCGGCCTTGATCGGAAATACATCGCCATCCAGGATGATGGTAGCCTCACCATTTAACGGATGGTATATCTTGAAGCATTGATCCAGCTCATCACGGGTTTTGTTCCACGATTGGTCGCAGTGGTTTTTCCCGCCGGTAATGATCCTGCATGGATAGGTGTCGATAGCCATATTGGTTAAAATTGTATAGGAATTAGTTTAGATGTTGTATTTTATATTTTATTGACTGTGTGTAAATTTGCTATTATGAAATATTCAGGAAGTTAAGATAGTAAATTATTTCGATATGAAGGAGAGCGAAGTTATAAAAAAAATAAAGCCCGATGCCCGGATGCAGGCTTTAATCGACCGACGATTGCAACTGGTCATTGAAAAAAAGAGAGATCTTTATGTCGATAATGCCGAATTTCTGGTGTACCACTGGTCGGGAGAGGCAGCCACTTTTTCGCCTGCCACCGGCGAACATGCCCGCGATGTGGAACACAGGATAGAAATAGGCGATCACAATGCACGAGTCGATATTGGCATGCCTTTCCCCCATGCCGCCGATATGCCCTCGAAGAGAGAGGGCTTCGAATACTCTGCTTTAAACTGGGGCAGGGATTATGCCTTTTTTATCGATCACAGTCCTGCCGAGATACATCCAAATGAATTCATCGTGGGAGAGTTTCATTGGCAACTCGATGAAGCCCGCTATTTTCAGTATCCCGAAGAGGAACGTGAGGCGGGGTTTAAAGCCCGCGAACTGGGAGCAGGAGGAATAAGTTTTACCCACACCTGTCCCGATTTAAGCATTGGCCTTAGGTTAGGTTGGAGCGGTTTGTTGGAAAAGGTTAGAAACCAAATGGCTCAGTTCAAAAAAGAGGGTAAACAGGAACAAGTAGAATACCTTCTTGGCTCTGAGTTGGTTGCCCTGTCCATTATGCGGTTTATAAAGCGCCATGCCGACAGAGCCCGTGAACTGGCTTCTTCCACCTCCGATTCCGGTCAGATTGATCGTCTCCTGACCATTGCTCAGGTGTGCGACAACCTGGCTGTTCGTGAACCCCACACATTTCATGAAGCGGTGCAGTGGATATGGTTTTTCCAGGTGGCCGAGCGTATGCATGGGCATGGGAATGGTTATGGACGCACCGATCAACTGTTGCAGCCTTTTTATGAAAAAGACAGAAAAGAAGGAAACCTCTCACGTCAGCATGCCCGGGAGCTGGTGGGAGAGATGTATGTAAAATATGGTAGTTATACGGCCCTGGGAGGAAGGTTGCAGGATTTGTCGGATGCCACCAACGACATGAGCTGGGTTTGCCTGGAAGCCTACGATCTGGTGGGGGGCATTAACCATGTGGGCGTGATGTGGCACGAAGATATGGATAAGGACTTTTTCCGGTATGCCTGTGATATTTTAACGCGTCATGGTTGTGGCGTTCCCATACTGGTAAATTACGATGTGTTAAAAGCCAGCGAGGTGCGCAGTGGTTACCGGCCCGAAGATGCCTGGAATGTGTCGTACAGCGGTTGTCAATGGTATTGTGGCGTGGGAACTGAATACAACGACCAGGACGTAAACAGCCTGGTATTGCTTCAACCCATGCAAAGAGCCCTCAAGTTGGCGATCGGTCAGAATATAGATTCATTCGATTGTTTTTGGGATATTTATCATCGCGAAGTGGAACGTACAGCAGATGCTTTGGTAACATTTAAAAACATGACCTATAAATGGCAACCTAAAGTTTGGCCCGAGATGGTCACCACCTTTTGTATGCACGATTGCATTGAAAAGGGCAAAGATGTGACCGATACAGGTGCTGTGCGGTATAACTTTACTTCCGTGAATGTTTTGGGAGTCCCCAATGTAGCAGATTCGATGTATGCCATCAAAAGTTTGGTGTTTGATAAGAAAAAATATACTTTGGATGAGTTGCAAAAAGCGCTGGATGAGAATTGGAAGGGCCGGGAGATGATGCGGCAAAACTTTCTGAATGCCCCAAAATTTGGAAATGACATTGATGCTGTGGATGAAATGGCTGTTAAAGTGGCCGAGCAGGTGCGCGAGGTTCTTGAAAGCAGGCGAAATAATAAGGGATTCTGTTTTCGTCCATCCCTCTTTCAATATATGGGACACACCTACGCGGGTCCAATGATGGGAGCAACCCCCGATGGGCGACTGGCTCACGAGCCTTTGGCGCATGGCATGAATCCCATGCATGGCCGGAATAAAAATGGAATAGCGGCCACCGTCAACTCATTTACCGGCCTTGATTTTTCAAAATACCAGGGAGGTTCCTTCCAGATTGAGCTTACACCCGACTTCTTCAAAGGCGGCGCGGATAAGGATAAATTGATGGAGGCGTTTGCCATCGCGTTTTTTCGGAAAGGCGGGGTACAGATTAATTTTAACCTGGTTGACCTTAAAGTGTTGGAAGAGGCAATGAACGATAACGACAATCCCTTGTACCACGATATTAATGTGAAGGTGACCGGTTATTCAAGCCATTTTGTAACCATGGATAAACGTTTTCAGAAGGAGTTTATTGAACGGGTGAATTATAAAAACCTATAAGACTCTATGAATGAACTATATGCGATACGAGAAGTAAAGGGGCGGGTGTTTAAGGTTGAGTCGTTAAACACCCACAACGGACCGGGTTATCGCACGGTTATCTACCTGAAAGGATGCCCGTTAAGATGTTTGTGGTGTCATAATCCGGAAGGCATTTCTCCCCAAAAGGAGATTTGGGTCATCAAATCGAAATGCATTGGTTGCTTAAGCTGTGTGGAGGTTTGTCCAAATTCCGCACTTTCAATGACTCCAACCGGAATTGAGGTGGACCGGGATAAGTGTGAGGGTTGTTACCAATGTGCCGATGTTTGCCCTTCTACGGCTATCGAAAAGATAGGCATAGATTATACCGTGGACGAACTCTTTCGGCGTATCGAAAAGGATAAGCCTTTTTTGAATACTTCAGGCGGCGGGGTTACCTTAACCGGCGGTGAGCCCGGTATGGCCCGGGAATTTGTCAGCCGCCTATTCAAAAGGTGTCGCGAAAATGACATCCATACTGCTTTCGACACTTCCGGTTTTGTTTCACAAAAGGCATTGGAAGAGATCATTCCCCATACCGACCTGGTCTTTTTCGACCTTAAGATAATGGACAATCACCAGGCTCTTGAGCTAACGGGCAAAGGAACCCGGCGAATTTTTAAATCCCTGCATTGGATATTGGAATACAATAAGAAACACGGTGTCCCTGAACTTCAGTTCAGAACACCCATAATACCCGGGTCAACCGCCAATATGGATAACCTGAGTGCCATCGCTCAATTTCTCACTCAACACTGTAAGGGACAATTTACGCAATGGGAACTGAATCTGTTTAACGACGTTTGCGAAGATAAATATGACCGTTTGGGCAAGCAATGGCACTATACATGTATGAAACTCACCAAAGATAACTTCCTGGCCATTGAGGCTTTCAAAGCGGAATACCCGGAATTTAATATTGAAATTTCGGGGTTCATCGAAAAATAGGATGATAAATCAAAAAAGTTTATTTCTTATAGTAAAAGTTAAGTTTGTGTATTTTTTCTATTAATTATAGAATAGACCTTTGACTGGTGAAAGTCAACCTGATCTCATGAGAAAGTCAATCCTGGTAAAATTTTACCCGCAACTTCTGGTCTATGTCCTCTTTTTTATGTGGGGTTTCATCTGGAATCTCTTTAACGTACTGGCCTCATTTTTTCAGGAATCTTTCAACCTTTCAAATACTCAGGTAGCCCTGGGCACCTCAGTCTCCTTTCTGGCCTTTTTTTTGGTATCCTATCCCGCGAAAATTATAATCGGCAGGTTTGGAACTCAAAAAGCCATTGTAACGGGTACGCTGATTACTGGTTTTGGCTTGTTGCTCTTTTATCCAGCCGCTGTTTGGCGTAATTATAATGTTTTTTTGACAGGCCTGGCAGTACTTTTTGGTGGGGTCACCATCCTTCAAACCGTTTGCAATCCATATATTGGTCTGTTAGGTAGTCCGGAAAACAGAGCTGCACGAATAAATTTTGCGCAAGGCATAGGTGCCATCGGAGCCGCCCTGACCGCTCCTTTGGGAGGCTGGTTTATTCTTGAACTTTTCCGGGATGATATCTTTGGGGGAATAAAATTCTTCTACCTGATGATTGCCGGTCTCTTCTTCTTGTTGGCCATAATGGTCAACTTCGCCAAAATGCCGTGTCCTCAGCAAGGTACGGATGCCTCCACAGAAGGGATGAAAATAAAATTCGGAGGTGCCTTCAAATACCGGCATTTTGTAATTGGGTTTATCATCATGTTTGTTTACATGGGTGCTGAAGCCATCTTGTACCAATTGATGACTCCTTACTTTAAAGAAATCGGGCAAATAGGGAATGCCGAGGCAGTACGTTTGTCTGCATATATTTTTTATGGGCTCATGGTGGGGCGATTACTGGGAGCCTGGGCTATGACCCGGTTGGACCCGGCTAAGATCTTGGGGGTATTCGCCCTGATTGCTGCCCTTTTGGTAATAACTTCGATAATAGCAGGCGGCACAACGGGCATTTACGCCATTACGGCCATCGGGTTCTTTATCTCCATCATGTTTGCATCGCTTTTTGCGCTGGCTACCAAAGGCCTGGGGGAGCACACCAACGAAGCCTCATCGTTTTTGATCATGGCGATCTCCGGTGGCTTTTTTGTTCCTCTGTTATATGGTGTGGTAGCCGACTATTTTAGCCTACAGGCCTCCCTGCTGGTGGTAGTTATTCCTCTGCTGGCGGCATCGGGTTATGGATTCTTTTTCAGGAAAATAGAAACAAAAAACGTATACCAAAAACTATGACTACAAATATCAGCTTTTTTGCAATTTTGATTGCAATAATTCTAACAAGTTACAGCCCCCGGGCCCAAAATGATTATACCGTTAAAATTGACGATAATGTTCGTGCTGAACAGATCAAAGAAATGAAATGGGGCATGTTTGTTTGTTGGTCGTTTAGCACTTTCTCCGGAAGTGAATGGACACCTACTCTTGACAAAGATGCAAGCTATTTTAAGGCCATGGGGGTTGATACCGACCAATGGTGTAAAACTGCAAAAGATGCCGGAATGGGCTACATCCTTTTTCTTACGAAACATCACGATGGATTTTGTCTTTGGGATACCGAAACTACCGATAAGAAAGTAACCAACAGTCCCCTGGGCGTTGATGTGTTGGCAAAACTTCGAAAGTCGTGCGATAAATACGGCATAAAACTGGCCCTTTATTTTTCTGAAGGCGACTGGAACTGGCCTGGTGCGGCGGATGGCAAAGGATGGCATGCAGGAATGGGTGTAAATCCTGAAATGAAAAAAGCACAATTGAAAGAGCTTTGTACACAATATGGGCCCATTGAATTTTTCTGGATGGATCACGCTGTTGGAGACGGAGGTTTAAATCACAAAGAGACGACCGAATGGGTACATGAGTTTCAACCCAATTGTTTTGTTGGGTACAATCATGGAGAAGCTTCCGGAAGATTATCCCTTCGCGAAAGAGGTAAGCCGGGCAAAATAGGGGATGCATCGACCACAGAGTATAACAAAGAAGCTGAGGCCAATTTCAAAGGGTATTTGGTGGCCGAATTTACGTATCCTATTTTGCCCCAACATGAAGGAGGAGCCGATTGGTTTTATTCCTTGCCGAAGCACGATGCCCTTGTTCATTCGGCTGAAAAAATCTATCAGGATTATGCAGATGCAGTGAAATACGGAAATATTTTTTCAATTAATATCGGACCAAATTACGAAGGAAAAATCCGGAATGTTGACCTAAAAACCCTTGCACAGGTGGGGAAAATGATTAGGGACAACGATAGAAAGGTAGTTCGCAAAGGTGCGATGATTATGTAGAGATGTATTTGCAAATTTAGTGCAAACAATTGCAAATATCGTTCAATTATAAAACGTTTATTAATTGTAAATTTGAGAAATAGTTAAAAACATTGAATGTATACTAAATTGTTTTACAAGCCCTTGTGAGTATTCAAGGCACACATTATCATATAAATTAAACAAGGACCATTATCATGCATTCAGCTTTTTCATAAATATCGACTTGCTTGAGCATGACATGCGAAAAAATGTTATGCAAACAACGGGTAATATCATTCCCTTTAAGTACTGTTAAAAACAGCTGCCTATGGACTAAGAAAACTAAATTTTAGTTTACAAAAAAGCCGGAAGATGGTAGCACATCATTCCGGCAGCTTTAACCCGAATTATTTATCGAGTGTCTAATTTAAAACGCACAAATTTATGAAAAAATTATGGAAATGCTTGTGCTTCATTAGAGGTGCAAGAAAAGGACTCTTTCTGGTATTAAGTTTATCATTACTGCCGCCTCTTGGTAATTTTATGAATATTGGTGCCTCAGATTTTTATCTGGAAGCAGTAGAAACTGAAATGCTTCAGCAACAACAAAGTTCGGTTACAGGACTGGTAACCGATCAAAACGAAAACCCTATCCCCGGTGCCTCAATAGTTGTTAAAGGTACTACCTCCGGAACCATTACCGATATGAACGGGAACTTCTCATTGTCGAACTTACCTGCCAATGCGACGTTAATATTTTCATTTGTCGGAATGAAAACCCAGGAAGTTGCCGTGGGCAATCAATCCAGCATTAATGTAGTGATGGAAGAAGCCACCATCGGGTTACAGGAGGTTGTAGCTGTTGGATATGGCACCCAAAAGAAAGCCAATCTTACAGGTTCTGTTGCATCGGTTGGTGGAATGGAACTTAACAAACGTCCAACCCCAAACGTAGAAAACCTGTTACAGGGAAAAGTATCAGGACTTCAGATTACGCAAAGTGGGGGGACTCCAGGGGGCGATAACGCTCAAATGCGTATCCGTGGTCTGGGAACATTTAGTGGTGCAGGAAGTAGTCCACTGGTGTTAATTGATGGCGTGCAAGGGAATATGACCAATTTGGATCCGAACAATGTCGAATCTGTTTCAGTATTGAAAGATGCTGCTTCTGCAGCTATTTATGGAGCACGGGCAGCAAACGGTGTTATTTTAATTACCACAAAAAGAGGTGGGAATCAGCCTGTAACTTTAGAGTATAACGTTTCATTTGACTCCCAAAGTGCAACAAGGCTCCCTGACCTTGTGACGAACTCTGCTGATTATATGGAATTATGGAATGAAGCCAATGCAAGAAACGGCCAGCCTCATTACTTTTCACAGGAAGATATAAATGCATTCAGGCAGCACGAAGGGATGAATGATCCCAAATATCCAAATTTTGACTGGGTTGATTATATTTTTAAAACAGCTTTTGTCCAAAACCATCATTTAAGTGTTTATGGTGGAAATGACAAAACTTCGTTTAATCTGGCTCTTGGTTATTTGGATCAGGGAGGGATTGTCCCCTTATATGATTTTAAGAGGTACAACATTCATATGTCCGTAGATTCTAAAATAACAAACTGGTTAAAAATTGGTGGGAATATTCAGGCTCTAAAAAAGGAAAGAGTTCAGGATGTTCAGGGTGCACATGTTGAGGCATATTTTGTTATGCACGCCTATGCATCGGGACCAAACTATACCCCGACAATGACTTTGCCAGATGGCTCTACCGGTTATGCAGCAAGGTATAGTAGTGATATTGCTGAGTGGACAGTAAGGAATCCTGCAGCTATTTTAGCCCAGGGCTCAAATACTAATTCTTCTTATTCTACGATACCGCAAATGTATGCAGAAGTAGATATAACTAAAGATTTAACTTGGTATACCAAAGGAGCTGTTAATTTTGATTACAGTTTCACCAAAAATCACGAACATGCTGTTGATAACTATTATTTTAAAGACGGTTCATATGCGCATAATGGTGCTGTATGGAATTTAGGGGTAAGGGACAACATGAATAGCGCATTTCTGACAACTTTATTCTCTACATTAAACTATAGTAAAGTATTTAAGGAGAATCATGATCTTAATGCTATGCTGGGGTATAATCAAGAATCTGCCTATTACAGAGGTTTAGGAGGAGCCAGAAAATATTTTCCGCTCAATACTTTGAAAGAACTTAATGCCGGTTCACCCCTGGAGCAAACCACATCAGGAACTGCAAGCGAATGGGCCATTCAGTCACTATTTGGCCGTATCGCCTACGGTTATAAATCAAAATACCTTTTTGAAGTGAATGCCCGTTATGATGGGACATCCAGGATTGCTAAGGATACCCGTTGGGGCTTCTTCCCTTCGGTATCTGCGGCATGGAGGATTTCAGAAGAATCGTTTATGAAAGATGTATCCTGGCTCGACAATCTTAAATTCAGAGGTTCATGGGGGCAACTGGGTAACCAGAATGTAGGTACTTATCCGTACCAGGATGTGTTGTCAACGACCCAATATGCTTTTGGAAGTCAGGAAACCGGAGTATATCCATCAAGGTTGGTAGATAAAACGTTACAATGGGAAACAACTACTATCACTGACGTTGGTTTGGATGCAAGTATTAAAAACGGCTTGTTTACAATAACAGCTGACTGGTATGATAAGGTAACCGACGATATTTTATACAGCATTCCTGTGCCGGCAAGTATTGGTTTATCTTCACCCACTGTAAACGGCGGTAAAATGAAAAATACCGGTTGGGAATTTGAACTTGGTCATACCAATAAAATTGGAGAACTTGGTTACAATCTTAATTTCAATATCTCCACCTATAAAAACGAAGTGTTAAGTATAGTAAGGCCATCTTATGGAAGAACCATTATTGAGGAAGGCCTTCCTTACAACTCATGGTATTTAACCGAGTGGATTGGAATTTTCCAAACTCAGGAAGAAATCGATAACAGTCCGGTACATCCTTTCGATCCAAAACCAGGTGATTTAAAATTCAAAGATCAGAATAAGGATGGTGTTATTAATTCTGAAGATCGAAAGGTTTTTGATGGTGCTTTCCCTGATTTTTATTATGGTGGAAGTATTAACCTGTCGTGGAAGAATATCGATGTTTCTGCATTCTTTCAGGGAGTTCAGGGGCTGAAAAATTACGTACAGAACTGGGGGTTGTCTCCGTTTACACAGGGCTCTCCTCCAACCAAAGAATTGGCTGAAAACAGGTGGACAGGACCTGGTTCGACTAACGAGTATCCTGCTATTTATCGCGGGGGACAATGGTCGAGCTACCAACCTGTTGAAGGCACAGCTTCTACTTTCCACCTCGAGGATGCTTCTTACCTGCGGTTGAAAAACCTTCGAATTGGATATACAATACCTACTGCCACCATTCAGAGAATTGGGTTGAAATATGCACAGGTTTATTTCTCAGGCGATAACCTGTTTACTATTACATCCTATCCGGGAGCCGATCCTGAAAGGATTTCTTCAGGGCATTATAGCGTCTATCCACAGTTGAGGACTTTAGCTTTGGGATTAAAAATCAAACTTTAAACTTTAAAAATTAGTACATCATGAAAAAGTTTATAATAAAAAGTATTAGAATATTTCTAATAGGGTTTTTTACTCTGAATTTTATATCGTGTTCCGATTTTCTGGATAAAAACCCGCTTGATCAGATATCTGGTGAAACCTTCTGGAATACTGAGGAAGAAGTTGATATGGCTTTGGCAGGAGTTTATGCCAGGTTAAGAGGATTTCCTTTCACGCATAAAGATGGTTCTTTTGACGTAATGGGGGGTGATGCATACGGAACAGTGACTTCCTTGTCTCAGGGAAACATTGAATCAACTTCCGGTGAGTTGGTCACTCAAATTTTCGGAAGTTGCTACCAAGGAATCAGTACCTGTAACTTTTTTTTGGATAATGTTGACAAGTCTCCGTTGGATGCCTCAAAATTAAATAAGTATAAAGCCGAGGTGCTTTTTTTAAGGGCGTTGTTCTATTTTACATTGACTGATCATTATGGAGGTGTCCCTCTTTATACAAAATATGTTACAGTTGATGAAGCTCTGGTAAAGCAAAGCCCCAAAGAAGTTGTAATAGAACAGGTTCTTTCTGATCTTGACTTTGCCATTGCAAATCTCTCGGATGTAGCTTATACGGAAGGGCATGCGGTTAAAGGTTCTGCCCAGGCTCTAAAGGCAAGGGTATTGCTTTACAACGAGCGTTGGCCAGAGGCAGCTAATGCAGCCAATGAGGTGATTTCTGGTGGAAAATTCAGCCTTTTTGATGATTTCAGGACTTTGTTTTTAACCGAAGGGAAAAAGGACAATCCGGAGATTATATTTTCAACCCGTTACCTGGCTCCGGATATTACCAATAATCTTGATATTCGTTGGTCCTGGCACGGTATACTTAATCCTTTAAAACATCTTGTTGATGCTTATGAATGTTCCGACGGCCTTCCTATAACTTCTTCACCATTGTATGATCCTGGTAACTGGAGGTTGAATCGTGACCCGCGTCTCCTTATGACAATAAAAGCTTATGAGGATAAAGTCATTAACTCGGCAGGTGAGGAAGTGGGCTTTAATTACAATAACGTAGGAAATGGTTATAATCCGGTGAAATATTGTAACTGGGATGCTTTGCCTATTGATTATAGTACCATTAGCGACCAGGATTGGATACTTATTAGATATGCTGAAGTATTGCTGGTGTATGCTGAAGCAAAAAATGAGGCAAGTGGCCCGGATGCTTCTGTTTATTCGGCTATAAATCAGGTAAGAGCCAGAGATGGTGTTGATTTACCACCGATTCCTGAAGGACTTTCGAAAGAAGAAATGAGGGAGCGAATTCGACATGAAAGAAGAGTGGAACTGGCACTTGAAGGTTTCAGATGGAGTGATGTAAGGCGATGGAGAATTGCAGAAGATATTATTCCTACCATTGTAGATGTAGGTGGTGCAAGACGTAAATTTGATCCTGGTAAACATTACCTGCTTCCATTTCCGGAAACAGAGATGGATATTAATCCAAATTTGGAGCAAAACCCTGGATATCATTAATCTAAAATATGCCCTGCTTGAATTTGGGAATATTTTTTAAATAAATATTTCACTATAAATCATAAAGCCGCATTATTATTTTAGCTAATGTGGCCTTATGATTTATTTTCAAAAATAAGCATCTCACAAAATAATGGATTCAATGAAAATTATTTGTTTGACAAGCTTAATCCTGATTAGCTTTTTTGCGCACAGTCAGGTATTGGATCGAAACAATTTTTATGAAGGTGAATATTGTTCAGAAAGGAGGCTATTTCCGCACTATTACCGCGGAAAGGGAAATAGACATCTACAAATTTTACGAACAAGCTGCACTCTCCATGTATGAAGGTTTTGTGCAACAAATGAAAAACTATGAGGGAAACGGGGATGCACGCCAAAAAGCGGTTGCAGCATTGTCTTCAGGAAACACTAAAAAAAATATTGACAGGTTTATAAATGGTAATCAATAAATAACTTTAGCAATGAGAAATGCAATTCAAAAATTAAATTGCTTTTTATTTCAAAAGCAAATAGGGGCAGGTCTTTTATATTTAATCTTCGGATGTTTCGGGTTTCTCACCTTAAGCTTACCTTCCTACGCAGAAGAAACTGATGCAGGTACGCGAATGGAACGTTATAATGTTGTATGGAATACCCCTTCGAAGGACGCAACCGGTGTGATGCCCATTGGCAATGGCGATATTGCTGCAGGTGTTTATGCCATTGAAAATGATGCCTTGTATCTGCTTTTGGCGAAAAATGATGCCTATACATACAGTGGGGATATCTTTAAAACGGGTCGGGTACGGATAGCTTTAACCCCGAATCCTTTTGAAAAAGGAAAACCCTTTCAACAATTGTTGGACCTGAGAACCGGTTCTATCTCAATAGTTGCAGATAAGGTTAAAATACATGTTTGGGCAGATGCTTTTCACCCGGTTTACCATGTAAAAATAGATTCTCCAAAAGAGATTAAAGTTCATGTACAACCTGAATTTTGGGAGAGATTCCTGACCTGTTGGTATAATAATTTTGATGCCACTGATCCTGACATACAATATGGAAAAACACTGACACCCACCCAGGATGTAAGATTGGAGCGAAATAATCAAATCATATGGTATTATGCAGTTGGCGACAGAAGTGTTTATTCTGAAGATTTGAAATATTATGACGTGGCGCATATGGCTGGACAATTTGAAGATCCTTTTCGGTTTAACACTTTTGGCAATCTGCTTACATCCCCTGATCTGAAATGCGTAAAAAATGCATTGGAAGGAAAAGGTCGCAGTTTCAATCTCCGTATTTATGCTTTGACCATGAAAGCGCCAAAAGCTGAAACCTGGGTCAAAGCAATCGAACAGCAGGCCGACAGGCCAATAGACCTTAAGCAACATTGGCAAAGGCATGTTGACTGGTGGACTAACTTCTGGAACCGAAGCTGGATAATCGCTTCCGATAATAGCATTGCACCTGCACTTCGTGAACAGCTTGAGGGGGAACCAACTTTAGATGGGGTTCGAAAAGAAGCTGACGGTGCGGCACTGGTAGCTCAGAGCTATAACATCTTCCGTTTTCTTATGGCCTGTCAAAGTCGGGGAAAAATTCAAGCCAAATTCAATGGTGGCCTATTTACACAGCAACTCATTGTTTCAAGCCCGGAAGGCCGTACGATGCCTAAAAAACTATCCGACAAAAAATGGCTTACTCACGAGGACGACCGGTTATGGGGTCGGCGGTTCACCTTTCAAAACCAACGATTGCTCTACTGGCCCCTTCTTCGTAGCGGCGATTTTGAAATGATGCAACCTTTCATTAATTATTATTCGGATTTGCTGCCGATGCGTGAAGCCATCACCAAAGCCTGGTTTGGACACGAGGGTGCCTACTACCGCGAGAATATAGAACCCACAGGCGCAGAGCGCGATTGCGGACGAAGTGGAAAACCGTTGAAAGTCAAACCGGGAGAAAATACAGGGCAGGGATACTATCACAGCTTCTACTTTACCTCCGGACTGGAAACGGTAGCAATGATGATTGATTATGCCCTGTACTCAAATGACAAAGTCTTTCGTGAAGAAGTGCTCGTCCCTTTTGCTCGTAAGGTGTTGCTGTTTTTCGATAAGCATTATCCCCGGGATGAAAGTGGCAAGCTCCGATTAGACCCCTCGATGGTGCTGGAAACCTATTGGATTGCAATAAATCCTTCTCCCGATGTGGCTGGCTTGCACTACGCTTTAGATAAGCTCCTGGCCATGAAAGCCGGCAATGATGAGGACCAGGTGAACTGGGGCCGGTTCCGGGAAGAAATCCCGGAGATACCAATGCAGACCATAGATGGGCGTTTGGCAATAGCTCCAGCCGATAAATGGGAAATGAAAAAGAACTCCGAAAATGGAGAGCTTTACCCGGTGTTTCCGTTTCGCTATTTCGGTATTGGAAAAGGAACGGAAGATATCGTTGATTGGACTATGAGACACCGATCCCATAAAGATGCTTTCGGGCATCGCTGCTGGACGCAGGATCAGATTCACTGGGCTTATTCCGGTAATGCCACCGAAGCTGCCGATGGTTTGATACAACGCTTCCGTGCTGCCTCCACCCAATGTCGGTTCCCATTGTATGGTCGGGAAGGGCCAGACTCCTGCCCCGACTTTGATCATTTTGGAGCAGGATCAATAGCCCTCCAAAGAATGTTGGTACAGGAAACGGACGGCAAAATTTTGTTGTTACCAGCCTGGCCGGCTGACTGGGATGTGGACTTCAAGCAACACCTTGCCGGCAATACAATCATATCGGGAACTGTGAAAGAAGGTAAGCTGGTAAAATGGGATATCGAACCTGCCTCGCGCCG
>JACDJB010002094.1_pt1 | contig 15018 bp, 10 predicted proteins | sample 7454121 | NCBI WGS metagenome assembly JACDJB01 (sample SAMN14253290, study PRJNA609438) | sludge metagenome | isolation source: sludge after 25d culture with pyrite | collected 2018-12-20 | reverse complement strand
TGCCCCGGCCACCACTGCCCCGGCCACCACTGCCCCGGCCACCACTGCCCCGGCCACCAATGCCCCGGCCACCAATGCCCCGTCCACCACGGCGCAGGGTGATCCGACGACCACGGCGCCGACGGATGGCGCGGCGTCGACATCGACCACCGGCATCTCACCTGGCACCACGGTTGCGCTCGACGCCGGCCCCGAAGAGCTGCTCGACCGGTTGACCGACGCCGAGTTGATCGAGCAGGAGGCGGCGCCGGCGGGCAACCTGTCGGTACCCGGACCGGAGGCGCTGATCGTCTCGATCACCGGCGAGGGCTCCTCGTTGGATCCGAAGAAGGCTTATCTGCCCATCGTCACCGAGCTGGTGTCGTTCAACCCCGGTCGCGTGCTGGTGGCCGAAACCCGCAACACCCGCACAATTCAAGCTGAAGCCACCGAGGACGACGTCCCCGTTCGCGGGGCCGCGCTTGAGGTGGTGCGGTCCGACGATGCACTGCGCGGCCAGAGCTCAACCCTCGATGGGCTGGAGGGCCCGTTGGGCAAGGCCGCCGTCGTCGTGGCGCTGATGGAGCTGCGGGAGGGCAAGACCGGGGACTACGGGTTGGCCGCCGGGACCGACGGTCCGGTGCCGTCGATCACCCGATGAGCGACACCCCTCTGCGCAGGGGGGCGGCTTGACCGAGACGACCGTCGCCCCCCGCACCAACCTGACCCGTGCGACCGCCGGGATGTCGGCGGTGACGCTGGTCAGCCGGTTGACCGGGTTCGTCCGCGTCTGGGTCGTGCTCAACGTGCTCGGCTCCACGTTGCTCAACGACGTCTACCAGTCGGCCAACTACGTCCCGAACATCCTCTATGAGCTGCTGGCCGCCGGTGCGCTTCAGGCGGTGCTGGTGCCACAGATCGTGGCGGAGCTGAAACATGATGACCGGCGCAAGGCCGACCAGTTGGCCAGCTCGGTACTGGTGCACGGATCGGTGATCCTCGGGGTGGTCGCCGCCATCGGCATCGTGTTGGCCCCGCAGATCATGGCCGTGTCGCTCGGCGGGATCAGCGAACCGATCGCACGGCAGCGAGCGATCACCCTGGGCTCCCAGTTCCTGTGGCTGTTTTTGCCGCAGGTGGTGTTGTACCTGATCAACGCTGTGGCCACAGCGCTGCTCAATGCCCGCGACCGGTTCCTGTTGCCGGCGGCCGCACCGCTGCTGAACAACATCGTCGTGATCGCCACCTACCTGGTCTTCGCTGCGATGCGAGGCGACCAGGAGCCCAACCTGCTGTTGACCGGGCCCGAGAAGTGGGTGCTCGCCGGAGGAACCACACTGGGCGTGGTCGTGTTCTGCGTGGCGGTCGGCGCCGGAGCGTGGGCCGACGGCTTCCGACCCAGGCGGCCGCTGTCGCCGCGCGACCCGGCGCTGGTGCACTTCGGGCGCCAGTCGACGTGGGCAATCGCCTACCTGGCCCTCCAACCGCTGCTCGTGCTCGTCGTGATCAGGCTGTCGTCCGCCGAAGCCGGCAACTTCATCATCTGGCAGACCGCCTGGCAGGTCTTTCTGCTTCCCCATACCGTCCTGGCGGTTCCGATCCTCACGACGAGGTTTCCCACGATGTCCCGTCAGGTGCAGGCGGGCGACCGCCGGGGGTTCTCCGGGTCGGTGGGCGCCGGGGTGAGGGCGATCGCCACCGTCTCGCTGGTCTCCGGGGCGTTTTTGGTGGCGGCCGCCCCGCTGGTGGCGCGCGTCATCGCCATCAGCGACCGGGCAGGCGACCCTGACGTGCTCGCCGGTGGCCTGATCGGTTTTGCCCCCGGGCTGATCGGCTTCGGCATCTTCCTGCTGTTGACCCGCGCCTTCTACGCGCTCGACGACACCCGCACCCCGGCGCTGGTCAACGTCGTGGCCACCTCACTGGCTGCATTGGCGATGATCGTTGGGATCCAGTTGGTCAGCGACGAGCTTCGGGTGGGGGCGATGTCGCTGGGCTTCTCGCTGGGTCAAACGTTCGGCGCAGCGGTGCTCGCCGTGTTGTTGTATCGGCGGGGGGTGGCGCGCGACTCGCCGCTGGCGCGCCTGGGGGCGCAGTTCGGGCGTCGCCTGGCGGCGGCCGCCGGGGCGACCGCGTTGGGGTGGATGGTGGCCCACGAGTTCGTCGGCGCCGGCTGGTCGGTCGCGGCGCTCGGATCGGGTGTCACCGGCGGGGTGGTCGTCGCCACCTTCCTCGTGCTGTGGTGGGGGATCGGCGGGCCGACGCCCGGCCGAGCGGTCAAGACGATGGGCGCCACCGAGCGGGGCTGGTCATGAGCCCCCGTCGCGTGCTGTTGGTGCTCGGGCCATCCGCGGGGGGCATCCGCCAGCATGTCGCCGTGCTGGCCGACGCGCTGGAACAGCGGGGCTGGACGGTGCGGGTGGCGGGCCCTCCCGGGGTGATGGACGGGCTCCGCCGTCTCGATGCCGAGATCGACGTCCCGGCGTCCAAGCGGCCGGATCGTCTGCTGCGCGCCGCTGGTCAGCTCCGTCGGGTCCGCGGCGACGCCGAGGTCATCCACGCCCATGGCTTCGGTGCCGCGGCGGTGAGCCGCCTGGCCCGCCTCGGGCGGCCGCTGGTCGTGACGGTCCACAACCTGGTCATCCCCGAGAACGCTGGCCGGTTTCACGCTGCCAAGGTGTGGTTGGCCCGGCAGGTGCTCTCCGGCTGCGACCGCGTGATCGTCATCTCCCCGGAGATCGATGCCGAGGTGGCCACGGTCGTCCCCGACGAGCGTCGACGCTACGTCCTGCCGATGTCGGCCGAACGTTCCCCCGACCGCGATCGGGCCACCACCCGCGAGGCCCTCGGCATCGCCGAGGACATCCCGTTGGTGGTGGTCGTCGCCCGCATCAACCCTCAGAAGGACCTGGGCACGTTCCTGCGGGCGATGGCGGCGGTACGTGACCGCCTGCCCCAGGTCCGTGCGATCGTCGTCGGCGACGGTGAGGAGGCCGAGGCGACCAAGCTGGAGGCCCTGCGCCAGTCCCTCCGCTTGGGGTCCACCGTCGAGTTTGTGGGTCGGCGGACCAACCCGGCCGACGAGATGATGGCGGCCGACGTCGTCGCGCTGTCGTCGGCCTGGGAGGGATCGCCGATCGCCGTCGTCGAGGCGCTGCGCCTGGGACGCCCGTTGGTGTCAACCGCGGTCGGCACCGTCCCCTACGACCTGACCGACGGGGTCGACGCCCGGGTGGTGCCGATCGGTGACCCCGCGGCACTCGGGACGGCGATCGTCGAGGTGCTCACAGACCCGGTGAAGGCCGAGGCGATGGCCCAGCGGGGACGGAAATTGGCCGAGCGCATCTACGAGCCCGATCGTCTCGTCGACCAGATCGTCGACGTCTATGGTGAGGTGCTCAGGAGGTGAGCACATGACGGCCCCCGACCGCTCGCCGCCGACGTCCAACAGCGTGCCACCGGCGTCCAACAGTGTGCCACCGGCATCCGCCGTGCGCACCTGGGTACAGCGGGTGCTGATCGCATCGCTGGTCGTCTTGACCCTCGGCACGATCCTCGCCGTCGTCGCCCGCTCCGGGGCCGCCGAGGTGGAGCTGGCAACCGCGGCCGAGGCCCCCGAGCGCATCATCGTCGTCACCACACCCCGCCTGAGGTGGGCTGACGTCACCGACGACACGCCCAATCTGGCGGCCTTCGCCGGCGACGGGGTGATCGCGTCGATGAGCGTGCGCACCCTGGGCCCGGTCACCGACCCCCCCGAGGGCTACCTGACACTGGGGGCCGGCAACCGGGCGGGCGCGCCGCCCAGCTCGTTCGTTCAACTCGACCGGCCCGGGTTGGTTTACGGCCCCGACGAGATGGTCGAGGGCCAAACCGCCGCCGAGGTGTTCGAGGAGCGAACCGGGGTGGACCCGACCGGCGTCGCACTCGCCGTCAACATCGGCGCGATCATCGAGTACAACGAAGCCCTCAAGTACGGCTCCCAGGTGGGGTCGCTGGCCGACGCCCTCACCCGAGACGACCGGCAGATGGCTGCGATCGGCAACGCCGATTTGGCCGACCCCGAGCGGCGCTCGAGGGCGGCAGCCCTGATGGCGATCACCCCCGATGGGCAGGTGGCGGCAGGCTCGGTCACGCCCAGCCTGCTGATGTCCGATGACGAGTCGGCGGGAGGGGTTCGGCTCGACCCGGGCGCCGTCGCCAAGGCCACCTCCGAGGCCCTCGACAGCTCCGATGTGGTGGTGGTCGAGCTCTCCGACCTTGAGCGGGCGGCGCAGGTGATCAACGACAAGCTCTCGCCGGCGGAGGCCGAACGGCTGCAACGCCGCGCGCTCCAACAATCCGACGAGGTCCTCGGCGAGGTGCTCGACCTGGTCGATCCAACCAGGGACCTCACCCTGATGTTGACCCCGGACGTGCCCTTTGGACCTGCACAGCTGGGGATTTTTGCCGCTCAGGGGCCCGGCTTGGACCCGGGGTGGGCTCGCTCGGCCTCTACCCGTCGAACCGGCTACGTCACGCTGACCGACATCGCCCCCTCGATCCTGGCGGCCTTCGACATCAAACTGCCGACGTCGATGCCCGATACTCGGCTGATCCGCTCGGCCGACCGCGCCGGCGGTCAGCTGCCGATCGCCGAGCTGACCGAGGCCAACGACACGTCGGTGTGCATCATGGCGACGCACGATCCCGCAGCGACGATCTTCGTCGTCCTGATCGTCCTGTTGGTGTTGTTGACCGTCGGGCTCTGGTACTTCCGGCCGACGCTGGTGCGGCACCTGGCGGTTCCGGCGCTCACGTTGATGGCGGTACCGCCGGTTGCGTTCATGATGGGGCTGTCCGGCCGGCTCGCCTGCGTTCCGCCCCCGCTCTACGTCGCGCTGATGGTCGGGGGCTCAGCCGTCCTCGCCTTCGCGGTCATGGCGCTGACGCGACGCTGCCTGGTGGCCGCCCCGGTCGTGATCGCTGCGCTGAGCTTCGTCGTGCTCGTCGTCGACCTGTGGACCGGTGCCACGCTTCAGATCGACACGGTGTTCGGCTATTCGCCACAGGTGGCCGGGCGCTTCGCCGGGCTGGGCAACCTGGCCTTCGCGCTGCTGGCCGTCTCGGCGCTCATTTTGGCGTCGGTCGGTCAGGCGCTGGTGTGGCCGTCGCCCCAGGACGGGGACGAACCTGGGGCCACCCGGGCATCGCCGGTCGTCCTGGTGGTGATCGGCCTGCTGGCGATCACCACCGTGATCGTCGATGGCCACCCGGCGCTGGGCAGCGACGTCGGTGGCGTGTTGGCGCTGGTCCCGGCGTTCTCGATCATCGTCCTGCTGTTGGCCGGGCGGAGGGTCGGGTGGAAAACGATGGGCCTGATCGGTATCGGCACCGTGGCCGTGCTCGGCGTGTTCGGGGCGATCGATCTGGCCCGACCGCCGGACCAGCGCACCCACCTGGGGCGGTTCCTCGAGTCGGTGGCCAACGGCGAGGCGGGCACCATCCTGTCCCGCAAGATCGACGCCAACCTGTCGATCCTCACCTCGTCGGTCTGGTCGCTCGTGCTGCCCGTCGCTGCGGTCTTTGTCGTCTTCCTCGCCACCCGCTCGAACACGCCGCTGACCGAGGTGCTCCGTCGGGTGCCCGGCATGCGGCTGCTCGTCGACGCAGCGATGCTGTGTGCCCTGCTCGGCGCCGCGCTCAACGACTCCGGCGTGGCCATCATCGGCTTGTTCCTCGCCGTGTTGGTCCCGATGACGCTGTTCCTGCTCACACGATTGGATGAGATCCAAGCCGACTACCCGGTGATCGCCGGGCATCGTCGTCCGAAGGACGCGTGAGCACTTCCGGTAGCCTGATCACCCAGCGAGCAGATGCGGACCGATGACGCTGGGGCTTCTCCGCGTCCTGGGCGCGTCAACGACTGTGGGAGCGTGAGAGTGGCCAAGCACATTTTTGTCACCGGAGGGGTGGTGAGCGGCCTGGGCAAGGGGTTGACCGCCTCCTCGTTGGGCACCCTGTTGAAGGCCAAGGGCCTTCGGGTCACGCTGCAAAAGCTCGACCCCTACATCAACGTCGACCCGGGCACGATGAACCCCTTTGAGCACGGCGAGGTGTTCGTCACCGAGGACGGCGGCGAGACCGACCTCGACCTCGGTCACTACGAACGCTTCATCGACGAGTTTCTGACCCGGGCCTCCAACGCCACCACCGGCGGCATCTACCAGGCGGTGCTCGCCGCCGAGCGCCGGGGCGACTACCTGGGCAAGACCGTGCAGGTGATCCCCCACATCACCGACGAGATCAAGAGCCGGATCACCTCCTTGGCCACCGACGATGTCGACATCGTGATCACCGAGGTGGGCGGCACGGTGGGCGACATCGAGATCCTGCCCTTCCTCGAGGCGATACGCCAGATCCGCCTCGACGTCGGCCGGCCCAACGTGTGCTACGTCCACGTCACCCTGGTGCCCTTCATCGGTGCCTCGGGCGAGCTGAAGACCAAGCCGACCCAGCACTCGGTCACCGAGCTGCGCAGCCGGGGCATCGCCCCCGACGTGATCGTCTGTCGCTCCGAGGCCGAGCTGGGTGGCGACCTGCGCCGCAAGATCTCGTCGATGTGCGACGTCGACCTGTCGGCGGTCATCAGCGCAGCCAACGTGTCCAGCCTCTACGAGCTGCCGCTGGTCATGCACGAGGAGGGCCTCGACACCGTCGTCGGCGAGGTGCTCGGCCTCGAGGTCGGCCAACCCGACCTGACCGAGTGGGAGGCGGTGGTGGCCCGCGGGGAGGCGGCCGTCACACCGATGCGCATCGGCATCGTCGGGAAGTACGTCAGCCTGGTTGACGCCTACCTGTCGGTCGTCGAGGCGCTCAACCACGCCTCGGCGTTCAGCGGCGTCAAGCCGACGATCGATTGGATCCAGGCCGAGGACGCCGAGGGCCTGCTGGCCGAGGGTCGCCTGCACGACCTGGACGGCATCATCATCCCCGGTGGGTTCGGCCCCCGAGGCGTGGAGGGCAAGGTGGCCGCCGCCGGTTGGGCCCGCGAGCACGGGGTGCCGTGCCTGGGTCTGTGTCTGGGTATGCAGGTGATGACGGTCGAGTACGCGCGCAATGCCCTGGGCATGGAGCGGGCCAACAGCTCGGAGTTCGACCCGACCACGCCATACCCGGTGATCGACATCATGGACAGCCAGCGAACCGTCACCGACAAGGGTGGAACGATGCGCCTTGGCGCCTACATCGCCCGGCTCGAGCCGGGGTCGCAGGTGGCCGAGGCCTACGGCAGCGAGGTGGTGTCGGAGCGCCATCGCCACCGCTACGAGTTCAACCCCCGCTTCAGGAGCCGGTTCGAGGAATCCGACCTGCGCTGCTCGGGCACGTCGCCGGACGGTCGCCTGGTCGAGTTCATCGAGTTGGAGGGCCATCCGTTCTGGGTCGGCACCCAGGCGCATCCCGAGTTCAAGAGCCGCCCCACCCGTCCGGCGCCGCTGTTTGCCGCCTTTGTCGAGGCGGCGGCGCGACGCCTGACCGGCCGCACGGCCGCCGCCGAGCCGGGCGAGTCCACCGAGACCGCCTCGAGCAAGGCCGACGGCGAACCGGCCAACGGGCGCGATCCGGTCGGCGTCGGCGCCGGCGGGGGATTGGCCCCGGCCGCCGACAGCGACCCCGCGTGAGCGACCGGGCTGCGACCGGCTGGGCACGACCGGAGATGTCGTCCGCGGCCGGGTTCTCGGTCAAGGCCACGACCCCGATCCACTCCGGCTATGTCATCGACATGGTCGAGGCCGAGATGTGCGACCCCGACGGCGGCGTCCACGCCCGTGACGTCGTGCGTCATCCAGGAGCGGTCTCGATACTGCCGCTGCACGACGACGGCACGGTCACGCTGGTTCGCCAGTATCGGGTGGCCCCCGACGGTGACCTGTTGGAGATCCCCGCCGGCAAGGCCGATCGAAACGACGAGGATCCGGTCGAGCTGGCGCTGCGTGAGCTGGCCGAGGAGGTGGGTCTCGCAGCGAGCAGCTGCGTGCGCCTCGCCGGGTTCTATCTGTCGCCCGGCTACAGCGACGAATGGCACGAGACCTTCCTCGCCACCGGCCTGAGCGAGGTGCCCACCGAGTTCGACGGGGTCGAGGAGCGCCACATGGACCTGGTGCGGCTCGACCTGACCGATGCGGTCGAGGCGGTCGCCTCCGGCGGCATCGTCGACGCCAAGACGATCATCGCACTGCTGGCCGCCGAGCGCCGGGGAGCGAGCGCTCGCTCGGCATGACTCGGGGTCCGGTCGCCGTCGCCGGCGAGGTCGTCTCGCCCAACGATCCCACCGTCGAGGCCTTCCTGGGCTGGCTTCGGGTGGAACGGGGCCGGGCGTCGTCGACCGTGCAGGCCTACCGCCGTGACATCCTGGCCCACCTGGCGTGGCTGGAACGGTCACAGCTGAGCGTCGACGGGGGAGCGGGCCCCCAGCCGACTCGCACCGACCTGGAGCGGTGGGTGCGCTCGCTGCTCGATGAGGGTCGGGCCCGCTCATCGGTTGCCCGCGCGGTGGCGTCGGTGCGGGGCTGGTACCGCTTTCGGGCCGAGGAGCTGGGGTGCGACGACCCGGCGGTCGACCTCGACGGGGTGGGTACCGCCGATCTGGTGCCCAAGGCACTGGCCGCCGACGTGGTCGCGGCGTTGCTCGACGGCATCGACGGTGCCGACCCGGCCTCGCTGCGCGACCGGGCGCTGTTGGAGCTGCTCTACGGGGCGGGCCTGAGGGTGTCGGAGGCGACCGGGCTGTCGCTGGGGGACGTCGACCTCGACGGCGCCCTGGTGCGGGTGCTCGGCAAAGGCCGCAAGGAGCGCATCTTGCCGGTCGGCCGCTCGGTGCTGACCACGATGGCCGGCTACTTCGATGTCGGCCGGGGCGAGCTGGTCGCCCGCAACGCCCGCCCCACCCGCGACGCGGCCGACGCGGTTTTTCTCAACCAGCGGGGGGGTCGCCTGTCCCGCCAGGGAGCCTGGTTGATCCTGCAGCGTCGTGGGGCTGCGGCCGGCCTGGACGTCACCACGCTGTCGCCGCACGTCCTGCGCCACAGCTATGCCACCCACCTCGTCGACGGCGGCGCCGACCTGCGCACGGTGCAGGAACTGCTCGGCCATGCACGGCTGACGACCACCCAGCGCTACACCAGGGTGGCGATGGACACGCTGGTGGCGGCCTATCGCTCGGCCCATCCCCGGGCCTCGATGCCCGGCGGCCGGCAGAAGGCCGGCGGTGGATCATGAAGGACTCACCAGCGCACCTGTACCGCCGATTCCGCTATCACGTCGGCCCCACCCCCGACCCGTGGTCGTCGGACCGCTGGGCCGCCCAACGCCTCGAGGGTGACGAGCTGGCGCTGTTCGCGTCGATGACCGTGCGCGACCGGGTCCATTCGGTGGCGGTCGCCCGCCGGGTGGAAGCGGCGCTCATCGGTGGGGGACCCCACTGGGCGGTGCGGGCAGCGCTGCTTCACGACGTCGGCAAGTCGCTCGCTCCGCTGGGCACGACGGGCCGGGTGGTCGCCTCGCTCGCCGAGGGCAGCGCCGCCGGCGACTGGCTCGAGGCCCGGGCCCATGGCCGGGTTGCCCCGTTCGCCAGGATGGGCGCCTACCTGACGTACACCGAGCTCGGGGCGCAGCGCCTCGAGCGGCTGGGCTCGCATCCGATGGTGTGCGCCTGGGCGCGAGAGCATCATCTACCGGAGAACGAATGGACCGTCCCCCAGACGATCGGACGAGTGCTCGCCGAGGCCGACGGGGCGGCGTGAGCGTCGCCGAGCCCAGCCTCGTCCCACGCTGACGAGGGTGGCCCGCGCGCCAGGGAGCGGATCGTGGCGACGCCTAGTCTGGCGGGCCAATTGACGGCAGCCGGAAGGGCCGTGAAATGCGCACGATCATCCGCAACGGAACGCTTTACGACGGCGAGCTGACGGCGCCGCAGCGCGCCGACGTGCTCATCGCCGACGATGGCACCGTCGAGGCGATCGGCGTGGCGCTGGCGGCCCCCGACGACGCCGAGGTGATCGACGCCGAGGGGTGCTGGGTGACGCCTGGGTTTCTCGACATTCACACCCACTACGACGCCGAACTCGAGATCGCCCCGGCGCTGTCGGAGTCGCTGCGCCACGGTGTCACCACGACGCTGATCGGCTCGTGCGGGCTGTCGCTGGTCGTCGGCGAACCCGAGGACCTGGCCGACACGTTCTGTCGGGTGGAGGGCATCCCGCGCGAAATCGTGCTGCCGATGCTCGAGGACATCGTCGACTGGAAGGGGCCGGCCGAGTACGTCGACCATCTGTCGTCGCTGCCACTGGGCCCCAACGTCGTCGGCATGGCCGGGCACTCCACCCTGCGCACCCACGTACTGGGCATGGAGCGCAGCCTGGACCGCACCGTGCGCCCCGACCAAGGCGAACTCGACGCCATGTCGCGCCTGGTCTCCGAGGGCATGGAGGCGGGCCTGCTGGGCATGTCGGTCAACCTGCTGCCCTGGGACAAGATGGGTGGCGAACGGTTCCGCAGCCGGCCGACCCCCTCGGTGTTCGCCCGCTTCGCCGAGTACCGGCGCCTCACCGAACCCATCCGGGCGGGCGACGGGGTGTTTCAGGCGATCCCCAACCTGCAGACCCGCTGGAGCTTCGGCCCGATCCTCGATATGAGCCGACCCCGAGACGGCCGGGCGCTGCGAACGTCGATGCTGACGATGATGGATGCGCCCCCGGCCATGGGCGCCTACCGGGCACTCGGGGCGGTCGCCAACCTGTACAACTCCAGGCTGGGTGCCCACGTGCGCTTTCAGGCGCTGCCCACCCCGTTCGACGTGTACACCGACGGCATCGAGAACCCGGTGTTCGAGGAGTTCGGGGCCGGCACCGAGGCGCTGCACCTCGAGGATGTCGACGCCCGCCGCCAGCTGATGGGCGCTCCGGGCTATCAGCAGATGTTCCGCAAGCAATGGACCTCCAAGGTGGCGCCACGGGCCTATCACCGCAACCTGTCGGAGGCTCGTATCGTGTCGGCACCCGACAGCTCGCTCGACGGTCGCACCTTCGCCGAGGTGGCCGCCCAACGGGGCGCCGATCCGCTCGACACCTTCCTCGACCTGCAGGCGACCTATGGCAACGACCTGCGGTGGTACACGGTGATCGCCAACGCCAACCCAGGGCACCTCCAGTCGATCGTGTCCCATCCGGCGGCGATGATCGGCTTCTCCGACGCCGGAGCGCACCTGCGCAACATGGCCTTCTACAACTTCCCGCTGCGCATGCTGAAGCGGGTGCGCGATGCCGAGTTGGCCGGGGCGCCGTTTATGTCGGTGCAACAGGCCGTGCACAAGCTGACCGCCGACATCGCCGACTTCCACCGCATCGACGCCGGCCGTCTGGCGGTCGGCAAGCGGGCCGACGTGGTCGTGATCGACCCCGAGCGGCTCGACGACAGCGTCGAGGAGGTGCACGAGCAGCAGATGGTGGGCTTTGGGGATCTCGATCGCCTGGTGCGTCGCAACGACGACACGGTGCGGGCCGTGCTGGTCAACGGCCGGGTGGCCTGGCGCGGCGGCATTCCTGCGGCCGACTTGGGCACCGCCAAGCACTACGGCCAGTTCCTCCCCCTCGGCGGTTGACCAACGGCCCCGCCGAGCGGTCGGCCGGAGCGTCCTGATCGGCCTGCGCCTGGTGCCTGGTGCGTGCTGATCGGCCTGCGCCTGGTGCCTGGTGCCTGGTGCGTGCTGATCGGCCTGCGCCCGGCGCCTGATGCGTCAAATGTGTCTTCGTGACGCTAGGGCGGCTTGAAGACACATTTGAACACCGTCTACTTGGGCAGCGGTCGGCTCACACCGCGTCACCGTCGTGGCGGCGCCTCCCGACAGCTCAGGCGCGGAGGGTGCCCAGGCGGTCCCAGACGCGGTCCATCACGTCGGCCGCTTGTTCGGTCGCCCGCTCGGTGCCTCGGGCCAGCTGGCGGCGTACCTCAGCCGGGTCGTCCCGCAGCTCGGCCGCTCGGGCCTGGATCGGTGCGAGCAGCTCGACGACCGCTTGGGCGGTGGCCACCTTCAGGTCGCCGTAGCGTTCGATGCCCTCGGCCGCCGCCTCGGGGGTGCGGCCGGTGGCGGCACCGAGGATGGACAACAGGTTGGACACGCCGGGCTTGGCGGCCCGGTCGTATCGAACCTCGGTCTCCGAGTCGGTGACGGCCCGCTTGAACTTCTTGGTGATCGCCGCCGGGGTGTCCGAGAGGTAGATGATCCCGGCGTCGGTGTCGGTCGACTTCGACATTTTGTTGGTGGGCGCCTGCAGGTCCATCACCCGGGCACCGGCCAGGGGCAGCGTGGCCTGGGGGATCACGAAGGTGTCGCCGTAGCGCGAGTTGAAGCGGTTGGCCGCGTCGCGGGTGAGCTCGACGTGCTGGCCCTGGTCATCGCCGACCGGCACCTCGGTCGTGTCGTACAGCAGGATGTCGGCGGCCATCAGTGCGGGGTAGGTGAACAGCCCGGCCGAGATGAACCCGTCGCCGGCCTCGGCGCGATCGCGCTTCTCCTTGAACTGGGTCATGCGGCTGAGTTCGCCGAAGGCGGTGACCGTCTGCATCACCCACGCCAGCTCGGCGTGCTGGGGCACCGTCGACTGCACGAAGAAGATGCACTGCTCCGGGTCGAGTCCGGAGGCGAGCACGTCGGTGGCCATGTCCAGCGTTGCCTGACCGATCTCGCCGGGTGGCCGGGGCACGGTCAGGGCGTGCAGGTCGACGACGCAGAAGATGGCGTCGGCCTGGTGTTGCACCTCGGTCCAACGAAGCGTTGCTCCCAGCAGGTTGCCCAGGTGAAGGACGCCGGAGGGTTGAATGCCCGAGAACACCCGGGCGCGCGCGCCGTCGGAGGCCGTGGGAGGGGAGGGGACCATGCGGTCGACGCTACCGGACCGGCCAGCGGGGGCGAGTGGCGACGCGTCCGCGCACCGTGACGACGGTTCACGCCGGCGATCGTGCCCCTCGTGGGTGACATCTGGCCACTGTCCAACCGGATCCGGTATCCCTAGCATCGGATAGAACAAATTGATACGGAGGGGGATCCGAGATGTCCGACTTTCTGACCCAGTATTCGGTCCAGCGATGGATGGAGGCGTGTCCTCAGGGCTACCTGGAGGACACGGTGTACGGGCACGAGGAGGGGCTGAAGGAACCGCCGGATATTCTCGACAACGAGCTGATGCTCGAGAGCACGATCGGGTCGACGGTGCAGCTGGTCGTGGGGGAGCGGGCAGCCCTGGCCGCCTCGTCGGGGCTGGTGAACGCCGCGCCCGACTTCGCCTCAAAGCGGTTCCTCGCCACCCAGACACTGGACGAGGCACGTCACGTGGAGATCTTCACCCAGCGGCTCTTCGACCTGGGGGTGAAGCCCGAGAACCTAGAATCCACCATCGATCAGTTCGCCAACCCCAACCTGGTGAAGTTTGCCGAGGTGTTGTTGGAAAAGGTGGAAGCGGGCGACTTCCTCGCCGGTGTGGTCGGGCAGAACATCGTGCTCGAGGGCCTGGCCTTCACGGTGTTCGAGATGTTCGAGGCGGCATCGCGTGAGTCCAACCCGAAGTTTGCTCAGACCCTGAAGGGCACGATCGCCGACGAGCGACGCCACGTCGGCTTTGGCGAGAACCGCATCGGAGGGCTGATCGCCCAGCATCCGGAGAAGAAGCCGGAGATCGAGCGGATGCAGAAGGAGATGAGCTACTACATGCTCGCCACCTTCGCCGACGCCTTTGCCGACTCCGGGGCCTCGATCGACGAGGGCCGGCGCTTGGCCGAGGAGGCCGCCAAGGCCGAAGGCAGGGAGCTGGCCAACACCAACTGGCACGGTGCCAACCTCGCGATGGTGTCGCCCGACGAGCTGGAGGCCGTGCTGAGCGACACGGTGCTCGCCGAGTTCAAGGTGCGTCTGGGACGGATCGGGCTGGAGTACCAGTCGCCGATGGTGCCGGCGTGACCGTGACGGCCACCGACTCGTTCGGACCCGACGGTGTGGACGAACCCCACGGGATGGACCAGGACGACTTCCTCGACGAGGTGCAGTCGTTTTCCTTCTGGTTCGGGGCGGTCGAGGGCTACCTCGCCGACCGCCCGTACGGGTACGACCCGGACACGGTCGATGAGCCGTTGGGGGAGGCGCGGCGCCAAAACGTCATCACCACGCTGTGCAACTACTGCGTGGGCGAGGCGGCGGCGCTGGAGGCCTCCAGCGGCATGGTTCGTCTGGCGCCCAACCACAACGCCCGCATCTTCATGGCCACTCAGGTGGTCGACGAGGCCCGGCACCTCGAGGTGTTTCTCAATCGGCTGGCCGAGCTGGGCGTTGCTGACACCGACGCCGAGATCGCCCGCCGGGCCACGCCCTCGATCGTCGACTTCAAGGCCCGCCTCCTGGCCCTCGTGGACGTCGGCGACTGGGAGGCGGCCGTGTTGGCCCAGAACGTCATACTGGAGACGATGGAGTTCACGGTGTTCCGCCATCACGCTCAAACCGCCGATCCAGTCACCCGGCAGGTGTTGACGGGCGTGATTGCCGACGAGCGGCGGCACCTGGGCTTTGGCGAGAACGACCTGGGTCGACGCCTGCTGGGCCACGACGAAACCCGCGAGCGTCTGGCCGGCACCCGGGCCGAGCTGGACGGCCTGGTGCTGGCGTCCTTCGACGCCACGTTCGACGCGCTCGGGCGGCCCAAGGACGAGCGGCCCGACCTGGGCCGCGAATACCTGGACGCCGTCGACCGATTGGGGCTGGTGACATGAGCGGCCCTGCGACCGACGCACCTGCGACCGACGCACCTGCGACCGACGCACCCGAGCGTGACACCGCCACCCGCAGCGACGCCCCCGACGCCCCGCCCCGGCGGCGGTACGAGCTGGATGACCGAGGGTTTCGGGAGGTGCCCAAACGCTGGCGAAAGTTCTACCGGGTCTGGCAGGGGGACGGCGACACGCTGGCGCCCAACGAGATCATCTGTCCGGTGTGCAAGGTGGTGATCCGCTCGGTGC
>JACDJB010002087.1_pt1 | contig 15089 bp, 16 predicted proteins | sample 7454121 | NCBI WGS metagenome assembly JACDJB01 (sample SAMN14253290, study PRJNA609438) | sludge metagenome | isolation source: sludge after 25d culture with pyrite | collected 2018-12-20 | reverse complement strand
GGTCGACCAGGGCGAACAGCTCGTCGAGACCGGGCAGGACGGCCAGCTCGTCGGCCTCGATGCCGTCGACGCCCGCCCAGTCGAAGACCTCGACCAGGTACTCCCGGATGTCGTCCCAGGCCTCTTCGGTCCGCTCCCGGGCATCGAGCTGCTGGGCGCTGAGCCGGTGGGCCACCCCGGTGGGCAGGGCCCCCACGGGGACGTCGAGCGAGTCGGCCAACGAGTGGGCCGGATCGGTGGAGAAGACCAGGGTCCGCTCGCCCCGATCGGCACAGGCCACGGCCGTGGCCGCCGCCACCGTCGTCTTGCCGACCCCGCCCTTCCCGGTGAAGAGGAGGATCCTCACCCGGAGGCGGCGACCGCCTCGACCCGGGCCTTGAGATCGCGTAGGGCGGTCTGCATGATCCGCGTCTCGGCCCGGCGCTTGACGAAGCCCGGGAGGGGCACGACCAGCTCGGCGGTGAGCTCGTAGTCGACGTCGGTCACGGTGTCGTCGCCCTCGACGGCCCGGAAGTCGTAGCTCCCGTCGAGCTGGCGGGTGATGTCACCCTCCAGCAGGCGCCAGGCCAGGCGCTCGGGGGCGGCCCCGTAGTCGTAGCCGAGCAGGTAGGTCGTGCTCCGACCCATGGCCGCCGCCCGGAAGCGCACGACCGAGGCCCGGCCGTCGGTGTCGCGGTGCACGACCTCGGCCTCCTTGATGTCCTTGGCCCACTCCGGGTAGGCCTCGAAATCGGTGGCCACCTCCCAGCAGAGCGCGGGCGGTGCACTGATGGTCGTGTGCTCCGACGCCTGTTCCGCCATGGACCCCTCGCTTGTCGATCGTGTCTGCCCGTGCATTGTGGTCGATCAGGGTGCCGACCGCCGACCTCTCGGGTCATCTCTTTCGGGGAAGGTGCCGAAGCGGGCACCCCACAGCCCGATCAGGCCGAGGCCCAGCATCGGGGCCAGGACGCCGAATGCCACCGCAGTGAACGGTTCGGCCGCGGCGGCGGCGACCACGATCACGCTCTGGGCCACGAGGGCGCCGAGGAGGTGCCGCTGGACGCCCTTGGGAGCCGAGCCGGTCAGGAAGTACAGGCCGGCGACGCTCAGCTCCTCGGTGCGGCTCCGGCCCAGAGCGATGGCGAAGCTCCACAGGAACGCGCCGCACCCGGCGAGGAAGGCCAGGAGCCCGATGACGGCGTAGGGCACCGCCATCGTCTCGGTCCAGACCACGGCGACGGCCGCCGAGAGGCCCAGGACGACCGTCGACCAAGTGGCCGCCTGCAGGATGCGCTCGCCGGTCACGGGTCGAGGGCCTCGGCCAGCCGGGCCGCCAGCACGTCGTAGGCGTAGTCGGCCTCGGCCCGCCGTCGGGCGGCCCGGCCCATGGCCCGGCGCCCCTCGTCGTCGTCGAGGAGCCGGGCCAGCGCGGCCGCCGTGGCCTCGACGGAATCCGGTGGGTCCACCACCAGGCCGGTCTCGCCGTCGGCCACAGCCTCCGCCGCGCCGCCGCTCTCCCCGGCCACCGCCGGGACGCCGGCGGCGGCCGCCTCCAGGAACACGATGCCGAAGCCCTCCTGTTCGAGGCCCCGCCACCTGTTGCGGCACAACATGGCGAAGACGTCGGCACAGCCGTACAGATCAGGCAGGTCCTCGTCGGGCACCCGACCGCACAACACCACGGGGGCCCCGGTCTCGGCCACCAGCTTCTGGAGGCGGTCCCGGTCGCGGCCGGAGCCACCGATGGCCACGGTGAGGTCGGGCCGGGTGGGGGCCAGGAGGGCCGCGGCCCGGATCAGGGTGTCCATGCCCTTGCGGGGCACCAGCCGGCTGACGCTGACCACGAGGTGCCCGTCGACGGGCAGGCCGAGCCGGGCCCGCGCCGTGGCCCGGGCCGCGTCGTCGAGGGGCTGGAAGCGGGTGGTGTCGACACCCGGGGGCACGTGGACCGACGGCAGCGCCCGGCCCGCCGCCCGTTCGCCCTCCTTCGCCGGGTAGTGGCCGGCGGCGATGACCAGGTCGGCGCCCCGCAGGACGCGCCGCAGCAGCTGCTGGGTGCCGGGCAGTCGACCCGGCACGGTCACCTCGGCGCCGTGCAGGACCACGGCGTAGGGCCGGGCCAGGTGGGGCCCGAGCAGGCCGACGGGCAGGGCCGGGTCGAGGACGATCAGCTCGGCGCCGGTCTCCTCGGCCAGGGCATCGATCTTGCGGGCCAGGAGAGGGTGGGGCAACAGCACCGGCTCCCGGCTGCGCACCACCCGGTAGGCCTGGTCGGCGTCAAAGGCCTCGGCCCCCTCGTACGGCGTGGTCAGCACCGTGAAGGAGGCCGGGGGCAGGCGCCGCCAGAGCTCCCAGAGGTAGGACTGGATGCCCCCGAGCTTGGGCGGGAAGTCGTTGGTGACCAGGAGGTGCTTCACCCGGCCGCCACCGGGGTCAGGCGGTCCAGGGCCCAGTGGGCGTGCCGGGCCAGCAGGTCGTCCCCGCCGTCGCGGTGGGCCACGAGGACGGCGATGACCGCCGGGTCGTCACCCCGCCCCGAGTTGCCCAGGGCGACCAGGGCGTTGCGGCGCAGGTAGCGGGGGTCCCGGTCGGGGATGTACCAGCGCCCGTGGGCCGCCAGCAGGGCCTCGTCATCGGCCCGCAGGAGGGCGACGAGGTCCACCCGGTCGACGGCATCGGCTTCGGGCTCCCGCACGCCGTCGACGGTCGCCGAGCGCCGGTTGACCGGGCAGACGTCCTGGCAGTCGTCACAGCCGTAGATCCGGTCGCCGAGGGCCTCGCGGTGCTCCTCGGGGAAGTCCCCGCCGGCCTGCACCAGCCACGCCAGGCAGCGGCGGGCGTCGATCACCCCGGGGGCCACGATCGCGCCCGTCGGACAGGCATCCACACAGCGACGGCACGGGCCGCAGCCGTCGGCGACCCGCTCGTCGGCGACCGGCAGGTCGGCGTCGGTGACCACCGAGCCGAGGACGAACTCGCTGCCGTGTCCGGGCAGCAGCACGGTGCTGTTCTTGCCGTACCAGCCGAGGCCGGCCCGGACGGCGGCCTCTCGGTCGACCAGGGCGTTGTCGTCGGCCACCACCCGGGTCTGCCAGCCCTCGGCCTGTAGGACCCCGGCCACGGCCCGCAGGCCGGCGCGGAGGTCCGCGTAGTGGTCCCGCCAGGCGTAGGCCGCGACCCGACCGGTCAGCCCGTCGCGGCCCGGCGGCGTCGCCCGCCGGTACGAGCGGGCCCCGACCACCAGGGTGCGGGCGCCGTCCAGGATCCGGGTGGGATCGGTGCTGCGGTCCGGATCCCGGTAGGTGAACTGCATCCCGCCGTGGAGCCCGGTCGCCTTGCGGTCCACCAGGTCGTCCCGGGTCGAGGTGAAGGGCTCGGCCCGGGCGAACCCCAGCGCATCGAGCCCCGCGTCGCGGCCCACCGCCCGGATGCGGTCGACGAGCGTGGAGGGGGCGGGCACGGGGCCCATGGTCGCACCGGGTCGGCGCGCCCGGCGAGTCCTCAGCCCGTCCTGGGCTCGTGGCGGAGCTCGGGCACCAGGCCGGCGTCCTGCAGGAGCCGCAGTTTGCGCTCCTCGCCCACGTCGATGACCACGGCGTCGTCCGCCTCCCGCCCCAGCAGGAAGGTCACGACGCAGTCGTCACAGGTCGAGGTGTGCTGCTGGACGCACTCGTCGCAATCGATCCTCATGCCCCCATCATCCCCAGGGGGTCTGACAGCTAACCCGAGAAGAGGGCGATGAGGGTGTCGGCGCCGATGACGGTGGCGGCCTTGGTGCGGGCGGCGTCGCGCACCTCGCGGTCGCTGGAGACGACGACGACGGGTCGGTCGGGCGGGTAGGCGTCGATCAGGTCGACCACGACGTCGTCGGCCAGGGCACCCCCGCTGAAGCGGACACCGACCGAACGGGTGCCGTGGCGGGCGGTGGGCGCCGGGTCATCGGGCCCGTCGAACACGATCTCGACCGCGGCGCCGGTGCGGATGGTCAGGGCGTCGAGGGCCCGGACCAGATGGGTGCGCTGGGGCTCGAGGTCCTCCTCGGGCCAGGCCGTCTTGGCCACGTTGTAGCCGTCGACGAGGAGCACGACTCCGTCCAGGCCGACCAGCCATCGGGCCCCTTCCACGGTGTCGGCCACGACCCCGCCGGGCAAGGACGGAGCGACCCGAGTCACCGGCGTGGGGACCGTCTCGTCGATCACGACCGGCTCCGGCGGCACCGCGGCGACCACCCCGTCGACCGATTTCGCCAACGTGGCGGCCGCCCGCTGCAGGCGGGACGCGGCATCACGGAGGGCGGCGACGTCGACCGGCCGCTCGCCCGGGACCAGCGGCGCCGGTCGGCGCTCCAGTTCGGCCCGCGCGTCGGCGAGGAGGGCCTGGGCCTGGGCCAGCTCGTGCTCCCGGGCCTCCCGGGCCCCCTGGGCCTCGGCCAGGCGGGTCTCCCGGTCCTCAAGCTTCTGTTCCACCTCGGCCAGCCGGCGCTCGGCCGAGGACAGGGTCTCCTCGACGCGGCGGCGGTCCCGACGCAGGGCGGCCAGCTCCTCGGTGGCGGCCTCGGTCTCGTCCCGGTGGCGGCCCAGCTCGGCCTCGGCGTGGACCCGCTTGCGATCGGAGGCCTCCAGCGAGCGCTGGAGGTCGCGCAGTCGTCGTTCGGCCTCCTGGGTCCCCGTGGCCTCGTCCTGGCCGGCCGCCACCGCTCGGAGCAGGTCCTCCCAACCGGGAGGACGGGTCAGGGCCAACCATCCTGCGGCGGTGACGTCACCGGGCCCCGTCGAGGCCAGGACCCGCTGCCGGAAGTCCTCGTCGTCGTCGAGCACCCGGAGGACCGCGGCGAGTGCGGGGCCAGTCAGCTTCTGGAAGCTCAGGTAGCGGGTCAGCGCCTTGGGCGCGGCCACCGTCGGCGTGGCCTCCACCCCCTCACGGGCCACCTCGAGCGCCCGTTCGAGGGCCGAGCGGACCACCCCGGGGTCCACCGGCGCACCGCTCAGGTCGCGTCCTCGGTGACGGCGGCGGCGTCCTCGGCCGACAGCGTCTCGATGTGGTCGCCGTTGCCGCACCAGCGGCAGGCGACGTCCTCGACGCGCTCCTCGAGGACCTCCTCGTCCTCCACCGTCAGCTCGCCGCCGACCGTGTAGTGGTGGAACGCCCGGGTGCGACGGCTGGCGACCACGTCGAACCGGGTCAGGTTCCCGCAGGCGTTGCAGCGAAAGCGCGGACCGGTCACACCCCAACCGTACCGATGTGCCACCATGGCGGACGTGACGAACACCAGTTCGCTCCGGGGCGGGACGTGATGCTCCCCGGACAGGCCACCCTCGACGACCTGGGCACCCCCCTGTCGGAGGTCACCTTCTGCGTGGTCGACCTGGAGACGACCGGCGGCTCGGCCGCCGACGACCGCATCACCGAGGTGGGCGCGGTCCTGCTGCGCGGCGGCGAGTGCCTCGGCACGTTCCAGACCCTGGTCAACCCGGGCCGGACCGTTCCGCCCGTCATCACCGTCCTCACCGGGATCACCGACTCGATGCTCGGGCCGGCCCCGACCATCGAGTCCGTGCTGCCGTCGCTGCTCGAGTTCTGGGGGGAGGCCGTCGTGGTGGGCCACAACATCGGCTTCGACCTGGGGTTCCTGCGGGCCGCCTGTGAGCGGACCGGGCGGGCCACGCCCGACGTGCCGCGGGTGGACACCGTCGCGCTGGCCCGTCGCCTGCTGGGCGACGAGGTCCGCAACAACCGCCTGGACACCCTGGCCGAGCACTTCCGGCTCAGCCACAAGCCCAGCCACCGGGCCCTCGACGACGCGCTGGCCACCGGCGAGCTGCTCCACGTCCTGCTGGAGCGGGCCGGTCGCCTCGGGGTGCTCGGCCTCGACGACCTGCTCGGGCTGCCCAAGATCGACCGCCACCCCCAAGCGGCCAAGCTGAAGCTGACCAACCGTCTCCCCCGCCGTCCGGGCGTCTACGTCTTCCGGGACCGGGACGGCCGACCGTTGTACGTCGGCAAGGCGGCCAACCTCCGCACCCGGGTCCGCAGCTACTTCTCCAGCGACCGCCGCCGGAAGGTGGCCCAGCTCCTGCGGGAGACCGTCACCATCGACCACACCGTCTGTGACGGCCCCCTGGAGGCCGAGGTGCTCGAGGTCCGGCTCATCGCCGAGTGGATGCCCCGGTTCAACAAGGTCGGGACGCGGTCGGCGGGCTACACGTACCTGAAGCTGACCTGTGGCGAGGCGTTCCCCCGGCTCTCGGTCGTGCGCACCACGCGCGACGACGGCGCCTTCTACCTCGGGCCGCTGCCCAGCGCCCGCTTCGCCAAGCGGGTGGCCGAGGCCATCGAGACCACCGTGCCGCTCCGCCGCTGCACGGGTCGCCCGAACGGCCGCCGTGAGGCCCCGTGCGCCCCGGCCCAACTCGGCGTGGCCACCTGCCCGTGCGCCGGAACGGTCGGCACCGAGGACTACGACCGCCTGGTCCAACGGGCGCTGCGGGGCCTCACCCGGGAGCCCGAGATCCTCCTGGCCCCGCTGCGGGAGCGCATGGCTGCGTTGGCGCGGGACCAGCGCTTCGAGGAGGCGGCGGACGTCCGCGAGCGGGCGGCCGCCCTGAGCGCCGCCCTCGAGCGCCAGCGCCGGCTCGAGCGCCTGCGCCGGGCCGGCCGGATGTTGATCGAGCTCGACGACGGCGGCGGCGCCGAGCTGGTCAACGGCCACCTGGTGCGGTCCTGGTCCGACCACCAGCCACCCCTGGGCCTCGAGGTCACGGCGGCCGATGTCGGCGTCGTGGTGACCACCGGCGAGGTCGACGAGCTGCTCTGCGTGTCCCGCTGGCTCGACGAACGAGCCGGCCAGTTCCGCCTGACCCACTGTGAAGGGGGCCTGGCCTCGCCCTATCCCCGCCTCCCGACCTTCACGCCCGGACGGCGAGGGCGCCGGCCGGTAGCCTGAGGGCGTGTCGGATCTGCTCACCGCCCTCCTGAGCATCGGCATCGTGATCGCCCTGGGCATGGTCGTGCCCGTCCTGGTCGTGCGCTGGCGACTCCGTCGCCGCAACCGGGTCCACCCCAAGGTGGCCTCGCCCGCCCCGCTGCGCTGGCTGGTCGTGCCCTCGACCCCGGCCCGCCTCCACCGCCGCCTGCAGACCACCGTCCGGGTGGCCTCGGTCCACAGCGGACGGGAGCTCCCACTGGCCGTGGCCGACCACGCCGTCGAACTGGACCGCCGGGTCGTGCTCGCCGCCCGTCAGCCCTACGCCTCCCGGGCCGCCGCCCTCCGGGCCCTGCGCGCCGAGGCCGACGAGCTGGACCGCCTGGCCCTGTCGATCCGCCGCCCCCTGGACCGCGACGCCGTCGGCGACCCCTACGAGCGCCTCGCCACCCTGGCCGAGGCCCACGCCGAGCTCGACGCCATCGACCACACCCTCCGCTGACGCCCCCGCAGGGCTTCAGTCGGTGCTGAGGCGGGTGCCGACCTCGACGACTTCGGCGAGCTTGGCCTCGGCTCGGCCGTCGTCGATCGCGGCTCGGGCGAGGGTCACGCCTTCGGCCAGGTCGGCGGCGGCGTCGGCCACCAGGAAGCCCGCCGCAGCGTTGAGGACCACGATGTCCCGGTGGGGGCCGGCGTCACCGGCCAGGACGGCGCGGGCCGAGGCCGCGTTGACCTCGGCCGTCCCGCCGAGGAGGTCGTCGGGCGCCGCGAGGGCCAGGCCGAAGCTCGTCGGGTCGACCTCGTAGGTGGTGACCGACCCGTCCCGCAGCTCGTGCACGGTGCTGGTGGTGGTGGTCGTCAGCTCGTCGAGCCCGTCGGCGCCGTAGACCACCAGCGCCCGGGTCGTGCCCGAGGCCTGCAGGACCCCGAGCATGCGCTCGGCCATGCCCCCGTCGGCCACCCCGACCACCTGACGGCGGACACCGGCCGGATTCGCGATGGGGCCGAGGAAGTTGAAGGCCGTGGGGATGCCCAGCTCCTTGCGGGTCGGGCCCGCATGGCGCATGGAGGCGTGGAAGCGGGGGGCGAGGGCGAAGCCGAACCCGGTCTCGGCCACCGAGGCCGCCACCTCGTCGGGCCCCAGGTCGATGCTCATGCCGAGGGCCTCGTAGACGTCGGCGGACCCACACTGGGACGAGGAGGCTCGGTTCCCGTGCTTGAGCACCGGCACGCCGCCGCCCGCGATGACGAGGGCGGCGATGCTGGAGACGTTGATCGTGCCCGCCCGGTCACCGCCGGTGCCGCAGGTGTCGATCGGGTCGATGCCCGCCGGGAGGGTGATGCGCACGGCGGCGTCGAGCATCGCCTGGCGCAGGGCGGCGAGCTCCTCGACCGTCTCGCCCTTGATGCGCAGCCCGACGATGAGGCCGGCGATCTGGGCGGGGGTCGCCTCGCCCGCCAAGATCTGCTCCATGGCCGCGTGGGCCAGTGCCGGATCCAGGTCGTGACCGGCTGCGACCTCGGCCAGGACCGCGGGCCACCCTGCGAAGGCCGCGGTCACGTCGTCACGTCAGTTGGACCGACGGCGCTGCCGGATGATGCGGCGGCGTTCCTTCTCGGTGGCCCCACCCCAGACGCCGTCGCGCTCGCGGGAGCCGAGGGCGTGCTCGAGGCAGGCGGGCTGCACCGCACACTGGCCGCAGACCGACTTGGCCGTCTCGGCCTCCTCCTCGGACACGGGATAGAAGATCTCGGGGTCAAGTCCCCGGCACGCTGCCTGGTCGTTCCAGATCTCGGCGATGGCCATCGGTTCCGCTCAGCTCCCCTCGGTTGCCCCCCGTCTCGGGGCCCGACCCCCCTTGGTCGGCACGGCGCAGTATCGGCAATATCCGACGGCCCGCGCAAGGCGAACTGACACCGACGTCAGTGAATCCTGACGGAGCGTCAGGTCCCGCCCCGCAGATCGGCGAGCAACTCCGCCCGCGCGCCCTCGCCCAACACGACCTCGTGGGCGTAGTTCGGGTGGGTCAGGGCGAGGGTCACGGGCCCGTCGGCGAAGGCCGCGACCTCGTCGTCGTCCAGGTCGAAGTGGACGTAGTGGACCGACGCGGTCATCTCCTCACGGGTGAGCTGGCGCAGGTGGGCCTCGTCGACCCGGCAACGCACCCGGTGCCCGCCGGTGGGGCCGAAGCGGAGCTCCACCTCGGTCTCGATGCCGACCAGCTTGGGCAGCCACTCCCGCAACTGGGCCTCGTCGGTCAGCTCGACGAAGAGCGTCGCACTGATCTGACCCGGGCCGGGGATCAGCGGGTTGTAGACGTCGAGCTCGGACTGGATGCCCTCGTCGGTGATGATCTTCTCGACGCGGGCCATCTCCTGGATCTGGAACCGCACGGTGTCGCGGTTCTCGAAGACCAGCGTCACGTGCGGCCCGACCCCGACCCGACGCCGCCGCTTCAGGGCGATCACGTGCCGGCGGAAGTCCTGCCGCTCTCGTTCATAGGCCCGCTGGTCGACGATGTCGTCGATGGTCAGGGGATCGTTCATGGGCGCTCTGACCGGGCCGTCGACGCCCCGGGAGCGACCGGCGCTCCCGGGGCCGACGGACATCCGGTGCTAGGAGAGGTTCTCCAGGCCGGCGGTGAAGCGGCCGGCGTGGCTCTTCTCGGCGCGGGCCAGGGTCTCCAGCCACTCGGCGATCTCCTCGAAGCCCTCGTCGCGGGCCGTCTTGGCGAAGCCGGGATACATCTCGGTGTACTCGTAGGTCTCCCCCTCGATGGCCGACCGCAGGTTGTCGGCGGTCGGGCCGACGGCCACGTCGGTGACGGGGTCGCCGACCTCGGCGAGGAAGTCGAAGTGACCGAACGCGTGGCCGGTCTCACCCTCGGCGACCGAGCGGAACAGCGCGGCGATGTCGGGGTAGCCCTCGACGTCGGCCTTCTGGGCGAAGTAGAGGTAGCGCCGGTTGGCCTGGCTCTCGCCGGCGAACGCCTCCTTGAGGTTGGCTTGGGTGCTCGAGCCCTTGAGATCAGGCATGCGGGGCAGGTCTCCTTCGGTGAGTGCGGGACAGTGCTTGGTGGTCAATCGTTGACGATCCGGACGGTAGCGGTCCACTCCGGGCCTCGGACAAGATCCGTCCCGGCGCGCCCGGTGCGCCTTCCCCCCCAACTCCTAGGCTGGACGCCGCATGACCGGACCCGGAGAGTTCGACCGCGCCGCGGGCCTGGAGCGCCTGGCCGACGGCCCCTTCGACGTGCTGGTGGTCGGCGGTGGCATCACCGGCGTCGGCGTGGCCCTCGACGCCGCCTCACGGGGCCTGCGCACCGCGCTGATCGAGCGGGACGACTTCGCCTCGGGCACCTCGTCGAAGTCCTCCAAGCTGGTCCACGGCGGACTGCGCTACCTCCAGCAGGGCGAGATCCGACTCGTCTACCAGGCGCTCCGGGAGCGCCAGATCCTGCGCAAGACGGCCCCCCACCTGGTGAAGGTGCTTCCGTTCCTCATCCCGATCTTCACCAAGGACGGCCTGATCAGCCGCCGGTTGGCCCGGGCCATGGGCTCGGCCATGTGGATGTACGACTTCACCGGCGGCCTCCGCATCGGCAAGCTCCACCAGCGCCTCAAGACCGACCAGGCCATGGCCCACATGCCGACGCTGCGGCGGGACCGCCTGGCCGGGGCCTACCTGTACTACGACGCCCAGGCCGACGACGCCCGCCTGGTGCTCGCCGTGGCCCGCACGGCCGCCCTCGACCACGGCGCCACGCTGGTCAACCGGGCCGCCCTGACGGGGATCACCAAGGACGAGGATGGCCGGGTCACCGGCGCCACCGTCGACGCCGACGGCCGGACCATCGCGGTGACCGCCCACACGATCGTGAACGCCACCGGGGTGTGGTCCGACGACATCCGGGCCCTCGACGAAGGCGCCGACCCCGACAGCATCCGCCCCGCCAAGGGCGTGCACATCACGGTGCCGTGGGCCCTCGTCCAGAACGACATCGCCGCGGTCATCCCCGTGCCCAAGGACAAGCGCTCGGTGTTCGTCGTCGGCTGGGGCGATTCGACCTACATCGGGACGACCGACACCGACTACGAGGGCGACGTCGACCAGCCGATGTGCACCCGGGACGATGTCGAGTACCTGTTGCGGGCGATCAACGGCGCCATCGAGGGCACGATCACCGCGGCCGACATCACCGGGACCTGGGCCGGGCTCCGCCCCCTGGTCAAGTCGGCGACGAGCGCCCGCACGGCGGACCTGTCCCGCATGCACAAGGTCACCGCCCGGGACTCGGGGGTCATCTCGATCAACGGCGGCAAGCTGACCACCTACCGGGAGATGGCCGCCGACACCGTCGACGAGGTCGTCGAGCACCTCGGCGAGCGGGCCCCCAAAGGCGTCGCCCGGCGGAGCCGCACCCGCAAGCTGGCCCTGCGCGGTGCGAAGGGCCACGACACCGCCCGCACGACCGCCGTCGCCGGCCTGAGCCCGGAGCAGGTCGAGCACCTGGCCGGTCGCCATGGCGGCGAGTCGCCCGTGCTCTTCGCCATGGTGGAGGCCGACCCCGACCTGGCCCGGCCGCTGGTCGAGGGCCTCCCCTACCTGCGGGCCGAGGCCGTCTACGCCGCCCGCTACGAGATGGTCGCCACCGTGGACGACGTGCTCAGCCGCCGCACCCGGGCCCGCCTCCTGGCCGCCGATGCCTCCGTCGCCGCCGCCGCCGACGTCGCCGAACTGATCGGCGACGAGCTGGGCTGGTCCCCCGACGAACGGCGGGCCCAGGTCGAGGCCTATCGGGACTCGGTGGAGGCCGAGCTCGACGCCGCCGGCCTCCACGACCCGGTGCCCACCTCCTGATGACGACCGCCGTGCCCCCCGGCCAGCCGACCGCGCCGATCACCCTCGGCGACGACCCCTCCGCCACCACCGACCGCATCCTGGCCGCCGCCGTCGCCGTCGACGGCGCGCTCCTGACCCGCCTTCGCGGCGTGTGCACCGAGGTCAGCACCGACGACGCCGAGCGGGCCGAGGCGGGCCGCGACTGGTGGCCCCTGGCCATGACCTGGGCCCTCGCCGGCCAGGTCGGCCGCCGTCCGGCCGTCGTCGCCCGACCGACCACCGACAGCGAGGTCGCCGCCGTCCTGGCCGTCTGCCACGAGGCCGGGGTGCCCGTCACCGCCGCCGCCGGCCGCAGCGGGGTCTGCGGGGGCTCGGTGCCCGTCCACGGCGGTGTCCTGCTCGACCTCTGCGCCCTGTCCGGCATCCGCTCGGTGGACACCACCTCGATGGTCCTCGACGTGGCCGCCGGGACCTTCGGTGACCAGTTGGAGGACACCCTGCGGGCCGAGCACGCGGTGACCATGGGCCACTGGCCCCAGTCCATCGCCCTGTCCACCGTCGGGGGCTGGTTGGCGTGCCGGTCGGCGGGTCAGCTGTCCAACCGCTACGGCAAGATCGAGGACATGGCCGTCGGCCTCGATGTCGCCCTGGCCGACGGTCGCATCATCCACACCGGCGGCGCCCCGCGGGCGGCCGTCGGCCCCGACCTCAACCAGGTCTTCATCGGCTCCGAGGGCACCCTCGGGGTCATCCTCGGGGCCCGGGTGCGGATCCACGCGCTCCCCGCCGCCGAAGAGCGGGCGGCCTACGGCTTCGACTCCTTCGACGCCGCCAACCAGGCCTGCCGCCGGATCCTGCAACGGGGCGCCCGCCCCGCAGTCCTGCGGGTGTATGACGCCATCGAGGCCCAGCGCAGCTACCAGACCGGCGAGCGCCACGTGCTGCTCGTGCTCGACGAAGGGGACCCCGCCCTGGTGGCGGCGACCATGAGCGTGGTCGCCGACGAGTGCGCGGCGGCCGAGGGCCTCGACGAGGCGCTCGTGGGCCGATGGCTCGAGCACCGCAACGACGTCGCCGCCCTGGAGTCGCTGATCAGCAAGGACTTCGTGGTCGACACGATGGAGGTCACGGGGCGCTGGGCGGATCTGGACGCCATCTACCGCTCGACCCTGGACGCCATCGGTGCCGTCGAGTCGACGATGGCGGTCAGCGCCCACCAATCCCACGCCTACACCGACGGGGCCTGCCTCTACTTCACCTTCGCCGGGCGCCCCGAGGCGACCCCGGAGGCCAAGGACGCGTTCTACCGGGATGTCTGGGACGCCGGCACCCGAGCCGTGCTCGCCGGAGGCGGGGCGCTGAGCCACCACCACGGCATCGGCCTGAACCGGGCCCGCTTCGTGGCCTCCGCCCTCGGCGACGCCTTCGGCACCCTCGTCGACCTCAAGGCCGCCCTCGACCCGAAGGGGATCCTCAACCCGGGGAAGCTGGGCCTGCCCAGCCCGTTCGGCGAGGTCCCCTGGCCCGGGTGAGCCGACCCGCGTGACCGCCACCATGTTCCCCCGCCTCGAGCGGCGCTCGGTGCTGACCGGGGCGCTCGTGACCATCATCCTGGCCGTGCCACCGGCGGTGATCGGCCTGCTGCTCTCCGAGGACGACACCATGGAGGGCTCCGCGTGGGTCCCCGTCCTGTTCTTCTGGATCACCTTGGCGTTCTTCCTCGGCGGCCTCGTCGCGGCCCGGGCCCAGCCCCACGCCCCCCTGGCCCACGGCGCCGCGGCCGCCCTCCTCGGCTACCTCCTCGTGCAGGGCGTCGGCGTGGTTCGCCACCTGATCGGCGGCGAGGACCTCTCGTGGCTGTCGATCGCGTTCTCCGCCATGCTCTCGGCCTCCATCGGGACGGTCGGTGGGATCGTGGCCAACGGCCTGCGGGTCCGGCGGTCCCGCGCCGCCCCGTGAGGCGCTAGAACTCGCAGCGACATGAGCATCCTGGTCATCGACGTCGGCACGAGCAGCGTCCGGGCGGTGGTCGTGGCACCGGACGCCTCGATCACCGTCGAGCACCGCACCGCCACCCTGCCGGACTCGCCCATGGCGGGACTCGTCGAGTTCGACGCCACCGCCCTGGCCCACGCCGCCCTGGACTGTGCCCGGCGGGCCCTCGCCGACGCCGGTCCGGTCGACGCCGTCGGGATCGCCAACCAGCGAGCGTCCACGATCGTCTGGGACGCGGCCACCGGCGAGCCGGTCGCCCCCGGGCTGGGCTGGCAGGACCTGCGCACCGTGGGCGACTGCCTCGTGCTGCAGGCCGACGGGATCCGCCTGGCGCCGAACCTGTCGGCCACCAAGCTGCGGCACCTCCTCGACCAGGTCGACCCCGACCGGTCCCGGGACCTGCGCTTCGGCACCGTCGACACCTGGCTGGTGTGGCACCTGACCGAGGGTGCGGCCCACGTGACCGACTTCAGCAACGCGGCGGTCACCGGCCTGCGCTCCGGCGACGGGCTCCGGTGGGACCCCAAGCTGCTGGCGGCCCTGAACATCCCCGAGGGGGTGCTGCCCACCGTGGTGGACTCCGCCGGGGTGATCGCCCCCGCCACCGCCCTCGACGGCACCCCGCCGATCGCCGGACTCGCCGGGGACCAGCAGGCCTCGCTCCTGGGGCAGGGCTGCACCCGACCGGGCGACGCCAAGATCACCTTCGGCACCGGCGGCATGCTCGACGTGGTCGTCGGGGCCGAGCGCCCGGTCTTCGAGACGCGGGGCAACCGGGGCACCTTCCCGATCGTGGCCTGGGGCCTCGGCGGGACGATCACCTGGGGCCTCGAGGCCATCATGCTCTCGGCCGGCACGAACGTGGAGTGGCTACGTGACGACCTGGGCCTGATCGACGACGTGGCCGACTCCCACGCCCTGGCCGCCTCCTGTGACTCGACCGACGGCGTGGTCTACGTGCCCGCCCTCCTGGGCCTGGGCACGCCGCAGTGGGACTACGGCGCCCGGGGCGGCCTGTTCGGCCTGACCCGGGGCACCGAGGCCCGCCACGTCGTGCGGGCGGTGCTGGAGGGCGTGGCCCAGGCCGGCGCCGACCTGGTCGAGTCCGCTGAGGCCGACGGTGACTTCACCATCGACGTCCTCCGGGTCGACGGCGGCATGACGGCCAACCCGACCTTCGTGCAGGCCGTGGCCGACGCCACCCAGCGGCCGGTGGAGGTCTCCCCCACACGGGAGGCCACCGCCCTGGGCGCCGCCTTCCTGGCCGGCCTGGCGGTCGACATCTGGGCCGACGCCGAAGAGATCCGCGCCCTGTGGTCCCCCGGCGAGCGCTGCGAGCCGATCGGC
>JACDJB010002085.1_pt1 | contig 15094 bp, 11 predicted proteins | sample 7454121 | NCBI WGS metagenome assembly JACDJB01 (sample SAMN14253290, study PRJNA609438) | sludge metagenome | isolation source: sludge after 25d culture with pyrite | collected 2018-12-20 | reverse complement strand
TCGACGAGGATGAGGACGCGGCGCTTTTCGTTCATGTTTTGTTTTCTTGTTCCGATTCAATCAGAGAAGCGGTGCAATTTCGCGGGCATCCCGGATTGCGTGTTGTTGGAGGGCCGCCCACGGGCCGAAGCCGTGGTGGTTGCACGGGCGCAAAAATCGGGGCGAGGCGCCCCTCCTACAAAACCATGGATCGACTTCGATGGCGCCCAAGCAAACAGGCCGCCCACGGGCGGCCTGTCGACCCGTTGCACTACCAGCAGATCCCGTCGTATTGATCGCTGCTCATGTCCTTGCTGATGCGCACCAGGTCCACCACCACCTGCCCCGGCTTCAGGTTACTGGGCACCGGTTTGAACTCCGCCGCGCCGTTGCCGATGACCAGGGTCTCGGCAAAATCCATCACCTCCTGCATCGACTCCACCATCAGCTTCGAGATATGCGGGATATGGTTGAGGATGTAGTCACGGTTGGCCCCTGTCAGCGCCGCAAGGTTCACGTTCTTGTCATACAGTTTCAAATCGTAACCCTTGCCGATCAGGCGCTCGATCAGGTCCACGATGGGCGACTCGCGCAGATCATCGGTCCCCGCCTTGAACGCAAAGCCCAGAATGCCGATCTTGCGCTTGCCCTTGCCTGTGATCATGTCGATCGCCTTCGCGATCTGCTGCTGGTTGGAAGGCATGATCGCATTCAGCACCGGCAGTTCAAGATCCAGGCTTCGCCCCTTGTAGGTCAGCGCGCGCACGTCTTTGGGCAGACACGAACCGCCAAACGCAAAACCCGGCTTCATGTAGTACGGGGAAAGATTCAGCTTGGTATCCTGGCAGAAAATCTCCATCACCTTGTGACCGTCGATGCCCACCGCCTTGCAGATATTGCCGATCTCGTTGGCGAACGCCACTTTCAGCGCGTGCCAGTTGTTGTCCGTGTACTTCACCATCTCCGCGGTTTCCACGTCGGTACGGATCATCGGCGCGTCCATGTGCTTGTACAGCTCCACCAGCATGTCGCCGGCGCGCGGATCGCTCTCGCCGATTACCGTCTTGGGCGGGTTGTAATAGTCGTAGACGGCGGTGCCTTCGCGAAGGAACTCGGGGTTGTTGCAGACGCCAAAGTCGACCCCCGCCTTCTTGCCCGAAGCCTGCTCCAGCGTGGGAATCACCACATTGCGCATCGAACCCGGCAGCATGGTCGAGCGCGCGACCACCACGTGAAACCCGCTCTTTTCCCTCATCGCCGCACCGATCTCCTCGCACACGCGCCGCACGTAGGAAAGGTCCAGATTGCCGTTGAGCATCGAAGGCGTACCCACGCAGATGAGCGATATATCCGACCCCATCACCGCCTCGCGCACGTCCGTCGTCGCACGCAGTTTCCCCGATGCGGCCGTCTTGGCGATCATCTCGCCGATATCCTTCTCGATGATGGGCGTGACCCCCTTGTTGATCAGGTCCACCTTGGTCTGGTTGGGGTCCACCCCGATCACGTCGTGGCCGTCGGTGGCCAGGCAGCCCGCGGAAACCGCGCCCACGTAGCCCAGGCCAAAAATACTGATACGCACTTGCCATCCTCCTTATTTAATTTGAACCCAAAAGATCAATTGGAACATCCGTACGCGACAAATCGACGCATTGTAGGTCGGGCTTTAACCCGACATGTCGGGCTGAAGCCCGACCTACGGGGCTATTGGATAATCCGGGTTGAATGCGGATTTTCTCTTGTTCTGATCGCTTATGCCAATCAAGAATCGTGCCGTCCCGACGGACGCGCCGACGAAACCGCGCCGTCCCTTGTTGCAGGATGTCCGCCCCCGGCCCGATTGCCGTGATGTTTCCGTCGCCCCAATCGGGGCGATGGCACCCCTCCTACATATCACCTTCGCGATCTCCCAGACGGATCTCGGTACATAGCGCAGTCGTCCCTGAGACCCTCCCCGCCCAGACTACCGACGAACTGCTGCATTTCCGGTCGAATCGGCGGGAAACCCAGCCCAGCGGCGGGTCCTCCCTTCCGATCACCACACGCGGCGACCACGCCACACCGGCCATCGTCATGCTCATGGCGCGGTCCCCACACACTGCCGAAATTTCATTGCCGTTGACCTGAACCCGACATTCCTCCGAAAAATGCCAGAAAATTTCGATATCGTGTTCCTCCCGGCATTCCAGCGTATCCGTCACACGCAGCACGCGCTCGCGCTTGTCGAACACCAGCGAGCGCCGATGCAGCACCGGATCATCCAGGTGACGATAGCCGTCATGCGCACCAACGAAACAATCCTGTTCAGCGCCGGGCTCCCACCGTTCGCACCACCCCCGCGCGTGCCGCAGCCACATGAAGTTGCCGCCGATCATCGACTGGTCCAGCCCGTCCACGCGCACCGTGTTGTGCGCCGAAGTGCCGCGGAAATAGTCGCGCCATTTCTTCTGCGTGTGATACGCGTACGTGCCCGGGTCGATCAGCATCTCGCACCCGCCGACCGACAGGGTGAACGCCAGCGCGTCCGCGTGCCCATGCGCGGCAATCGACAGATAGCCCAGCGGCCCCGCATCCGCCACGATCTTCACTTCATCCGGTGTCCCGAAGCCATCGCCCAGGATGTAGTACCCGCCCTCCGGGAAAGCCCGCTTTTCCTCGCCGATCGCTACGGCCTGCGCGACCAGGCGCGCAAACGTTGCCGCCCCCTCTTCTCCCAACAACCAGCGGCTCTTGTCGTCAAACGCACCCGCCTTGTGCGCGAAATCCGCGCGCCCGAACAACACCGCTCCGGTCGCCAGCAGCGAACGATACGCATTGAACCCCGGCTCGCGCGCAAAACGCACCATCACCGCATCGTCCGAGTCCCCGATCATCGGCACATTGCCGCCCACATCCATCAGCGCCGCGACAAATTCCAGCATCGCCTCCAGCCGCTCCCAGTAAGCGCTGGAAAATTCGACGCCATTGGCCCTCCCCGCCAGCCCGCACAGCAACATCATGTCAGCCACTTCGTGCTGGTACCAAATCGCCTGCTCGCGGTTCACCCCGTCCGGCGCGTTCTGCCTCAGCGCCTCCTCCTCCAGGCCGCGCCGCGCCGTTTCCAGCCAGCGCGCGCTTTCCGGCCAACATGGCCACATCAGCGCCCCCATGAAGAGGCCCATGTATTCCCCGAACAGGTGATTGTTGGCCGACGAGAATTTCGAGAAATGCCCCGCAATGAAGTGGCAATGCTGAAAGATCGAATCCAGCCAGCGCCGGCGAAAAGCGAGGCCCGTCTCCCCCGAAAACATTCCCACTCCCCCCCGAGGAGAGGGCTTCAATCTCTCTGCCTCTGCTCCTCCTTGGGGCGAGGGCTCCAATCTTTCTGCCCCCTCTCCCCCCTGGGGAGAGGGCTGGGGAGAGGGGAACCCCAGCAACTGCCACGCCACCGCCCAGTTCACCAGCCGCACCGCATGCTCCAGCGAACTCGTCCAGTTCGGCCCCAGCGGATACGGACATTGCTCGAACCACGATTCAAGCAGCGTGCGGCACCCCTGCGCGTACTTCGTCTCGCCGGTCAGCCGCCACGCCTGCGCCAGCGTCACCAGTTCCTGATGCCGGTTCGGCTCCCACAGGTACTTGATATCGCCCACGACAGATTCGTCGCGATAGTTCAGCGTTTTGCCGAAGGTCAGCGGTGCCTCGGTGCCGGTTTTCGGGTCACGATTCCAGCGCGGCGGAAAGCCGAGCTGCGCATCATGCAGCGCGAACACGTCAAACCAACCGCCAAGGATTCGGTCTGCCGTGGTACGGTATGGCTCGATTTCCACACCCCTTGGCTGCCCGGAACACCAGGGCGTCCCATACTGATCCGACGGCGGCTTCGGGAGAGCCAAACCAAACCCTCGCTTTTCCGCTCTCGCAAGCATCGTCTGCTGCACTCGATAGAAAATCTCCGCCGCGCCCATCACGCGCAAGCGATTCAATTTCCATACAAGTGAACTCACCGCGGATTACCCAATGAACCCGGATTGTCCATTAGACGGCAGGAGACCCGCGTGCGCTCCGAATCCGGTTCTCGCGCGATGGCAATATCCCTTTGCACCGCAAGCAGCATTCCACACGACGTGTGATGTTGGAGGGCCGCCTCCGGCCCGATGCCGTAAAAATTCCGCCACCCGAAAACCACGGCGAGCGCGCCGCGCCTACCAGGACCGCATGGAAGTTTGACAGGCCGTTCGGGCTGATGAGCCACCTGTCGATATGCGAATGGGTTTTTTGGGATAAATCGTAGGTCGGGCTTCAGCCCGACATGTCGGGCTGAAGCCCTACCTACATGCCGTTGATGTGTCACATACGGATGTTCCAATGGATTTTCTGGGCTCACTGCACGCGCTCCACACCCGAATCGCCGAAGGCAAAACGATACCCTGCCAAGGTGCCAAGCAGATTGCCGCCACCCTCCACAACCTCGAAAGCTGGCGCTTCACAGCCAACCGACAACATCGTCAGCATCCGAAGCACCTTGCTCTTGTCCACGCTCTTGAACGCGCCGTGCCACTGTTTCGGCTGATCCCCGTCGGGCGCCGCCGTAAACTGGTCCGTCTGTGAAAACTCCATGTCCGGGCCATGCAACACCTCCACACACACACGCTCACCGCCCTGCTGGATTTCTATCGACCGCTTTCCCGTCGCCTTCATCGACTTCATCGCGTGGATGTTCCATTCCCACGTACGCGGCACACTGGAAGACAAGGAATCGAACAGCAGCAGCGTGCCCGGCCGCACGTATACCATCGACCTCACCGCACGTGTCAGCGCCCCGCCGTAGGCCTGGGTCGCATCCCCCGTCACAAGATCGAGCGCGGGCGTGGTTTCGAATTGCGTAATCTTTCCCTTCGCCGCCATCGTATCGTGCAACTGTCCCTGTCCGCCATCGAATGTAATCGCGTTGTGCGCGCGCGTCTGCTTGTACCAGTCTTTCCAGTGCGGTGAGTTGTAATAGTCGTAATAACCCGAATCGATCGCCAAAGGCTGGCCACCGGCATTGATCACAAAACCGTTCTGATCCGCATGGCTATGGCTAAACGATCCATACGAACTGGACTTGAAATACACCGAAGTGCGCCCGCGGTCGGCAAGATCGCTGTGCATCGCCACCCAGCCAATGGATGGCAGATGCAGGGAATCGGGCGTGCCAGCAGGAAGCTCCTTTTCAACAGCACGCCAGTCCCGGTAAGGCGCCAGCAATATGGGCAGGCTGGTCTCGCCCTCGCCAAACTGGTTCCTCACATACCAGTCCGCCAGGGGAGAAGGCACACGTGCAGCATATGCGCGAGCCTGCGTTGCCCATGCATTACGCCAATTATTTTCGGCACCGTCGCCGAACAACCCCGTCGGCGTGCCTGGAGGCAGGAAGTAGGTAATGAACCTGCCATAGCCCTTCGCCCAGGGCGTTGCCGTCAAGTCCACACCAATGCTCTCCTGGAGGAAGTCCCATACCAGTAGATGTGAGTAAGCGGTATCCCACTGCGCGTAATTTGTGCCATTGGCATATCCACCATCGTCGCGCCCCCACGGCACCGGCCACATTAGATAGCGCGGCACCGTGTTGACGAAACAGGCATCGAACTCCGGCGCTACACCGGCCATCACAGTGCAAATCACCGACACACGTGCCAGCGTCACGGCTCCGTGCGAGTCATAGGGATATGCGTCCAGCAGTCGTCCATCGTCCAGGCCGAAGTGTCTGACCTTTCCCAGCATTTCGGACAATCTTGGCCGGATGCCTGCCACCAGGCGGGATCGCTCGGCTTCGGTCAGTTCCGGGTACAACCAGTCATAAACAAGCGCCAGCGTCCAGGCGACGGATCGCCCGCCGTGATCGTGCGCAGAAAAGCTCGTGGCGCCTTTCGCATCCAGGCCGGCCATGCTCAACACGCGGCGTTTCGCCTCGTCAAGCGCCCGCCTGTCTCCGGTCGACAGGGCAACAACAGCCGCCTGCAATACTCGGTCCTCTTCAGCAAAAATCGTTCGCTGAATAGCGAGCTTTTGTAAAGCCTGCTCCAACTCGTTCCCCGTAGACTTGAAGCGCAGCGCGCTCTCCTGCAGGGTGTTTTCTCCACTCCATTCATCGACCTTCCGAACCAAGCCCGCAATCACCCCCGGCTTGAGTCTCGCCTTCGCGCGCAATTCCGCCAGGTTCACGCTTCGGGGCCGTTGCTTCGCTTTTGCCCGATCGAGCAACACGTGAGGTGCGGGCGCCAGCCAATCCGAAGCGTCCGCTGGAACCTCAAAGGCGGCCCATGCACTCGGTTCGCTCCCCCCTCGCCCCGATATACGCCATTCGTAGCGCCCGGGTGGCAGTGCCACGTTCAAGCGCATCCAGTTGCGATCCGCCGACGCCTTGTGGACCACAGTGCCATCGCTTTTCCGAAGCTCAAACCTGAAAATTTGCCCCGCCGTGCCATTCCATGAAAACGCTGGCGGATTGACTGCGACACGCTCGCCCACCGCAGGAGAAACAGGCATGGTGCCGGCACGTTCGCCCCATGAAGGCACGTCTGAAGAAGCCTCAGTCACCGGCGCGATGATCATCAACAACACGCCGAAGACAGCCGCGACGCTACGCAGCCTGGCCGCCACCGGATTCCTCACGTCGACTTTATCGCGATCAATGACTTCGTAAAGAAGAGCACCTTCTCTCTCTCAATCGTCGCGTCCGGGAAATATCGCCTGTATTCACGAACGCTGGGGAGATGAAAATCCGGGCTGGTCTTCTTGATCCAGATTTTGTTCGAAAGCCTCATCACCGCCATCTGCAGCGGCCTGGGTAGATATGACAGCATCGGAAGCCATGAATGCGTCTCGATCGGAAACCCTCGATACGGCACCTGGACATAATATTTCCGGCCCAGGCGTCTGATCTCGGCGGCGAAATCCGTCTGGTGGGCTACAGCCTGTCGTGCGAATTCCCTGCCCGATGCAATTTTCCAAATCATCGCTTTGGGAACCGTCACATGCTCCAGGACGGATGAACAGAAAACAATGTCGAAATAGCCGTCGGGAAACGGCAAGGCCCCCGACTCTGGCACGACGACAGGCGTAAATCCATACTTGCGCTTGGCCGACGTCACCGCATTCTCGTCGATATCTGCGACGTATACGTTGGTGCGTTCGACTTCCGTGCCGGAAAGCAGCGCGTTGATGTGGCTTCCGTCCCATCCGCCAAGGTCGAGCACTTTTGTGGTGCAGTCGATTTTGAAGTGCAGCAGGAAGAGCCTTATGCGGTTGCGCCGGGACCGTTCGCGGAATACGTTGACAAGTTTTCTAAGTCCTGTGTCGCCGCCTTCTATCAACGGCGTCTCTTTTGTCTCTGACATATCCGCCTCCCCCCTCTGAATTTTGATGCGCCCCCATGCAAAGCCAGCGCGCGCACAACATGTGCATGTGTCCCGCACAAACCCCCAGCGCTTCCCGGCAAGGGTGCTTTGGAACACTGCCCCCCCATTTCAGGAAGGTGAAAAACCTGGATCGCCCCCATCAGTGCGCAGCGTCAAGCGCCGCCACCGACCGATAGATCGCCTCGATCCGCTGTGTCACCACACCTGCTTCGTATCGCTTCCATGCCTCGTTGCGGTTGCGATCGCCAATCGCCGCGCGGCGCACGGGATCGCCCAGCAAGTCGTCCAGTGCCCTCGTCACGGAATCGACACTTACACCATCCAGCAGCACACCATTCAGTCCATCCCTGAAAATGTCCGGGATCCCCCCTACGGAATTCGTGATGCACGGCAAACCTGCCGCCATCGCCTCTAGCAACGAAACGGGGCATCCCTCGGAATACGACGGCAGAATAAAAACATCAGCATCAATTATCGTCTGCGCTTTGGCCGTGCCACGGAGATAACCGACAAACGACACATCCGCAGTCCCAAGTCGCTTGACCCTTGCCTCCAGCATCTTCCTGACGGACCCCTCGCCGGCCATAATCAAGCGCGCATCCGGATATTTGCCCTTGAGCCGCGCGAATGCCTCGATGAGTTCGACGCCCCCTTTGGCCGGCTCCATTCTGGAAAGAAAGAGGAGCGTGATGCCATCGTGCGCCCTTCGCGAAATACCGTTGAACTGTTCCCCATCAAACATCGTGGATTCAATGCTCACGCGTTCTGGGGGAAATCCCATCTCTACGAGTTGGGCACGGAACTGACCGGCAAGTACCACAGTATGAGCCGCATACCCAAAAGCGGCCCGGAACGCTGCACGAAGCAGCGGATTCTTGCCGATGCGTCTAGCCAGCCCATCTTGCCACCCGTGCCAGAAAACAAAGACGCTTCGTCTGCCCAATGCGCGAAGCGTCAGCATGAATAGCCCATCGCGCAAAACCGAGGCAAGGTTAAGAGAGGGGTTGACATGAATCACGTCTGGCCGCAATCGGCGAATCGCCTTGGAAAGCCCCAAGGCGTCGTGCAACGGTACAAGCAGCGCGGGAAATTTCAACCGCCTCCCCAATCGACGGCCGATTTGATATTGCTCGCTCACACAGCCCGGGCTAAAGTGCTGGCGCAAGGTCTCAATGAAATTGACAACGCCCCCAATCCCTCGCGGATCTGGATAGAGAATTATTGCTTTCACGTCAGCACCTGCATCAGTGCCACTTCTGCAATATCGAGTAAACGGGGCGATTCTCCAGATGCATCACACATACCCAAGTTTGCGGTTCAATTCACCCGCGTGTCGCTCAAAATAAGCAAGATCCTCCGCCTTGAGTTGGCTCTTCCACGCAACATCAAGGCGGAGTTCGGTGGTCGACGAGAATTTCATATCGTTACCGTTCACGTTGTGGTGAACCGTCGAACGAAAATCGAGCATCGCCTCACTGAAGTCGATGCCAAGGAACGCGCACACCCGCCCCAGCGTGTCGCGCGTGTCCGCAACGAGGTCCTCGTAATGCACCGCCATGCGATGTTCCGGAGGAACGTGTCGATCCAGAACCGCCAATGCCCGGCGGTAATGATTGTTCCAGGCGTTCAAGGCATAGCGGCGCCCGAAGCCACGCTTGAGGCTGGAGTAGTAGACCCCCCTGCCGTCACGCACCAGCGAGATGACGCGCGTCGAATCGGGCCGGTTTCTGTAAAGCGCGGCTGCCCGCAGGTAGTGCTTCGACGAATCGACAATGACTTCCTTGCCGGTCACTGCCCGGATGTGTTCGTAGACTGCCTGCGTATTCGCAATACCGCGCGCAAACCCGGGCATCAGCACGTCTAGCCAGTCCAGGCCATAGCCCAGCTCAAGGTACTTCAGCGCATTCTTCGGTCGTGTGATCAGGCGATGCAGGCGCGAGGTGCGACGCTTGTCACCCACCTTGGCCATCACGTATCCCAAATTGAGCGCATACGGATCGGCCATGGGATCAATCCCCATCCGGCGCATCACGACCGGCCACAGGCTGCAATCCCGTATCGACTGACCACACGTGCAGGTGCGGTTAATCGCCATGTCCATGGGCAGATTAACAAGTTCGCCGATGGATTCGCACCGGGGATGGCTTCCCAGCATCATGTCCAACAGTGTCGAGCCGGAATGCCCGGCGGAACAAATGAAAACGTCACGCTTCATGCTTGTCGATTCCCAGCCAACACCTTGTACGTCAGGGCAACACCCTCGGAAATCCGTTCATAACTCCGGTGCACGCGAATGTAATCCCGCCCCCCACTCACCGCGCGCGCGCGTTCCTGCTTGACCATCGAAAGCAGGGCGAGCACCGCTGACGCAAACGACTCTGCGCCGTATGGGACACACATGCCGCTTTCGCTCTGCAGGATGACGTGTTGCTGGTCTGGGTTGTCGTTGCATACGACCGGAATCCCAAAGGCCATGTATTCCGGTACCTTCGTCGGCGATGCGCTATCCAGCAGATATCCGCGCGGGAACGGCGACAGGCCAACCTCCGCCGCGGCGACGTAGCGCCACCCTTCGCGCATGGGCAGCCAGCCCGTCCACAGCACGTCGTCAGCAACGCCCGCCGCGACCGCACGTTCCCGCAGCCACTGCCGGTGCACCGCGTCTTCGGTGTCGCCGACCAGCACCAGCAGGACATCGGGCAGCGTCTTCCTGACCTCGACCAGCATGTCGAACAGCACCTCGATGCGCCGCGGCCGGTCCTGCGTGCCCAGGTACACCAGCACCCGCCGCCCGGCGAGGCGCGGGTCGTCGGTGGGGGCGATCTGCGCAAGGTCGACGTCCGCAATGTCGACCCCCATCGGCACAGGCGTCATCTTCGCCGCATCGATGCCGCGAGCCGCCATATCTGCCTTCATGCGCTCCGACTGCACGAACACGTGGTCGGCGCCGGGCAGCACCACGCGATATAGCAAGAGCCGACCGATTCGCCCGCGCAGCCACGGAAACAGGAACTTCATCACGCCGGCCGACAAGCCCCGCTCGCTCGCCAGGGCGATCTGGCCTTCCGGCATCGGGTACGACATCCAGTAGTAGAACGGCATCCGCTTGAGACCCGCGATCAAGAGCCCCACCGCTGCCAGCACCGGCATGTCCCGCACCTGGATCGCCTGATAGCGGGGTCGCCCTGCCCGAAGCATCGTCCGCACGCCATGCCACAAGGTCTTGAGATGTTTCCTTGCCTGCCCGCCGCGAACGTCGCACAGGATCGCCTCGCCGCCGCCCCACTGGACCGGCGCTTCCGTGCCGGGCGCCTTTCCGGCCACGATGTCCGAGTGGATGCCATGGCGCGGCAGATATTTGCCGAACAGCACGTTCACGTCGGCGCGGAAGGTAGGACAGGTCTCGGCGGTGAGAAACAACAGGCGCATGTGTTTCAGGCTTGCTGCCGCGCGAGTTGGGCGGCCTCGCGCCGGAGGTGGCGGGTACGCACCCAGTAGCGCGACAAGAACAGCAGCGCCCGGAGCGGTGCCCGGTGGGCATAGCGCATGCGAACCTGGAGTTCTTCCCTGCGCGCCCTGAGCTTGCTTTGGGGGGTCGCTGAGGACAGGCTACCAGCGTGTTCCCGGAAAACGGCTAATTCGACCTCAATCGTCGCAGGCGGATATTTCTGCGCGAGTCGCAGCCACATATCCCAGTCCATCGCATATTTCAACGACTCGTCGAACAACCCGAGTTCCTCGAACAACCGGCGCCGCACGAAGGTTGCGACGTGGGGCACGTTGAAGCCACCGCCCAGGAGCCTGCCGTAGCTGTATGCAGGTCTGGCTTTCGCTGGATGCTGCATCTGGCCGTTGACGTCCCGCACGACCCGCCCGATGACCCACGCGGCCTGCTGAGCCTGGAACACCCTCACGATGGTCGAAATCGTTGCCGGATGAAGGTAGTAATCGTCGCCATGCAGGTGGGCGACGATGTCGCCTGTGGCGGCCCGTATGCCCTCGTTCATCGCGCGACTTACCCCGCCGCGCACATCGGTCAGCAGCTTATAGGGGTACGTAAGCGACCGAATCCGCTCCAGCGTACCGTCAGTCGAACCACCATCCACAAAAATGTATTCGATGTCGGGGTAGTCCTGCGCAAGCACCGAGGCAATCGAATGCTGCAAATGGGGTTCGCTGTTCCAGGTGCATGTGATGATGGAGACTTTCATGTCGCGTCCATTTCCCTCCGGTGAATCGAACCGGCCTCCGGCTCCGATCTTGCCAATTGCGCAATCAGCGCGACTAACGTCAGGTTGATCAAGATTTCCTGCGAAGACACGCCCCAGATGGACAGGGGTGTTTCCGTGAACCCACGAGCAAGGATCATTGCCAGTGCCGCGAGCAGCACCCCCTGGGTTGCGGTGAAAAAGCGTACGGCATAGTAGAGGTACGCGATGAGCATCAGCACCACACCCGCCATGCCAAACAGGCCGCCCCGGGCCAAGGTATTTAAATACTGGTTGTGTCCGTGAAAAGCGTAGGGGACTCCAACCGCCAGCCTGTAATCCGCGTCCCACATGGTCGGCCCATAGCCGAACAGCTTGTTGGCGTGCCATTCCTTGATCGCCAGTTCCCAGATGACGTCCCTGCCGGTCAGCGTGGTTGCGCCTGCGGCCTCAAAGGAGCCTGCAACGCGCGCGAACAGGGTCTCGGGCCCGATTCCAAGCAGGATAATGAAAGCCACGGCAACGCCGACCACCAATATGCCAAGCGTCACGGCAACGGTTTGCTGGCGTCGCGGATTCCTGACACCCTCCCCCAGGGCACGCAAGAGTTCCAGGCCGAACAGAAAACCCGCGAGCGCCATACCGATCAGCCAGTTGGTCTTGGACTGGGTCAACACCAGCGTGACAAAAACAATCCCCCAGGCGAGCCAACGGAAAAGCCCAGTTTTCCAGGGGGCCAGCCGCTCGATGATCAAGTAGAACAAGCTCAGGCCGCCGAGCGCATTTGCATGCGGCATCGCGCCCCACAGCCGAACACTGAAGCCAGGAATCAACCCTTTGTGTCCGGTCTGCAAAACCCGTTCAGGCGAAATCGCCGCCACGAGCAAACTGACCACACAAAGCATAATGATTACGTTGCGGATGGTTACAAGCGTATTTTGATATCCTTCAGGCTGCAATGTAAGCGCCACACCGAAAAGGAGAAACGGATAAATCATTTCATGATCCAGATCGGGCTTCGTGCCGAACAAGGCATTGACGACGCTACCAAGCACGATGTAGGAAACCACACCTACGATCAGGAAGGTGGTGGCATTGCCCTGCCGGGATGCCACGCGAACCGGGCGGCTTTGCAGGAAGTGGCTGACCAGCACGGCGGCTGCCAGCAGCACGACCAGCCAGGTAAGAATTTTTGTAACCCAGAAGCCTGCCATCGCAAGCGAACCGCCGCCCCCCAAGTAAAGAGGCGCGTTCATCAAGTCCATTTCCTCCAGCATTCTTGGTTTTGTCAGAGAGGGAACAGCGGTTCCCACCGCAATCGCCCAGAGCATGAGCGAGAAGAACATCTGCCGTTTTCGGTCGAGCCATTGGGACAGTGCGCCGACGGTCAGGATGCCCCCGACAAAGAGGATCGCAATGACCAGCAGGAAGAGAACCGGAATCAGATAGGCAAGCAGTGACATGGTCAGCGGTTGATTCCGGGTCTGTTGAGGAGGGGGCGAATGGGTGCCGGCAATTCGACCGAAAGTCTTGTGAGGAGCGAGTTGACCTCCTTGCTGAAAAGCCCGCGGATTCGCAACAGCACCAGCAGCACGGCAACGATGATGGCGGCGTTGATCGCCAGCCGCGCCAGACGATGGATTTCCGCAGTTCCTGCGCCAAGGTTGGCCGCGCTAATGAATGCGGCAACAACGACGGTCGCCACCATCGCCGGAACCAGGCCACGAAGCAGGCTCAAGATACGAACACCCATCAATCTGCACGCCACCCCCAGCATGAGGACCGATCGCGCGACCAGCACGAGCGTGACGGTCCATACCACCGCAAGGAAGCCACTGCGCGCAGCGAAGAACAACGCGGCTGTGAGAATGACGACCGTTGCGATCTGGGTCCAGAACTCACTGCTCACCTTACCCATGCCCCAGACAATGGGGGTGGCGCATCCCATCAGCAACAACATCGGCATCGCGATCGCCATCGGCGCGAAGACATCGGCTGCCCCCAGCCATTCGCTTCCAAACAGGGTCAGGGTGATGTCCTGCGCCATCAGCGCCACGCCGAAAAAGGCCGGAAACGAGACAAAGCCGATGCCCCCGGCCAGCGACAGGAAGGTCTTGGCGAGCAGGCCCTTGTCATGCTGGAGCCTTGACGAGGACGAAAAGAGAACCTGTTGCAGCGTCGACAAGACATGATGCAGCGGGGCCATCAGCAGGTTGTACGTCATGCTGTAGAGACCGATGGCCTGGGTCGTGAACAATTTGCTGATGAAAACGCGCGGCACGTTGGCGACGGCCCAGTTCGCGACGTTGGTGAGCAAGGTCGTGGTGTTGAATTTGTTGGTCGCGGCCTGCCCCTGCGCGCCGAAAAGAAAACGACACGGGTGGCGGCTCTTGTTGTAGAGCAGGGCAAGATTGATGAACGATTGGGCAATCCAGGCAACCGTCAGCGACCACACCCCCGCGCCCAGGAAGGCGAGCGAGACCCCGACGACCAGGAAACCGACGACATAGGACGTGATCTGGGCGATCTGGATGCTGCGAAAATCGAGTTGCCTGCGCAGCAGGTTCGTGGAAACCGCCGACATCGCGTGGAACAGCAGGACCAGTGAAAGCGCGGCGATCACCGGACTCGAACGCGAATCTTCCAGCAGGTCCGCCAGCGGTCCGGCCAACAGAAACACGGTCGCGGACGTTGCGAGCCCGATCATGAACTGGACCGTGAAGACATGCCGAATATCCGATTCGGTGATCTCCTGTTTCTGGACCAGAGACATGCCAAGGTCAGAAAAGAAATTGGCAAGGCCAATGACGATGGTCGCAATGGCAAAAACGCCGAACTGATCCGGGCCGAGTTGCCGCGCGATGAGAATCTGTGCGAGCACCTGCGCCACCATCTTGATGGCGGCGCCGAAGTAACCCCACTTGGCCGCGTTGATGCTGGCCTTGAAAACGGCCTCAGAGGACATTGTGGTGCTCGTCCTTCACGGTTGGGCGATTCTCAGGATGCATTTGGATCAATGCGAAGGCTTGGGTGAACGTTGCAGGAAATCCGCATACGCTTTTGCAAGCCCCTCGCGCATGCCGGTGTTCGCCTGCCAACCCATCGCGTTCAGCCGTCCCACGTCCATCAGTTTTCTCGGCGTGCCGTCCGGCTTGCTGGCATCGAATTCGAGCTTGCCTTGGTAGCCCACCGTTGCCGCCACGCTTTCGGCCAGCTCGCGGATGCTGAGGTCGTGACCGACGCCGATGTTGACGAGCGGCGCCAGGCCCTCGTTGCGATCCTGGCCCAGCAGCGGCACGAATTGTTCATCCGGCAGGTTCATGAGATAGACGCAGGCGTCGGCCATGTCTTCGCTGTAGAGGAATTCGCGCTTCGGCGTGCCGGTGCCCCACACGGTGACGCTCGGCGCATTCGCCCGCTTGGCTTCGTGGAAGCGACGGATCAGCGCGGGGATGACGTGGGAGTTCTCGGGATGGTAGTTGTCGCCGGGGCCGTAGAGGTTGGTGGGCATGACGGCGAGGAACT
>JACDJB010002081.1_pt1 | contig 15096 bp, 15 predicted proteins | sample 7454121 | NCBI WGS metagenome assembly JACDJB01 (sample SAMN14253290, study PRJNA609438) | sludge metagenome | isolation source: sludge after 25d culture with pyrite | collected 2018-12-20 | reverse complement strand
TTTTTCAATAATTTTGCTATACTTTCATCTGATGATAGATTTGTGTGTGAGTTTGACTATGATTTTTAGAAAAACTACCTCCATTTTTTGACTCCACCTAACTTAGGTGTATTTTGTAAAGAGGTATGTTTTATGGCAGGACTTATAGATGGATCTGTAAAATGGTTCAACGAAGAGAAGGGTTATGGTTTTATCACGCCAGATAGCGGCGAAAAAGATATTTTTGTTCACTTTAGACAAGTAAATCGCACAACTCCAGGTAGAGTAGTGTTAAATGAAGGTCAAAGAGTTACATTTGAGATCACTGATGGCGACAAAGGCCCTCACGCTACAAATGTAACAGCAATCTAACTAGGCATTTTGCCTAGTTAAGCACGCAGTATCTCCTTGCAGAGTGCTATGCGTGCATAGTCACTCAAATACTCCTCAAGCTCATCTTTTACACTCTCATCACATATAAACTCACAGACTCTTAAGTGCCTTTTGTGACGCAGATCTGTTTTGATCTTTAGTCCCATATAGCCCACGATCTTACCTCTCTCTAGTGCTGCTACCATCTTATACTCTTCGCGTTGCATCTCATATATAAGATCTTCAAAATCATCATAGCTTAGATCCGCATACTCGCGCTGCACCATCTCATAGGCAAGATCAAGCTCTTTTAAACTCAACTCTCTTATTTGCATTTATCACTACTTTTTATGTATGATTGCATAAAAAGCCTTTGGGGTAGTTAAATGAATAACAAACTTTTAAGAGCGACTAGTCGCGAGAGCCGTCTGCTGAAGACCTCATCTCAAGCCTGCTTGAGATGTGAGCATTTAATAGGATAGTTAAATGAGAAACTTTGAAGTGATCATAGTTGGTGGCGGAGTAAGCGGAAGTGCCCTCGCCTATACGCTTGCAAAATATAGCGACATAGCAAGCATCGCCGTGCTAGAGAAGTATGAAGATCTAGCAACTCTTAACTCCGCACCCTCTAGCAACTCACAAACCCTGCACTGTGGCGACATAGAGACAAACTACACGCTTGCAAAGGCACTCCGCACCAAACGCACCGCAAATATGATCGTAAAGTACTGCCTAGAGCATGGCTATGATGGCGAGATTTTGCACTCACACACCAAAATGGCACTTGGCATCGGCAAAGATGAAGTGGAGTTTTTGCTAGATCGCTATGATGAGTTTGGCGAGCATTTTCCATACTTAGAGGTGTGGGATAAGGAGCGACTAAAAAAGATAGAGCCAGATCTCATATATGATGAAAATGGCGTAGAGCGGTGCGAAGAGGTGCTTGCTCTTGGTGCGATGGGCGAATGGACAACGCTCGATTTTGGCAAACTTAGCCACTCTTTTATAGAAAACGCCCAAAACACGCCTCACAAATGTGTAGAGCTATTTTTAAACACTGAGGTGCTTAACATAGAAAAAAGCTCCAAAAGAGGCTATAAGGTGAGTACAAAAAATGAGAGCTACTATGCTGACTTTGTGGTGGTAAATGCTGGTGCTCACTCGCTCTATTTAGCTCATAAAATGGGGCATGGCAAGGAGTTTGCAAGTCTTAGCGTGGCGGGGAGTTTTTATCTTAGCAACAAACAGATCTTAAACTCAAAAGTCTATATGATCCAAAACCCAAAGCTCCCATTTGCCGCACTTCATGGTGATCCTGATCTGCTTACCTATGGGCTTACTCGCTTTGGCCCAACCGCACTGATACTACCAAAGCTTGAGCGGTATAGAAGCGGTAGTGTGCTAGAGTTTTTTCGCACACTAAACTTCGATGCAAATGTACTAAAAGCACTTCTAGATCTACTCAAAGATAGAGATATACGAAACTATATAGCTACAAACTTCCTCTATGAGATCCCTCTGCTTGGTAAAAAACTCTTTGCAAAAGAGGCTAGAAAAATAGTACCTTCTATAAGTGAAAATGATATAACTTACGCCAAAGGTTTTGGCGGAATCCGCCCACAAGTGATTGATAAAAACGCCAAAAAACTACTCCTTGGCGAAGCGTGTATATATAGTGGCGAAGGGGTAATTTTTAACATGACACCCTCCCCCGGGGCAACTTCATGCCTTGGTAATGCCCAAAGAGACGCACTCTACCTATGCAAATACCTAGGCAAGCAGTTTGATGATGATCGTTTTGTTGCAGATCTAAGTGATGGCGAGAGTTGCACCCTACCATCTACCACCGCACCACAAAAAGAGATGGTAAATAGGATCAGATCCCAGCTAGCCAAAACTGAGCAGAAATATATGCAAGATCTGCATCACAACAAGCCAGAGGGGAGTTTTTGGCAAACGCCTCATAGCAAACTTTAAAGAGATCTTAGGTAAAATATAACACTCCAATCAAATAATCAAACTTCACAGGAACACAAATGGTTACAGTAAACAAACTTACTATGCGTTATGGCAACAGAGTGCTATTTCAAGATATAAACTTAAAACTAGATCGCCATAAAAGATATGGACTAATCGGGGCAAATGGTGCTGGAAAGACAACATTTTTAAAGATACTTAGCGGTGAGATCAACGAGTATGAGGGTGATGTCTCAGTTGAAAATGGTCTAAAAGTTGGCGTACTTGGGCAAAATCAGTATGCTTACGAGGAGTACACCATAATGGACGCTGTACTTTTTGGCAACAAAAGACTCTATGACGCCATCAAAGAAAAAGAGCATCTCTACGCTACGGGTGATTTTGAAGATGATGCAACAAACAACCGCTTAGCAGATCTTGAGGTGATCTGCGTTGAAGAGGATCCAACATACGAATATGATGTAAATATCACAAAAGTACTAGAAAATGTGGGTATCCCAGCTGAGCTTCACTACGAAAAGATGAGTGTGCTAGATAACGCCGATAAGTTTAAAGTTCTGCTTGCTCAAGTGCTTTTCCCTCGCCCAGATGTGCTATTTTTAGATGAGCCGACAAACAACCTTGATATCGACACTATCAGCTGGCTAGAAGATGAGCTTCAACGCCACGAGGGCACAATGGTGGTCATCTCACACGATAGACACTTCCTAAACTCCGTCGTGACGCACATTTTAGATGTGGACTACCAAAAGATCAGAGAGTTTAGCGGCAACTATGATGACTGGTACATAGCAGCAAATGTGATCGCAAAACAGCATGAGCTAGAAAATGCCAAAAAACTCAAAGAAAAAGAGCAACTAGAGGCGTTTGTGAGACGATTTAGTGCAAACGCTTCTAAGGCAAAGCAGGCAACAAGCAGACAAAAACAGCTTGAAAAACTTGTCATCGATGATATCAAACCATCTTCAAGACGCGATCCAAGCATAGTTTTCAAGGCTAAGCGAACCATGGGCGATGAAGCACTAAATGTCATAAACATAAGCCACTCTTATGGTGATAATGAGGTTTTAAAAAATATCAACATCAAAGTAGATCCAGATGAGAAGATAGCCATCATTGGGGCAAATGGTGTTGGTAAAACAACTCTAGTGAAGATCATAATGGAGGAGCTAAAACCTACAAGCGGTGAAGTTGTGTGGGGTGCGACGATCGAGCCTAGCTACTTTGCACAAAATACCACAGATATCATCAAAGGCGACATAACGCTTTATGACTGGCTAAGAGGCTTTGATCCAAAGCGAGATATCGCTGAGATCCGCAACTGCCTAGGTAGAATGCTCTTCTCAGGTGAGCAACAAGAGAAGTCAGTTGTTAGCATATCTGGGGGTGAAAAACACCGTATGATGCTTAGTAAAATGATGCTTGAGGGTGGTAACTTTTTGGTTCTTGATGAGCCTACAAACCACTTAGATCTTGAAGCGATCATCGCTCTTGGCGAAGCTCTTTATGAGTTTAAGGGCAATGTGATCTGCGTTTCGCACGATAGAGAGCTACTTGATGCGTTTGCAAACCGCGTGATTGAGCTAAGAGCTGATGGAACATTCGTGGACTTTAAGGGAAGTTACGAAGAGTTTGCACAGGCTAAGGCAGATGGAAAGTTTTAGATCATATCTGGGGCTTGGGATCGCGGGCAACTTTGCTCTACATCTAGCTCAAGCGGGTGAGCTAGAGGAGTTTAAGCATATCATCACCGCAGATGAGGCAGCTCCAAAGGGAATGTTCCCATTTTACCTACCAAAACGAAATACAAGTGAGATGTTAAGCGTTTTTCCACTCTCGCATGAGCAGATAAAACTACCTAGTGGCAACGCTCAAGTAGAACCTGAAGTAGCACTTATATGTGATCTAAGCTATGAAGATGGCAAGCTAGTAGGCATAAAACCAACGCACTTTGCGGCTTATAATGACTGCTCCATCAGAGTAGCAGGAGCTACTAAGATCAGCGAAAAAAAGAACTGGGGTGAAAGCTCAAAAGGGCTTAGTAGTACTCTACTGGAGATTGATCAATTTAGTAGCGGTGGCGTTATGGATCGCTACGCCATATGCTCATACTTAAGGCGAGATGGCGAGCTTAGAGCGTATGGAGAAGATGTAGATCTGCTAGGGTATAGCTACTTTTATGAGAAGCTTTTAGCGTGGATAGTAGAGCAGATCCAAACCCAAAAAGATGAAGATCCGCTAGAGGATCTAAGCCTCTACATAAAAGAGTGCAACTTCCCACAAAAAGCGATCATTAGCATTGGGGCGACTCGCTACACGCCATATGGTGAGAGCACTTTTTTACAAAACGCTGATGAGATCTTTGTGGTGCTTTATGATAAAACCATCACAAACATAGATGAAGTAGAAGCGTGCATAAAAAGCGAAACTTTTGCTAGCCATATGAGTGTTTTACACCAAAAGGTGCTCTCTTGAGTAGAGGCAAAAAGCTAGATCTTCTCATTGGTAGCTCGCTTGATGATGCGAGTGGGTGGAGCTTTGAGAGCGAAGAGAAAACAAGCAAAAAAGAGATACTAGATCCACAAAAGCACACATTACACTTTGCAAAAGAGAGGCGTCGTGGTAAGATCGTCACACTTGTGGGGGAGTTTTTTGTTAGCGATGAGGTAGCAAAAGATCTGCTTGCAAAGATCAAAAAACGCCTTGGGTGTGGCGGAGCTTACAAAGAGGGTTTTATGGAGTTTCAAGGAGAGCTGCAAGAGAAACTAAAACCACTCATAGAGGAGAGTGGCTTTAAGGTAAAAAAGGGTAAATAGAGGATCTTAAATGCTAGATTGTAAGATTGGCTTGAGTGATCACAAGCCCTATACAACATCTCATCACACCAGCTCTTGCGAGCACGATCATAGACAAACAGATAAAGAGGTGCTAAAAATTGCCCTAATAATTACGCTTGTAGCGATGTTTGCTGAGTTTTTTTATGGGTTTTTATCAAACTCCTTAGCACTGATCTCAGATGCGATCCATATGTTTACACACGCTTTTGCCCTCCTAGTCTCGCTTGTTGCCATCATCATCGCAAACAAAACCGCCCCACGCTCCAAAACATTTGGCTATTATAGAGCTGAGGTTTTAGCTGCTTTTGTAAATGGGATCATGATCGTTTTATCTACCATCTGGATCGTCTATGAAGCCGTAGCTAGATTTATAGATCCACAAACCATAGATATAAAAACAGCGATGATAGTGGCGATCGCGGGGCTTGTTGTAAATATTATAGCGGGCATCATTTTGATGCAAGGAGATAGAGAGAACATCAACCTCAAATCAGCTTTTGTTCATATGTTAAGCGACGCTCTATCCTCCATCGCCATCATCATAGGCTATGTCGTGATCTACTACACCTCTTGGTATTTTATAGATCTATTGCTAGCTATCTTGGTAGCACTTGTGATCTTAAAATGGGCTACTAGCATACTCAAAAGCTCAACAAACACCCTGCTTGAAGGCTCGCCAATCGACATAGATCAAGTCAAAAACCAGATCGAAAAAAATGCAAAAGTTTTGGAGTTGCATGATATCCACATATGGGAGATCACGCAAGATATGTACAATATGACCGCTCACTTGAAGATAAAAAAAGCTGATCTAGAGTGCTACGAGGAGATCTTATATGATATAAATAGCGATCTCAAAGAGCAGTTTAAGATCGTACACACAACCTTTCAGCTTGAGTGGTAGCACAAGCTAAGAGCAACCCTTAGCACATCTTCACTCTCTATCTTACTCATGCACTCGTGGTGACCTAGCGGGCACTCTCGCCTCATACAGGGTGAGCACTCTATTTCGTGTCTAACTATCTTGCTTTTTGGGTTTTGCCACTGCGATGTCTCTTTATGTTTTGTAGGGCCAAAGATGGCGACTGTTGGTACTTTGTAAGCTGAGGCAACATGCATCGGTCCACTATCGTTGGTGATGAAAAGGCTAAGCCCCGCGATATGCTCTATAAGCTCTTTTATGCTTGTTTTGCCCGCTAGATTTTGGTAGTTTGTAGTACCCTCTGCTACTAGATGCTTCTCTATATCACCCGCCATCTCCACCTCGCTTGGAGAGCCAAATATCACTATGTCGTAGTGATCTGCTAGTTGTGAAGCCACCTTCGCAAAGCGATCTGGATACCACCGCTTAGCACTTCCATAGGTCGCACCCGCGTTTATACCTAGTGTTGGTTTTGCATAAATTTTTGGCTCAAAATAGAGCTTCTGATCGCCTGTATCGTTTTTTAGATCCAAAACATTGTTCACAAAGTCGTTGTAGCGTATGCATTGGTGGATCTCACCCTTGCTTAGCCTGCGGTAGTTAGCCTTTAGACTAGCATCTATGAAAAAGAGCATAAACTTTGAGGCAAAACTACGGCGAAACGAGATAGCTAGATCTACCCTGCCAACACTCTTAGCGATCTTGTAGAGGTTTACAAACCTATTACCCTCTTTCTTGCTCTCATCTACCATAAACGAGGTCACATTTGGGTAGCCCGCATAAGCCTCTATACTAGCTTTTGAGCCAAAAAGCGTGATGCTAGCTTCTGGGTAGCTTTTGATGATGTTTTGCACCGCTGGAGTCGCCATAATGGCATCTCCTAGCCAAAATGGTAACTCTATAAAAATCGATTTAGTCATTTAACAACTCTTTAAATTTGTAAAATTGTGGGTATCTAGTGCCATCTCTGCCATCAACTAGCCCATAACCCGTCGCCACAAGCTGATGCCAAAAAACTCTGCTCACCTTGCCACTTTTTCTAGCAACCTCCATATACTCTTGCATATAGAGAGTGTACTCCTCAAGGCTAACGCACTCTTTTTCGCTCGTAGGAGCGTAGGGAGCGGTGTTTGAGATAGGCCAATTTACCTCGGTTATATAGATCTCATCACTTTTGGTCTTTGGACTAAGTCTAACTAGTGCATAGAGCAGATCTATCTTATTTTTTAGATCAAAGATACCATATTGGCTATTTTTGGGCGAGCCTCTTCTATCAACATACAAAAGTGCTGAAGTTTTATCAAAAGTAATATCACCAGATCCAAACATCACATCAGCGTTGTAGTAGTACTCAAAGTCTATAACACTTGGTGCTATAAGCTTGATGTGTGGATAAGAGGCGTCACGCAAACGCTTGGCAATTTTGTAAAACTCTATATACTCATCTACGCTAAAAAAGCCCCATTTTAGGCGATTTATGGCATTTCCTATGACAAACTCGCTGCTGGTTTGATCAAATTTACTAAAAATCTCATCAAGTTTGTCTCTTAAAAGCTCTTCATTTTCGATAAATTTGCGATCTTGGATAATATTTATGACTATACTTTTACCTCTAAAAAGCTTTGCAAACTCCACAAACTCATCTATATTTTGGTCTAAAAATACTCTCATAAGCAGGTTCTGCACACCTAGCTCCTCTACAAGATCCACCTGCCTCGCTCCCTTATCAAGGTTCACACAAAGCCCCATCATCTCGCGGTTTGTAAGCTTTTGCTTGCCTTTAAAGAGCTTCATAACAAGCGTAGCAAATGGGAGTATAAAAAGGGACTTTAGCACCATTCTAGCGTAACTTTTGAGGTGCTTTTTACGCACTGATTTTCTAAAAGATCTATCTCTTATGATGTGTGGTTGATCGGAGTAGCTATCCCAGATAAATCTCTCACTCACGAGGACTCTTTTGCAACTTAGCGTAAAGATCTTCATAAGCATCTGCCATCACACCTACGCTAAAGAGATCAGATCTAGCCTTTGCATTGCTTGCTAGATCTGAGGCTAAAAGCGGGTCGCTCTTTAGTCTAACTATGGACTTTGTGATCGCATCGGCATCTTTTGGGGCAACCAAAAGTGCAGATCTCTCATGCTCTACAAGCTCCACTATACCATCTACCGCGGTCGCTACGATGGGCTTTTCTAGCCTCATCACATCTATGAGAGTTGAGCCTAGCCCCTCCTCTAGTGAAGGAAACACAAAGAGATCAAACGCTGCTATATAGTCAGCTACATTCTTCTTAAAGCCCACAAACTCAACATTGGTCAAATCTTTGGCAATTAACTTAAGCTTCTGCTCATCTTTGCCACTTCCTAGAAGCAAAAACACCACATCGGGGTGAGTAGTAGCTAAGCTTTTGGCAGACTTTAAGATATAGCTCTGCCCCTTGTGGTGATCAACGAGTGCACCGATATGCCCCACTATAAACTTGTCACTAAAGCACTCTCTTATAGCCTTGCTAGTGGCTAGATCTGGCTCTAAAAGCGTTGAGGCACTATATATGATGCTACTTTTTATACTCGGCTCAAACTCTAGCAAACTCCTCTGCACCGCCTTTGAGATCGCCACAACTTGCATGGCGTTTTTGTAGATAGATCTAGTCGATAGCTTGTCGCTTGGCGGGTTTGGTATGCGTCTAGTGATGATATATGGAGTCTTTTTTAGCTTATGTTGCAAATATGCCCATCTAGCCCCTTTTGCATCGTGAGCATGAAGCAGATCTACACTCTTTGAGATGCCAAAATGCCCCATAAAAAACCACTCAGCTCGATGAAAATCCACCCCATCTAAACCCCTAGTAGCATCTCTTAAGGGCGAATCACCCCTGCATACAAGCGTCTGTTTATACCCCTTTTTAGCAAGTGCTTCTATGAGCAAAAGCGTCTGCCTCTCACCACCTCTAAAGCCTCTAGCTAGGTTTATATGGGCTATATGTACTTTTTGCATCAACTTTTGCCCTCTAAAAACGATGCAAAAAACGCTTCAAATCCATCTACGCTTGCCTTGTGAGACATTTTATTTATAAACACATCTCCCGCATTTTTCTTAAGATCCCCTAGTAGCCCTCTATCATTATAGAGCCTGCTTATGGCATCAGCTAACGCCTTTGCATCACCTTTTTCAACCACCAACCCATTAACCTCATGGGTGATGATCTCCTTGTTTCCATCTATATCAGAAGCCACCACCACCACACCACTTGCAAGTGCTTCAAGGATTACCCTGCTTAGCCCCTCTTTGCGAGTAGAGGCTTGAAGCAGCAGATCACACGACGCCACAATACTAGGTGCATCACTCCTAAAACCTGCTAGGTGGATACGCTCACTCATACCGCTTTGCTCTACTAGATCTTTGTAGCTAGAAGCTCCATCGCCCACCACTATGAGATGCAGATCTTCATACTTCGCCAAACTTTTACAAGCCTCCAAAACAACCGCCAAACCCTTATGAGGACGCATATTTGCCACAAAAGCGATGCTAAAATTGCCCTTCTTTATGCCAAACTCCTCTAAGTTAAGTGCCTCACTCTGGTACCACTCTATCTTGTGACCTTTGTAGATATTTGCAACTCTAGTTTTTTGGCTTATGATCTGCTGTTGCACTCGCTTCTGCACCGCCTTTGAGACCGCCACGACCCCATCTACTCTAGGGTTTAGTGCGTTTAAGTAGGCACTTGGATCGTACCTATAAAGCCCACCCGTAGTACCTCGGTAGGTTATGAGCTTCACGCCACTAAACATAGAAGCTACTATCGCATTTGAGATCGCCTTAGAGTTTGCGGCAAAAAGTATCTCTATGGAGCTATCTTTAATGATGCTTCTTGCGGTTTTTATAAGAGCAGGTGAGATCTTTTTTTTATAGCTCCCATCAACTACCCTTATACCGCACTCTTTGAACCTATTAGCGTAGGGAGTGTCAGCCTGCGTAATGATAGTTATGTTATGCCCCCTGCTTGCTAGCGAGATGTAGATCTCAGCTTCTGGGCGAACACTATTAAATGATCCGATCGTAGAGGTCATCACAAGTATATTCACACTATCTCCCTTACAAGATCTGCTACCTCTTTGGGCGTTATCTCGGCTATGGAGAAGTCATTTTTATCAAGCCTTCTGTGATCTACTTTACTATTTGATTTGATAGCCCTATTTATGGGTGTTTGGTAGATTCTATTAATTGGCGTAGGGCCAAAAAGCGTGATGGAAGCTACTCCCAATGCCCACGCCATATGCGTAGGTCCTGTATCGTTGCCGATGAGCAGATCGCACCTTGCTATGAGCTCCTTTAGAGCATTTAGATCTAGCCTTGGAAGCACTTTTATATACTCACTGTTACTACTAAGCCAGAGTGCTTTTTGCCTCTCTTCTTCACTAGCCCACACTACTATGGTGGTGGTTTTTAGCAGATTTGCCACTTCTAAAAAGCTCTCTTTTGGGTAGTTTCTACTCTCCCATGTAGAGCCGATGACAAAGAGGTTATATTTTTCTGGTAGATCTTTTAGAGTAGGCTTGTAAAACAAAAAGCTCTCCATCTGTAAGATCTCATCTCTTTGCACACTAAGACCCACTGCCCCACAGATAACTGCGACATTGCGATCTATGGTGTTTTGCTCATAAGCTATGGTTATCTTTTTATCATAAAAAAGGCTCGCAATCCCCTCTCTAGCAGAGGTTTTGCTAAAGCCTGCCACACTCTTAGCCCCTATAAGCCTTGCAACGATGGCAGACTTTAAAAGCCCTTGAGCATCGATTATGATGTCATAGTTGTTTTTGCCAAAAGATCTGATCTTTGCTATCTCTTTAAAGATAAGGCTTTTTTGTTTTTTGAGTCTTTTTAGATCTACTTCAAGTATGCGGTCTATGTGTGGATTGTCTCTCAAGATCTCACTAAAACCACTCTCCACTACCCAGTCTATACTACAAGATGGATAATATTTTTTTATAAATTGTAGTGCAACCATCGCGTGAATGATGTCGCCCATAGCAGAAAGCTTTACTATGCAGATCTTCAACTTTTATAGCTCTTTTTGGGTGTAATTGTAGTCAAATGGTAATGAAAAGTAGATAAAATACGATAATTTATAAAAGGTTATAGTTTGAAAGATAGTCTAAAAAGATACTACCCGCTTCTAAGAGAGTATAAACTCCAATACCTCCTCATCATCATCGGCATCATCTTTACAGTGAGTGCGACCACCGCCACCGCACACATCATGAAGCCACTTATGGACGAGATGTTTATAGAAAAAAAGCAAGAGATGCTACTCTACCTGCCTCTTGGACTCATCAGTATCTACCTATTTAAGTCTGCGGGACGCTATTTGCAGTCGGTTTTCACCTCCTATATAGGGCTTCATATGGTAACAACCTTGCGTGAGATCCTGCTTGAGAAGATGCTAAGTCTTGATATGAGCTTTTTGTACAAAAACCGCAGTGGTGATCTCATCTCTCGCATCACCTACGACATAGATCGCATACGCTACTTCGTCTCAAATATGCTTCCAGAGCTAATGCGTGAGAGCCTCATCGTAGTTGCTCTCATCGGCTATGTCATCTACCTAAACCCACTACTTGCATTTTACTGCCTTGTGGTGCTTCCACTTGCTATCTACCCAGTGCTTTACATCGGCAAAAAGCTCAAACGCTACGCGAGAAGATCACAAGAGAAAAACGCCGATGTCATAAGTCGCTTGAGCGAGGTTTTTAATAACGCCGAGATGATCAAAGCCAATGAGACAAGCGGGTTTGAGCTTGAGAGGTTTACGAAGAAAAATAGAGAGTTTTTGCACATAAATATGAAGTCCATCTATGTTGGCGACATCGTCTCGCCATTTATGGAGCTTGTAGGGGCTAGTGGGCTTGCGTTAGTTATATTTCTAGGTGGCAAAGAGGTCTATGAGGGGCGTATGAGTGTTGGTGAGTTTAGTGCGTTTATAACTGCAATTGGGCTTGTTTTTCAACCTATTAGACGCATAGGAAGTATTTTTCCAAAGATCCAAGACGCCATTGCTGCGAGTGAGCGGATCTTTGCACTACTAGATCAGCACTCTAGTATAAAAGATGGCGAAACTAAGCTTGATGGCGAGATAAAAAGTATTGAGTTTAGAGATGTGGGGCTTGTTTATGATGGTGAGCAGATACTAGAAAGCATAGATCTAAGCATCAGTGCAAACCAGAAGATCGCCCTTGTGGGCGATAGTGGCGGAGGCAAAAGCACGCTTATAAATATGCTACTTCGCTTCTTTGACACCACAAGCGGTGAGGTTCTCATAAATGGTATAAATATCAAAGATCTTGACTCAAAAAGCCTAAAAGATGAGATCGCTCTTGTCTCACAAAGAGTCTATATATTTGCCGACACACTCTCTGCAAATGTCGCCTATGCAAGCGACATCGACGAGCCTCGCATACACAAAGCACTTAAACTTGCCGATGCCAGCGAGTTTGTAGCTAAGCTACCATCTGGCATAGATAGCCAGCTTGAGGAGTTTGGCTCAAACCTCTCTGGAGGTCAAAGACAACGCATCGCCATCGCTAGAGCGATCTACAAAAACGCCTCGCTTATACTCTTTGACGAGGCGACATCTGCACTTGACAATGAGAGTGAAAAACGGATCCAAGACGCCATAGATAACTTCGCAAAAGATAAGATCACCATCACTATCGCTCACAGACTAAGCACCATTGTAGATGCAGATCTCATTTTGGTAATGCAACAAGGCAAGATCGTAGGACGAGGCACACACAACTCACTTCTTGAGAGTAGCGAGATCTACAAAAAACTAGCTAGGGAGTTTGTTAGCTAAAGGAAAAAAATGTCAAGTATAAACCTATTTATAAAAGAAAATATTAAAAGCATTGAAAGCAAGCCATCAAATGTCTATGTGATACCAAATATCCCGGATAAGAAGCTAAATGGGTATTATCAAGGCATACAACTGCGGAGAATACTCTGAGTCAATAATTGCAATATATGATGACACTCTTTTGGGCAGTGCATCAGATGGGCTGGTTTTTACTGGCAAGAGATTTTTATATGGCAAAAGTAGCACTAGGCTTGAATTCAAATATCAAGATATAGCGAGTGTTGAGTTTAGAGAAGATATAGAAATTGATAAAAATGGCAAAGAGAAAAGAAAGCCATTTGTACATATTGTAAGTAGTGGTGAAGAGTACAAAATTGAAGGACTTATCCTTAGTCTTGACTATCAAAAATTTGCAGATTTTCTAAATACAATAATTGGTGAGTTTGATAGCTACTCCGAACAAGATCAGCTAAAAGCCATTGCAGAAATAGATGAAGGGGTCAAGATTGCGTATATAAAAATATTGGCAAATATGGCTTTTTCTGATGATCAAAAAATCGACGAAAAAGAGTTTATGGAAATTTTAACCATGATGACCAAGCTTGAGTTATTAGATGAGTCTAGGGTTGAGTGCAGAGCATATATTGCTGGCAGCAAAGCTGAAGATTTTGAAACAGTAGATAGTCTGATTGCCGAGCTAAAGACTCACGCCGATCCAAGCTTCCATAATCATATCATGAGCTCACTTGCCAAAGACCTTATAAATATTAACTCGCTAGGAACAGATTTTATTACAAAAGATTTTGAGTTTCTCAATCTAAACAAGCACCTGCTTGGCTTAAATGAAGGCGAGCTGGATTTTCTAGTGGACGCAGTAAAAAATGAGTATAAAATAATAAATGAAGAACTAGATAATAAAGCTATAGAGAAGGGACTAAAGGAGATTGCAAGTAAAGCTGCAGCAGCAGGCGTTCCTCTTGGAGCTGTCTACCTATCTGGATCAGTTATAGGTATGTCTGCTGCAGGTATGACATCTGGACTTGCTACACTTGGCATGGGCGGTCTGTTTGGACTTTCTAGTATGGCGACCGGCATAGGTACGGTAGCTATACTAGGAGTCGTTACCTACAGAGGGGCTAAGCATTTAATGGGTCTAAATGAAAAAGATAGATTTACCACGAGAGCAATAATGATACAAGAAGCTCTTAAACTTTCTCAAAAAACAATCTCGCTGATCATTAAAGATATAAATCTCTTAACCAAGGAGTTTAATGATCTTGCTACCTCTCATGGCACCATATATGAAAACTGCAAGGAGCTAGAAAAAAGAACCAGACAGTTGGCTTTATACATACAAGCCATAAGCAGAGCAGATGAAAAATCTAATCGTTTTGAAAACTATAGTGCAAGGATGAAGTGCCCACAGCAGATTGATGAGCCTAGACTTCAGATGCTTACAAAGGAGCCAATTAAGAATAGGCTATATGGGTTTATTATGGATATCTATGATCTCGATACTCTTGAATTAAAACAAGATGCTCCAACAAATCATCTAGAGAAAGCAGGTCAAATTCTCGAATCTCTTGGATATTACGAAGTCTCTTCAGCTACTGTATCAAAAGCCACAGAGAAGGTATCGGCAGGAGTATCAAAACTAACAGAACTTCTTAAAAAATGAAGCGTGAAGCAAGTGCTCTGAGGGTACAGAAAAGCCAGCTATCAAAAACATCTGCTAAAACTGGTGAACTACAAAGTTCTATGCAAAAACTAAAAAAAGAGCAAGATGAATTAGATGTTAGATTTAGTGATACTGATCAGCTTTTAGGTGAAGCTTTAGCAGATGTCGATATCTCTCTAGATATTGAGTTTTCTGATATAGATGATATTTTGTTTGCATTAGAGCTTGAAAAAATGGAGGTATCCAAAAAAGACTTAATACAAGCAGTGGAGTTGCTAGATATGGTTGAGATTGATGAAAATACTTCATGGGAGGAGTATTTTGATTCAGTCAAACTGTATGCAGAAAGAAACAATATAAACCTAGAAGAAGATCCTTTTAAGCATCTAATGAGCAAAACTGAACAGCAAGATTTTCTCAAGATGATAAATGATGACTTTACCTACAAAAATGCAAAATGCGATAAGTACGATTATATGA
>JACDJB010002080.1_pt1 | contig 15099 bp, 13 predicted proteins | sample 7454121 | NCBI WGS metagenome assembly JACDJB01 (sample SAMN14253290, study PRJNA609438) | sludge metagenome | isolation source: sludge after 25d culture with pyrite | collected 2018-12-20 | reverse complement strand
GTGACCTGGGCAGTCTACGTGTGCGTAGTGTCTGTTTTCTGTCTCATACTCTACGTGTGATGTGGAGATGGTGATTCCTCTTTCTCTTTCTTCCGGTGCCTTGTCTATGTGTGCATAGTCGATAAATTCACCTGAGCCATACTTTTTGTTTAGTACTAGTGTTATCGCTGCTGTCAATGTTGTCTTACCGTGGTCTACGTGTCCTATTGTCCCAATGTTTACGTGGGGTTTGGTTCTTTCAAATTTTTGCTTTCCCATTCTTATTCCTCCTTGATTGGATTTAATGATTTCCTAATATTTTTTCAGAAATACTAGCCGGAACTGGCTCGTAATGATCAAATTGCATTGTATAAAGCCCTCTTCCCTGAGTATTTGACCTCAGATCTGTTGCGTACCCAAACATTTCAGACAAAGGTACATAAGCTTTTATTATCTGCGCTCCACTTACGAGTTCCATGCCTTCCATTTTCCCTCTTCTAGAGTTGATGTCTCCAATGACATCGCCCATATACTCTTCTGGTACTGTTACTTCAACTTTCATCATTGGCTCTAATAGCGTAGGGCCTGCTTTTCTGATAGCTTCCCTAATTCCCATTGAACCCGCTATCTTAAATGCCATTTCCGACGAGTCCACATCGTGGTAAGATCCGTCGTAAAGTGTAACTTTTACATCCAGTACTGGATATCCTCCCAGAACTCCAGAGTTCAAAGCTTCTTGAATTCCTGTATTTACTGCATTTATATATTCTTTTGGTATAGCTCCTCCTACGATTGCGTTGACAAATTCATATCCTTTGCCTGCTTCGTTAGGTTCAGCTTTAAGTTTTACGTGTCCATACTGTCCTCTACCGCCTGACTGCCTTACGTATTTGCCTTCGGCGTCAGCCAGCTTTGTTATTGACTCTTTATAAGCAACTTGCGGACTTCCAACGTTTGCTTCAACCTTAAACTCTCTTAAAAGTCTGTCAACTATTATCTCCAGGTGGAGCTCTCCCATACCTGCAATAATAGTTTGTCCTGTCTCCTCATCGGTATAAGTTCTGAACGTTGGGTCTTCTTCTGCAAGTTTAGCAAGTGCAATGGACATTTTTTCCTGGCTGGCTTTTGTCTTTGGCTCAATTGCCACGTGAATAACCGGCTCAGGGAATTCCATAGTTTCAAGAACTATAGGCGCGTTATCTGCACAAAGGGTGTCACCAGTGGAAGTCTCTTTAAGTCCTACGGCTGCAGCTATATCGCCTGCGTGTACTTCGTCGACTTCTTCTCTCTTGTTGGCATGCATAAGAAGAATTCTTCCGATTCTTTCCTTTTTGCCTTTCGAAGAGTTACTTACATAGCTTCCTGATTTTAGCGTTCCTGAATAAACTCTAAAATAAGCTAATTTCCCCACAAATGGGTCTGTGACAATCTTAAATGCCAGTGCAGAAAATGGGTCATCATCTTTTGCATGTCTTTCTTCCTCAACTTCAGTCGTTGGATTTACTCCTACTATTGAAGGAATATCCAATGGTGAAGGAAGGTAATCCAGAACTGCATCTAAAAGCAACTGTACTCCCTTGTTCTTGTAAGAAGAACCACAAAGTACAGGAGTCATTTTTACATCTATAGTAGCTTTTCTAATTGCAGATTTCATTTCTTCAGCTGTGATTTCTTCGCCTTCCAGGTACTTCATCATCAATTCCTCATCGTATTCAGAAATTGACTCAAGAAGCTTTTCCCTGTGTTCGTTGGCAAGATCTACCATGTCGGCAGGTATTTCTGTAATTTCAATATCCTGTCCTAGGTCATCTTTGTAAACTCTTGCTTTCATAGTTACAAGGTCTACCATTCCAATGAACGAATCTTCTTTTCCAATCGGCAGCTGGATTGGCACTGCATTTGCCTTCAGTCTATCTCTCATCATTCCAATAGCTCTGAAGAAATCAGCACCAGTGATATCCATTTTGTTTACGAATGCCATCCTTGGGACGCGGTATTTGTCCGCCTGTCTCCAGACAGTCTCCGACTGAGGCTCAACTCCGCCTTTTGCACAAAACAGAGCTACTGCCCCGTCGAGTACGCGCAAGGATCTTTCAACTTCAACAGTGAAATCAACATGCCCTGGTGTATCTATGACGTTGATCCTGTAATCTTTCCAGAAAGCTGTCGTAGCAGCCGAGGTAATTGTTATACCTCTTTCTTGTTCCTGCTCCATCCAGTCCATTTGGGCTCCACCCTCATGGGTTTCACCTACTTTGTGTATTTTACCAGTATAAAATAGAATTCTTTCTGTGGTGGTTGTCTTTCCTGCATCGATATGAGCCATTATGCCGATATTTCTTGTTTTCTCAAGTGATACTTGTCTTGGCACAATTTTTCCTCCTTAAATAACCTACTAAATTAGTCCCATCCACATATTAATGCAATATGAAACTTACTAGAATCTGTAATGCGCAAAAGCTTTGTTTGCTTCGGCCATTTTGTGTGTATCTTCTCTTTTCTTGACACTTGATCCAAGACCGTTTGCTGCATCCATAAGTTCTTTAGCAAGTCTCTCAACCATTGTCTTTTCGCCTCTGTTTCTGGCATAGGTTACCAACCATCTGAGCCCAAGAGTTTGTCTTCTTTCAGTTCTTACTTCAATTGGTACCTGATAGTTTGCTCCACCTATTCTTCTAGCTTTTACTTCAAGAACAGGCATAATATTATTCATAGCTTTGTAGAAAATTTCCAGTGGATCTTCACCAGTCTTTTCTTCAATCATTTTAAAAGCATCATAAACAATATTTTGTGCAATACCTTTTTTGCCGTCTAACATTATGCTGTTTATTAATTTGGTTACAACCACATCGTTGTAAATTGGATCTGGCATAACCTCTCTCTTTGGTACATGTCCTTTTCTAGGCACTTTTCTTCCCTCCTCAACTATATAGAGTAAATTCATTGGTACTCGGCCAATGGCCGCCGCGCCTCAAAATGCATCTATATTAAAGCTTAGCATTTCAAGCACTATTTCTTGACTTTAGGTCTCTTCGCACCATACTTTGACCTTGCCTGTAGTCTGTTGTCTACTCCGGCAGTGTCCAGTGAACCTCTTACTATGTGGTAACGAACACCTGGCAGGTCTTTTACCCTACCTCCTCTTATAAGAACAACACTGTGCTCTTGAAGATTGTGTCCTATCCCAGGAATGTAAGCAGCAACTTCAAGTCCGTTAGTAAGTCTTACTCTTGCGACCTTTCTCAGAGCTGAGTTAGGCTTCTTTGGAGTAATAGTTCTTACTGCTACGCATACACCTCTTTTTTGTGGTGAATTCGCTTCTGATTCCCTTTTCTTAAGAGTGTTCAAAGACATTCCAAGAGCTGGAGATTTTGACTTGTAGACTACTTTTTCTCTTCCTTTTCTGATAAGTTGGTTAATGGTTGGCATTAAGGCACCTCCTTCTAATTATTATTTAATAACGCAGCTACTGCTGCATTAATATCAATTCCACAAGCCTCACCGAGTTCTTCCATACTGTCGATGTAAGTAACCGGTACAGACTTTGACTGGCAGATATCTACAATTTCTCCAGTCACTTTCTTTTCTGCATCGAGAGCTATAAATACCATCTCGATTTCTGATTTTGCAAGTGCGCGCTTTACCTGTTTTGCACCTACTATTTTATCCTGTGTCTTCAACTTTGAAAGCACTTTCATAATCCTCCTTAAAACATACCAAAGATTATGTGGCCTTGTGACCACATAATCTTTGTGTCAACGGGAATATATCCAAGTTTACACACTCAAATATTCTAACATTAGAGAATCGCGCTGTCAACTAAATTTTCTTCAGTCTCATGTGCTTCAGAGTTTAGAATTTCTACATTCTTATACCTCTTCATTCCTGTTCCTGCAGGTATCAGCTTTCCAATGATTACGTTCTCTTTAAGCCCCAGTAGGAAGTCTTCTTTTCCTTTAATTGCAGCTTCAGTAAGAACTCTTGTAGTCTCCTGGAATGATGCAGCAGAAAGGAATGAATCGGTTGCAAGGGAAGCTTTTGTAATTCCAAGAAGAGTCACTTTCCCCGTAGCCAAAGTACCACCTTCTGATTCAGCCTTTGCATTGGCCTCTTCAAAATCTAGCACGTTTACAAGACTACCAGGAAGCATATCCGTATCCCCTGATGTTTCAATCTTGACCTTAGATAGCATCTGCTTTACTATTATCTCTATATGTTTATCGTTAATATCAACGCCCTGTAGTCTGTAAACTCTCTGTACTTCCTTAACGATATAATTTTGTACGCCTTTGATACCCTTAATTCTGAGAATATCGTGTGGATTTACAGAGCCCTCTGTCAATTCATCTCCGGCTTCTATTACATCTCCGGGCTTAACTTTAATTCTTGATCCGTAAACTATGCTGTAGTTAGCTTGTTCACCATCTTTAGAAGTGACTATAACTTCCTTACGCCTCTTCTTATCGTCAATATCAACTGTACCTGTGATTTCCGAAATAACTGCAAGTCCTTTAGGCTTTCTGGCTTCAAATAGCTCTTCAACCCTTGGAAGACCTTGAGTGATGTCAGCTGCTGCTGCAACACCGCCCGTATGGAACGTCCTCATGGTAAGCTGAGTTCCTGGCTCTCCTATCGACTGAGCTGCAATTATACCAACAGCCTCTCCAATATTAACTTCTTTTCCAGTCGCAAGGTTTCTGCCATAACAGTGAGCGCAGACTCCAAATCTTGCCTTGCAACCAAGTACGGACCTTACTTTAACTTCTTTTATTCCAATATCCTGAATGAATTCAGCCATTTTTTCATCTATCATAGTATTTTCCTTTACTATGACTTCGCCTGTTTCAGGATTAATTATGTCTTCAAATGCGTATCTTCCATCTATTCTATCTCTTAGTTCCTCAAGTACTTCTTTGCCGTCTGTAAATGCTTTTACTAGGAAATATTCGTCTGTTCCACAATCGATTTCTCTAACAATTACATCCTGGCTGACGTCTACAAGCCTTCTTGTTAGATAACCCGAGTCAGCAGTCCTTAGTGCAGTATCTGCAAGACCTTTTCTTGAACCGTGTGTCGAAATAAAGAACTCGAGTACTGACAGCCCTTCTCTAAAGTTAGACTTTATTGGAACCTCGACGGTACGTCCTGATGCACTGGCCATAAGACCACGCATTCCCGCAAGCTGCCTTATCTGGTTCTTACTTCCCCTGGCACCAGAGATAGCCATGATATATATATTGTTCATTGGGTCCAGACCCTCCATGAGGACATCGGTTACATCCTCTGTCGTCTGGTTCCAAATTTCAATTACCTTTTCATATCTCTCTTCATCGGATATAAGTCCTCTTCGGTATGATTTTTCAAATTTGTCTACTTCGGTTTCAGCTTTCTGAATCATTTCAAATTTCTCTTCAGGAACATAAACGTCACCCATGGAGATAGAAATAGCACCAACTGTAGAATATTTGAATCCCATTTCCTTGACGTGGTCAAGGATGTCAGAAGTTACTGCATTTCCGTGTTTCCTAAAGCATTTGTCGATAATTACTCCCAGAAACTTCTTATCGACTACCCTGTTGATTTCAAGAGAGTATTTATCATTTTCTCTATCTACAAATCCAAGATCCTGTGGAATGTGCTCATTGAATATAAATCTTCCCACAGTACTCTCTACGACCTTGCCTCTGTCATCTCTGTCAAGTTTGACTCTAACTTTAACTTTGGCGTGTATTCCCACATCGCCATTGTGATAAGCGTGCAACATCTCATTGTAGTCCTTGAACATCTTGCCTTCACCCATCTCTCCATCTCTTTCAACAGTCAGGTAGTAACTACCTAAAACCATGTCTTGAGATGGCGTTGTTATAGGTTTTCCATCCTTTGGAGCAAGAATATTGTTGGTCGAAAGCATCAGAAGCCTTGCTTCAGCCTGTGCTTCAGTTGAAAGTGGTACGTGAACTGCCATCTGGTCACCGTCAAAGTCGGCGTTATAGGCTGTACATACAAGTGGATGTAGTTTGATCGCCTTACCTTCTACTAAGACTGGTTCAAATGCTTGTATTCCCAGCCTATGCAGAGTAGGTGCCCTGTTAAGAAGGACAGGATGGTCTTTGATAACAGATTCCAGAACATCCCAAACCTGTGGTTTGACTCTTTCCACCATTCTCTTTGCACTCTTTATATTGTGAGCATGACCGTCTTCTACCAGTTTCTTCATTACAAATGGCTTAAATAGCTCCAGCGCCATCTTCTTAGGAAGTCCACACTGGTAGAATTTAAGTTCAGGTCCAACTACAATTACAGATCTTCCTGAATAGTCTACCCTCTTACCGAGAAGGTTCTGTCTAAAGCGTCCCTGTTTCCCTTTAAGCATATCCGAAAGAGATTTAAGTGGTCTGTTTCCAGGTCCTGTGACAGGTCTTCCTCTTCTTCCGTTGTCGATAAGTGCATCAACTGCTTCTTGAAGCATTCTCTTTTCATTTCTTACAATTATATCTGGAGCTCCAAGGTCTAAAAGCCTCTTGAGCCTGTTATTTCTATTTATTACTCTTCTGTATAGGTCGTTTAAGTCTGAAGTCGCAAAACGGCCTCCATCAAGCTGAACCATAGGTCTCAAGTCGGGAGGAATTACAGGAATTACATCGAGAATCATCCACTCTGGTCTGTTTCCTGACTGTCTGAATGCCTCTACCACTTCCAACCTTCGGGTTATTCTTATTTTCTTTTGTCCAGTCGCATCTTTAAGTTGAGATTTAAGATCTTTTGAATCTGCGTCAAGATCTATTTTCTCCAATAGAGACTTTACAGCCTCAGCACCCATCATTGCTCTGAACTTATTATGGTATTTATCAAGCATTTCTCTGTATTCCATTTCAGTCAAAAGCTGTTTTTCATACAGAGGTGTATCTCCTGGCTCAATTACGATATATGATGCAAAATACAATACTTTTTCCAGAGCCCTTGGGCTCATGTCAAGGATAAGTCCCATTCTGCTAGGGATTCCTTTGAAATACCAGATATGAGAAACTGGTGCAGCTAGTTCAATATGCCCTAACCTCTCTCTTCTGACTTTTGCTTTTGTAACTTCAACACCACATCTATCGCAAACAACGCCTTTATATCTTACTCTTTTATACTTTCCACAATGACATTCCCAGTCTTTGGTAGGTCCAAAGATCTTTTCGCAGAAAAGTCCTTCTTTTTCAGGCTTAAGTGTCCTGTAGTTTATGGTTTCAGGTTTCTTTACTTCACCTTTAGACCACTGCCTAATTTTTTCAGGAGATGCCAGTCCAATCCTTATGGAGTCAAATGTGAACACTTTGTCATTTGGACCTGCGTCCGATATATTCAGCTTATCGGGCGAATTTTTTATATCATCATCTGTCTGTTGCTCTGGGTTTATAACTTTTTCAGTTTCCAAGGAGCATTCTCTCCTTTCATAGTTTTATACGAAGCCACTACTGATCTAAATCATCTTCATCTGGTTCTTGGAAATCATCATCTTCATCTTCTTCTATTAAGAATCCTGTCGGAATCTCTTCAGGTGATCTCTTTCCTTTTCCAGAAGTTCTAAGTTCTGTATCGTCTAAATCGTCATCTTCATCGCTTTCATTATCGTCTAAGAAAAGTCTCTCTTTAGACGAATCTTCTGTCAGAAGGTCAATATCCGTCAAATCGTCATCGGTAGACTCTTTAATTGGAATTTCTTCCCTCTGCTCACCCATAACTTTGATGTCGAGTGCCAAACTCTGCAGTTCTTTGATCAGAACCTTGAAAGATTCAGGAATACCCGGCTCGGGTATATTCTCACCTTTCACTATGGCTTCATACGTCTTAACTCTGCCTATGATATCGTCTGACTTGACAGTCAATATTTCTTGCAGTGTATGTGAAGCACCATAAGCCTCCAGTGCCCAGACTTCCATTTCTCCAAATCTTTGTCCGCCAAATTGTGCTTTTCCACCCAGTGGCTGCTGAGTAACCAGTGAATATGGTCCTGTGGATCTTGCGTGAATTTTGTCGTCTACTAAGTGGTGAAGCTTCAGCATATACATATATCCTACAGTTACAGCATTGGCAAATTCTTCGCCTGTTCTTCCATCTCTTAGCTGAATCTTACCGTTTTCAGGGTAACCTGCTTCTCTTAATGCATTCATAATATCTTCTTCGTTAGCACCATCAAATACTGGAGTTGCAATCTTCCAGTCCAGCTGTTTAGCAGCTAGGCCAAGGTGCACTTCAAGAACTTGTCCCAAGTTCATACGCGAAGGTACTCCGAGAGGATTTAATACTACGTCTACTGGCGTTCCATCTGGCATATAAGGCATGTCTTCTTCTGGAAGTATTCTCGAGATTACTCCTTTGTTTCCGTGCCTTCCGCACATCTTATCGCCAACATTGATCTTTCTCTTAGTTGCAATATATACCCTTACCATCTGATTAACGCCTGGTGGCAATTCGTCACCGTTTTCTCTGGAGTATACTTTAACATCTACGATTATTCCAGACTCACCATGTGGAACTCTTAAGGAAGTATCCCTTACTTCTCTAGCCTTTTCCCCAAATATTGCCCTTAGGAGTCTTTCTTCAGCTGTTAGCTCAGTTTCTCCTTTTGGAGTAACTTTTCCAACCAGGATATCTCCCGCCTTAACTTCAGCACCAATTCGTATAATACCTTTCTCGTTGAGATCCTTAAGCATTTCCTCTCCAACGTTAGGTATGTCTCTTGTAATCTCTTCAGGTCCAAGTTTAGTATCTCTGGCCTCTGATTCATACTCTTCGATGTGGATAGAAGTTAGAACGTCATCAATCACAAGTCTTTCATTGAGGAGTATAGCGTCCTCATAGTTGTAGCCTTCCCAAGTCATGAAAGCAATTAGCAAGTTCTTGCCAAGTGCAATCTCTCCGTGGTCTGTGCTCGGTCCATCGGCAATTATCTGACCTTCTTCTATTCGCTCATCGGCTTTTACAATTGGCCTTTGGTTGATAGTAGTACCTTGATTGGACCTCTTAAATTTCATAAGCTTATACTTATCTATTTGATTATCGGAATCTCTTCTTATAAGCACTTCGTTAGAAGTAACTTTTTCAACTGTACCAGAGTCTTTAGCTACCAAGACAACTCCTGAATCCTTTGCTGCTTTATACTCTATTCCAGTTCCTATTATCGGAGCTTCAGTAACTAGAAGAGGAACAGCTTGTCTCTGCATGTTGGCACCCATAAGTGCCCTGTTAGCGTCGTCGTTCTCTAAGAACGGAATCATAGCTGTACCAACAGAAACTATCTGTCTCGGTGAAACGTCCATATAGTCGATATCTTCAGGGCTGAAAATATCTGCTACCCCAGCTTTACCTCGTGCTATGATTCTTCTGCTCTCAAATTCGTGCTCTTCAGTAAGCTTTTCATTTGCCTGTGCAATTATAAGCTCGTATTCGATGTCTGCAGTTATATAGTCAATTTCTCCTGTTACTCTGCCGTTTTTAACTTTTCTGTACGGAGCCTCTATAAATCCATATTCATTTATTCTGGCATATGTGGTCAGAGAAGTAATAAGTCCTATGTTTGGACCTTCAGGTGTCTCAATTGGACACATTCTTCCGTAGTGAGAGTTGTGAACGTCCCTGACTTCGAATCCTGCCCTGTCCCTGCTCAGACCACCTGGCCCTAAAGCAGACATTCTTCTTTTATGAGTAAGTTCTGCCAGAGGATTCGTCTGATCCATAAATTGTGAAAGCTGACTGCTGCCAAAGAATTCTTTTATTGAAGCAACTACAGGCCTAATATTTATTAGTGCCTGAGGCGTTGCAACCTCAATATCCTGGATAGTCATCCTTTCTCTTACTACTCTTTCCATTCTTGCCAGACCAATCCTGAATTGGTTTTGCAAAAGCTCACCGACGCTTCTTAGTCTTCTATTTCCTAAATGGTCTATATCATCGGTATTGCCTATTCCGTAGAAAAGGTTAAATTCATAGTTTACGCTTGCAACTATATCATCTATGATAATGTGCTTAGGTGACAGATCTTTTAGCCTGTCTTTTATTGCAGTTTTTAATTCATCTTCATCAGGGTAGAGTTCCGTCAACTCTTTCATTAGTGGATAGTAGACTTTTTCTCTTAATCCTAGTTCTTTAAGTGAGAATGGAAGATCAAATGCTTCACTGTTGACAAAATTGTTGCTAAGCACTTTAATTTCTCTTCCATCGTCCATTAACACTTTAATGGTATTTATGCCTGTGTTTTCTATCTCTATTGCTTTTTCTCTGGATATCTTTTCACCCTTTTCAAGCAATATTTCACCTGTTACAGGATCTACTACATCATGAGCTGCCTTTTTACCAGCTATTCTGTTGTAAAGAGCTAGTTTTTTGTTGAACTTATACCTTCCAACTTTTGCAAGGTCATATCTTCTAGGGTCAAAAAATAAGTTGTGCAACAGACTTTTGGCGCTGTCCACTGTTGGAGGTTCGCCAGGTCTGAGCCTTCTGTATATTTCCAGTAGTGCTTCTTCTTCTGTCGAAGTAGTATCTTTTTCAAGTGTTGTAAGAAGCTGTTCTGTTTCTCCAATGAGATCTGTTATTTCATGGTTCCCGGCTATCTTTAATGCTCTAAGAAGAGTTGTTATAGGAACTTTTCTGGTTCTGTCAATTCTTACATATACTATGTCGTTTGAGTCTGTTTCGTATTCCAGCCATGCTCCCCTGTTAGGGATGAGCGTAGAAGAATACAGCCTCTTACCAGATTTATCTATTTCTTCGTTAAAATAGACACCGGGAGACCTTACTAGCTGGCTTACTACAACTCTTTCGGCACCATTTATGATGAAAGTACCGTTTTCTGTCATCAAGGGCATGTCGCCCATAAATACTTCCTGTTCTTTGACCTCACCAGTCTCTTTGTTGATCAGTCTTACTTTGACTTTTAATGGAGCAGAGTAATTTGCATCCCTTTCTCTCGCTTCATTCTCATCGTATTTGATGGCGTCCCCTATATGATAATCAACAAATTCTAAAATGAGATTACCTGTATAGTCCTGGATGGGGGAGATGTCTTCGAAAACCTCCTTTAATCCTTCCTTGAGAAACCAATCGTAGGAGGATTTCTGTACCTCAATTAGATCGGGCAGATCAAGTACCTCGTCGATGCGGGAATAGCTCATTCTGACCCGCTTTCCAAATGTTACAGGATGTACCATTAAAATTTCACCCCTCATTAAACTAAAATAGCCAAAAGCCTCAACTTTTGGTAATCACTTCATGCCGGTCGTCCTTATAACGAGTACAGTTTTTCATCTATTATACTTCGTTATAATCATTATTATGCAATATATTATATTATCATAGCAATTTTATGTTGTCAAATGTTTGGACAAAAAAGTTCATAAAAAAAGAGGCTTTTTTTTAAGCCTCTTTTCAACTATTTTACTTCTATGCCAGCTCCAACTTCTTCAAGCTTAGCTTTGATTTCGTCTGCTTCTTCTTTACTTGCGCCTTCTTTAACTGGCTTTGGAGCTCCGTCAACAAGGTCTTTAGCTTCTTTTAGTCCAAGTCCTGTAATTTCTCTTACAACTTTGATTACTTTGATTTTCTCAGCGCCAGCTGATGTAAGGATTACGTCGAACTCAGTTTTTTCTTCTTCAACAGGAGCTGCTGCACCTGCTGCTGGAGCTGCTGCAACTGCCATTGGAGCTGCTGCGCTTACGCCAAATTCTTCTTCAAGAGCTTTTACAAGGTCTGAAAGTTCCAGAACTGTTAAACTTTTTACTTCTTCAATTAAACTTAATACTTTTTCACTTGCCATTTAAAATTACCTCCGATATTTTTTATTTTATTATGCGGTTTGTTTTTCTGCTATTGCATTAAGCACAACAGCCAGTCCTCTGATTGTTCCTTGAAGGACATTTGCAAAGCCTTGGATTGGAGCATTTAAGCCACCAAGTACCTGAGCCACGAGAACCTCTTTTGATGGAAGTTCTGCAAGATTCTTAACTCCGTTGGCATCAATGACTCTTCCATCTACGATACCAGCCTTGACCTCCAATTTGTCGGCGGTCTTAGCAAATTCTGTCGTTATTTTTGCTGCAGAAACAGGATCGTCCTTACCGAAGGCTACCGCCGACGGTCCCTTAAGATATTCATTGAACTCTTCCAGACCCAGTTCTTTGAAAGCAAATCTCATCATTGTGTTCTTATAAACTTTGTAGTCGACTCCAGCCTCTCTGTATTTCTTTCTCAACTCTGTAAGCTGAGCTACATTTAGACCACGATAATCAACCAACACCATTGATTGAGATGAACTGATTTTTTCTTTGATCTCCTCGATCAACTGAGCTTTTCCTTGTAGGGTTTGTTCCCTCACTATTGTTCACCCCCTAATTGTACTAAATAAATAAAGGTCTCACACGCAGACGCATAGAGACCCAAATTTTCGAAATTTGATAATTCTCACCTAGGTAGGAAATTAAGCCAAAGGCACCTACTGTCTGCGGTAAATTATTTAACTGACTTTGAAAGTATATCAGACACTAGCTTTAGTGTCAACTATTCTGTAAGTTTTCCAGGATTTATTTTTATGCCAGGGCCCATCGTACTAGAAATCGCTACAGTCCTCATGTATTTACCTTTAGCTGCAGCAGGCTTGGCTTTAATTATTGCTTCGATTATTGCCTGGAAATTTTCGTTAAGTTTTTCAGTTCCAAAGGAAACTTTTCCTATGGGAACGTGAACGATACTGGCTTTGTCTACTCTGTATTCAACTTTACCAGCCTTAATCTCATTAACTGCCTTTTCGATTTCAAAAGTAACAGTTCCTGATTTTGGGTTAGGCATAAGACCTTTAGGTCCAAGAATCCTACCGATTCTTCCAACAACACCCATCATGTCTGGAGTAGCTACTACTACATCAAAATCCAACCATCCTTCAGTCTGGATTCTTGCTACCATTTCGTCTCCGCCGACAAAGTCTGCTCCAGCATCCTCTGCTTCTTTAACCTTGTCTCCTTTAGCAATTACCAAAACTTTTCTGGTCTTGCCTGTGCCGTGCGGAAGTACTACAGCACCTCTTACCTGCTGATCTGCGTGTCTTGGGTCTACACCAAGTCTCACTGACAGCTCTATTGTTTCATCAAATTTAGCTTTTGCTGTCTGTTGTACAAGTTCCAGAGCCTCTACAGTATCGTAAAGTTTAGTTCTGTCAACCAGCTTTGCGCTATCCTGATAATTTTTACCTCTTTTAGGCATTTCTAAAAACCTCCTTGTGGTATTAGCGAATCAATTCTCCCACGTACTTATTTTTCTACTTCAATTCCCATACTTCTCGCTGTTCCAGCGATCATATCCATAGCTGCTTCAAGTGAACCAGCATTAAGGTCGGGCATTTTTACTTCAGCTATCTGCTGGAGTTGTGCCTTTGTGAGTTTTGCAACTTTAATCTTATTAGGTTCTTTTGAGCCAGATTCAAGTCCCACTGCCTTTTTAATTAGTACTGGTGCAGGAGGAGTCTTTGTTATAAATGAAAAAGACCTGTCCTGATAAACTGTAAGTACCACTGGTATAATCATACCTACCTGGTCAGCTGTTCTTGAGTTGAACTCTTTTGTAAATTGCATAATATTGACTCCGTGTGGTCCCAGTGCTGTACCTACTGGTGGCGCTGGTGTGGCTTTTCCAGCCGGAATCTGTAATTTGACAAGAGCCATAACTTTTTTTGCCATGTTTCCACCTCCTCATTTCATTGTGGTAAAGCGGGATAAACCCTCCCACTGCGCTGCTATTTATAAAGCAATTATGCTTATAAACCTTATTACATTTTTTCTATCTGATCAAAATCCAGTTCGACAAGAGTCTCCCGCCCAAACATGGATACGTAAACTTTTGCCTTTCTCTTCTCCATATTGACGCTTTCTATGGTGCCGATGAAGCTCTCAAACGGACCATCCACAACCTTAATGACGTCTTTAGCCTTAAGGTCAATAATGGGCATGACAATTTTCTCCTGAACTCCAAGTGCTTTGACTTCAGAATCTGACAAAGGAACAGGCTTCGATGACGGTCCGACAAATCCGGTCACTCCCCTGGTGTTTCTGACGAGATACCAGGATTCGTCATTAATTATCATCTTGACGAGAACATAGCCAGGAAACATTTTTCTTTCCTTAAGCTTTTTCTTTCCAGACTTGGTTTCCATATATTCTTCCGTGGGCACTGCCACTTCAAATATATCATCCCTCATCCCTCTGTTCTCCACCATTTTTTCGAGGTTGGCCTTAACTTTGTTTTCATGACCAGAATAAGTGTGGACTACATACCATTTGGCATTCCTGGCTCTTTCTTCCCTACTTAATTCTTTTTCCGCCATTTTTCAGGACCTCAATAAGGTCCTTCCCTCCCTTGTATTACGAAATAATCAACGACAAAACGCCGCCTATTGCAATATCGAGCACATAGACTATGATTGCTGCAAGAATACTGATGAATATTACTACGCTGGTATTATTCACTAGTTCTTTTTTACCAGGCCAGATGACCTTTTTAATCTCAGATTTTACACCTCTGAAATAAGCTTTCATTTTATCGCTGGATTTAACAGTTTCAGCTCCTGCTGCCATTGTTTCACATCCTTCAATATAAATAGTTATTTTGTTTCTTTGTGCGTTGTGTGAGTCTTGCAAAACTTACAGTATTTCTTAAGTTCAATTCTCTCTGTGGTATTTTTCTTGTTCTTTTTAGTAATATAGTTTCTCTGCTTGCATTCGGTACAAGCCAATGTGACTCTGTCTCTCATTTGTCGCACCTCCCACCCTTTTCTAATCAGTATCAATAATGTATGCACAAATATTCAGGGCACAATTTCCCATTATTTTAAGAGTACTTATATAAACTATCATAAATAAAAATAGCTGTCAATAAATTTTGGCTCCTAAATATTGGCTTCATCAAAAAGACTAGGTCGTAAGACCCAGCCTTTATTTTTTATTCGTGAACCTTGGTTACTACACCGGCTCCTACTGTTCTTCCGCCTTCTCTTATAGCAAACCTTAGGCCTTCTTCCATTGCTATCGGAGTAATCAGCTCTATTGCAAATCTTGCGTTATCTCCTGGCATTACCATCTCTACGCCTTC
>JACDJB010002068.1_pt1 | contig 15163 bp, 12 predicted proteins | sample 7454121 | NCBI WGS metagenome assembly JACDJB01 (sample SAMN14253290, study PRJNA609438) | sludge metagenome | isolation source: sludge after 25d culture with pyrite | collected 2018-12-20 | reverse complement strand
TTCCAGAGGTACATTATTACCCATCCTGCCAAACCAAAAAATGAATGTTTGTCTTAAAAAGTTGGCAAATATTTGCGGCATCAACAAAAACATTTCGATGCATGTGGCCCGGCATACCTGTGCCACATCAATAACGCTGGCCAATGGCGTACCAATCGAAACCGTCTCCAAAATGTTGGGTCATAATTCCCTGAAAACGACGCAGATTTATGCGCGAATTGTAGATAGAAAGATATCGGATGATATGAAAAAAATGAAGATGATATTATGAATTCAACGACCAATCTGTATTTTATAATCTTTCTAAATAACATCAAAAGCCAGTGTAGAATGAGAGACACAGAATGGATAAATCGAATTACTTATGTAAATAAAAAAATTAACAGAATAATTGACGACAAATGATTTGGATATATAAAATGTTCAATTTAAGTTTACACAAGCAATTGAATTGAAAGTAGCTTATGAAAGTTTATTTTATAAGATTATCTGTGTAATAAACTTTTAATGTGGACTATAAAAGAAATTGAGTTTTTTCTATTGAATCAATTAATTTTTTGCAGAATGAGTTTCGGTTTGAAATATTTATTCTGAATTAATGATATTTTTAGTTATAGAAACTTACTTTAATTAACAAAATAGAGTGCTGGGTTTTAGAGGAAGAGGTTGGAACAGACATAGGATGTGTTGATATGGCTTGTTAAGAAAAGTAATAATAGCGCATTTTAACGGGATTAAAATACAATCTATGTAATAAACCTTTACACTCTTAAACATGAAGAAAAGCCTTATCCTTCCGCTGGTTGTACTCTTTAGTATGACCTTTAGTCTAAATGGACAGATTTCTACTCCGGATAGTTTACGGGTTTCCCCGGAAACTAATGCTCAGGCGCAATTACTAAAACTCTCGCGCGAGTTAGCCCTTACCAAACAACAGCAAAATGACGTTTACAATCTCCTGCTCAGTCAAAAGAGTGCTGGGATAAGGAATGAAGAGGCTCCGCAACAGGAGCTTCTTGAACTGTTGACTTTTCAGCAAAAGAGCCTTTATCTTAAACTTCTTGAGATAGATAAAATGGCGAGTGAAAACTTGCTGGATGAAGCAATTGAAAGTGGAACCAGAACCCAGACAGGCACAACTCAATTGATCCTCGATAGCCCTGCAAAGCTTAAGGATGCAAGGCTGGCCTTAAACAATCACCCTGATGGTGCCTATAGTGCCAATTATAACTACAATACCTATAAGCGCATCAGCATGATGGCGTGGACTTACAGCGGAAAAACCATGTTCAATAGAAACGTCATGAGGTTTGTTTAGGACGAAATCCCGGCAGGCAGCCATATTGTTTCTGCCACCCTCTATCTTTATAGCGACCCCACCATCACTTCTCCTTCTTCTTCAGATGGCAACAGCCAGCTTAGCGGCACCAACGAATTCTATATAGAACGTATCACCGAACCGTGGAACGATTTAACGGTAACCTGGAACAATCAGCCGGCTTCAACCACGGAGAATCGATTGCTTATTCCACCCTCTACCTCTGTGACTGAAAATATACAAATTGATCTTACCGAGATGGTACAAACATGGGTCAACACACCTGCTATTAACCTTGGAATTAAGATGTTTCTTCAGACAGAGGTGCATTACCGTGCCCGAAACTATGGCAGCATGGAGCATCCAAACACCGGCATAAGACCCAGGTTGATGGTGGAATATAATCATATCGAGTCATCTATTGAATACGCTTATGATAATGCCGGAAACCGGATTAGCAGGCAGGTGATTGTTATCCCCAATAATTTAAAATCGGCCACAGCCGGCGACGACGATAACAAGACAGATGAAGAGCCCATTCAAAGCAATTGGGCAAATATGGAGATTTTGATATATCCCAATCCTACCATCGGTGACATAAACCTTGGTTTTAAGGGCTATACAGAGATAAATAACGTCCATTATCAGGTATTTAATGCAACCGGAAGATTAATGCTCGCAGGGCAATTGAACACCGGCGGCTTAAACCGGCTCCAATTCTCCTCCCTTCCCAAAGGAGTTTACATTCTGGTTTTACAGCATGGGAGTGAGAAGAAGACATGGAAAATCATTAAACAATAAACATCTTCATATCTGCATTCATTAGATAAATCCTTAGCAACATACAAGATAACACCTTTTCCAAAACCCATTAAAGACAATAATGATGAAAAATATTATACTCTCCCTCTTTATTGTTGGTCTTGTGTTTACCACCAACGCACAGGTTATAGATTACGATAAACAATCTGTTTACAACGGTTACAGTGGGGAAAAGCTACCTGCGGAACCAGATACCGTTCCAACACTCGTTGAATTGAAACCGGCCGAAAGAGTCCCTTCTCTTGAAACTGAGAAAACTGACGAACCTAACGCACTTAGATCATACCCAACTTATAATTTGCACCCACATATTCCCAATCAGGTAACACCGGATAGAAGTAAAGAAGTGGGTCAGATATCAATCACAGAAGGTACATTGCCTACGGGCGGAAGAACCTATACAGTACCGGTGATGATTGAACCGGGACGTAACGGTGCTCAACCACAAATCAGTATTTCATACAACAGCCAGGGAGGTGATGGTTTTCTTGGAAAGGGATGGTCCATTGGTGGATTATCGGCTATGGTACGCGGGAATTTCAGCATCTATTACGATGGAAAAACCGATGGCTACTACAACATAACAAACGATCCTTTTTATTTAGACGGTACCCGTTTGATTAAAAAAAGCCAGACATCGGGTAAAATAGAATATCTTACAGAACAAGGTAATATCAAAGTGGAAGCATTCTTATTCCTGGATCGGGTTCGTTATTTTAAGGTGTGGTACCCCAATGGTGTTACCTCTATTATGGGCTTTACCGCAAATTATATCAACAAGCCTGTTTATCCTGTAACACAAACTACCGACAAGGACGGAAATGTGATTGATTACAATTACCACGTGGAAGACAATATTTATCGCATTAAGGATATTCAATATGGCAAAAATGGATCCGCATCACATTTTGCCTCGGTTAGTTTTACTTATACCCCGCGTAGCGATGTCTCTTTTGCCTGGCAAGCCGGTCAGAAGTCAATTAACAAACATCTTCTGAGTAAAATTGACTGTAAAAGCGGCGCTTCAACAATCAGCTCCTACTCTTTTACATATACCGGAGAAACTCAAAGTCTCTTAGAAAAAATCGCTTGTTCGGTCAACGGCTCTGAACTTAACCCTCTAATATTCTATTATGGAGGAGAGATTCAAAGTCCCCAATTAGTAGAGGATACTACAAAGTTATTTAGCTGGTTTGATAATAGCACCGTAGATGACCTTACCACGAAAAAAGGAAAATTTGATGCCTGGAGTGATGACGATGGGTTGATTGTTTATCCGACTAAGGATTCTTATCGCGAGATATATATACCTGGCGGTACTTTCCACCATTCTAAAAAATACTATCAAAACTTAATGCATCCCGACCAGGAAATGCTTGTTTATCATGGATTAAGCGACGATATCTCACTCCCACAAACGAGCACCGCCGGGGAAGGATTTATAGACATTTTTGCTGCTGATACGGATGGGGTGCCTAATGAAGAGGTGGTGAAAGTTAATTTGACCACCAACGGCTCTGTTGATAAGGTGCAATTTAAACTGCATAAGTCTTCTGCCACGGCGGGTGGATTAGGATTGTGGAAAACACTTTCTTTTGAAACATCAACAACTTTGGATTGGTATGGGAAAAAAAGTGTACATCCAAAATACTTTTTTGCCGGTGACTTTGATGGCGATGGACGGATGGAAGTATTTGCTGTTTCTTGTAACGCTCCTCTGGGGAAAACAGAAATTTCTTCCAGATGTTATCTTTTCGACCTTCATAGTAATTCGTTAAAATACGACAATCACGTTTTCGATTACAACGTGGATTATTCCAACTACAATAATAATGATATAATCTTCCCTTTTGATTACAACGGGGATGGTAAAACAGATATTTGCCTGATTAATGACACCGGCCTTCATATTTACAGCTTCAACGTAATCGGAACCAGTTACAGCATGAGCATAATAGCCACCTATACCGGATTAAAAAAGCGGGATATAAAATACAGGCGGTTTATGGTTGGCGAATTCAATAGCGACGAGAAAGTTGATTTGATTGTATCGCCGAGTAAGTCTTATTCTACTTCGTTCAATTATAATATTCCTGTAAGTACTCCGCGGTTTTGTAACCATTGTTATCATACTGACCCTGTTGACCTCTCAATGGCATACTATGAATACCCCAACTTTAGATGCAAATACTGCAATGAACAAATTGCCCCATCCGATTATTGTTATGAATGCCACAGCCAGCTTCAGTACGATTATCAGGGAGGTGGACCAGGAAAGGTATGCCCTGTTCACGGGTCTTCAGTTAATGTAACCTACAATGATTACATCGATAATGGCAAAACCTGGAGCATCTATTATAACAAAGGCAACGGCCAGTTTGATAAAAAAACGGTGGATATCAGAAACAATGACAGGGAGGACTCATACGCCCTGCAGGATATGAACGGCGATGGTACCACCGATTTAGTGTGCCGCAATAAATATGGTGGTATCGACATATATCCTACAATTAACAGCTCTTTTACAACAACCAGGCTCTCCGGCTATGTAAGCGTGGGAAGGGATGCTTACATTATCCCCTCGGAAGTGTCGCAAGGGAACTATTACAGTCAAATGCTTGCATTGAACAATGATAAGATCCATAAATTACGACATTCCGTTAATAAAACCGAGCAGAGCCTGCTTACCGGGGCTGTAAACAGCTTTGGTGTGGTGTCGAAAACTCGCTATGGCCGTATGAATGGTAATGAACCCGGTTTATACAACGAAGGATATGGAGCCACCTTTCCCTATCAAAACTTCAGCGGCCCCATATACCTTACGGCGGAGACACAGACCTGGTTTAACAACAGCAAGCGAGGGCATCAAACCTTTGGTTATACCGGTGGCATATTGCACCGGCAGGGGCTTGGCTTTAGAGGCTTTGAGCAAACAAGTTCTTACGACCAGATCAGTAACCGGAGCACCACAAATACTTACGACCCTACCCGCTTTGGTGTGCTTACCAAACAACAATCCTCGCAGGCTACAGTTAATAATCTTTACAATGTTTTTGTGGCCTACGATAAAACCGCTAAGGTTACCCTTACCAAAAAAACAGTAAACGACCTGCTTAAAGGTAATACCATCACAAGTTCTTATCTTTATGACACTTACGGACACCCTGCCAAAGAGACCATTAGCTATGGCGGTGGTACAACTACTACTACCGATATAGAATACGCCAATACTGCCACAACAAGCAAGTATCTGTTGGGACAACCCAAAAATAAAACAGTGAGCAAAAAAGCCAACGGGCACACGTTTGTTGAAAAAACCGAGTGGATATATACCAACGATAGACCCGAGACCATAAAAGAATTGATCAACGGCAACCTGGTAAATGAAACTACTCTTAGTTATGATGCCTTTGGAAATGTAACCCAAAAGAAAGAAAAAGCTTACAATTCGTCCAAAGAGTTTCTTACAAGATTTGCTTTCGATAATGCAGGTCGTTATCTCGACAGCATTACCAACTACATGGGGCAAAAAACCAGCTATACCCGCGACGCCCTGGGACGTATTGAAACGGAGACAAACTTCAAGGGCCATATTACCGGTTTTGAATACGATGATATGGGACGAAAAACGAAAGTAACACTCCCCTCGGGTGAAGTTACTGCTACCGCTTACAACTGGGATACCTCCGGCGGTGATTACATGTACAGGGTTAACAACAGTTCCAATATTGCACCTGATGCGAAGGAGCACTTTGATGCCTTTGGCCGCAGCATTGAGAAGAGTACCATGGGATTTGACGGAGAGTGGGTTGGCACCAAAACCGAGTATGACGACCAGGGTCGCTTAGCCCGGCAATCGGCTCCTTTCCTGCCCGGCGTTGCCCCAAAGTGGACCTCTTATGCTTACGATTATCACAATCGTCCCACCCGGATTACCGCACCAACCGGAGCAGTAACCTCGTACAGCTATAATGGCAACAGTGTTACTGTTACCAAAGAAGGACGCACAAGTACCAAAACCACCAACGCCAGGGGAGACCTGGTAAGTGCAACCGACCCGGGTGGCACCATTATATATAACTTCAGAGGCGACGGGCAACCCACAAATATAATTGCCCCCGGCGGCATAGAAAACTCCTTTGCATACGATGATTATGGTCGTAAAACACAAATGACCGATCCCAGTGCCGGAACCATTACATATGATTACGATGTGGATGGGAACTTAAAATTGGAGACCAATGCCAACAATAAAACCATTGAGCGAAAATACGACCATTACAACCGGTTAAAGCAGGAAATAGCCCCGGAGATGACAACCACTTATAGCTATAATACAGATGGGCTACTCACCTGCAGCAGCAGTACCAACGGCACAAGTATTAATTACAGTTACAATAACCTGCTTCAACTTACCAGTGTGGCCGAAACAGTTGGCAGCGAAGTGTATGTTGAAATTTATGAATATGATAACGGGCGGTTAAAAAGGACCACCCATGAACCTATGACCTACATCGTGGAGTATGAATACAATACCCATAATCATTTAAAAGCTTTAAAAAGCCAGAGCTCTACCCTCTGGACAGCCAATGCCCGCGATGCTTACGGCAATATTACCAAACAAACCCTGGGCAATGGCGTAGTGGTTAACCAAAGCTATAACGAGTTTGGGCTGCCTACACAAATAAAAGCAGAAAAGGGCAGTCAGGTGATACAAAACTTTGGTTACAGCTTTGATCCGCTCACGGGAAATCTCGAGAGCCGCAGCGATCAAATCCGCAACATGGCTGAAACCTTCGAGTACGACAATTTAGACCGCCTGACAGAGTGTAAAACCCTTGGCGTACCTTATCCCACACAATACCATGCCAATGGCAACATCAAGAGTCTTCCCGGCATAGGACAATATGCCTATACACTGGGTGATAAGCCCTACGCTGTTACCGGCATTGAAAATACCGGAAGCGTGGTGTCTGAGGCCACTCAAGTCATAACCTACACGAGCTTTGAGCGCCCGCGGACAATCACCGAAGGCAGCCACTCGGTGAGCTACACTTACAATGCGGCTTACCATCGGGCCAAAGCCATGATTACCAAAAACGGGAATACCAGCACGGTTTATTCGTTTATGGAAGGGAAGTATCAGCAGAAGATTGAAGGTGGCACAAAAAAAGGACGACTGTATATAGGCGGCACCCCTTATTCGGCACCCATTGTAATTGAATACACAGGAATTGCCTATCAAAAATACTACCTCCATCGCGATTATCTGGGCAGCATTACGCATATTACCAATCAAAGTGGTAACTTAGAGGCTGAATACAGCTATACCGCCTGGGGCCGTTTGCGCAACCCCGCAAACTGGCAGGTGTATGCTGTGGGCCAGGAGCCGCAATTGATGTTTGACCGGGGTTATACCGGACATGAGCATCTTACGCAGTTTGGGCTTATAAATATGAACGCGAGGCTCTATGACCCGGCCTTGGGGCGGTTCCTGAGCGCCGATCCCTATGTTCAATTGCCGGATTTTTCGCAGAACTTTAACCGGTATAGTTATGCGTTGAATAACCCGCTAAAATTTACCGACCCGGATGGGGAGTTCTTCTGGTTTGCAATTGCTATTGGAGCAATTATTAATACCACGGTAAAAGCGATTTCGGGCGATATTAATAGTGTTGGCGATTTTTTTGTGGCGGCAGGAATAGGTGCGTTGAGTGGAGCGGCAGGAGCATTGGGGGCAGGAGCAGCCGTTTCATTAATAAATGGTTATGGTTTGGCGGGTACAATGGCTTCGGCTACCATTGGTCTTTCAACCACCTCAAGCTTTATTAATGGAGCAACAATTGGAGCCTTCGCGGGATTTTCGGGTGGTTTTGTCGGGGGCGCGGCAAATGCATGGACAAGTGGAAAAAGTTTTGGGGAAGGATTAATGTCTGGGTTGAAGGCAGGTGGTATAGGTGCTGTTACAGGGGGAATGATTGGCGGTGCCGCATCTGGGTACCAGGCATATAAAGCAGGTGCTAACTTTTGGACAGGGAAAACACCATTGCCGGAATTTATAAGTCCGGTTTTGGATGCGTCGCCATATACCCCTACCAATAAAATTTCTACGTCATTAGGAAAATTTGATCCTATGTATTTAGACTCTGAACTTGCTTTCGATGGCAATAATTTAGATTGGATTGACAACTATTCTCATGGTAAAAGGTCAACAACAAGTACATCTGCCACTTCTGGTCCTTGGGGTAAAGGGGCTTTGCCCAATGGTAAATGGTACACCGGGGAGTCTATTTCTCCTACAGCAAATTCTAGCATGACAGTAGGATCAACTGATTTTGCTATTCCCTTAAAAGCAACATTCAATTTAAATGGGCGGGGAGGTTTTTATATTCACCCTGATGGTGGACAATGGCCTGGCACGCTTGGTTGCATCGGCCTTAATGGAAGTGAAGCTTCAATGATAAATTTTTTAAATAAATACAATCTGTATTATCAGAGATATAGCAGAATGACATTAAATGTAACAAATTGATTAGCCATGCGATACTTTATATTCGTCTTTATATTTATGAATTTTGCTCGTGGTTTTAATTGCTATTCCCCGGCACTTAACTTAAATCAGACCTCATTTATGTTAGCAGAATGCTCCAAAGGTCTTTTTTTCAAACCTGATACTTCAATTAATTCCATTTGTCTTTTGAATGTCAGCTGTATTGATGATAATGATATTTTCAAAACCGCTTCATTCGATGAGTTTGTTTCCGAGATGAGAATTTTGACCAGGGATAAAGAACAGGTTCTTGTTATTTCGATATATCCCGGTTCTTTAAAAAGAGAGTTTGCACATTTTCAAGTTTCATATGCAAAGGACAATATGAAATCAACTGAACTAATCAGCATGGATAGTATTTTTGTTACAGAATCAAACATTAAGCTGGGCATGTGTCTTGAAAAATTATTAACTATTAAGGGAATTCCAAATGATAGGTGGGAAAATGAAAACATGAATATTTTATCTTATCGTATTGATGATTTTAATAATTCTGATTTTTTAAAACATTACAATATGCCCCAATATGAAGCAAAATATGTTTTTAAGGATAATCATCTGGTAACTTTTGAATTTGGCTTTCCAAATCCATAAGTCGAGAGCTCCAACAGGCTTTACTAATCTTAGGTTAATTGATTTTCTAAATGGGTTATAGCTTTTCTACCAGTGCTTAATACTGAAAAGATGGTGCAAGAGAATTGTAAAACAGGCACCTGATAATGCGGGCATAGGAATTTTATATAATTCTAATGAATTAATAAATCAAGCATATGAAAAAAATAGTCTATGGGGGCATGTTGCTAATTGCGGTTGTTCTGATCTGTTTATTAGCATCATACAACAATTTTAAAAAGGAAACTCAACAAATTTCCCAAATTGTATCAACTTTGTTTCCAAGCTTTATTAAGAGCAACTCTTACTTTTCCAATAGTGGAATGCGGTTAATAAACTTCGGTGCGAAGTCAGAGATTATTAATCGTGAGGAAGTTAATCTTCTGACAAAGTATCCTATAAATATATTAAAGTCAGACAGCGGAATAAATATTGTATTGATAAAACATCAGCAAAAGAGTTCAAACCGGAATAATTTCGTTACAAACCGTACAATTTATAATTATTTATTTCGCAAAGATATTTTGCTCTACTATTATCCTTTTCCTTCGTTATTGGAATATTTTTGGAACTCTTATCCTCGCAAAGGTTTTTTTTATATTAATGGTATGGAAATGAATAACGAAAGAAAAATGAAACTGTATAGTGAGTTATTAAGTTTAATGAAGGAGTATGCCATCTATGATAAGAATGGAAAATTTATTAACGCGCTTCTTTTTTATTCTGAAGAAGGGGGATTGACATTGGTAAAGTATGAGCCTGAATTGGAAGATCAACTTGAAGTAATAGATTCACTATTAAATTTAACCCAACCGAACTCAGCACAGATTTGTAATGATTATGGAGTCGATAGTGCTTACCTATTTATGAATTTCCCGAAATCCTTTGGAATAAAAAAACCTTTGACACGATAATTAATTCATCGGACCAGCCAAATAATTTTTCTGCTTTGGGGTACAGGTAGTTCGAGATATGGGGAATAGGGAAACATTGATCGCAAATCAGGTTCCATCTATTTTGAAAACCGCAATGCAGCCTATGATTATATGTGGTCAAATTCCTTCTAAAATGGCAGGCCAATCAGGGAAGTATCGGGCTGGGAACTTCAAAACGGGGGCACTATTGTGATGCCATTTCATAGGAATGGCCTGCATTTCAGCTATAATGATTATTTGGAGGATCATGGGAATGGAGCAAATTTTCATGTAAAAATAAATGATAGGTGGTATCATGTAAGCAGTCACATTCATACTCATCCCTCCTATAATAATGGAAGAATTGGCTTAACAGGTTCTTCCTACGATCCGGCAGGAGATTATGGTTTATTAATGTACACCGGGCTTCCTTATATGGATGTCATCTATAATAACAAGATTCATAGAGTTAGCTATAATTATTACAAAAATATTTGGAATGTTTTAAAAATATGGTCATGGTAAAATATGTGTGTATTTGTTTATTGCTTTTTTCCCTTTTCTCAAATATTTCCTGTAACATACAGGAAAAGAAAAGTATGAAATCAAAAGATGGTTGCTTTACATATTCAGTGCGGAATATGGTACTTAAAGAACAAATCATAAAATATTTCAACACGGTTGAACCTTTAGACGGACAGCATAAAGTACTGTTAATTAGAGTAACAGACGAAGATCCGTTTGTTATATATGGATTAAGGTATGCCACCGGTATCCAATCTTTAAATTATGGACAGATTCATACTGTAACAGAAGTCCAGGGCAATACAGTATGTGTGTCCTATAATCGGGTGGACCGAAGGGTAAATGATTTTCATTTAAGTGATGAATCCATGTTAAAAATAATGAAATCAAAATTTCCTGATGACTATGCCCATTTTCAGCATAAGATGAGAGTAAAAAAGAACGATACGGTTTTACGCAAAGAATTTTCCCAAGAAAATGCTTATCCTGTTCCAGTTACCGGGGGTACAGAACTTTGGGTGTTAAAATTTAAAGATGGAAAATTAATTGAGAAGGAAATCAGTTGGTAATGCCTACGCTTCTATTAATTTGGAAATCCGGGATAAAGTAAAGGTCCATTATCAGACGAACATATGTTTTATAGGCTCAGTGTTCCATTACATGTAATTTACAATGGGCATATCTTTGAAGCAGATTATTATCAGAAAAATTGGAGAATATTAAGAATATGGAAATGGTAACAAGGTTTTTTTATACATGTTTATTGGCAATTATCTTTTTATCCTGTAGTGATACTGCCAAAATAAACGAGGAAAAAAATTCCTCAAAAATAGGTGGGTTTAATTTGATGATTTTGAACAATCAGGAACTTAAAAATCAAATTAAGTCATATTACAATACAGTCGCCTTTGTTGATCCTAAATATAGAATTATTGGTGTGTTTTATGAATCAATTGATGGGAACAAAGTTTACCGCCTACGCTATATGTTAAATTCAACATCAATGTACTATTACCCAATTCACTGGCTTTTCGAGGTTGATGGCCATTTGACAGGTTTTACCATTTTAGGATTAGATGACTTTCAAATGTCTAAGAAGTCGGTGATTGAAATTATGAAAAAAAAGTTCCCGGATGACTATAACTATTATCAAAACATGCAATCTATGAAACATGGATCTCCTGGAACTCGTAGTGAACTGATTGAGGAAGATGACCTTCCGCCGCCGGCAACTGGAGGGTATGAGGTGTGGAAGTTGACATTTAAAGATGGTGTTTTGCAAAAAAAGGAGATAGGAGAATGGTAGCTTCATTAGGCGATTGAAGGTGGCACAAAAAAAGGACGACTGTATATAGGCGGCACCCCTTATTCGGCACCCATTGTAATTGAATACACGGGAGCAGCCAATCAAAAATACTACCTCCATCGCGAGTATCTGGCAGCATTACCCATATTACAAACCAAAGTGGTAACTTAGAGGCTGAATACAGCTATACCGCGTGTTCAGTGAAACTGGGTTTTTATAATAGTGCTATTATAAAACCCATAGTTGAACTAATCCCGACACTTCGGGAGGGCCGTTTGCGCAACCCCGCAAACTGGCAGGTGTATCCCGATAAAAACCGGGATAGGGCAGGAACCGGAGTTGATGTTTGGCCGCGGTTATACCAGGCATAGCTTGTCCCTGTCTTCTGTCGGGAAGCATCTTACGCAGTTTGGGCTTATAAACATGTTCAGTGAGGACTTTGGTTTTGCCCCAAAGCAAAACCATTAGCCGAACCAATTATGGTAGCGACGATGGAGCGTGTCGGGAAACGCGAGGCTCTATGACCCTGCGTTAGGCCGCTTTCTGAGTCCCGACCTCCCGATAAACAAAGTGATATCGGGATGCAGTTGCCGGATTTTTCGCAGAACTTTAACCGGTATAGTTATGCCCTGAACAACCCGCTAAAATTTACCGACCCGGATGGGGAGTTGTTTTGGATAATTCCCAATATTAGTTGGAGCAAAGAAGGTGGATTAAGTATAGGACTATCTTTTGTTTTTGGCATTCCAGGCGCATTAAGTGCTCAAATTGGTGGAGGGTTTAATTTCAAGTCAGGTAATACTTATGCTTATGCAGGCACAACCTTAGCTATGAATACGGTTCATGCATCATTTTCTTCAGGCAGTGGATTGAACGTTGGTTATACTGCAGGAACTTCAATTTATTCAGGTTTTCCTGTAAGTACAAATTTCTTCACAATGGGGGCCAACTATAATGTGAGTCACGATAGCTGGAGTTATAATATCTCGGCATGGCAATCAGGCCAGGATGGTTTGACATTTAACCCGAGCCTATCTGTTATGATGTTTCCTGAACAGACCACTAACTTTTTAAGAAAGGGAAGGTTTATTAGCAATGATAAAATGTTAGAATCATTCACTGATGCCAATGATTACCAGGGGGCATTGGATTATTTTGGAATTAAGGGTACTTACGATCCAACTTATTTCAAGGGAGGAACAGATCCCGGGGTGATTCATGGCAAGACAGGGGAAATTGTCTATAATACAACCGCATTTCAGTCTTTTGACAAGCTCTTACATACTTATGACCATGAAAGATGGCATTACAGAAGAGTTAAATCAGGAAGGTATAAGCGATCTGGCAAAACTGTGGAACAAGAAGAATATAGAAACTATACTCGTAATTATAAGCGACAGGGACTTTATAAAAGTCAGAGTAGATTTATAAAAGATAGGTTGATGATGTACGCTGACCCTGCGGGTATAAATCCTAACACAATGATCAAGTATGTATTTGAGAATCCCTATTGGCATAAGATATACTCAATTGAAAGATTATGGTAAAATCTATTTTGATTCTAATTTGCCTGTTTATCCCTTGCGTATGCATATCCCAAGATAAACTGTTAACCATTAGTTTTAATATGGATAGTGCTTTCGTTGGGGATACCTTGGAGCTGCAACTTGTCTATAGTAATTTTTCGGATGACGTTATCAGATTAACTCCATACGCTAATATTGGAATTACGCACAGAAGAGATGATTTTATTTTCTATGAAGATGCAGAAAGGATAGCATATTTTTTATATACCAGCGTTTACGATAGAGAAGATAAGACTTTCAGTTTCTTTCCTGTATTTAATTTTGGTGAAACTGTTTATTTAAATCCCGGAGATGATTTTCACTACACTATAAGCATAAAAATTAAGCCTGAGTTTTTCTACCTAAAAGACAATAAAATAGAGGTGTACTCTCATTTTTATGACATTGTACAGAAGAAAAAGAAGGGGAAGAAGCATAAAAGACAAAATACCAGGTTAATATCATCTTTTAGATCTCCTCCAATTGCGCTGTATGTCAAAGAAAGGTAATTTGTTGCATTGTAGCCCTTTTGATAAGTTAAAGTTGTTACAGGTCTTCTAAAAATGATATTATAAACGAGACACTGTGGCAGGTGTAAATCCGGATATCTTTATGCCCTATACTAATCATGTTCCGACTCCTTGGTGGCATATAATATATTCAATTAGAAGATTATGGTAAGGATAATTTTATTATTGCAAATATTCCTATGTGGTTGTATTATTTTGAAAAATGACAAGCCATGGAACAATAGTTTAAAAGAAGCCGTTGGGGTGCAGTTAATAATGCCTGATATGGCATACGTTGGTGATACAGTAAGTGTTGTGGTAGAATTTCATAATAAAACGCCCGAACAGGTTTGTTTTTATGAGCCAGGGTTTATTGCTTTAATAGAGGAGGCTGACGATTTTAGTTGGAGAAAGATAATTACATTGGAGGAAAAACCACTCAATGATGTTTCAACAATATTTGAACTCAAAGCATATGACTCTATTGTTCGGAGTTATAAACTCGAATTGGATTCTGCAGAGTTTAGAAAATCGGCAGAAATACCTTTTAAAGTTGTTCTTTGGTCAATGCCTCCATGTAAAAAAAGTAATTGCCCTTCTTTTATAAAGAAAGGGAGCCTCAAATCACCAATTAAAATAGTAACTATTAAAAAAAGAATTTATTAACTAACATTGAATTAGCTTCTTGCTTCAGGTTTGCAACCCTACTGGTCGCAGCATCTGGAAAGCTGAGACGACCAATGCCGAAGGCCGGCTTTTGCAGGTAAAAAAAGGTGCCAAAACCACCACCTACAACTACGATAATATGGGGTTACCCGAAACCATTCAGTGCGGAGGCATTATCAATCACCACAGATTTTCATGTAAATATACCACCCCTAATCAAGTTGTTGAAGAGGGGACGAAGTTTATCTTCAAATTATTTAACCATTGATATTCTATCGTTAAATTGCTTGTCAACGTTTCTAATAGTTGAGGCAAATCTCTTTTCTTTTTTAGCTCCACCATAATTCCATCTGACGCGATTTCCACGCTGCCACTA
>JACDJB010002065.1_pt1 | contig 15179 bp, 10 predicted proteins | sample 7454121 | NCBI WGS metagenome assembly JACDJB01 (sample SAMN14253290, study PRJNA609438) | sludge metagenome | isolation source: sludge after 25d culture with pyrite | collected 2018-12-20 | reverse complement strand
GTGCCAATCGTGCGTGCCACCGGAGGCCTGGCCGACACCGTGCAGGACGGCGTCACCGGTTTTACGTTCTATGATTACAACGCCGGCGCGCTATGGGATGCCATCCAGAGAGCCACTTACATTTACAATGTTGACAAGAATAGCTGGCGACAGATTCAATTGAATGGCATGAACACCGATTTTTCCTGGCAGCGCTCGGCGCTGGGCTATCAGCAACTCTACGATTGGGCAATCGCCCAGAAACGGTTTGGTTGATCCTCGTGCTCCACATCACCAGCAGTCGCATACGACCGGCTGTCGTAGTTCAGGTAGGAAGTATCAATGCCGAACGACAACTCGCCGCGCTTTTTCCTCATTAACCCGGTAACCACCGGATTCTACATCACCGACCCCTTTAACAGCCCGCGTTCCTACGCCAACGGCCTGCATGAAGGTGTCGACCTGCGGGCCTTTATCGGCGGGCAGCCGGCGGAAATCGTCGCCGCGCAGAGGGGCGTCATCGATCGCATTCGCGCCGGCGAAACCGGCTACGGCAACTACGTCCGCATCCGTCACGATTGGAACGACGGCTCGACCTGGTTCACCTGGTATGCCCACCTGTCCTCAATCAACCCGACGCTTCAGGTCGGCAACGTCGTTGAAGCAGGCCAACGGCTGGGCATCGCCGGCACCACCGGAAACTCCACCGGCGTCCATCTGCACCTGACCCTGCAATACATCAACCACGGCCTGAGAGGCTACGTCGTGGCCGACGTCGTCGACCCCACGCGCTACTTCAGCGACGTGACCGTTGCCGCAATTGACGAATTAACTTTTCTGACCGACGTCACCATTCCCGACGGCGCGGCCATCGAGGCAGACAAGCCGTTTGTCAAGACCTGGCGCGTGCGCAACAGCGGCACGACCACCTGGACTAATTACACGCTGGAATTCTTTGGAGATGAGCAGATGGGCGGCCCCGGGCAAGCGCCCTTGCCGAACCTGAAGCCGGATGAGACCGGCGAAGTCACTGTTTCTCTGGTGGCGCCGCAGGAACCGGGCCGCCATCGCAGTACCTGGAAAGCGCGAAACGCGCGCGGCCGGCTCTTTGCCTTCGCTCTTTATGCCGACATCTTGGTCACGCCGATTAAGCAGAGAGACGAGGCCGTCTTCGTCGCCGACGTCACGCTTCCGCCCGGCAGCAATGTTACACAAGGGCAAACCTTTCTGAAGACGTGGCGAGTTAGAAACACGGGCGACACGAACTGGGGCACAGGATACACACTGGCGCGCGTGGACGGCGAGAGCGAGCCGGTTTCCTTGCCCGCGGCCAAGCCGGGCGCGTCGGTCGACGTCTCCGCCAATCTGATTGCTCCGACCGGAACCGGCCCTTACCGCTCGGTATGGCGCTTGCGCAATCCCGCCGGCGCCCATTTTGGAGCCGAACTGGCGGTGGAATTAAACGTAATCGCCGGACGGCCGCGGGACGGCGCGCAGTACGTCGCCGACGTCACCGTGCTCAACGGCACGCGCATGCAACCCGGCCACAAATTCGTCAAGACGTGGCGACTGCGCAACACGGGCGCCACTGCCTGGGGCGAAGGCTACACCCTTACGTTCATCGGTGACAACCCGCTGGGCGGCCCCCAATCCGTTCCCATGCCGGCGGCCGGACCCGGCGAAGAAGTAGACGTTTCGGTGGAACTCACCGCCCCATCGGCCATCGGCCGCCATAGATCATCGTGGCAGCCACGAACGGCCGCAGAAACACCTTTCGGCGATATTTTTGTGACGGAAATTGAGGTCGTCCGCCCCGGGTCGTTCGACAACGCGGTCTTCATCTCCGATATCACCTTTCCCGACGGTTCAGTCATTCCGGCCGGGACGCGCATTGAAAAGACGTGGCGCATCCGCAACAGCGGCGCGTCAACGTGGGGGCCGGGCTACGCGCTGGCGTTCGTCGGAGACAACCATATGAACGGCCCGGACACGATCCTCCTGCCGAAAGCCTTGCCGGGGGAGGTCGTCGATATCACCATCGCGCTGGAGGCCCCTCTCGCGCCGGGAAACCATCGCAGCTCCTGGCGGCCGCGTAATCCTGAGGGCATGCTCTTCGGCCCTGTTCTGTTTGCCGACATTCGCGTGCCGGTCTCGTCAACGCCGGGATCGACGGCGCGTGAAGATGCCCAACTGGAGGAGCACGTCACGTTCCCCGACGGCAGCGAGGTGGAACCCGGCATCGCGTTTGAAAAGGTCTGGACCGTTCGCAATACCGGCTCGATTCCCTGGGCCGGCGGCTACGAACTCGTCCTCGTTGGCGGCGGAGAAATGGGCGCGACTCGCGCGACCGTCCCGGCGGCCGCGCCGCAACAAGTCGTCAATCTATCGGTTCGATTGATCGCACCCATAGAAGCAGGACGACATATCGGCCGATGGCGTCTCCACAACCCGCGGGGCGAGCCGTTCGGCTCCACGCTGTTCATTTCCCTCATCGTCACCGACGCGCCGACAAGGTTCGACATGCTGTCCTATCTGCGCGGCGACGGCCGACTGTACGAGATGAAGCACATCTTCGAGATGCCCAACGGCCCGTTGATCGGCCAGCAACGGATGCAAACCCAGCAAGAGGGCGGGCGGTTCTACCAAACGAAAAACAGCGAATGGGAAGAGATGTGGGCCGACAATCGGTTCATCTATCGCGGAACGGACACATCGCCAGGCTCAGGCAATTTCTACACCCTCATGGACGGCGAGCGATACGGCACGGTCTGGATTCCCCGGCGCATGGCCGTCGGCCAGACCTACAGGCGCAGCGTGGTGGTGGTCAGTCGTCGGAAAGGGAATTGCATGATGAACTCCCATCTGTCGGGCCGGCATGTCACCTGGATATGTCTTGAGGCGATGCACGACACCTTTACCCTGCCCGACGTCGAGGGTCGCCCCGGGCGCGGCTACCGGCTGCGCGATGTAATTGTTCTGGCGGCCTATAATGAGACAAACGGCCGACCGGCGGGAAGGCCGTTTGAGAAGTATTATTATGCGAAAGGGTTTGGCCTTGTCATGTGGGAGGGGATCGACACGGATCATCGAGGCGCTTCGTTTCTTGTGCAGGTCCACAGTCCCGGCGCCCGGCCGGATAACGTGCGGGAGCGAATTCCATGTCTGGAAAGCTTGCAACCATGACGGGACGGTCGCCTGGCTGTGGCATCGACGACGCATTCAGCGTTGGCCGCAAAGTCGATCGAACTAATCCTTTTCGCCCCCGCGTCTTTGCGCTAAATTCCCCCTTATTCATTATCCTTGATTCTTTCTGCGGTCGGCCACCGGTGATCGGCGGCCATTCACATCACAGGAGAGAGAAACCATGAGCTTCCAACGCGCCGCAGGCGTTCTGCTGCATCCCACCAGCCTGCCCAGCCGCTACGGCATCGGCGACCTTGGGGACAGCGCCTATCAGTTCGTCGACTTTCTGGTGGCTGCGAAGCAGCGACTCTGGCAACTTTTGCCGCTCGGCCCTACCGGCTATGGGGATTCGCCGTATCAATCCTTCTCGACCTTTGCCGGCAACCCGCTGCTCATCAGCCCCGAGCGCCTGGTAGCCGACGGGTTTCTGCCGGCCGAAGCGCTGGAAGTCGTGCCCGTTTTCCCAACCGGCCAGGTCGATTTCGGGCCTGTCATTGAATACAAGCGCGAGTTGATGCGTCTGGCCCATGCCCATTTCAAGGCAAATGACGATCCGCTCCAACACGAGGCCTATAGCAAGTTTTGCCGGAATACCGGCTATTGGCTGGACGATTTCGCCCTGTTCATGGCATTAAAGGAGTACCACAAGGAACAGGACGGAGGCGTGTGGAATACCTGGCCCAAGCCAATCGCCAGGCGGCAAGTGCGGGCCATGAAACAGTGGAGCACGCAACTGGCCGATGAAATCGACCTGCACAAATTCCAGCAATTCCTGTTTTATAAGCAGTGGCTCGAATTAAAAGCTTATGCCAACGGCAGAGGCGTCAAAATTATCGGCGACATTCCCATTTTTGTGGCCTACGACAGCGCCGACGTTTGGTCACATCCCGAGTTGTTTCGCCTGAAGAAAGACGGCTCGCCCTCGGTTGTCGCCGGCGTGCCGCCGGACTATTTCAGCGAGACCGGCCAACGGTGGGGCAACCCCCTCTATGATTGGGAAAAGCTGGCCGCCGACAACTACGACTGGTGGGTGAAGCGCATTCACATGAACCTGGTCCAGGCCGACATTGTGCGCATCGACCATTTCCGTGGCTTTGAGGCGTATTGGGAGATACCGGCCGCAGAGCCGACGGCCGTCATCGGCCGCTGGGTGAAAGGGCCGGACGCCGCCATCTTTGAGGCCGTCAGGGCAAAACTGGGCGATCTGCCGATCATCGCCGAGGACCTCGGTGTCATCACGCCAGGCGTGGAAGCGCTGCGCGATCGCTTCAACTTCCCCGGCATGAAAATCCTCCAGTTCGCTTTCGGCGGCGAGCGTAACAACAGCTTCCTCCCTCACACCTACAACAAGAATGCGGTTGTCTACACGGGCACCCACGACAACGAAACGACGCTCGGCTGGTATCTGAATGCCGCCGAGGATGAGCGCGATCACCTTCGCCGCTACATGGCTTCGTCGGGTCGCGACATCGTCTGGGACCTCATCCGTCTGGCCTACGCATCCACGGCCGATATGGCCGTCATCCCCATGCAAGACCTGTTCGTGCTGGGCAACGAGGCGCGCATGAACTACCCCGGCCGCGAGGGCGGCTGGTGGGGTTGGCGCTACACGCGGGAGATGTTCACCGCTCGCGCGGCCGGGATTGCCATGGGGTTGGCCGAACTGGCCCGGCTCTATGGGCGCGCGCCGGAGGAAGTTATGACGCCTGTCACGCCGGAAATCGCGAGCTAGGTATTCCCAGGATAGTCATATATACTCAGCACGTTTCTCATTGAAACATGACGTGAACTACTTCAATGATTAGGAGCCATTCATGAGACGTCGTAGCAGTATTCGTTCAACCCGCCGCACCGTCCGGCGCATGCATCGGCGGCGCGTGCGTATGCGCCGCCGCCGCATCCTGTTGACGGGCGGCCTGGTCGCCGTCGCCGTGGCCGGAACCGCCACCGCCGTCAAGATGAGCCAGAGCGATGCCCAGCGCATCGAGGCCCATACCGGTAAAAAGCCGGAAGACCTGACCGAAGAGCAACTGGAAGCGGCGATCAACGATCTGGACATCGAAACCCAGGAGTTGACCGACGCCGACGTGGCCGCCATTGAATCGGCCGGCGCTGAACCCGCCGCCGGGAGCACGGCAGCAGCAGCACCCGCCGCGCCTGCTGCACCGGCCGCCTCCCCCGCTCCCGCCCAGCCGGACTACATCACCGAGTTAAAGCGGCTGGCCGAGTTGCGGGATATGGGTATCATCACGGCCGAGGATTTCGAGGCCAAGAAGAATCAATTGCTCGGTCTTTAGCATCAGCTTCTCGCACCGGGCTGTTCGGTTAGCCGAACAGCCGGTTTCAGTCGTCGTATTTTGATAACCATGGTGGGCGAGGGAGTCCTGTTCCGGCTTTGTGATCCTCCTTAGCCGATGCCTTCGCTCCTTGGGTAATCTTTACTATTTCAAATCGAATAGTGTCAGTCACAGGCAATACAGATCTCTATTTTAGGAGCAAGCTATGTCTGAATTAAGTAATGCGGCGCGCCGATACTCTCGCGAACATGCGGAACAGTTCCGCGGGGAGCTTCACGAGATGCTGCGCATCCCCAGCCTCAGCGCCGACCCGGCCCACGCCGGGGACATCCGCCGCATGGCCGAGTGGCTGGCCGATCACATGCGCGAACTGGGGCTGGATAATGTCGCGATCATGCCCACAGCCGGGCATCCCGTTGTCTACGGCGACTGGCTGGGCGCGGGCGCCGACCGGCCCACCATGCTCGTCTATGGCCACTACGACGTCGTGCCCGCCCTGATGGAAGACGGCTGGCACACCGATCCGTTCGAGCCGGTGGAGAAGGACGGCAATATCTACGCCCGTGGGGCGACCGACGACAAGGGTCAACTGTTCATCCACGTCAAGGCGCTGGAGTCCTGGCTGAAGACGGCCGGCCGCGCGCCAATCAACGTCAAATTCCTGCTCGAAGGCGAAGAGGAAATTTCGTCGCCCAACCTCGTGCCCTTCATCAAGGAACACCTGGATCTATTGAGCGCCGATCTGTGCGTCATCAGCGACTCGTCCATGCGCAGCATCGACGAGCCGGCCATCCTCCACAGCCTGCGCGGCATGACCTATGTCGAGATGGAAGTCCACGGCCCAACCGACGATCTCCACAGCGGCCTGTGGGGCGGCGCGGCCCACAACCCCGCCCTCGCGCTGGTCGAAATCTTGGGCAAGCTCTACAACCCCGACAACACCATCGCCGTACCCGGCTTCTACGACGACGTCGTGCCGCTGACGGACGAGGAACGGGCGATGATCGCCAAGACCGACCTCAGCGAAGAGCAATACAAGGCTTCCACCGGCGTCCCGGCCATCTGGGGCGATGCCAACTATAACATCCGTGAGCGCATCGCCGCCCGGCCGACGCTGGACATCAACGGCATGTGGAGCGGCTGGACCGGCCCCGGCCCGAAGACGATCATCCCATCCAAAGCATCGGCCAAGTTCAGCTCCCGTCTGGTGGGCAACCAGGACCCGAACAAGATCTTCGAGCTAATCAAGAGTTACATCGAGTCCATCACGCCGTCGACGGTGACGGTTGACGTCCGTCTGCTGACTACCGGCAAGGCCGCCCTCTTCCCGTTCGACACGCCGGAGATGCAAGCCGCCTCGCGCGCCTACGAGGAGGGCTGGGGAGCCACGCCGATCTTCACTCGCGGCGGCGGCAGCATTCCGGTCGTGGCCGAGATCGCCGATCTGATGGATATGCCGGTAGTCATGATGGGCTACGGGCTGGATGACGACGGCCTGCACTCGCCCAACGAGCGCTTCAGCATCGAGATGTTCCACCGCGGTATTGAAACGGCCATCGTCTACATGGAAGAGTTGGCCCGCACTACCGACCAATAGTCTCGTATCATATGACGAAATGGCTAACACGTCCGTCTCTAAAACTGTTGATAGGGGATTATCATGAAAATCACGGTTAAATCGGGCAGCGTTTTACGCCAGGACTCCGAACTGGGCGTCATTGCCACCTTTGAAGACGCGGCCTTGCCCGAGCAAATTGCAGGGCTGCTGGAACCAAACGACTATCGCGGGCGAGCCGGTCAAACGGTGTTGCTCTATCCGCGTGGCGCGATCGCTCCGCGTCGTCTGTTGCTGGTCGGTCTGGGCAAGCGCGAGAGCGTGACCGCCGAAAGCGTGCGGCGGGCCGCGGCCGAGGCCGTGCGCCGAGCGCGGGAACTCCAGGTGGCCGCGATCACCATTGGAGCCGCAGGAGACCTGCCGCTCGACGCCGAAACAGCCGGTCAGGCGCTGGCCGAGGGTCTCTCGCTTGGCGCATACCGCTACTGGAAGTACCGCACCGGCCTGACCACCGAGCAGACCTTCGTCGTCGAAAGCGCCACCGTTTATATTAGAGAAGAACATGTGGCGGGGATCGCCGCCAGCGTGGCCACCGGCCTGATCGTCGCTCGCGGCGTGGCCCTCGCCCGCGACATGGTCAACAGCCCCGGCTACGCCATGACCCCGGCCCGGATGGGCGAGGACGCGCTGGACCTCGGCGCGCGGCTCGGCCTGAAGACCACGGTGCTGGACAAGGCGCAACTGACCGAAGGGGGGTTTGGCGGCATCCTAGCCGTCGGCCAGGGTTCGGCCAACGATCCCCGCTTCATCATCATGGAATACGGTCAGGCGGCCGAGGGCACGCCGACCATCTGCCTCGTGGGCAAGGGGTTGACCTTCGACTCCGGGGGGCTGTCGATCAAGCCGGCCGAGGCGATGGACACGATGAAGTCCGACATGGCCGGAGCGGCGGCCGTCTTCGGCGCAATGCAAGTCGCCGCCGAAATGAAGTCGCCGCTGCACGTGGTCGGGCTGGTGTCGTCGGCCGAAAACATGCCCAGCGGCACGGCCTTTCGTCCCGGCGACGTGCTGACCACCCTGAGCGGCAAGACCATCGAAGTGCTCAACACCGACGCCGAGGGACGCATCATCCTCTCCGACGCGCTGTTCTATGCCCAACGCTACAATCCCGAAGCCATCATCGAGCTATCGACGCTGACCGGAGCCATCATCATCGCCCTGGGTTCCCATGCCATCGGCATGATGGGCACCGATCAGGCTTTGGCCGACAAGGTGAGCAACGCCGGCGAAGCGAGCGGCGAGCGCGTGTGGCAGTTGCCGATGTGGCCGGAATATCATGAGATGATCAAGAGCGAGATCGCCGACGTCAAGAATATCGGCGGCCGCCCGGCCGGCTCCATCACCGCCGGGGCCTTCCTGGCGACTTTCACGGGCGATTATCCCTTCATCCATCTCGACATCGCCGGCACGGCCTGGGTCGACCGCCCCGCCAGGCCCTACGACTCGCACGGGGGAACCGGCGTCGGCGTGCGCCTGTTGACCGAGTATCTGCGGGATTACTCCCGCTAGGACTATGATAGGACTATGAGCATCCCCGCGTCCAACCGCTGCCAAAAACAGATCGTTTGGGCGCGGGCAACTTGTCGCGTTATTGATCAATTATTGTTCATTGCAGAGGAATCAAAAGGAGAGAACCATGTCAAAGGCTGCTGCAGCTAAGCCAAACAAGACCGGCGGTTGGTTGGGAACCGTCGAGCGGATCGGCAACAAAGTGCCTCACCCGGTATTGATGTTCCTGTATCTGATCATCGGCGTTATCGTCCTCTCGGCCGTTCTGGGCTGGATGGGCGTGAGCGTCACCGAGGAGATAGCCGTCCCGATTCCACACGAAACGGTGCCCAACTTCTACGAGGATACGGTCGAACCGATCGAGGTTATCCCCACCGATCCTTACGACACGGAATATGAAATAACGGAACAGACCATTGCCATTCGCAGCCTGCTGACGACGGAGGGCATTCGCTTCATCTTCACCTCGTTCGTGTCGAACTTCGCCGGATTCAGCGTCGTTGCCGTCGTCTTTGTGGCCATGATGGGCGCGGGCGTGGCCGAAGAATCGGGGCTGATGACGGCGCTGATTCATAAGCTGGTCGAGGTTTCGCCACGTTGGGCGCTATCGTTCATCATCATCTTCGTCGGCGTGCTGTCAAGCGTGGCCACCGACGCGGGATATTTGATCCTCATACCATTGGGTGCGGCCGCCTTCCTCAGCGTGAAGCGACATCCATTGGTCGGCGTGGCCGCGGCCTATGGCGGCGTCAGCGCTATCTTCGCCATCAACATCCTCATCACCCCTCTCGACGCAATGCTGACCGAGATCACCAACGAAGCGATCGCGCTGGCCGGCGGAGAGCCGATCACTATCGTCTCCAACCTCTACTTCCAGGTCGTGATGTCGATTCTCCTGAGCATCGTCGCCGCCTTCATTACCGACCGGATCGTCGAGCCGCGCATGGGCGCCTATGTGCCGGCGGGGGGTGCTGACTTGCCGGATACGGAAGTGACGCTCGACAAAGCCGCTCAGGGGCGCGGCATGCGCTACGCCGGTATCGGCGCCCTGATCATCATCGCCATCGTTGCTTTGCTGACGATTCCATCAGGGAGCGCCCTGCGCGATCCTGTAACCGGGGGCATCATCGGCGCGACGCCGTTCATGGACAGCCTGCTGTTCATCATTATGCTGGTCTTCCTGTTCGCCGGCATCGGCTACGGCTACGGCGCCAAAACCTTCAGCGGCAGCGGCGACGTGATCAAGGCCGTCACCAAGACCTTCGCCAGTCTGGCGGGTCTGGTCTTCATGCTGTTGATGATCAGCCAGTTCATCGCCTACTTCAACTTCAGCAACATGCCCAGTGTCATCGCCGTGACACTGGCAGGGTGGCTGGAACAGGCCAACATCGGCGCGGTGCCGCTGCTGATCGGCTTCATCGTCGTCATCATGCTGCTGGACATCATCATCCCCGGCTCGATGCCCAAATGGGCTATCTTTGCGCCGATCTTCGTGCCATTGTTCATCCGCCTGGGCACGGCCCCGCAAACCGTGCTGGCCGCCTACCGCATCGGCGACTCGCCCATGAACGTCATCACCCCGCTGATGGTCTATCTGCCGTTCATCATCACCGTCATGCAGCGCTATCAGAAAGAATCGGGCATCGGCACGGTCATCGCCCTGATGCTGCCCTACACCCTGATCATCGCCGTGGCGTGGATCATCCTGTTCATCCTGTGGTACGTCATCGGCATCCCGCTCGGCCCGGGCTATCCGGTCGGCGTCTGATAATTTTCATGTAGTAGAGACGGGTCATTGACCCGTCTCTACTGCCATATCGAGGCTACTATGACCATGAATTTCGATCGCGAGGTCGAGGAACGCCTGCTGCGCTACGTGCGGATCGACACGACAGCCGACGAATCCTCGCCCACTTCCCCCAGCACCGAGCGGCAGTACGATCTGCTGAATCTGCTCGTTGACGAACTGAATGAGATCGGCGCGCAAGACGTGCGTCTGACCGACTATGGCGCGGTGCTGGCCACCATCCCGACCACCGTCAAAGGTGATGCGCCGACCATCGCCCTGCTGGCCCACGTGGACACCAGCCCGGCCTATAGCGGCGCGGGCATCAAGCCACTGGTCCATCGCAACTACCAGGGCGGCGACATCCCCCTGCCCGACGACCCGGAGCAGGTGCTCACCTACGAAAATTCCCCTTACCTGAAAGCGCGTATCGGCGACGACATCGTGACCGCCAGCGGTACGACCCTGTTGGGCGCGGACGACAAGGCGGGTGTGGCCATCGTCATGGCTGCCGCCCGTCACTTGCTGAACAACCCCGACATCCCCCACGGCCCGATCCGCATCGGCTTCACGCCCGACGAGGAGATCGGCCGCGGCGTCCACGCCGACCTGCCGGCCGACCTGGGGGCAACCTTCGCCTACACGCTCGACGGCGCGCACCGCGGCGAGCTGGTCTACGAGACGTTCTCGGCCGACCGGGCCGTCGTCCACGTCCAGGGCGTGCCCATCCATCCCGGCTGGGCCAAGGACAAACTGGTCAACGCGCTGCACCTGGCGGCCAAAATCGTCGACACGATGCCCCAGGTGACGCTGACGCCGGAGACAACTGAGGGACGCCAGGGGTTCATCCATCTCTACGCCATGAGCGGCACGGCGGCGGCGGCCGAGCTCCATTTCATCCTGCGCGACTTCGAGATGGACGAACTGGAGCGGCAGGGAGAGCTAATCAAGCAAGTCTGCGCCGCCATTCTGGCGACCGAACCCCGCGCCCACATCACCTGCGAGGTCCTGCCGCAATATCGCAACATGCGCTACTGGCTCGAAAACGACATGCGCCCCGTGGAGATAGCCGTCGAGGCCTATCGCCGGGCGAATATCGAGCACTTCTTCGTGCCCATCCGCGGCGGCACCGACGGCTCGCGCCTGACCGAGAAAGGCGTCCCGACGCCCAACCTCTTCACCGGCATGCAAAACATCCACGGCCCGCTGGAGTGGGTCAGCGTACAGGACATGGCCCGCGCCACCGAGATGTGCATCAAGCTGGCCGAGTGCTGGAGCGAGTGACAAGAAACACATGAAAGCAGCCGGGCGGCGCAAATTCGGCCGCCCGGTTTCCTATTATCCCGTAACAGGGGGATCCTCAATGAGCGAAAAAACGGCTCACAATCCATCTGGGGCAACGCAATATGTAACCTGGCTCTACATGGGCATCATTGTCCTGGCCCAGATGCAGATGGCCTTCAACGTCAACGCCATACCGGTTTCCATCGGGCCGATCGTCGAAGAGTTGAACGTGCCCTCCACGGCCGTGGGGACGGCATTGGTCGTCTACTCACTGTTCGTGGCGGCGTTCGTCATGCTGGGCGCCAAGCTGGGCAAAATCTTCGGCGAGCGGCTGGTGTTCCAGGTGACGGTGCTACTCCACGGCCTGGCGATGGGCTTGATGGCGATCAGCCAGGACGCAACGATGATGAATACCGCCCAGGCGCTGGCCGGCATCGCCGCCGCCGCGCTCGTGCCGACGCTGGTCGTGCTGATCGCCGCCAACTACAACGGAGACCAAAAATCACAGGCTCTGGGCATTCTGGCGGCCACGCCGGCCCTTTCCGGCGCGCTGGCCTTCTTCGTCGCCGGCTTCCTGGGAACCTATCTAAGCTGGCGCTACTCCTTCGGACTGCTGACCTTTGTCTCCATTATCGTCTTTCTGCTCAGCTTCCGGCTAAAGCCCGTTCCCCGGCAGAGCGGGATCAAAATTGATTTCATTGGCGTGATGTTATCGGCCATTGCCGTCATTCTCATCAGCTTCGGCTTCAATAATCTCAATTCGTGGGGCATTGTGTTGGCATCCCCCAACGCCCCGTTTAACCTGGTGGGGCTTTCGCCGGCCTTGCTATTCCTGGTCTTCGGTCTCATGTTGTTCCAGGCCTTCTTTGCCTGGTCCCATCAGCGTGCTGAGTTGGGCCGGCAGCCGCTCCTCTCACTGGAAGTGCTCGACTCCTCCAAGGAACGGGCGACCATCGTTTGCCTGCTTGTCATCGGCGCGCTCGGCCCGGCGGTCAACTTCCTGATCCCGCTCTTTATCCAGATCGTACAGGGTCGAACGACGATGCAAACAGCCATAGCCGCCGTTCCCTATACCCTGGCCATTGCCGCCTCGGCGATTTTTGTCGTCCGCATCTACGGCCGGATGACGCCGCGACGAATCGCCATCATCGCTTTTACACTGGTCGCCATCGGGTTGACCTTGCTATCCTTCGTCGTCGGCAATAACTGGGGTACGGGGATGGTCATCCTGGGGCTAATGATGGTCGGTCTGGGTGAGGGTGCGTTGCTGACCTTGCTGTTCAACGTGATGGTCACCTCGTCTCCCAAATCGCTGGCGGGCGATGTCGGCGCGCTGCGCGGCGTGGCCAACAATCTCTCGACCGCGCTGGGAACCGCGTTCGCCGGAGTGGTCGCCGTCAGTTTGCTGAGCATGTTCGTGATGAGCGGCATCAACCAATCATCCATCCCGCGCTCGCTACAACAGCAGGTCAATCTCGACAACGTCAACTTTATTTCCAATGACCAGCTGGACGATGTAATGGCCCAGACGACGGCCACCCCGGAGCAAGTGGCCGAGGCGGTACGCATCAATGAGACAGCCCGGCTAAGATCGCTGCGGGCATCCTTCCTGATCCTGGCCGCGCTGGCATTGCTGGCGATTTTCCCGGCGATGGGGTTGCCGGATTATTCGCCCGGTGACGAGCCGGTCGTTGAAGTACCGGAGAAAAAACCCAAACAACGCCCCCGAAAAAAGGCCGCTTAGGTCTTGCCAAGCTTCATACAGAGGGATCAGTTACGCGGGAGCCGTCAAACCGGCTCCCGTTTGCTATACAGGCTTGGGCGCGGAGGCGAAGATATTCATGCCCAGATACTCCGACAGAAACTTCGCCACCAGTTGCCCCTTCACGCTGTTACCGGCCGAATCGAGCGGCGGGGCGAAAACCCCCATGCCCCCTTTGCCCGGCGAGACGGTGATGATCCCGCCGCTGACACCGCTCTTGCCCGGCAAGCCGACGTCGAACTCCCAATCGCCCGTGTTCTCATACATGCCGGCCGTGGTCATCACCGCCAGCACGCGGCGACAGTGGGCCGCATCGAGCACCTGTTCACCCGTAGTCGGATTGATGCCGCCATTGGCCAACGTCGTCGCCATGACCGCCAGATCTCTGGCGGTTACGTTGAGCGAGCACTGCCTGGTATAGATGTCCGCGGCGTCAACCGGATCGAAGTAGAGCCGGCCATACTCATACATCATGCGGGCAATGGCCCGATTACGATGGTTGCTGATCGAGGCCGACGTGTAGACCTCGTCGTTGAGACTGAGCGTCCGTCCGGCAAACCGGGACAGCCCCTCGTGGATAAAGCGCCATTTGGCCTCGGCCGTCTCGCCGGGAACCAGAGTGACGGCGGCAATGGCTCCCGAATTGACCATCGGGTTCGTCAGCCGGCTGGGTTGCAGTTCGATAGCCATGATCGAGTTGAAGGGCAGCCCTGTGGCATTCACACCCAGCTTGGCCCGAGCTTCTCCCGCACCGATGGCTTCGCAAACCAGTCCAAACGTGAAGGGTTTGGACACGCTCATGATGGTGAACTCGTAATCAGCATCGCCGGCAGCCATCACCTCCCCGTGGGTGTTGATCACACATACGCCGAAGAGATCGCGCGGCACGCGAGCCAGCGCGGGGTAGTGGGCTGCGTTTTGGCCCTCGTCGTTGTCCTTATACCGTTCGTAAGCTTCATCCACAATCGTCTGAACGGTTTCGGTGGGCGGCAGGTGGCCGGTGGAGATGTATTTCTTCTTTGTCTTTTTTACTCGCGGCTTAACAGTTGCTTTCATGGTTGGCCCCCCCTCGAAATTATCCTCTCGCAAGTCGCGACCCAGCACCCCTATTATATTCAACCTCGTCTGAAAATGCGTCTTATCCGCCTATTACTTTTGTTTCCAGAGGCGACCGTGCGGGTATAATCAGGCGACCTGTGCCGGTAACCGGCGCATCGCAATGAAACACTCCAACCATCATGAATGATTTCCTTATCGTCTTTGCTATCGCCACCGCCGCCTCCTTTCTCACCTGGCTGGGCGCGCCGTTGGCGGAACGATTCGATGTACCCCATCGCGTCGTCAGCGCGGCGCTCCAGTTTGCAGCCGGGTTATCGCTCTACGCCATCATCACCCTCACCGTGAAATAATCATGGGCGCCAGACGAGTCAATCGGACGCGCCTTCGCCCCAAACCGGATAAGCCAAAAGAAGGCTTTCTGGCCCATCTGCTCGATCCCATCGACCGTCTGGCCGAGACCATCTATAGCATTCTGGTTCTGCTGACCTTCACGCTGGCTTTTAGGCTGTTCCACCTCGCGCCCGGCGAAATCGTTTCGTCTGAGTACGTCAACGAACTGCTGATCGGCGCGTCGCTGGCCATACTCGCCTGGGGTGTTATCGACGGCATCGTCTACGTCCTCACTGAGGTCTTTGAACGTGGCGAAAAACACCGCATTCTACTCTACATTGAATCGGCCGATTCTCCGGCCGAAGCAATAGAAGC
>JACDJB010002064.1_pt1 | contig 15184 bp, 12 predicted proteins | sample 7454121 | NCBI WGS metagenome assembly JACDJB01 (sample SAMN14253290, study PRJNA609438) | sludge metagenome | isolation source: sludge after 25d culture with pyrite | collected 2018-12-20 | reverse complement strand
TCGCGCAGGTAGGCCTCGGCCAGCGGGTTCAAGAAGAGCCGGATCAGCAGTTTAATGCGGGTTTTGGAGCCGATGAGACCTGAGAAGAGAGTGTTCACCGCCTTGTCCTTTTATGAGCAGTTATTCTGCTCATAAAATGGTTGGCGGGGTTTGTCAAACAAAATAACACAGGCATCAGTGCCGTTGCGAAGAGTCGTCCTTGCCCAAGGGGGGACACAGGTCCAGGGCGCAACGAGACGGCGCAAGACGAACCGAGAATTTTGGGGGAACCCTTACTCGCCGATAACGGTTTTCAGAAACCTGAAAAATGGCATTCAGGAGGGAAAGGCGAGGCGGTCCAGGATCAAGCCGTGGAAGCTGTCGCCGGTGCCTTCGAAGCGCCAGCCGAGGTGTCTGTGGCAGCCGGCGCAGATGGCGATGCGCCACCGGTAGCCGGCAAACCAGGTAAAATCATCGCTGGCCTCACCCACCCGGGTACAACCGGGGGCGTTGCGAAAACAGCCGATCTCGAAAACGATGCCGTGGGGATTGGCAAAGGTGTGGCGATGGGCGCCGGAGACGGTGATGGCATCGTCGGGATGACAGACGGCAAAACCGCAGGCCCGGCAGACGATGACCGGTTCGAGGGCATCCACCATCGTGGGCTTGGGATCGAGGCGTGTGCGCGGACTGCCGACGCCACCGCGGCCGTCGGAGGGGTGACGGGATTTAAGCGGTACGACGCGTCGGCAGGTAAGCATCGCGCAACCTTTGCCGATCCGGTGTCCTCGGCGGTTCTATGCTGGCGGCGGAACGATGCCGGCCAACAGATCCAGCAGGCTTTCAAAATCCTTGGCCGTTGGCCGGGAAGGCAGGCGACCCACCAAGCCGAGGCCTTCAGAGGCCTCGTGAAATTCGTGATCGTCCAGGTCGCTGACGGCCGCCATGTTGGCGAAGGCGTCCATCTGCAACACTTTGCGGCACAGATCGAATCCCTCCCGGCCGTCGATGCGTTCATCGACGACGAGCAGATCCGGACGCGCTGCCTTGACCCGGGCGAGGACGGTGGTGCTGTCCTGTGCCCAGTCCACTTGGGCGCGTCCGTCCTTGACGAGGCTTTCAAGGATCGGTTCAAAGAAAGCGCGGTTTTCCGTCGCTATCAACAGTTGCAGTGGCATTCCGTAAACCTCCGGCGTGTTCAGCGGGGCTTGGCGCCGGTGTCGGACTTGGCCCGCGCCCCCCAGACGGTCTGGTAGTAGTCGTCGATGGCTTCGCCCAAAGTGTTCACCGCCAGGGCGGCGCAGTGGAGATGGTCGTCCGGCAGGCCGCCCAGCTCCTCGGCCACTTCGTCCGGACTCAGGGCAAGGGCCTCCTCCAGGCGCCGACCGGTGACCAGGTAGCTCATGGCGCTACCGCAGGCAACGGTGTAGACGCATCCCCGGGGCAGATGGCAAATCCGGCGGATGGTGTTGTCGGTCACTTCCAGGGTAACTTCCATCTGGTCGCCGCAGGAACCGATCCCCACGGCACGGCCGTTGGGATCGGGTAGCTGTCCCATGTTATGGGGCACCTGGGCATGGGCGAAAAATTTCGGGTTGAGATTGTGACCGTGGAGGTGATCATCGTCCTCGTGGTCGTGGTGATGATGAGGTTCGGATGCAGTTGAAATATCCAGTGTTTCTTTCATGGCGACCCGTTTGAACCCATCGATGTCAAAAAGGGTGAAATGAGAAGGCTGTCGTTCGGGGGGGTTGCCCCTTCAGTGACGATGATTCGGCCACCATCGAGTGCACGGGAGGACACGGGCGGGAAACCGGATTTAACCCCGACAAGGGGGAGTGTGTCCGCCATGCACTCTCTGGTGGCGGGTTCTCAGCCCATGCCGCCGCCGCAGGTATGCTCCTGGCTGAACTGGGGGAGACGACCGGCGACGAAAGCATCCACCGCTTCGCCCACGCTGCGGGCGTTGCCGCCGTAGTAGACGTCGATTCCCACCTGCTGAAATCCCATCAGCGGGCGCAGTCCCATGCCCCCCGCAATGAGGGCCTTGGCGCCCTGATCGGCCAGGTACTGCACCGGGGCCATGCAACCGCCTTGCTGGTGGGGCATGTTGGGAATCACTTTGATGTCTTTGACCTGTCCTTCCTCCACCGCAACCAAGGTGTACAGGTCGCAATGGCCGAAGTGGGCCCCCACGGTGGCTTCGAGGCCGCCGGGGTTGGAAGAGGGGATGGCAACAATCGTGTTCATGCGTTATGGCTCCTTTAGGGCGCGGCGTTCATTCACCGCTGTCTTCAAAAATTATTCACAAGACGACATCCCGAAAATCCATCAATTTGCCACGAATTGACGAATTGTCAAGCGGCCTGTGCATTTTTGACATGATCAGCGATCCGGTCCCAGATCTCCCGCACCTGTTGCGCCAGGGGGCCTTTGCTGTACTCGACAATGGTTTGACCGGCCACCATGGCATCGGTGACTTCGGCGTCGAAGGGAACCTGGCCCAGCAAAAACATTCCCTTGGCCTTACAGTCGGCTACAATCTCGGCGGTCCTGGCGGGACTGAGGTCATGCTTGTTGACGATGACGCCGACGGGCACCTTGAAGTGGGCACAAAGGTCCACGATGCGCGCCAGGTCGTGTCGTCCGGACGGCGTTGGCTCAGTGACGATGACGGCGAAAGAGGCGCCGGACACCGAGCTGATCACCGGGCAACCAATCCCCGGCGGGCCGTCTGACAGGATCAGGGAAATTTGTTTTTGCTGGGCCAGTTCTTTGGCCTGCTCACGGAGCAGGGCGACCAGGCGGCCTGAGTTTTCCTGGGCCGGATAAAGCTGGGCATGGACGAGCCGGCCGAAGCGGGTGTTGGAATGGTACCATTCCCCGCAGGTGCGCAAATCCCAATTGATGGCGTCGGCCGGACAGAAGGTGACACAGACCTTACACCCCTCGCAGTGCAACGGGTCGATGACCGGCGCATCATCGCCGGGAATCACCGCGTCGTAACGGCACATTTCGTAGCAGGTGCCGCAGTTGGTGCAGTCCTCGGGCCGGATTTCCGCTTCGTACCCGGACTTGAAGGATTCGGTCTGAAGGTTTTCAGGTTTCAACAGCATGTGCAGATCCGGTGCATCCACGTCCAAGTCGCAGATCACCACGGGCTGGGCCAGTTGGGCAAAGGCCGCCGTCAGGGTGGTTTTGCCCGTGCCCCCCTTGCCACTCAGTACCACGATTTCAAACACGGGAGGCCTCCTTTGCGCTGCGATCGCCCACAAGACGGCGCAGCCGATCCGCCAGGGCGGTGAGAATTTCACCGGCCGACGGCACTGCCTCAGCGACGATGCGCCCCTCGGCATAAGCCTCGGCAATGGCGCGGTCGTAAGGGATTTCAGCGAAGATCTCGAGTCCGTTGCGCCGGCAGAAATGATACACCTCGTCGGTGCCCACCCCGGCCCGGTTGATCACCACGCCCATGGGTTTGCCCATGGGCGCGAAAGCCTTGTGAGCCAAGCCGAGATCGAAGACCCCGAAGGGGGTGGGTTCGGTGACCAGTACGATGGCGTCGGCATCCATCACGGCGTTGACCGCCGGGCAACTCACCCCCGGCGGGGCGTCGATGATCACGTCGGCACCGGCCGGCGCGATGTCGGGCAATTTGGCCTTGACCTGACGCATCAGGGGCGGGCTCATGGCTTCGCCGATGCGCGAGCGCCCCATGATGAAATCCGCCTTCCCGGCTTTGCCCCAGATGATATCGCCCAGTTCCCGTTCACCGGGGGTCAGGGCGCCCTCGGGACAGATGGCCAGGCAACCGCCGCAGCCATGGCACATCTCCGGAAAGACCATCAGGACTTCCCCGAGCACCTTTATCGCGGCGAACTGGCACAAATCCGAGCATTTGCGACAGTAGGTGCATTTGCTCTCGTCGGCCACAGGGATTTCGATCACCGCTTTCTGGCGACCGGTTTCTTCCGGATGCAGGAACAGGTGCAGGTTGGGCGCCTCCACATCGAGGTCCACCGCCACCACCGGGTTGGGCCAGGCGTAGGCCAGTGACGCCGCCACGGTGGTTTTCCCCGTTCCCCCTTTGCCGCTGGCGATGGCGATGATCATGACCGGCGCCTCCCGCCGCCCATACCGCTACCGCCGCCCATGCCCATGCCGCCGCCGCCGCCCATGCCGCGACCGCCGCCGGCCGGACCTCGGCCCATGCCTTTGCCACGACCGCCGCCCATACCGCGACCGCCACCCATGCCGCCGCCGCCGCCCATGCCGCCGCCGCCACCCGTGGCGCCGCCCGGCATGTTGAGACCGCCGTGGGCCGGACCGCTGGGCTGGGAAACGGGTGTCGCCACACCTTCTTTGTAGCGTTGGACCGCTTCCCGGACCGTCATGTTGGCCATGTTGGGAACAATTTCCACGCCGGCGGCGGAAAGGGCCTGATACGCCTTGGGGCCGACATCGCCCGTGAGAACGGCTTTGACGCCGGTGCGGGCAACGGTTTCACCAGCTTGGATGCCGGCGCCACTGGACATGGTCTGGGCTTGTCCGTTTTCCTGGTAGGTAAATTCCATCGTTTCGGGATCGACAATCAAGTACCCAGCCGCACGGCCGAAACGGGGATCGACCATCGAATCCAAACTCGGTTCATAACAACTGACTGCAATTTTTGACATTGTAACCTCCTTTGAGGGCGTCGGAAACCGTTGCGCCCGATGTTTGTTACGAGCATATACTCATTAAGACTGCATCCGGGGACTGTCAAGCCGATTTCTTCAAAAAGGAAATGAAATCGGGTGAAACTACTCGAAATGACGATAAGAATATTTTTTGTTGATCACCGTCGGCTCGGGTCCCCCGGGGGGGGATCGTGAGGCGCTGTTCTTTTAAAAAATCAAGATTTTGGAAGAACGATAAAAGTGCTGTGGCTGATAAGTGAATATCCGGCAGGTGACTGTCGTCGCTGATGTCGGCACGGGAAGGGGTTGCGCATCGACGCCGGTGAATCTTGCCGAAGCAGGAGTTCATTTCATGAGGGGGGAAAGCGCACCGGCGTTTTGCGAAGCTTTCCCCCCGGATTTTAATCCCCGCCCGCGCCTATGGCCGCATCGCGTACCTTCCGTGGCAGGTGAGGACGTGGTTGCGCCAGACGTGCTGGAAGCGGTCCGCATCCACCCGGGGACGGCGGAGCATCTGACGGCAGAGGTCCATCTGGCTCTCGGTGCTGGACGGGTGGTTGTGCAGGGTCAGGGCGTGGGTTGAAAAATCGCGCACCATGAAGTCGAAGATCTGGTCCAAGACCGGTTCTTCCACCGCATCGGCAAGGGCCTGCTCGATGATGAGCTGGCCGTAGACCACCAGGGTGAACAGTTCGCCGAGGCTGAGGAGAAAATCGATGTCCCGGCCCTGGTCGGCATCCGGCGGCGCCGTGGCTAGCATCTTCTTGAAAACCTCGATCTGCTCCTTGAAGACTTCGGCATTGGGCACCGAGATGCGCTGGTAGGCGATGCGGTAGTCGTGGAACTGAATTTTCCCCAGCCCCCGGGTGGGGCCTTGATTGAAGAGGAAGGCGTCATGGCCCGGCGCCGTCCGGGATGCCACCTCGTCGAACTGGCCGGGGTTGAAGAAGTAGTTGGCCATGAACTTGACCACCAGGGCCATGTTGACGTGCACCGTGCCTTCGAGTTTGGGCAGGGCCCGGATGTCCCGGGCGGCCATCTCGAAATAGGTGTCCTTTTCGAAGCCGCGGGCCGCGATGATGTCCCAGAGCAGGTTGATCACCGTTTCCCCCTCGCAGGTGACCTTCATCTTCACCAAAGGATTGTAGAGCAGGTAGCGGCGGTCGGCCGCCGAAGCGGCGCGCATGTAGTCGATGGCTCTGAGGGAAAAGAGGCGCATGGCCACCAGGCGGCTCCAGGCGTCGGTGAACAGGCGCTGAATGTGAGGAAACTCGGTGACGAATTTGCCGTAGAGGTTGCGCCGGGCCGCGTGATCGATGGCTTCGTAGAAGGCGTGGGTGCAGATGCCGATGGAGGCCCAGCCCAGGTTGAACTTGCCGACGTTTACCGTGTTCAGGGCCGCATCCCAGGCATCGCGGCCGGTGGACAGGATTTCGTCCTCGCTGACGGGATAGCCGCCCAAGGCGTACTCGGAGACGTACATCTGGGAATTGACGAGATTTTGCACGCAGGTGTAGTTGGGATGATCGGTGCGGACGGCGAAAAACACGTACTCGTCCGTCTCGGAGTTTTTGCCGAAGGTGGACAGCAGGGCCGCCGCGTTGCCGTTGCCGATATAGTACTTGCCCCCGTCGGCGCGGTAAGCCCCGTCGCCCATGGGGGTGAGCATCATCTCCGAGCTGTAGAGATCGGCGCCGTGGGCCTTTTCCGAAAGACCGAAGCCGAAGATCCCGCCCTGGTCCAACAGCTCGCCGGTGAGGTGCTTGATTTTTTCGTTGGGGCTCATCCAGATGGGGCCCAGGCCCAGGATGCTCACCTGCCAGGCATACCAGTACGATAGGCCGTAGAATCCCAGAATCTCGTTGAGGGCGCAGTTGCGGTAGGTGTCCCAGGCCGCCCCGGGGTTGCCCGGGGCGTATTGCGGCGGCGTCAGCAGGGTGGCAAAGAGCTTCTGTCGGCGCACGAATTCGAGAAAGTCGGCGTACCAGCGCCGCTCGTGGTCGTCTTCCTTGATCCGCGCCAGCCCCTTTTCCTCGAAGAAGCCGATGGTGGCTTGCATCAGTTGACGCGAAGCGGGATCGAGGCCGGGAAAAAATTCCTGTTCTGGATGAAAAAGCATAAATTTTCCTTTTTGAAATAATATGTTGTTAGAAACTATCATGCGGATCAGATGGATCAGACCGTTTAAACCGATTCCTTTGCTCCGTCTGCAATAAAACCACCGCCCCTCAACCACTCGGTCAGGCGCCTGAGTCCTTCGTCGATGGTGACGGTGGGGCGGTAGCCCAGGTCCCCGCGGGCGGCGGAAATGTCGAACCAGTGGCTGGTGGACAGTTCGGCGGCGACAAAGCGGGTCATGGGCGGCTCTCCGGCCAAGCGGAGGGTCTGGTAGAGCCATTCACACAACGCGCCGGCCCGGCTTGCCGCTTTCGGCGAGATGGATTTGGTCACCGGCGGCTTTCCCCCGGCGGCCAGGATGCGGTCGATCATCTCCCAGAGGGGAATCGGTTCGTCCTGGCTGATGAAATAGACCCTTCCGGAGAGTTCCGGCCGCTGGACGAGCCGGTCCAGGGCCAGGAGGTGCGCGTCGGCGGCGTTGTCGATGTAGATGGTATCGACCCGGTTGCGGCCGTCGCCGATGCGACGCAGCCGGCTGGCTCGGGCCAGAATCCGGGGCGTCAGGTGCGGGTCGCCGGGGCCCCAGATCAGGTGGGGCCGCAGGCAGACGGTACGCAGGTGCGGGTCGGCGGCGGCCCGTACCGCCTGCTCGGCCAATGCCTTGGTTTCCGGATAGGGGACGTGGAACTGATCCGGGTAGGGGACCGATTCATCCACCCCGGCCATGTCCGTGCCGTCGAAGACCACCGACGGCGAACTGGTGTGGACCAGCACGCCGACCTGTTGTCGGCGGCAGGCGGCGATGACGTTTAGGGTCCCCTGGACATTGGGGCGGTAATAGCATTCGTATGCCCCCCAGACGCCGGCTTTGGCCGCGGTGTGGATCACCGCGGCCACCCCGGCGCAGGCCCGATCCACCGTGGCGGCATCGGCGATATCGCCCTGGTGCTGCTCCACGCCGAGGCGCGCCAGCTCCGGGGCACGGCGGCGCGCCAGGGTCCGCACCCGGTCGCCCCGGGCCACGAGCCGGGCCGCAATGGCCCGGCCGAGAAAGCCGCTGCCGCCGGTGATCAGCACCGGCCGGCCGTTATTCGGTGATGTCGGAACCATCATTTTTCCCGGGTTCGGTCAGGGTCATTTTGTATTTTTTGGGGCTCAACAGGTCTTCAGGGATGTCGGCCGCATCTTTCGAGGGAATCATCCCTTCGTCGGGGCCTTCCCTTCCATTCTGCGGGGTTGCTTCGGCCTCCGCGGGAGACGCCACGGCCTTCTTGAACGGGCTCAGTGTCTCCTGGCCCGGAGGCGGCAATTTTTCCGGAGAAGCCTCGTTATCCGTCCGAGGCGGGGAAGGCTCTTCGGCGGTGGCCTCGTTGTCGGCATGGTATTTGGGACGGTGTCCGCCGAGGCGGGCAACGGCCCAGACGGCGAGTTTTTCCCGGAATATTTTCGAGTTGTGGCGGATGTCCACCGGAAAACCCTTGTGAAAGAGCACCGTCTGGATCAGGTGGGTGTGGGCGTGGGTGGCCGCCAGGTCGAGCAGTTCGGCCCGCAGGGCCTTGCGCGGCATGTGGCGACCTTCCGGGCTGAGCTCGACGCAGATCACCGCTTGCTGTTCGCCCATGAGGCCGATGCCCACCAGAGCACTGCGTGCGACCCCTGGGTGGGCGTTGAAGATCGCCTCGCAGGGAATGGTGAAGAGGGTCTCCTCGGCGGTGACCACCCGATGGCTCTTGCGGCCACAAAACCAGATCCGCCCTTTCTTGTCCCGCCACCCCAGATCCCCCATGCGGTGCCAGAATCCGTCCTCGTCGGCGATTTTGGCCAAGGCCGTTTCCACGTGACGCTCGTAGTAGGCGGCGGTGACCAAATCCCCGCGGACGGTGATTTCGCCGATTTCCCCGTCGCCGAGCACCAGGCGTTCGCTCCAGCGGTTGATGGGCTCATCCTCGATGCGGATGATTTCCACCGTGATGCCTTCCAGGGGGCGTCCCACGCAAATCCCGAAGCCCTGTTCGGTCAGCGGCCGGGTCTCGGTGAGGATTTCCTCGCTGTCGATGCTCAGGATCGGCATGGCCTCGGTGGCGCCGTAGGGCGTGTGGATGCGGGCCGAATCCGTCAGGATGCCGCTGAACTGTTCGACTTCAGCCGGGGGCACCGGCGCGCCGGCGGAGACCACCCGCTGCAGCGATGGAAAACGCACTTCGTGGGCCGCGGCGAAACCGCCCACCCGTTTGAGCAGGGCCGGGGAGGCGAACATGTTGGTCACGCCCTGGTCCAGGATCGCCTCGATGATCTTGGTGGGGTCCACCTGGGCCGGGCGGGTGGGATCCATGTCCGGAATGACGGCGGTCATGCCCAGGGCCGGGTCGAAGAGGGCGAACAGCGGGAAGGTGGGCAGGTCGATCTCGCCTTCCTGAATCTGAAAATGCTCGCGGATGTGGCGCACCTGGGCGTCGAAGATGCCATGGGTGTATACCACGCCTTTGGCCGGGCCGGTGCTGCCGGTGGTAAAGAGGATGGCGGCGACTTCATCCGGCGTGGTCGACGCCAGGGGGAAAAGACTCCAGGGACGGCTGCGCAGTTGCTGCAACGTCGGCCCGCCCCAGAACCAGCGCCGTCCCACGGTGACGGCGGTGCTGACCGTGGCGAAAAAACCGGGCTGGATCAGGCGCAGCACGTGGGCCGGCGGAATACCGATGAGGGCCTCGGGGCGGGTTTCGGCGAAGCAGGCCATCATGCGCCGGAGTCCCATGCCCGGATCCACCATTACCGGGACCGCGCCGGCCTTGAACATGGCGAAGGTCAGGGCGAACAACTCCAGGCTGGGGCGGACCATGACAATGGTGCGGGTGCCGCGGCCGATGCCGATCGCCTCCAGGCCGAAGGCGATGCGGTCGCTTTCCTGGTCGAGTTGCCGGAAGGTCAGGTGGGCGTAGGCCACCCGGCCGGCCCGGTCGCGTCCCGCCGGGGTCACCACGGCGCGTCGAAAGGGGTGGGCCTCCGCCATGCGCCGAAGGTGAAGGGCGATGTTGAGTACTGGGCCGTCTTGCACGGAATGTCCTGTGGTTTCCTGTTTTTCAGTCATCACCGGCCCCCGGATGCATCGGCATCCACGGCGCCATGGCGGTCGAGAAAATCAGCGATCCGCCGGCGGACGGTTTTGGGTTCGTCTTCCAGCAGGTAATGGCCGGCGCGGGGCAGCACATGAACCTCCGCGTGGGGAAAGCGCCGTTGCCATTCGGCCAGGTAGTCCAGATCGAAGACGAAATCCCTGGCGCCCCAGAGGATCGTCATGGGAATGTGCCGCAGCCGGTGGAGGTGGTCATCCACGTGTTTCACCATGGCGTAGCTCGGGTCTTTGGGCGCCAGGGGAATATCCTGGACAAAGCGCAGCGTGGCCAGACGGTGCCGCGGTCGGTCGTAGGGGGCCAGCAGCCCGCGGCGTACCGCCGGGGGCAACGGCCGGGCCGGCGCCATGCGCGCCGCCCCGCGAGCAAAAAGGTTCAACCCCAGCACCGCCGGCTCGGCCAGGGCCGGCAGATCGCGCACCATGCGCAGACGCCAGGGAATCGGTTTGCCTTCCGGCGGCAGAAACCCCGAGGTGTTGAGTATCACCAGGCGACCGATCCGTTCCGGATTTTCCAGGGCCCAGGCCAGGCCGATCATGCCGCCCCAGTCGTGAACGATGAGGGTCACGCGGCGCTTCAGCCCGAGATGGTCGCAAAGATGGGCCAGATCGTCAACCCGGTCCCGGAGTCGAAACCGATAACGGTCAGAATTGGGCTTGGCCGAAAGCCCGCAGCCGATGTGGTCCGGCACCACGCAACGGTAACGGTGGGAGAAGGCCGTCACCAGGCGCCGAAAATAAAAGGACCAGGTCGGATTGCCATGGACCATGAGCAGCGGCTCGCCCCGTCCCTCGTCCAGGTAGTGGTAAGCCAGCCCCTTCCGGTCGAGAAAGCGCGACCGGAAAGGGTAGAGGGAACGCCAGTCGTTGCGGTCAACAATTTTTCGGGGTTGCAGGGTCATGATCACAAAATAAAGTAAGAAAATTAAAAATGACTAAAATTGCAAGTGACTAAAATAACTAAAATTACGGCATTTTGTCGTTTTTAAAAAACTGGAGCGAAGCGACTCCACAACTTTAGCTCACTTTAGTCACTCGTAACTTTAGCTCACTTTAATTATTTTAGTCATTTTAGTCATTTGTAATTTTAGTCATTTTAGTCACTCGTAATTTCACTTAAAACCCTACCACTCCAACCCCATCAAAATGCAGTTGAGTCCGCTGCCGATGCCGAAAAACCCGACTCGCTGCCCCGGGGTGAAGAAGCCGCGTTCGGCGCCGATGGCCGCGGTGATGGGCAGACTGACGGTCCCGATGTTGCCCAGGAAGGCGAAGGTGGAAAAATCGTCCTCCGGCGGGATGCCGATGGCCTGGAGCACCGTGGCCCGGTGAGCCGCCCCCACCTGGTGGCAGACGATTTTGTCCGGTCGTCCCGCCGGCCAGTCGATGGCGGCCATGAATTCCCGGTAGGTGTCCCTTCCCAGAACGACGCCGTGCTCCAGGACCCCCGGGGCATCGGTGTCCATGCGCATGATGCCGTGGGCCGGGTTGTCCGTGTCGGTGCCCCAGCGGCACAGACCGTGATGGGCCACCGCGTTGCGCACCACGCCTCCGGTCAGTCGATGGCCGGCCGGACCGAGGCCGCCGTCGGTGAGGACCACGGCCACGGCGCCGCTGCCGCCGGTGAGGGTGGCCACGCAGTGTTTGAAATTTTCCATGGTCGGCGACTGGTTGAGCCGCTGGATGGTCAACTCGACAATGGATCGGGCCGTTTCGCAAGAAACGACCATGCCGGCGCGGATACGGCCCAGCTCGATGGCATCGGCGATCTGGACCATGCCGTTGAGCACGCCGAGGCAGGCGTTGGAGACATCGTAGACCAGGGTGTCGGGGCCAACCCCCAGGGCGTCGGCCACGGCGCAGGCCGTGGCCGGCTCGATGTGGTCCCGGCAGACACCGGCGTAGACCAGCATGCCGAGATGGGCCGCATCGATGCCGGTGGCGGTGAGAATTTTGCGTCCGGCCGCGGCGGCGCCGAGGTGCATGGGATAACCCGGGTCCCACCAGCGGCGCTCGACGATGCCGGTGAGGGCCTCCAGTTGGCCGGGTTTGAGGTGCAGAGCCTGGTAAAGGGGCGCCAGGTCCGCTTCGAGATCCTCGGAAGCGACGACATGGGGCGGCAGTTCGTAGCCGAATCCGGCCACGCGTACCCGCTGGTAGCTCAAACGTTGGGTCATGGTTCCTTGGACGGCACCGCCGTCAGGCGAAGGCCGAAGTTTTGCAAATGATAAATCCGGCGACCGTCGACGCTCAGCAAGCCGTCGGCGCGCAGGTACGGGTCATCGTCGCCGCCACGCTGACAGATCGCCGCCGCCACCTGCATTGTCTCGTCACCGGGGGTCACCTGTCCCCGGTAGGTCCAGCGGTGGGGAACACCGCACAGCGGTTCGATGCGCCAACCGGTCCCCGGCCAGCGGGAAAGGGCGGCAAAGCGCAGCAGTTGCAGCAGGGCCTCGATGCCCAGGGACCCCGGGCAAACCGGGTCCTGGAAAAAGTGGGCCGCAAAAAACCACTCCTTCGGGTCCACCGGTTTGGTGCCCTGGATCCATCCCAGACCGTGGGGACCGCCGTCGGGTAGATACGCCTCGATGCGATGGATCATCCGCAGGGCCCGGGCCGGAAGACCGGTGCCGGGGGTTGTCCTCGGATCGTCCGGCGTTTCGGGCGCCAAGTCTGGCAATTCCTGGCATGGTGCACCGGCGAGGTCCGCATCGGGGGGCGATGGGATCAAGCTATCGCCGTCCCGCAGGCCCACCTGGTTGGAAAGGGCCTGTTGGGTGAAGAAACCGAAGGTGGAATCTGCGGTGTAGATGGGACCGTGACGGTCGGCGACTTCGATGTGGAAGCCCTCGATGATCATGGCACCGGCCTTGGAGACCCGGGTGAGGCGGGCGGTGGCGGTGAGGCGCCCGCTATGGCGATCCGCCACCCGGTGGAGGGTGCCCTGACCATCCAGGTTGCGGAACTTGAGAGGCTGGTCGCTCTGGAGGGCCGATCCGCCGTAGGCGGCCAGGAAGCCGCAGGACTGAAGGGCGATTTCCAGCAGGACGCAGAAAGGCAGGACCCCGCCGCCACGGTCGGCCCGGAAGTACCAGGCATCGGGGGGGATGTCGTACGCCACCGTGGCCCATGCCCCGACCTCCAGGCGCCAGGGGGCGGGGCCGGCGTCCACCACCCGGTCCAGAAAGAGGTAGGGCGGGCCGGGCAGTCGGGCGATGAAGCGATCCGCGTCAAAGGGCCGGTACGGTTCGCCGAAGCAATGGGAGGGGCGCCCCACGGAAAAGGCCAGGATCTGCGCGCCGGTGTAGAGGGGCGGTTGCGGCTGGCGGCGCCGTTGCCAAAAGGCTTCGATGGCCTCGCGGCTGAGGCCTTCCAGGCCCAGGGAGAGACCGCTGAACATGACGATGGGCTCACCGTCGGCGAACATGAGAGCGTCGGCCACGGCGTAGGGTCGAGGATCATCGCCGATTTCCCGCAGGTCCACCCGGTAGGTGACCCGGCGGGTGTCCGGGGTGACCGGGCCGCGGCATTTGAGCACCGCCTCCACGCCGTTCACCGGCTGGTAGACGGCCGCTCCCTCCTCGGCGATCCATCCCAGGCGCTGGAGAAAGATCCGCAGGGTCTGCTCGCAGCACTGGTACATCAGGGTGCCGGGCATCACCTTGTCGTCCACGAAGTGGCAGGTGAGAAACCACTCGTCGCCGGCGATGTCCGCTTCGGCTTCGATGGTGCCGATGCCGTAGCGTCCGCCCTGGGGATCGAGACGGGTCACCCGGTCGATGAGATGCATGCGGCCGCCGGGCAGGCGCAGGTTTCGCGAAAGGGTCACCCCGTTGAAAGGGTCCCCGAAAGCGGCGTAGAGGTCTCCCCGGCGCAACGCCGCCACTTGGCTCTCGGAGAGGGCCGTGGGCGCCATGGGTACCGGCGGCTGCCAGTTTTCGGGCAGTCTCCCCGGCGCGGGGCGGCGCTCGGCTTCGGTGAGCACGATGCCCCCGCTGCGGTGCACTTCCTCGGGGGTGAAGAATCCGGCGCACCCGTCACGCATGGAGATCAAGGGGGTGCCGTCGATGGTTCCCTCGAAGCGGAAGAAAAAGATCCAGGTGTCCTGCTGGCGCAGGAAGCGATCGATGTGGATGGTGTAGCGGATGGTTTCTCCCGGCCGCGGCAGGTGCCGGTGAAAGCGCACCTTGGCATCCAGCAGGCGGTAGTGCCGCGTGCCACGGACCTGGTGATCGATGCCGAGGTAGCTGCACAGAAAGAGATCCGCCTGACCGGCCTCCACCGCGATGCACACCGGGGCATGCCCCCCGTCCAGGTACCAGGCATCGGGAATCACGTCATGCTCGGTGACGATTTTCCCCGACTGGAGGGACAGCATCTCGCCCTCCAGGGAGACGATGCGGTCCACCAGCATCAACGGCTCGTCGGGCAGGCGCACCCGGGCGGCAAACCCGTCCACCTCGGCAAAGGCCGGTCCCAGAACGTCGGCGGCCCGTCCCCTGGCGAATTCGAGGCACTGGGCGCGGTCGAAGACCGGTTTTTCCGCCTGCACCGGCGATGCGACCGTGGAGGCCGTGGACGCAGGGGGGGCGGGTGTCGGTGCCATGGCCAATTCGGTGGGGCCGCCGGACATCGACAGGAGTTGGGCCTGGAGGGTCACGGCCCGGGCGTACTGTCGGGTCAGGGAGGCGCTCAGATCGAGGTAGGCCTGGTGCGCCGCGGCGGCGGCCCCGGTGGTGGCCACCAGTTGATCGATGTGGGCGATGCCGGTTTCCGCCGTGCCGGTCTGTTCACCGGCACCAGGGGCCGGGGCGGCGGCTTCGGTCCGCGGGGCCGCAGCCGTCGGCGCCGTCACCGGCGCCGTCAGCCGGGGATCCAGGGGCGGGATGGCCAGTGGCCGGCCCACGGGAATGGGCACCGAGGCGCCGGCGGTGAGGGGTGGATCGGGGGCCGTCCGGGGCTTCGGCGGAGAATCTTTCACCGATCCGAGGACGACGTGGAGACAGTGGCCATCGGCGCTCCACGATCCGGCGATGCGATGTTCCGGAGCGCTGCCGCGGTGGTGCTCCAGGGCCGCGGCCACCATTTCCGCCAGCCCCGCGACGGCGCCGGTACGACCGATGCGATGGCGAATCGCGGCGCTGTCCAGCGCACCGGCCGGCTCTCCGTCGGAATGCGCCTCGGCCCGGGCGGCGGCGAGGGACCGTTGCCAGACCTGTTCGCGGCGGTCTTTTTCGGTTTCTCCCAAGGCGCCGCCGGCGGCGCCGAAGCCCTTGATGAC
>JACDJB010002055.1_pt1 | contig 15233 bp, 8 predicted proteins | sample 7454121 | NCBI WGS metagenome assembly JACDJB01 (sample SAMN14253290, study PRJNA609438) | sludge metagenome | isolation source: sludge after 25d culture with pyrite | collected 2018-12-20 | reverse complement strand
GACGCTCGTCATCGCATGGTCAGACGAGAACGGCAACTTCGAGATTGACGACGGCGATTACGTTGGCACATACCCGTGGGTTGTGAACGTGGCCGCAGGCTCAACGCGCTCGGATGTCGACCTGCGTATGGAGAGAATCATGGGCGGTGTCGAGCTGCCGTACGCCGGGGCGCTCCAGCGGAGCATGAGGCTCAGCGCCAATGGCCGCAGCGTAGGCTTGGCCTTCAAGCGCTGAACAGAGCCAACGTCGGTGCGGTGCGCCCCCTTACGAGCAGGGGGTGCACCGGCCTTGCTTCACCTTGGACGGTTGCGAGCATATTGATGCATGCCCCGGAGCGAATGAGTAGCCCGCAAGCGCCGCAGAACCACCATCAGGATGACGGCGTGCCCCAGCACGGCTACAGCAACACCGATTACGTGTCCAGCCCAGCCGAGGCCACTGGCGTGCCCGATGGCGAGAAGCGCCCACACACCAAGAGGAATGAAGCAGACAAGCGCCGTCCATAGGCCGGGATTGTAGCGCCGCTGCACAACCGCCACGACAACATGCGTAAGCGCATTCAGAAGCGTCGTGTACGCGACAATCAGCCCGAAGCCCACGTCGACCAGGCCGGCCAACAAGATCACCACAAGGCTAAGAACCCACACCTCACCAACGTTGATCAACATCGTCGCGCGTGGAGTGAGCACTTCAGCTCCACCACCGAGGTAAGTGTTCAAGAAGCGCCGAAAACGGTCTCCGAGGTGTTCTTCGAGTTGGTGAATCAGGTAGGCCAGGAGCAGAATATATGTCAACACCAGTCCGGTGGGCCAGACGCCCACGAGCAGCGGCAAGAGACAGCCGAGAACCACCGCCACAACCGCCCCTGCGAACGGCCAGTTGCAATCGAGCCACTCGAGTACGTTAGGCGAAACCCTAGGAATCGCTCCGGCATCGACTGGCGTCACCGCTACCTCCCGCGCATCCGCCCGCAACCGCAGTGGACACACTTCGGAACTATTTCACCCGGTGGTAGGGGCCGCCGTGACGAGTGACGGGCGCGGTCAACCCGTCGTCGCTACACCCAGTGGAGGCATTGAATGAGCAGCCGCGACGCCGGCAACATTGAGGCCGCCATGGAATCGTTCTTGGCGACGTCGTTCCTGAGGCGCTGCCCATACTAGCGAGTCTTAACAGGAGCTCGGCACACCGACACCACCTTCTTTAGCCCTTTTTTAACTGCCCTCAACCTAGGCTGCGACCAGCATCCTAGGAGGTCTCCAATGAGGCGATTCGGAAAGCTCGTAAAGGCTTCAAGCGCACTACTTATCGCTCTCGCCTTGACTATCGCCTCGGCGCAGTTCCCGGGAGCCGCCGCAACTGGCGGTCAAACAAACCCATTGGCTGGCGTGTGGCAAACGACCGTTCACGTAGATCCCAGCATGCCACCAGCTATCGGAGTACTTCAGGTGCTGAGCGACGGCTCTTATCGGGAGGAGATGTACCTATACGATCAGCTCGCCGCCTATTGGAGCGGTTACCTAAGCCTAGCGGCCGACGGCAGCCTGACGCAGACCGAGACGGACGTGTCCCCACAAATCTGCGTGCCACAGGGTTGCATGCAGAACGACGCGCCCTCGACGTTCAACACCTTCGTGCAGTTCCATAACGCGGACGTCTTCACGATGAGCGGCATGGGTATAGCCATCACCTACTCGCGGTTCTACCTGTCGGCTGAGTCCAATGCACAGACGACTGCAGGCATCCAGCCCTCCAGTTCACAAGCTGGTTCGATCGTGGGCTCCTGGCAGAACGCCCTGTACCTCGACGCCGGGACAATAACCAACGTCCGCACCTTCTATCCAGACGGCACGTTCTATGCAGCCGGCTACCACCTAGGCAGGCTAACCAACGCAGAAGCCGGCACATACGCGCTCAGCGGCGGCGGGATGCTCACGTTGCAGGTCCAAGAGGCCACGCCACAGTTCTGCTTCCTCTACTGCCAGCCGAACTCCGTGAAACCAGGTTCGACCCGCTCGGAGCGCGTGACGTTCCAGGATACCGACCTACTACTCGTGGATGAGGCTAGGGCGCCGGGAGGGAAGATCTACTGGCAACGGGGTGATGGGACCCGCGGCCCGGTCATCGCGGCCATGCCTACTCCTGCCGCTACTCCCGGCGGTGGTAACCCGCCTTCCGCTTACGGCGTGAGCAATCTGCCTAACACGGGCGGCTACGTACCAAGTGGTGGCGACGGTGGCAGCGGCTCCAATGCCGACTTCATCAACGGCGTGATCTACGGCCAGTCCGCCTACACGAACCAGTACGACGGGAGTTCCTACTACCTGCCAGACGTTGCGGACCCTGGCATGAACTACTACTCCCCCAGCGGCAACGGTGTGGTCTACAACGACGTGACGGGAGGGTGGACCGAGGTCGACGCGTACGGGTTCGAAACCGAACTCGATAGCGCCTGGTGATGCTAGGCGTCCGGCACAGTCCTCGTGGCAACGCTGGCGCTGGAAACCAAAGGCGGCTCAGCATAGCCAGCGCCTCGGACCAACGCGCCACGTGGAGCTCAGGCGCTGCCGGACTACTGCAGAATGCTTTTGGTCTCCGTCAACGGCTCGAGCCCCGTCTCTTCCTTCAGGCGGCTAGCGAACTCGCGGTACCGGGCATGGGCTTCGCTCCGCCGGCCCCGCTTCAGCAAGAGCAGCAACAAGCCTTGTAGCGCGTGTTCGTGCAACGGCTCGAGTTGCGTGATGCGCGTGAGGTACAGCTGAGCTTGTTCCGGGCGCGCGGCCACGGAAGCTTCTAGCAGCAGCGTCACAACCTGCTCACGCAACTGTTCACGGGCGGACTGGATCGCGTCCAGCGAGAGGGTCGGAGCGAACGGTTCTCGGTACAGTTCCAGAACCGCGTCCGCGTCCCGGACGTCCAGGGCAGCCGCGAGCTGGTTGAGGTCCGCGCTCACCCTCCTCAGTCCGTCCTCGAACACGTAGGTCCTCACCCCCCACGGTTCGACCTCCTTGCGCAGCAGACTAAGCTGCACACCAAGGTTGTTGCGCTGTTTGGCGCTGCTGGTTTCGGGCCACATGGCTTCGGCCACTTCCTCGCGGCCAAACCCCAATGTGAACAGCGTGAGTATCTGCTGATGCCTTTCGGTGAGGTGCAGTTCCCTGCCGAGTAGGCGCAGCTTCAACTGACCTAGTAACGTCAGCTCCAGATCCGGCAACTCACTGGCCCTGAGTTCACGCGCCTGCAGCCAGTCCGACGTCATCACGGCTTCGAGCGGGTAGCCGAGCGATAACTCTGGTTTCTCGCGCGGTAGTTCCTTCAATGGCACGAAGCCAGGCAATAGGCGCGGGCCTGCTGTCGTGTGTTCCAGTAGGCTCACCAGGTGTTCGGGCTCGCGGGTAAGCCGGTAGCGCGCGGCTTTCAGGTATAGCTGGCGCGCCCTGTCGCTGTGCCTCTCCAGATTGTCCCGGATTAACTCCTCCGCCTGGTCCGCCTGCCCGTGAGCGGTGAGTAGCTCAGCGTACGCGGCGGCGGCCAGCCCGGTCTGCGCGCCGCTGCGCGCGTAAAAACTCTCCGCCGCTGCACGGTCACCGGCCAGCGCTTTCACGCCGTGCATGGTGACAATCTCCTGCGCGTAGGCGTCACCCCACTCCTCGGCTCTACTGAGTAAGCGGTGGAACGGTTCGGTGTTTCCGTCCATGGCCGCCAGCGCGGCCTCGGCCTCCAGTCCCACGAGCGGGTTAGAGCGAGCGCCTTGCTGCGCACGTTCGAAGTAGTCGCGTGCGATGGAGGAGCTGCCGAGCCACCCGTGCAGCATCGCCAAGTCGCGGCACTGACCCGGCGCGTCACTAGGGTAAAGGCGCCATACGTCCGGCAGCGTGTCGGTTTGCACCTGAAGGCGCGTACCTAAGTCGCCGTGCTTGTCCCATCTTCCCAAGGCGTAGTTGATCTGTGCGCCTACCCGGTACGGACTGTTCGGCGGGAAGTACTCTAGGGCGCGCTCCAGCTTGGCCAGCGCATCATTGAAGCGCTGTTGGCTGATGTCGACGAAGAATGCGTTGACCAGGAAGCGGCCCGCGCGCTCCGGACTCACGGTGTCGAGTAGCGGCTCGGCCTGCTCCACGCTCAGTAGCGCGGCCTCCGGGTCGGTGAGGGCCTGAACCCAACACAGTTCACCGAGCGCCAGCACGCGCTCCTCCAGCGTGAGCGTGCCAGCTGCCAACGCAGCCTCTAGCCGCACCCCGCTCTCTCGGTGCCGGCCCAACACCTTAAGCGCTGCACCTACCGTCACGTGCCGCAACGCAGACGCAGGCTTGGCCAGTAGCGCGTCCCAGCGCACCACCCCCTCGGGTGCCGACCGCCATACTTGTGTTGCAAGCTCCTCGAGCGTGGCCTCTAGGCCCGCCAACTGCCCACTACGCTCGAACGCCTCGGCGCGCTCCACGACCGGCAGACGCGTCGCGTCGCGAGCCAGGACAGCGCCCGCCTCCCGGGAGTGAGCGCGCAGCAGCGCCTCGCCAACCAGCGAGTGGAGCCGGAACCCACCCTCCAAGCGCTGAGCGAAGCCGCTGCGTGCCAGCTCTTCCGTCGCGGCGGTTGCCGCCTCCTGCGGCAGCTGCGGCACCATAGCCAGTAAGAGCGCCTCCTCCCACTGAGCCTCATCGAGGCTAGCGCGCATCCCTTCCAATAGGCTCGTTTGCTCCGGCAACTCGCCGGAGAGGAGCGCGAAATGAAGTGGCAGCGGCCAGCCGTGGGTGCGCCGCCACACATCGGAGGCGCGGGCGTCATCCGCGAATAGTTGGCGGGCCTCGTCCTCACTGAAACCGAGCGCGCGACTGCTTAGATGAATGAGCCGCCCCTGAGTCATCAACCTTGGCAGCTCCGAGCAGTCGATACGCGCGCGGCTAGCTAATAACAGCAGCCCGCGCACGTCCTTCAGCAGCGGCGCCAGGAACTCATGGCCTTCCGCAGTTTCCAAGTCTTCAATCACCAGCAGGGTCCTCTGCTGCCACAGGGCGTCCAGCAGCGCGCCCCACGGCGCCTTGTCGGGAAGATCCAGCTCGCGCGCAATTAGTTCCGAGAGTTGGCGGCCAGCCAGCACCGTCCAGATGACGCGCCAACCTTGTGCCTCCAGGAGGTCGGCCCACTGGCTCGCAAGTATGGTCTTGCCATACCCGAATGGCGCCTCGAGCCACACGACGAAGCCAGCCTGATCGGGAAGGCCGTCAATCAACCGTTGGCGCTGCAGGTATCCCGTATTTGCTTGTGGACGGAAACTACTCATGGAGTCCTAGGACGACTATAACGGCATCCGCAGCGCCTGGAGTTGTAGCCGTCCGCCGACCGGAGACGGGCAAGCGCTGGCGCTGCCCGCGATTTAAGGCAAATTTAGGCAACCTCAGAGTACTTTCGTTCCATCACGCCACGACAGCACACAGGGACCCAGGAGTTCCACAGATGCATAGCGCTTCTTCGACCACCAGTAAACTCGCCAACGCGCAAAGCCGAAATTTGGTGCGTGCTGGGGTGCGGTAATAATGGGCGACTCGAAGAGCGAAGGGGCCACACCAGCGCCCGAGGGCACGGCCGTCCAGCAGCATGCGGGAGAAGAGTTGCTCGCTCGCCGCGGCGAACTGACTGACCTCATCCTGAGCGGAACTGCAACACTGGGTGATTATGGTGTGTTGGCGCGCGTGCAGCAGGATCTAGACCGTTGGATGGCGGCCGAGGTCCCGCCCGCTGATGTTGCGCCAGAGCCCTGTGAATGATAGCGCCAGAACAACCACTCCCTTACCTATCGTTAGAAACCGGTTACGTCGGTGAGAGCCATCTAGTTCCGTTGTTTGACGCGGCGGGGTCGGCCGCTATCCCGTTCAACCTATTTGCTATCGTCGTCCAGATCGCTTCGGCCGACATTGCTGCTAGTCAAAGCGGGAACGGGTAGGCGGCCGATGCTCACAAGGTCGCCTGGCAAGCCCTCATCGATGTCAGCAGCACCCCAGGCTCAGTCGCTACGCTTGTTCGTGTACATGCGCTCATCGGCGACTCTGAGCAAGGTCTCCGCGTCCAGGCCGTCTACCGGGGCCTCGGCCCACCCTACGTCGATGCGCAGGCCTTGCCCGCAGATCTCCAACTCCGACACGGCGCATTGCACGCGCTCGACCGCACTTAGGGTGAGGTGGCCGGCCTCGTCGACGAGGATGGCGGCGAACTCGTCACCGCCCCAGCGGAATAGGTGATCGCCGTCACGCACGCTCGCACGTAAGGCGCCTGCCACAGCCACCAACGCCGCGTCGCCCGCCTCATGGCCAAAACTGTCGTTGATGGCCTTGAAGTTCCCCATGTCCATCAAGAGCACGCTCACGCCAACCCCGCTGCGGGCGGTGCGGGCAAGCTCGCGCGTTAGGACGGCGTCGAACGCACGCCGGTTCGACAGGCCGGTGAGGCTGTCAGTGATGGCGGCTCGCACCAGCAACTCGTGCGTGCGCTGGCGCTGCAACATGCTGGCGAGCGGGGCGCCGAACATCTCGGCGATCTCGCGCGAGTCGCGACCGAAGGCGTTGTGGTCGTTGCCGTTCTCGAGGCACAGCAGCGCCAACACCGTCCCGTCGAACACGACGGGTAATACCAGGCTCGCCTGCACCCGGCGCCCGGTGGTATCGCTGCCGAGCTCCGGGTCTTGATTGCCCCCGAGTCCGGCGTCGCCGCCTGGCCCATGGGCTAGGCGGGCGATGTCAGCACCGCTGTCGCCGTGTTGCAAGACCTTGGCATTGCCGTTCTGCCAACCAACGTGGTCGGACCCGTACCACCGCAACAAACGCTCATGCGTGAGCGAGCGTCCCAACACAGCGACTGGCGCATTCCCATACACGGCCTGGACCACGAACGGCTCCTGCGACTCTTGGCGCACGAGCAACGAGCCACCGTCCGCACCCGGGACCAGGCGCACCGCAGCCCGTAAGGCGGAGGCGTACATCGCGTCGGTCGGCGCGCCGAGGGAGGCGTAGCCCAGCGTCAATAGTTCTGCCAGCACCAGAGAGTGCCACCTGGCGTTGAGGTGCGGCTCGAGCACACGCGTAGCCTGCATGAGCGTAGGGAACCCGGGGGCCTGGCCCAGGTCGGAAGCGGGTAAGCGTAGTAGGAACACGTAGCGCACCGGAACTATGTTGCCGACCGGAGCCGCGACGACGTTGCCCGCATGCACCTCCGGCCCGAACGCATGAGCGCACGCCTCGGCGGCTTCGCGGCGCTCGCGTTCACTGGCAGCATCTTCGTTCCACGTTCCAAGCGCCGCCAACGGGCGGAAGCCCGATTCATCGCGCATCAACAACATGCCAGCCTCCGCGCCCAGGCGTTCGACGATAGTGAACACGGCAACGCGCGCGACTTCTTGGAGGCTGTCGCAGGTAGGCAGCGCGGTGCTCAGCGCCGTGATCAACCTCGTCTCAATCCGTTTGGACGCCTCCGTAAGCCAGTGACTCAGGTCCCTGGCGAGGAAGCCCACGAGCCTGTTCTCCTCCTCGGCCAGTGGGCCAACGCGGTCGATCACCAGGTGCGCCACTAGCACGCCTCGCTTGCGCAGTTCGAAGCTCGCCGTTTGCGGAGGCGCCGCGGTCGCAAGCTTAGCTCGCTTCGCGGGTAGGTCGAGGGTGGCGTCAAGCCAGAGCACCTGCACGTCCGCATTAAGCTCCTCGGCTAGGTCCTGCCGCACTGCGTCGAGCAGTTCGACCGGCCGCAGGATGTCCTCGTGGCGCACCGGGATAGTCAAGATTCGCTCAGCCAATGACGGTAGCGGCGCAGGAACGCCAGCCTTGCCGTACGGGTCGTGGCCCGCATTCGTCACCATCGTTCGCACCTTTCCACAGTTATCGTCGGTCGCGCGGCTCCCAATAGCGTCCGTTCTTCGGGCAAAACTGGCTCCTCTAGAAGGGGCCGAGCAGTCTGTGAGCGCCATCTCACGCAACGCTCAGATAGCGTATGCCGAATTCTTCTTGCGGACGCGCCTGCCGCGACGCAGCCGGAAACCAGAGAGACCTAACCTGTTCTCGGCCGAGGCCCAAACGGATTGACCGGCGATCTCCGCGCTAGAACCCCCACAAGCGCCAGTTAGAACGGGCGGGTTTGCAACGCCGACCGCGTCAGCAGTGATTACCGGGCCAACGTCGTGGCGGCCGGACAGTACCAGCGCAGCCTTCTGCGCGAGACAGCGCAGTCCATGTCGCCGTTGTTATGTGCCGCGTCTTGTCCTGCGGCCCGCAGCGACCTAGTAAAACTCGCCAGGCAAGCAGTAACCTGCCGAGAACCGCCGAGCGCACCGCGCCTAACGCAAGAGGAGTCTCCCATGCCGCTACAAAACCGCATCGATCCATGGGGCCAGCTCAACGCGGTAAACGCCCGCGGCACCCTAATGGGCAACCGCGGCATACTGGCCGACCACGAAGGCCACATCGTGGCGCCATGGCGCCACCGGGCCTGGGTAACGTGCCGGTTGGAGTTCAAGCGCCGACACCGCGACGTCTTCAGCCAAGGGCACTACAGTGAGCTGTTCTTTCTCGATGAGGCCACTGCGTTCGCCGCCGGCCACAGACCCTGCGCGGAATGCCGGCACGACCGCTATCAAGAGTTCAAGAGAATCTGGTGCGCAGCCAACCGGCCCGGCGTAGACCCGCGCAGCGTCAAGGCCGCGCTGATAGACGCACAACTACATCAGGAGCGGGCGTCTCGTGGCGGTGGCAAGGTGACCTACTCAGCGGCGCTCGCCAGCCTGCCAGACGGAGTGATGGTCGAGCTGCGCGGGTCTGCCTGGTTGGTGTGGCGCGGTCGACTCCACCGCTGGTCGCACTCTGGGTACGAGGACGACGGCGTAGAGCCCTCCGCCAAGCAGGGCGAAGTCGTCGTATTAACGCCGCGCTCCATTACGGAGACCTTCCGGCTTGGGTTCGTGCCGCAGTGGGCCGGCGCTGACCTCACCTAACCTCGACCGTCACCCGCGCCGACCTGCCCTGTGCGTCCACCACCGCTAACGTCACGAAACCTGGGTCCAGCAAGGGCAGCCGCACCTCCTGCTCGTAACTCCCCAACAGCAGGGGTGCACCGTTCGCGAGCCATACGAACGGCGCCACGCCACGCTCCACCCGCGCGACCAAGCCCGAGGCCATGGGGGTAAGCACGGCGCCGTCGGGTGGAAACACCAATTTGGGCGCGTCCTCCACCGCCACTTGCCGCAGGCCGAACTGCCGCAAGTGGGCGGGCAGGTCGGCGTTGTGCGCCACGCTCAGCGTGCCGGGCGGCGCGGGCGGTAGCGGCACTGGGGGCCCCAGCCGGGCGAACGCCTCGAACAGCAGCGGCGTGGCGAATGATGCGCCTTGCATGCCAGGCACGGCCGAGCCGTCCGCACGACCCACCCACACGCCCACCACGTGCGCGCCGTCGTAGCCGAGCGCTAGGGCGTCGCGGTTGCTGCTGGACGTGCCCGTCTTTACTGCCAAGCGCGTGTTCGGCAGGCCTGCTTGGCGCGGCGCTCCGGCCAACACGTCGGTCACTTGCCACGCCGCTTGGGCGCTCATCAGGCGCGCGGGGGCAGGGGCAGGCACAAGACCTTCACGCACACGCAACGGTTGCACCTCCCCGCCGCGGGCGATAGCGGCGTAAAGCTGCACCAGCCCTTCCAGGCTCACCCCCACTCCTCCGAGCGCCACGGCGAGGCCGGGCGTATCGCCGGGTACCACCGCCTCAATGCCAGCAAGGCGCAGCGCAGCCAGCACGCGCGCCGGACCCAATGCGTCCGTGATCGCCACCACGGGCAGGTTCAAAGATTCCTGCAGCGCCTCCCGCGCCGTCACCGGTCCGCGGAAGTAGCCGTCGAAGTTCTGCGGCGCATACCCGCCGTAATCTTCGGGTCGGTCGTTGAGCAGCGTTTCGGGGTTAGCCAGGCCATCCGAGAAGGCCAGGCCGTACACGAGCGGTTTGAGGGTCGAGCCGGGCGAGCGCAGCGCCTTCGTCATGTCTATGAAACCCTCGCGCGCCACGCTCGTGTAGTCGGCCGAGCCCACGCTGGCAAGCACGGCGCCGGAGTCATGGTCCGCCACCAGCAGCGCTACCGTCACCCGCTCCGGCAGGTCAACCAACGCGGCCAACGCCAGCGCCTCGAGACTGGCCTGCAAGTCGCGGTCGACGGTCGTGCGGTGGAGTTTGGCGCTGGGCTCCTGCGCGCGCAGCCGGTCGGCGAGGTGCGGGGCTAAGCTCGGGAACGGCTGGCGCAAGCGGGGTAGCGCCTCGGCAGAATCCGCCAGCGACTCTGCCGTTGGTATCGCGCCCGCCCGTGCGGCCGCGGCCAGCACCCGGTCGCGCGCCGCCCGCGCCGCCTCCGGGTGCTCATCCGGTGTGCGGCTGCTTGGCGCTTGCGGCAGCGCCACGAGCAGCGCGGATTGAGCTGGCGTAAGGCGGTCAGGCTCCTTGCCGAACCACGCCAGGCTGCCGGCGCGCACGCCTTCTAGGTTGCCGCCCATAGGAGCTAGGTTCAGGTAGAGGTCTAAGATCTCCGCCTTGGTCAGTTCGCGCTCAAGCGCCAGCGCAACGCGCACTTGCCGCAGCTTGCCGCGCCACGAGCCGGTGCTCCCCTCCTCCAGCAGGCGCGCCACCTGCATGGTGAGGGTGGAGCCGCCCGAAACGTTGCCGCCGCGCGTGACGTTCTGGTAGAGGGCCCGCAGTAGCGCGAGGACGTCTACACCGTGGTGTTCGTAGAAGCGGCGGTCCTCGTATGCCAGCAGCATGCGCAGGTAGCCGGGTTCGACTCCGGAGGCCGTCACGCCTAAGCGCCAACGGCCGTCCGCCACCGTGAAAGCGCGTAGCAGACGGCCGTCGCGGGCGAGCACCTCAACGGACGTCTCGATCTGAAGGGACGGCAACTCGGTGGTTGCCACCCAGTGGTCGAACCCGAACCAGGCAGCGGCGGCGAGCACGGCAAGCGCCGCCAGCATTACCACCCAGCGCACGCGCCGCATGCTCACTCGCCTATCGTCAGCCGCCCCGTCTCGCCCACAGCGCGGTTCGTCGGCCGGTAGAGGTCCTCCACCAGCGGCGCCGGGTAGTGGAACGAGCCGGGCGAAACGGCACGCACGATGTACGCCAGTCGGAACGGCTGCGCCTCGTTTTGCTCAACTGCAGCCAGGAACCTATCGGCGCGTGCCTCGGTGAACTCCGCTACGTCGGCGAACTGCAACCAGTCGAGCTCGCGCACGTCGCCGCTGCGCAGGAGGTTGGCGTTGTCGAGCTCGAAACCGGCAGGTAGGGCGTCGTTCACTAACAGACGCCCACCAGGCACGCCGCGGTCAGGGCGTACGTCGAGCACGACGGCCAGCCTGTCGCCCACTCTTATCTTGCTTAGGTCGGCCGGGAGGCCCTCAAGGGTGTAGAGCGTGCGGCTGATCTCGTAACCTTCACCGCTTGGGGCTGGCGGCTCGTCGGCCACACCAAGGGTCGTGATCGTTAAAACGATGGCATCCTGGCCCGCGTTGTGAAGAACGGCAGGCGCCCCGCTATAGCCATACGCCAAGCGACCCGTCACCGGCGAGCCATTCAGTTCCAGCCCCGGGGTGGAACTGCCAAGCGCGACCGCAGCGCGCAGTTCCCAAGCCGTCTCCTGTGAGGAGAGCCGCGCAACGCCGCGGCCGGCAGCCACTGTGGCGGCGAGGAGCGGCAGGTCCACAGCGCTACTGTGCGCTTCGGCTGCGAGGGCCAGCAGGCCCGCCTGATCGCGTAGAGCCGTACCGTAATCGTCGCGCCACTCGTCGACCTCATGCGGGGCCAAGGCCAGCCGCTGGGCCTGGGCAAAGAGGCGGTTGGCCCGCGCGTCGTCGCCGTACAGCGCCAGCGCGGCGCCCAATTGAGCGGCCGCGAGGGGCGTATCGAACGCCTCCGCGAGGGTATCGGCGTAGTACCTAAGGTCACCGACCGCGGCGTCGCCCGCGCGCGCCAGGACGTAGTAGGCGTACGCGTACGGCGAAGCGTCGCCGCGCAACGAACCAGCCGAGGCGACCTCGTTGCGCAGGTTGTCGAGCGCTGCGCGCAGCGCGTCAGCTGGAACGCCCGCGCCCGCTTCTTCCGCGTGCAAGAGCACGTCGGTAACGTAGGCGCTTAGCCAAAGGTCGTAACCGCCCGCGAACCAGCCGCCAAAAGCGCCGTTCGCTCCTTGGCGCGTGAGGAGCCGTGCCACGCTCGTCTGAACCTGTTCGGTCAGTTCGGCAGCGGACAGCAACCCCAGCTCCTTGATCTGCTCCGGCGCGAGCAGCAGCGCCAGCAGTTGCGAGGCCACGCGTTCGGACGAGCCGTAGCCGGGCCCGTTAAGCCTGAGCAACAGGCCAGGGAGGTCGATGGCGCCGCCCACGCCCGCCGTCACCGTGGCGCGTGCGCTGTCCGGTCGGAAACCGGCGAGTACGGAGGAATCGATCGTCGTGCTCGCGCCCGGGGCCAGTTCCACGCGCGAGCTGCGCGCCGTCTCGGGATCGGTGTACAGCGTGCTGAGGCGCACCTCGCGAGTGATGACCTCACCGTCGGGTGTGGTGACGCTCACGCGGTAGATGTGCTCACCCAGTTCTGTGGCAACCAACGGAACCTCCACCACCAGTGGGGTGCCCCGGGCGAGGGTGATGCTGCTCGGCACAGCGCCAAGGCCCTGACCCTCCACCTGTAAACGTGCTACCCCCGGAGTGCCCGCCACCAGGGTGAACTCGAGGCGCAAACGGCTTTCGTCAAGCGGCGTCATGAAGCGTGGCAGGCTCGCCTGCACCACTACTGGGTCGCGCACCAGCACGTCGCCAGTGGCCTGGCCAACGGCCTCCTCAGTCCAGACGACCGCCATGAGGCGCAGGGTGCCGTCGAACGCGGGTACTTCAAACGTCACCGCGGCCCGGCCGTCTACCAGCTCGACTGGGCCGGAGAAGAGCGCCACCACTTCTGCAGCGGGCACGGGGCCGGTAGCTACCTCGCCCCCACTGTCGCCACCGGAACGCACCTCACCCATGGCTCCCTGCCGGGCGTCGATCAGGCGACCGTAGAGGTCGCGGATCCCCACGCCCAGCCGCCGCTGACCGAAGTAGTGCCCCAGCGGGTCGGGTGCCTGGAAGGCCGTGATGTTGAGAACGCCCACGTCGACGGCGGCCACGGTTGCGAACGCGGCGCTTCCCGCCAGCCCAGGAACTTCGATTAGCACCGTCATCGTCGTGTCCGAGCGCATCTCTTCGGGCGCCGTTAGTTGCACCGCGAGGGCGCGGGCGCCAGGGTCAACTGCCGCGTGCGCCACGCCCAAAGCGCGGCTCGGCACGTGCTCGGGGCCATTGCTGGGGTGCACCAGGCTGGCGGTCACGTAGGCGCCCGCGCCCCACTCCTCGGTCACAGGCAACTCGACGACCGTCTCGCCGTTCACCTCTACGAGGCGTAAGTCGATGACGCGTCCCGCGAGCACGCTCACCAACGCCACGCCCGGCTCGTCGGGCTGCAGGCGCAGACGGGCAACGTCACCCGGAACGTAACTGGCGGCGTCGAGGCTGACCTCGAGAAAGTCGGGGGTATCCGTAGCACTGTCGGCCGGCACCCAGCCGGCGGTGAACTGCAGCGACGCGCTGGCTGGTGGCGCGCTGGCGAGGGCGCCTACCTGCGTTGCGCGCAGCTCGTAGCGGCCCCAGTCCACGGGCACGCTCACGCTTGCGGGAGCCCCGTCGATGGTGGCGGTGCCCTCACCCACGCGTTCGCGCTCCGTGATGGGCTCCCAGTACCAATCACCGTTCACCGAGTACCACTGGTAACGCGTCTGGATGCGGTCAACGCGCCACTCGAGTTGGCCGGCGCCCATTTCACCGTCTGGGTTGACTATCACGAGGTCGAAGTGCGCCTCACTGTTCTCGGGGAGCGCCGCTCCATCCGCTGGTCGGACACCCACCACCGGTCCTGGCGGACGGACCGCGCGAGTTAGCACGCGCTCAACCGGTCGCGAGGAGCCCTCCAGAGCTGACGCCACCACCGTTGCCTCGTAGGGCCGCGGCTCGAGCGTCAGCCGGCTAAGCGGGAGCGGCACCATCACGTGCCCGGCACCGTCGGTGGCGAGGCCAGCTGGCAATGCGAAGCGTTGCGTGTCTTGGCGCTGATCGGCGCGCCCGAACGTGTAACCTTGCCAGCCCGCCAGCTCGCTCGTCGGCGCAACGCTAACGCTGCCGGTCACGGTAAGGCCGGCGGCCGGCGCGCCGAAGAGGTAATCCGCCTGCAGGGTAAGGCTCGGCGGCGCGGCAGGGTTGATTGGCGCAGAACCCGTAAGGCCCAAGTCGACGGCTATGCGGTCGGGGATGAAATCCTCTACGAGCAGCTGGTAGCTGGCCAAGGCGGGTGCCTTCGGGTCTACGAACAGCTCGATGCGCCAGACACCACGTGGCACATTGGCACCAAGCGCCAGTTCGGTAACGTGGCCACCAGCGTCGTCACTCGTGAGCACGCGCCGGTCGTACTCCACCCCGTCGGGGCGCAGGAAGCTCAGTGTGAGCGGCAAACCTTGCAATGCCTTGGCTTGGTCATCGCGTACCAAGGCCGTTACTGCAACGTTCTCGCCCGGGCGGTACGCGCCCCGGTCTGTGGTGATGAACACGTCGATGGGCCCGGGCGCAACGCGTCCGGTTACGCCGCGGTCGGAGAGGTCGAACTCGGGCCCGACCAGCGACAAGACCGCCAGGTCACCCGCGACCTCCACTAGGACCATGGCCGGCGCCGAGCTGCCCGGCCCTAACGCTAGAGCGGCTGGGAAGCTAGCCAGGCCCGCAGCGTTAGTCGTCGCCTCAGCCAGCACGCGGTTCGAGCGCGCTACCAGTGCAACGGTAGCGTTTGGCTGGGGCTGGCCGTCGGAGAGGCGTTGCACCACGACGTGCACCCCGTCGGTCCCGCTGAGGGTGGTGACGCCCAGGTCGGAGATGAGGAACCACTGCAGCGCCGGCGAGGTTCCGTTAACGCCCTCTGGCAGGTCGGCGCGCAGGACGTACATACCGGGAAGTAGCTCCCCGACGACGTCAAGCGGCACGCGCGAGGTGGTTGTACGGTTGAGGGCACCGTCCAGGTCGATCTCTCCCGCCCAGACCTCCTCTGTTTGTTGCGCCTCGAACGAGGCGGCGCCCCAGGAGCTCATCTCAGCCAGGAACTGACCGCTGCGGATGAGGCCCGCCAAGTTGCGATCTGACACGCGCAGCAGTTTCAGTTT
>JACDJB010002053.1_pt1 | contig 15235 bp, 13 predicted proteins | sample 7454121 | NCBI WGS metagenome assembly JACDJB01 (sample SAMN14253290, study PRJNA609438) | sludge metagenome | isolation source: sludge after 25d culture with pyrite | collected 2018-12-20 | reverse complement strand
AGCATCAGTGAAGATGAGTGTAAGGAGATCTTTGCAGATATCATCTCTGCTCAAAGGGGCGAAGATGAGGAGTATGATGAGGATTTTGACGATGAAGAGTATGATGATGAAGATCTCTTTGATGACGAGTTTGATGATGATGAGTATGACGACGACGAAGATGAGGACGATAAGTATTAGAAAAGCAAGAAAGTGCTAAAATCTCCTTTAATGTCCTTAAAGAGAGATCGATGAAAATACTTATAACAGGCACAGCGGGCTTCATAGGAAGCCATCTAGCTCTTAAGCTGCTTAGTCGCGGTGATGAAGTGGTGGGGCTAGATAACATAAACGACTACTACGACCAAAAGGTGAAGTATGGCAGGCTTAGGCATGCTGGGGTCATCAAAGATCTCACGAGCGAAGTGCCTTACGGCGAGATGATTACTTCACAAACTTACCCAAACTACAACTTTATAAAGATAGACTTAGAGGACAAAGCCTCACTTTTTAAGCTCTTTAGCGAACAGAGATTTGACGCGGTTTGTAACCTCGCAGCTCAAGCGGGTGTGCGTTATAGCATAACCAACCCAGATGCCTATGTGCAGAGCAACATCGTGGGGTTTGTGAACCTACTTGAGGCGTGCAGGCATTTTGGTGTGAAAAACCTTAGCTACGCCTCTAGCTCGTCGGTTTATGGGCTAAATGAGGAGATGCCATTTAGCACAGATCACAATGTAGATCACCCCATAAGCCTCTATGCAGCAAGCAAAAAGTCAAATGAGCTTATGGCTCACACATATAGCCACCTATTTGGTATAGCTACGACAGGACTGCGGTTTTTTACTGTTTATGGACCATGGGGCAGACCAGATATGGCTCTGTTTTTGTTCGTAGATGCAGCACTAAAGGGCGAGGCGATCGATGTCTTTAACTATGGCGATATGCTTCGCGACTTCACATATATAGATGATATAGTAGAGGGTGTTGTGCGGGTGATCGACAACCCCGCAAAGGCTAGCAAGGCGTGGGATCATAGAGCTTCAAGCTCTAGTGCTCCATATAGGATCTACAACATCGGCAACAACAACCCTGTGAGACTGATGGAGTTCATAGAGGCGATCGAGAAGAGACTAGGTAGGAAGATAGCAAAAAATATGCTCCCGATGCAAGATGGCGATGTGCCCGCTACTTACGCCGATGTGAGTGATCTAGTAGAAGATCTAGGCTATAAACCCGCTACGCCTGTGCAAGAGGGGGTAGATAGGTTTGTGGATTGGTACTTAGAGTTTTTTGAGGTGCAGGGTTGAGTGGGCTTGATCTAGGTAAGCTTGATATAAAGAGGATCGTAAATATAGCCATCGAGGCTGGTAGTGCGGTTATGCAGATCTACAAAGGTGAGTTTGAGGTAGAGTACAAAGATGACAACTCACCGCTAACAAAGGCAGATACTCTGGCAAATAACATCATCTGTGCTGGGCTTAGAGAGCTCTATCTTGACATACCCATAATGAGCGAAGAGAGTAGAGAGGTCGCTTATGAGGAGCGTCGAAGCTGGGAGTACTACTGGTGCATAGATCCCATAGATGGCACCAAAGAGTTTATCAAGAAAAATGGCGAGTTTACCATAAATATAGCTCTAGTGCATGGAGATACTCCCGTAGCTGGGGTTGTTTATGCTCCTGCCAGAGGTGATCTCTACTACGCCAAAAGAGGCGAGGGGGCTTACGAGTACAATGTGTATGATAAGATAGAGCCAAATTTTATAAGAAAACTGCCATATATAAACAATGAGATCATAAAAGTAGCAGTTAGTAGATCGCATATAAACCCCCATACACAAGAGTTTGTGGATCGCCTAAGAGGGGAGCATGGCGAGATGGAGCTTGTGGGTATGGGATCTAGTCTAAAGCTCTGCATGGTAGCAAGCGGAGAGCTAGATATCTACCCCCGCTTAGCTCCAACTATGGAGTGGGACACCGCCGCAGCTGATGCGATCGTGCGTGAAGCGGGCAAGGCGTGCTACATATATGACACCAAAGATCTGCTTATCTACAACAAAGAAGATCTACTAAATCCATGGTTTGTGGTGAGATGATCTTAGTTACTGGCGGGGCGGGCTACATAGGGAGCCACGCTTTGGTTGAGCTGAGTAGGTGTGGATATGAGCTTGTTGTTTATGATAACCTATGCAACTCTAGCTTTGAGGCTATAAAGAGAGTAGAGAAACTCATAGGTGAACAGATCACCTTTATAGAGGGCGATGTGCGAGATGGTGGCAAACTTGATGATCTCTTTAGTACCTATAAGATAGATGCGGTGGTGCATTTTGCAGGTCTCAAAGCAGTGGGTGAGTCGGTGCAAGAGCCTTTGAGGTACTACGACAACAATGTAGCAGGGACGCTCAAGCTTTTGGAGGTTATGAGAAAGTACTCTTGTAAAAAGATAGTCTTTAGCTCTAGTGCCACGGTTTATGGTACGCCTAAGAGTAACCCGATAGATGAGAGTTTTGCAGTGGGTGCTACTGCTAACCCTTATGGTACTAGTAAGTATATGGTAGAGCGGATACTTCAAGATCTAAGCAGAAGCGATGATGAGTTTAGAGTGGCGATACTTAGGTACTTCAACCCCGTAGGTGCACATAGTAGCGGTGAGATAGGCGAAGATCCAGACGGCGTACCAAATAACTTGATGCCATATATCTCGCAAGTTGCAGTTGGTAAAAGAGAGTATCTTAGTGTTTTTGGAGATGACTATGAGACAGATGATGGCACGGGGGTTAGAGACTACCTACATGTGGTGGATCTTGCAGATGCACATGTGAGGGCTTTAGAGTATATAGACTCTAGCAGGTACAGTAGAGATGAGGCGATCTTCAACATAGGAACGGGTCGTGGCTACTCGGTACTAGAGGTGCTAAAGGCTTTTGAGAGTACAAATGGTATAAAAATTGCTTATCGTATAGTGTCACGAAGAGCAGGCGATATAGCAAAATGCTATGCAGATAGCAAAAAAGCACAAGAGGTGCTAGGCTGGAGAGCCTGCAGAACACTTGAAGATATGTGTAGAGATGCCTTTAAGTGGCAGAGTAAAAATCCAAGTGGGTACACGGCAAGTAGCTAGATCACGGCTAGATATAGTTTAGTTTTTAGAAAAGTTAAGATGAGAAGTTACCAAAACAGTACTCCAAGGATAAGATTTGATAGATAAACTAAAATCTCTCAAAAATCATCAAGGCTTTATGAGATACTTTAAAAACACTTCATGGCTTTTTTTTGAACGACTATTCAAAATGGCAATCAGTTTTTTTATCATTATTGCTCTAACAAGATATTTGGGTCCAGAAAACTTTGGATTGTTGTCTTATTCTCAAAGTTTTGTAGGTATTTTCGTGGCATTTGCTACCTTGGGATTAAATGTTATACTAGTTCGTGAGCTTACAAAAGATAAAGAGAAAAATGATAGGCTAATTGGCACTGCTATTATTATAAAACTTATAGCTTCTATTATCGCTATTGCTATGATATTTATCATAAATTTTAATATAGAAGATAAAGAAGCCGTACTTTTAACCAATATAATATCGTTGATGCTAATTTTTCAAAGCATAAATACACTTGACACTTACTTTCAAGCAAATATTATTTCAAAATATAGTGTGTTGGCAAACCTTTTGGCTTTTGTGGTTTCATCTGTCGTAAAGCTAGGGCTTATATTTTTTAAAGCAGAGCTTATCTATTTCGCTTATGCTTTGGTTTTTGATAGTATTGTTATAGCTTTAGGGTATATGTACATCTATGTTAGACAAAACAGATCGCTTATTTCTTTAAAATATGATAAAGAGATAGCCATCTATTTTATTAAAAATGGATGGCCTCTTATGATGGTAGCAATGGCAGCATTTATCTACACAAGAACAGATATTGTTATGCTGAAACACTTGCTAGATAATGAAGCAGTCGGAAACTATGCAGCAGCTACACGAGTAAGTGAATTGTTTTACTTTATACCTTTGCTTATTACTCAGTCGATCTTCCCTAAAATAGTTGAGATGAGACAAAAATCTAAGCAAGAGTACTTTGAACTTTTAGAAAAACTTTATAAACTTATTGTCTGGAGTATGATTCCTTTAACTTTGGGGTTGTTTGTATTTAGTGATCTGGTGGTATCTATCATCTATGGCGTTCAATACACTCAAACCTCAGGAGTACTTAGCATATTGGCATTTGCCATCGTGCTTAATGCCGTAGGTACAATCACGACAAAGGTTTTGTATGTAGAGCATTATGAGAGAAAATATCTATATAGAAGTATTTTAGGTGTATTTGTAAACATAGGGTTAAACTTTTACTTTATACCAATTTATGGAGCACAGGGAGCAGCTGCGGCAACGCTTATTACTCTTTTTGTTATTTATTATATATATGATATTTTTGATAGGGATTTGCATAAATTTTACTATTTAAAGGTGAAATGTTTTATGCCATTGCAACTAAAAAAGGGATTTGATGAAAACAAAAATTAAAAAAATAGTAAAAAGGACTATGCCAAAGCTTTCCAGAGTATTTGGTGATATCTATGTGATAAAATAGCTCTATAAAGCTGAAAAATGATTTGATAGATAATATAGTAGAATTTATTTAGGAGTTAAGCAGATGAAGCTCATTTTAAGAAGACTTTTTAAGATTACTAAAGAGATGTTGCTGCAGTTTGGGTTTAATTTTAATCTAAGTAGAGTTACTAGTAGATCTGATGTGTTGGAACTGCTAGATAAACTGAATCCCGTTGAGCTAGATATAGAGTTGGTTAGAGTTGGATCTAGTGATGATGGAGGGTATTTACTCCCAGATGATTTTGATGATATAGAGGCATTGTTTTCTCCTGGAGTTGGTAGCAAGTCAGATTTAGAACTAGAGTTTGCAACTAGAGGAGTCGAGGTTTTTATGGCTGATGCTTCGGTAGATGCTCCTTGTCACAACCACAAGCTCTTTAATTTCGATAAAAAATTTATAGCTTCCTTCGATAGTGGTATATATATGTCTATGGGGGAGTGGGTTAAAAAAGCGGAGTTGCGAGAAGGATCAGATCTGATTTTGCAGATGGATATAGAGGGAGCGGAGTATGAAACTATTTATAGTATGTCTAAAGAGCTCTTGGAGAGGTTTAGAATAATAGTAGTTGAGTTTCATGGGCTTGACAAGCTATGGGATAAGATTTTGTTTACAAACTTTAGTCACGCATTTTATAAACTACTAGAGACTCATCGGGTTGTACATATACATCCAAATAATTGCTGTGAAGTGTATAGGTATAAAGATATTGAGATACCCAAGGTGATGGAATTTACTTTTGTGAGAAGAGACAGGGGTAGAGTTATGGGCTTTGTTAAAAGTTTCCCAAATCCACTTGATAGCATATGTGTAAAAGGCAAAAAAGATATAATACTTCCTAGGTGTTGGTATAAGGGTTGAGTTATAATTTATGAAAAAAGTATCTTTTGTAACAAACAGGGTGTTTCATCAAAATATAATCTTTGATAAAAAACAAACTAAATTTGGTATTGGAAGTTTTGAAAAGTATTATAGACTACTAGATGAGTTTAAAAATTTTGGATATATCATAGCTACCGATGATATACATACCCCCAAAGAATCTGATCTTGTGCTCTATTTTGATATGCCTAAAAAATTACCAAAAAAAGATGATGTAAGTAAAAGCTATCTACTTGCCCTAGAAAGCTCAATAATTAAATCAGAGAATTTTGATAAACAAAAGCACAGGTATTTTAATAAAATATTTACATGGAGTGATGATCTGGTTGATAATGAAAAATATATTAAGATTAATTACGCTTTTGATTTGCCAACTAAGATATATAAAAAAACTAGCAGAGAAAAGCTGTGTTGTTTAATAGTAAGCAATAAGAGCTCAAATTTTAAAAATGAACTTTACAGTGAAAGAGAGAAGCTTGTAAGATGGTTTGAAAAAAACTATATCGAAGATTTTAGCTTGTATGGTTTTGGATGGAATAGGTTTAGATTTAGTGGATCTATGCCTATTAGGGCACTAAATAGAGTCCCATATTTACCAGAAATAGTAAATATGCTATTTGGTAAAAAATTTGCCTCGTATAAGGGTATGGTAAGAGATAAATCTGAGACCATGAAGAAATATAGATTTGCAATAGCGTATGAAAATGTAAAAGGTGAAAATGGTTACATAACGGAGAAAATCTTTGATGCCATGATGGCTGGATGTGTGCCAGTATATCTAGGGGCTAAAAATATTTTAGATTATATCCCACAAGAGTGTTTTATAGATAGAAGAGAGTTTGCAACACACGAGGATCTTTACTCGTACATGAAAAGCATGAGTGATGATAGGTATGGTCTGTATTTAGATAATATTGAGGTTTATCTAAGATCTGAGAAAGCCAGGGTTTTTAGTTGTAAATATTTTGCAGAGACGATAGTAAACAAAACTATTTGTAATGATTAGAGAGGATATCTAAATGAGTTCTATATTAAAAAAGATTGTCAATAAAAGCCTAAATTTAATCTTTAAATTTTTATACAAAATAAACTATTCTACCTATAAAGCAACACTATCTAATCGTTCTTTTGACTCGATGAGTGCAGTGCTTTTGTGGATGGTACAAGGAGTAAAAAAAGAGTATCCAGACTTTCGCTTAACAAACAAGAATGTACTTGAAGTTGGTTCTGGGCAATTTTTATCTCATCCCTTAGGGCTTAAAATATTGGGAGCAAGGGAAGTTATCTCCATAGATTTATTTAGACAATTTAATCAGAAAGCGGCAATGCTATCGTTTCAGCAAAATGTTATGGCAAAAAAAATATTTTGTGGTGAAGTTCATTCTGGTGACTATAATCAAGCTATACAACAAATACAAAAATCAAATCTTGATTTAGGTTTATTGGAGGACATTGGCATTAAATATATAGCACCAATGAAGCTTTTAGATTATAGCAACCATGAAGATTTTGAACTAGTTATTTCATATACAACACTTGAGCACATTCCGCCAAATGACATACCTTTACTTTTTGAAAAAAGTGTTGAATTGCTTAAAAAGGATGGTGTTTTTTGCCATTTTATAGATTTAGAAGATCATAAAGACTCAGAAAAAAATCCATTTGAATTTTTACAATATTCGAATTGGACTAATTTAAATTGTTTTTCTAGGGGCAATAGAATGAGACCCTCAGAGTGGAAAGATTTATTGGACAAAATTGATAATATCGAATATAAATTTACTTATGTATTAGAAAGAGATAAAGATTTACTACCTAAATCAATTGAGAAAATATCAGATAATTATGCTAGCGGCATTTTGCTTATTGGAAAAAAGTTAAAATGATCAATAAAAATCATCTTTTAAAATTAATCGAACCTCACTTCGCAAAAGATTTGGCTCAAGATAATTATGAGATTGAAACCATAAAAGCAAATAAACTTTTAACTTCTACTAGGTTTGATCTTGCCTTTAAACTTTTGTATCTTGATATGAAAGATAAGGGTGTCAATTTTGCCACAGAGTTTTACAAAGAGCATATTAGAGCCTTTAGTTTGGGTAAGTTTAGTGAACCTGGAAATGAGAGTAAAGATAGTATAGAGAGATTTTATGAGGAGTTTGATAATACTTACGAGAGTATAAAAGAGAGTGGCTTTGATAGTACCAAAACACTCATACCGCTCTCTAAAAATGGCTCGATAGCAAACGGCTCTCACAGAGTTGCAAGTGCTATACATCTAGATCTAGACATAGAGTGCGTCAAGATAGATAGTGTTGATCACATATATGATTATAGATTTTTCTACAACAGAAATGTCTCTAGCGAAATACTAGATGCGGTTGCTACTAAGTTTGTAGAGTATGCAGATGATATTTTTATAGCTTTCATCTGGCCAAGAGCTAGTGGCAAAGATGAAGAACTAGAGAAAATCATACCAAACATAGTTTACCAAAAAGATATAAGCCTAACTCCAAATGGAGCTCATAATTTGCTATCTCAAATATATTTTGGTGAAGAGTGGCTAGGGAGCATAGAAGATGGCTTTGCTGGCTCAAAAGGTAAGCTAGCAGAGTGTTTTCCAAGTTTTGATCCTGTGAGGGTGGTAGCTTTTCAAGCTGGTAGTTTAGATGAAGCCTTGAAGATCAAAGAAGCCATAAGAGAGCTTTTTGATGTAGGTAAGCACTCTGTACATATAACCGATACAAAAGAGGAAGCCATAAGGGTAACAAGAGTGGTGTTTAGTGGCAATGGAGTGCATTTTCTAAACCACGCAAAACCAAATAGATACCCATCTACTCATAAGAAGCTAGATAGATTTAAGGAGTTTGTGGAGCAAAATAGCTTGAGTGTGGATAGTGTGGTTTTAGATGGAGGCATAGTGCTCTCTTTTTATGGACTGCGAGAGTGTAGTGACATAGACTATCTGCTGTGCGGTAGTGATCATGTGGAGTCTGCGAGTAAAGAGATAGAACATCACGACGAAGAGTTGAAGTATCATGGTAGTGAAAAGTGCGAACTTATATATAATCCTAGACACCACTTCTATTTTAACGATCTAAAGTTTGTATCATTTATGCAGCTCTATAAGATGAAGAAAAGCAGGGGCGAGATCAAAGATCTAAACGACTGCAAGATGATGGAAGCTCTGTTAAAAAACAATAGACTAAAACAGACCATAAATAAACTAAAACAGGATCTCTTTTATCTTAAGATAAAAACTAAAGTAGCAATCAAGGATATCTTAAAAAGTCTTGGGCTGTTTGAAGTGGTGAAGAAGATGGTGAAGAGTTTCTCTTGGGTGCGATAGAGGGATCTATGAAAAATAGAAATGAATTTAGATTGATTGGAAGCTGCTAATGAATAAGATACTAGATAATGCACAGTTTAAGGAGTTTATTCAAGAGATAAAGCAAAAGATATATAGTACAAAATCCAAAGCAATACTAACGGCTAATAAGCTTATGGTAGAACTTTACTTTGAGATAGGCAAGTCTGTCGTAGAGAAACAAGAAGTTTTAGGCTGGGGAAAATCCGTTGTAGAGCAGATGAGCAAAGATCTCATAAGTGAGTTTGGAGAGAAGAGCGGGTATTCTACTCAAAACCTATGGTATATGAGACAATTTTATTTAGCGTATAAAGATAGTCCAAATCTCCAACAGCTTGTTGGAGAAATCCCTTGGAGTTCAAATATACTTATTTTTAGTAAATGTAAGGGTGATAGTAAAAAAGAGTATTACATCAAAAATACTATTCAAAACGGATGGAATCGTAATGTACTTATGCATCATATTAAAACAGATCTCTTTAGCAGAGACAAAATAGAAAATAAATTAAATAATTTTGAAGCGGCATTGCCAATAGAGCTATCAGAGCTAGCTCAGGATATCATTAAAAGTGAGTATAATTTAGGGTTTTTAGAAGTAGCCAAAAATGCCTATGAGCGAGAAGTTGAAAGTAAGCTTGTAGAAAACATTAAACACCTTTTGTTGGAACTTGGGTATGGGTTTAGCTTTGTTGGAAATCAATACAGGCTAACACTTGAAGAAAATGAGTACTATATAGACTTGCTATTTTTTCATAGAAAGCTAAATGCCCTAGTAGCCATTGAGCTTAAGGTGGGAAAATTTAAGCCAGAATATGCAGGAAAGATGAATTTTTATCTTAATATTCTTAATGATAAGATCAAAATGCCACATGAAAATCCTGCCATAGGCATCATTTTGTGTACAGATAAAGATGGTATTGAAGTAGAGTATGCTTTGCAAAATGTAGCACAACCCATGGGGGTGTCTACATATACGCTAAAGGAAAAACTACCAGATGAACTAAAAGGTTTTTTGCCAACTTCAAAAGAGATAAAAGAAAATATAAATAAGCTATTTGAAAATGAGAAAAGGTAGTTAGATTATGATGTTATCTTTGCATCAAGAGCCCCCTTTGATATCTGTTGTAATGTCGGTCTATAATGGCGGAGAGTATCTATCAAGTGCAATAGAGAGCGTGCTAGATCAGAGCTATAAAGAGTTTGAGTTTATCATCATTGATGATGGCTCCAATGATGGTAGTTTGGAGATTATAAAGTCATACCAAGCAGAAGATGATCGTATAGTTTTGATAACTAGAGAAAACAGGGGGCTCATAGCAAGTCTAAATGAAGGTATAGATCTAGCTCGTGGAGAGTATATAGCTAGAATGGACGCTGATGATATCTCTTTGCCTACTAGGTTTGCAAAACAAGTAGCTTTTATGGAGGCAAATCCAAACATAGGGATTTGTGGAAGCTGGGTTGAGGTGTTTGGAGATGATCGAAGAACTAAAGTAGGCAAGATGGCTTTTTTAGATAAAGAGCTAAAAACAAAACTTCTCTTTTCTGTGCCAGTTATGCACCCCACCGTTATGGTAAGAAGAGATCTTTTGTGTAAGTATGATCTTAGATATCATAGTGACTACAAAACTGCAGAAGACTATAAGATGTGGTTGGATTGTGCAGAATTTACAGAGTTTGCAAATCTTCAAGAGGTTTTGCTTAGATACAGGGTGCTAGAGAGTAGCATCACAAGAATAGCAGAGGCTGCAAAAGATAATGCTAGATTTGAGGTGATGAATAAGATTTTTTGGCAGGTTTTGTCTAAAATGGGCATACAAAATAGTGTTGATGAAAATAGATTGCATTTCACCTTGCAGTTAAACGATAGAATCGCAAGAGAAGATATAGATCTAAGATATTTGGATAGATACTTAAACAAGCTTTTAGATGCAAATAGATCTAGTAAAGTATTTCATCAAGGATATTTAGAGCAACTTTTGGTAAAGAAGTTTTTAGTTGTGATCTACTATAAGATCAAGCGTAGAGATCTGAGCTTTTTACACTCACTGCTATACAAAAAGTTTTGGCTTGGTGTTTGGTTTATGCTTAGATGATCTTCTTGCCAAACTCTTGAGCTTTTACTTCGATCTGTTTATGGGTGAGTGTTGAAGCAAAGATAACAGTTGAAACTACCGCTAAAACTGCGAAGTTGTTTATATAGATATTTCCAAAATCTATATATCTAATATTTGCAATCATTGGTGCAAACTTACTACTAAAAACTTTTTCTAAAATCATAGCAGTTGATGTGAAGCACCATAAAATTGCAGCATGTATCATATAGATCGAGTAAGATAGTCTTCCTAGAAGTTGAAAAAACGGTGCTTTTAGTATATGCGATACAAAACCCTTTTCAAACGCAAAGAAAAATACAATAAGCAAAAAAGTAAAACTTGCATAAACTCCTTTGTGGTTTTCCATATAAGAAATAGTATAAATTACCATTATAAGTAGAGTTATCTCAATGGTTGAAAATAGTGTTTTGCTTAAGTCGTAAAACTTCTCTTTTATGTTTTTAAACAGTATGTAAGCTAAAGCTCCAGCAAAAAAGCAAGAAAGCCCGCGAAGAACCTCACTTAGCACCTTAGAATTTTCTACGATCATATAAAAAGAGAGCAAAGAGAGCACAAGCCATACAATATACTTAGATCGCGATCTTACAAAAAGTGTAAAGAAAAATATACATACATGTAGTACTCAACACTTAAGCTCCAAGCGGGATAGTTCCAGCTGTGTGACTCAAAGTTTGGAAGCCAAGATTGTAAAAATAGTAGATTTGGGATCATCTCTTTTATGTCGTGTGGTCCCGTAAATGGTGCATTGTTGAAGGTAAATCCTTGCTTATATGCAAAAAGTTTACCAAGCTCCAAAATAAAAAAGATCATAAACATAAATAGATGCAGTGGATAGAGTCTAAAAGTTCTACCGATGATAAATCTTCTAAAAGATACTTCCCTAAACCCATAAGTATGAGCTAAGACAAAACCACTTAAGACAAAGAAAAACTCAACAAACAGATAGCTTCCTCTGGAAAAACTTGACTCTGTTATAGAGCCAACTATATGTGTATGGAACAGCACAACGCATACTGCGGCAATGCCCCTAAAGCTATCTAAAACTAAGAATCTCTGATTCATCTACTGTCTCTTTTTTATAGTTTAACCTGCATATTATCCAAAAATTATCTTTATAAACTCTTAGGAGGATTAAGTCTTGCTAAATGCTTGAGCAAGTATAATCGAGCTACAAATTATCTGGAATGGTTTTTATATGAAGATCCTCTTTGTTGTTACGGGGCTTAGTATGGGTGGTGCTGAAAATCAGGTTGTAAACCTAGCTGATGAGCTACACACAAGAGGACACCATGTAACTATCGCATATATAGTAGAACCAGCTACTGTTTTGCCTAGATCAGCAGATGTGGATATCATCTCTTTGGGTGGCGATAAGAGCTTAGTGGGAGTGCTAAGAGCATATAAAAACCTAGTAAAACTAATAGATAGCATCAATCCAGATATTATACATAGCCACATGTATCATGCAAATATAATCTCAAGGCTTGCAAGGGTGCTTGTAAAGATTCCAAAGCTAATATGCACCTCTCATAGCAACAATGAGGGCGGTAGCCTCCGAATGCTTCTTTATAGAGTTACTAATAGCCTAGGAGATCTCTTTACTGGTGTAAGCAAGAGGGCTGTTTTGGAGTATGAGGCTAAGCAGGCTGTGCCAAAAGGTAAAATGGTAGTTATGTACAATGGGATTGATGCAGATAGATTTAAGTTTAGTCAAAAAAGTAGAGAGCACATAAGAGAAGAGCTAGGACTAGGAGAGAAAAAAGTATTTATCTCTGTGGGTAGATTTCATAAGGCTAAGGATTACCCCAATCTTTTAAGAGCCTACTCGATGCTGCTTAAGGAGTTTAATGATGTTCATCTTTTGATAGTAGGAGATGGAGAGCTAAGAGAAGAGATAAAGAGACTGATCAAAGAGCTAGGGATTGAGAGTTTTGTCACTCTTTTGAGGGTTAGAAGAGACATAGAAGATCTACTTAGTGCTAGTGATCTGTTTGTTTTATCTTCCGCGTGGGAGGGATTTGGTTTGGTTGTTGCAGAGGCTATGTCTTGTCAAAGAGTTGTTGTAGCTACGGACTGTGGCGGAGTTTTGGAAGTAGTAGGAGAGTGTGGCTATCTAGTAGAGCCAGAAAATAGCTATAAGCTTTTTGAGTCTATGAGGCAAGCTTACTTGCTAGATGAAAAAGAGTTTGAAACCAAAGGAAAGCTAGCAAGAGATAGGGTTCTTGAGAGGTATGACCTAAAGAGTAGGGTAGATAAATGGGAAGAGATATATGGCAAATAGTCACAAAGCTAAGATCATAGTAGCTACAAACAGTGCGTGGTACGCATACAACTTTAGGTTAAACTTAGCAAGAGATCTAAGACTTGGTGGCTATGAAGTGCTCTTTGTTGCACCTTATGATGAGAAGTACACAAAGCTTTTAGAGCAAGAGTTTAGAAGCCTCTGTGTGTGCATAGATCCAAAAGGATTAAACCCGCTAGGTGATCTAAAAACGCTGTGGGAGTTCTACTGGATCTACAAGCAAGAGCGACCGAGTGTCGTGCTAAACTACACTATCAAGCCAAATATATATAGCTCCCTAGCGTGCAGATTTTTAGGCATAAGTGCCATCTCAAACATCACAGGGCTTGGTACGGTGTTTGTGAAGCAGAGCTTTTTGACTCTGTTGGTGAAGTTTTTATATAAGATCTCACTATCTAAAAACCATAAGATCTTCTTTCAAAACCGCGACGATAGAGATCTCTTTTTGGAAAGTGACATAGTTGATAGCACTAAGATAGATGTCCTGCCAGGTAGTGGGGTGGATCTTGTGCGTTTTGCTCCGCGTCCAAAACCGCAAAATGCTAAGTTTGTCTTTCTATTTATAGCTAGACTCATACGAGACAAAGGGGTAGCGGAGCTGGTTGAGGCTAGTGTGATGCTAAGTAAAAAGTACACTAACTTTGAAGTGCATCTCCTTGGGGAACTTGGGGCTAAAAATAAAACCGCCATAACCAAAGATGAGCTAAAAAGCTGGCTAGAAAATGACTTTATCAAGTACCTAGGCAAAAGTGACAAGGTAGAAGATGAGATAGCAAAAGCTGAGTGTGTGGTGCTACCATCGTATTATAGAGAGGGAACACCTAGAAGCTTGCTAGAGGCGGCGAGTATGGCAAAACCCATCATAACGACTGATGCCATAGGGTGCCGTGATGTTGTAGATGATGGAGTGAGTGGCTTTTTGTGCAAGGTGAGAGATAGCAGAGATCTAGCAGATAAGATGGAGCAGATGCTGCTTTTAGAGAGGAGTGATCTTGTGGCGATGGGGCAGGCGGGTAGAGCTAAGATGGAGCGTGAGTACGATGAGAAGATAGTCATAAAGAAGTACTTAAGTGCCATAGGTGAGTGCTTAGGGTATAATGCAGAGATCTTAAAAGCATAAGGTGTAGAGGTGAGCTTCTTTATAGTTGGTATGGTTTTTGTGGCATCTTTGGTTCTAAACATCGTGCTTATAAGATACTCGCATACTCTTAAGCTTATAGATAAACCAAACCATAGAAGCTTGCACAAGGTAGAGAAGTCACGCTCAGGCGGTGTGGCGATATTTATCTCCTTTATGCTTGGTATCTTGCTACTTGGCATAGAGATCTCACCTTGCCTGCTTGTTGCCTTTATGGTGATCTTTGCTCTTGGGATCTATGATGATATAAAAGAGATCTCCTTTAGAGTAAAGTTTTTTTGGATCATAGTAGCTACTACTATCTTGTATGCTGGGGGCTACTATATAGACTCCATCGGGGTTTTTGCTGGTGTAGATCTGGCGATGCCTAGTTTTGTGGCGTACCTCTTTTTGCTCTTCGCGGTGGTTGGGTTTGTAAATGCGATGAACCTTATAGATGGCATAGATGGGCTATCTGCTGGCATAGGCATAGTGATACTAGCCTCATTTGCTTATGTTGGGTTTAAGTACAACGATAGCTTTTTGCTCTACACACCACTTGTGCTTATCGCGTCGCTAGTGGGGTTTTTGCTACTAAACTGGCACCCATCAAGAGTTTTTATGGGCGATACGGGGAGTTTGAGCCTAGGCTTTGTTATAGCAGTGCTCTCGATTTATGCCATAAATATGGACTATGTTAGTGCTGTAACCATACTGCTACTAGCGGCGGTTCCTGTGCTAGATACGCTAATCGTAATGGTGCGAAGGGTAAGGCAGAAGCGAAGTCCATTTAGCCCAGATAGAACGCACATACACCATATAGTGCTAGCTAGTCAGCGTGGAGATGTGCGAAAAACATCT
>JACDJB010002052.1_pt1 | contig 15240 bp, 13 predicted proteins | sample 7454121 | NCBI WGS metagenome assembly JACDJB01 (sample SAMN14253290, study PRJNA609438) | sludge metagenome | isolation source: sludge after 25d culture with pyrite | collected 2018-12-20 | reverse complement strand
GTTTGCGGCAGCCAGTCCTGCACCGACGGCGGCAGCAGGTAGTCAGTATCGCGGTCTATCGGTCGAAAGCGGCTCATGTGCTCTCAGGCTCCAGGGACGATGCGGCATTCTACCGGGAAGCAAAGCCCGACAGGCTGCTAGAGTCGCTGGTAGACCATCGAATTGAATTGCCTGGTCAAAGGCATCCTTGTAAGCCTTGACGGCTTCAAAGGTGTCGCTTCCGAGCGCTAGCAGCGGCGGTTTGGAACCGTAAATGCGCTCATCAAACTCTTTGAGCAGCCCTTCGCGCGCCTTATCTTTGACATAAATCGTGCGAACCAATGAGAGGAAGCGGTCAAATTCATCGCGCCCCATTTCACCCTCGACCTCCTCCCAATACTCAGCCCACTTGCTGCGATCCTTCTCGCCAGTGATCGCACCGAGGTTCTTAGCCTTGAGGATGTCGCTGTTCGACAGGGGGATGCCCCGGTCGTTGAGAATAGTAAACAGGCGGAAGGCGTCGTCCAGGTCCTCTGTCGATACATAGATGAACAATGCGTTGTTCAACAAGTAGCCGACAAAGCGATCAAAGTCTGCCGCAGACGGGAAACGGGCGGCATCATCAAAACTGGCGTGGATGGTCTGCATACCCGCGGCCATATTCGCTAGCGACAGGTTCTTGCTGGCCGCGATGCCCGGTAAATCCTTGCTGCGAGAGCCATCGTCGGTCTTGATGTAACTTTCGATGAAAGTGCCTACGTTATCCCGGATGTCATAAACGATGCGATTGCGACCAGGAATCTTCTTCCACTTGTTCTCTTCCTGGAACAACATCTCCCGGCAAGCACCCTTGAGTTTGTCGTCCGTCACTCGGTCGCGGATGCACGCGAGCATCAACATCAAGGTGGTCAGGCGCTGCTGACCATCGAGTAGTTCGTACTCCTCAAAGCTCACCCCATCAGCAGTTCGCGTTGCTTTGCGCAGCACCATCGAACCCAGGAAATACTGCCCCTCCGGGTTGTGCTCGCTGGCGTAGTTCACATCGTCGATCAGCTCAGAGATTTCATCCTTGCCCCAGACGTAAGCGCGTTGGTAATCGGGAATTCGGAACCAGAAGCGCGAGAACACCTCGCCAATGACAATCTTGGCACTTTCAATTTGGCCTTTTTTGCTTGAGCTCATCATTCCCCCGGATTACTTTGCTGCGCTTATAAACAGCTCATCGAGCCGCGGATTGCCAGTTATCAGAAACAGCCCCTTGGTGATGTCATGCATAGTCAGCAGCCAACAGGCCTTCGAACAAGCTCTTCGCACTCGATGCCCCCAAAACCGCCTGCCGAACATCTGCGCGGGTCAAATCGAGCACACGCAGTTTGCCGCTGGCTTCTGCCACGGCTTCGATACGGCGGTAAGCGTTAGCATGTTCATTCGCATACACTGCCAAACCTTGTAACTTTGGCAGCGCGTCGGCCAGATGGAGCCCGTGCGGATCGACCAAATCCACCACAACCTTTCCATCTTGTTCTACGAAAAAGATAAAGTCAGGGCGGACGATCTTGAATTGCTCGTCTTCTAGGTAGGCAATACCCAGAGAGGACTGCCCCGGTTGCTGCGGGTTGCGATACCAGAACCGGAAACCAGTGCGCTTGGATTCCGCCTCGACAACCGTGCGTTCCCATTCATTCAACTCGGCTGGGTACTTGCCATCCTTGTCGGCCAGCAGATGGTTTTTCCACGTCGGAAAGGTGATTTCCTTATCGTTCTCGCGTGCCTTGGTGGCTTCATACCGTGATTCAGGCTTTGCCAAATCCACGCTCTGCGGCTCGGTGCTCATCTCCACGATCTGCCGATAGGACTCCTTCCGGTCGTCCGACAGAGCCTTGATCTGCGGCGCGTACTTAGACAGCCACGCTTTCGCAAGCTTGTCAGCTTCCGCATCGAAATAGCTTTGCACCTCCGTGACCAAGCCCAGCCCCGCGACAGTGACCCGAGCCTCGACGATAGCCTCAAGGAACTCCTCCGGGTCGTCGTCTACGCTGGCCACCTGCTGGGCCAGATGCTCGACATATGTTTTCGCGATGTCCGGGCTGAAGATGCGCGCCGCTCGCCGGTAGGCGTCGTCGATCACTGCGACGTCGGCATCCTCCCAAAACTCATTGAACGTCTTTTCCTTGCCCTTTATGTCGGCGATAACTGTTTTGCCATCCACAGTCAGCACAGACTTGCGCTTGGTCTCGATCTTCTCTTTCTGAGATTCCTGAAACAAATCCAGCGCCTTGTGCATCACACCATGAGCCAACCTGCCAGCGCCCGCCAGAATGGCGTCGGATGCCAATTCGTGAGCCAGCGCGGTAAGGCGCTTTGCCGGTTTCGCACCACGCTGCGGGCGGGTCTGCGATGGCAGAGATTCAAACGCGTCCCAAACGGACGCGCTGGCTTCGGGGTGCGGCTTGACTTCCACGTAGTCGATCAGGATGCGCCCGGTAGGTGGTGCTGAGTCATCGCCCTTCATCAAGGCATCAACCACCTCTTCAACCGTCTTGCGGTTGAACTTCGGCAGTAAGCAATCCACCGCGTTCAGTCGATCATTGCCAGGGATGCGGCGGGCCAGCGGCGAACGCACCATCCGTCCCAGCAATTGGGTGATATGGGTGCGGTCGCTGGCAGCGCGGAACGACACCATCACTTCCGCACGCGGGCAGTCCCAGCCGGTACTGATGGCATCCTTGGCGATCAGCACCCGCACCCACGTGGAGTCCTGTACCCGTTGCGGTTCGATGTACGGCACATTGTGGTTACCGAATTGCTGCGTGGTGTGGTCCCCAAAAACGTGCGCTACGCTCGCAGCAGGCAACTCAGGATAGCGATCAAATATCGTGTTCAGTGCCCGTCCGATTTCATTCGGATCGGGCGTATTGGGCACCTGCAGCACCATCAGCGGCACAACCGCGCGGGCTTCCTCCTGCTGCTTGGCGTATTCGTGCCAAGCAACGGTGGACTCCTTCAGCTTGTCTGTAGCGCGTCGTACCAGCACAGTATCGAAGTCGCCAGTCTCAGTGGGAATGTCCAACAGGATCGTGTCTTTGATCAGGCCGGATTCCTGTACCTTGACCGCATCCACCACGACGTTCGGCAGTTTGATGTGCTTGCCCGCAAACTCGATGGCCTTGTTGAAACGCTCGACTGTTGCCGAAATCCCCCACACCACCGGAATGCCCGGCACGCTACCAAAGCCATTGATCAGGCGTTGCACGATGGTGCCCTTTTCTTTCACAGTGGCATTGCCCATGCCGCGGTGCGCTTCGTCCAGCACCAGGTACAAAGTCAACTCGGGATCTTCAATGGTGTTCTGGATCGTGTCCCAGATGGTGTAGGCACGCAGATCGGGCCGGGTTTCTGGCAGCAATGCGCCAGCCTTGGCTTCCAACTCTTCCGGATCGTGACCACGCACCAGCAGGCTGTTCTTACCCAACTTTTGGGTGTTGAGAAAATAAATTTTCCCGGCCTCGAACCGTGGACGGTTGAAGGTATTTTCCACCACAACCAGATCGGTGTGGTTGATACGGTCGCTGGCTTCCATCAATCGGAAGCGCGTTTGCTCATTCAGTGACGGATCATCGCTGAACCAGATCACCACCGCGCCAGGATCAGCATCGAAATCAAATTCATCATCACCGTGAAACAGCGCCTCGAAGGCGGCAGCGGCCATCACGGTCTTGCCCGCGCCCGTGACGGCGGTCAGGGAAAACGCACTCTTGCGCGATTTACGACGCCAGTCATCCTGCGCATCTTTGAGGTTGTTCAATGCATCGCGCACGGCGTCACGTTGATAGTCCTTGAGGGTGAACTTCATCTTTATTCCCCGTTCGCGAAGCTGAAATTGGACAGGTACGACTCATACAGTCGCACTGGCTCTATGCCATCCGGTAGGCGCTTGGCGATGGCCTGAAAGCGCCGATCGTCGTCGGTGACTATGTAGGCAATGCGCAAACCATCAGTTTGGCTCACGGCATGGATGAACGGCGTGGCCTGATCCACCTCGGTCAGCAGCCCATAGGTATCGGCCACCGCCCAACCCTCGGGCGGCAATTTCTCAATGCGGCGGCCTTGCGCACCCGCCCGCAACCACAGCATGGGTGCAATGCGCGAATAGGCCAGGTTGTGATTGACCGCGCTCTTGGCCTCGTAGGTCAGGGTGAAGAACTCTGCGTTCTCCTCAAACCCATCGGCCATCGGGAATTCGTCGGTGAACTTGTAATCGCCCTTGATCGGCTCACCGGCTGGCGTCTTGCCGGTAATCGCAGCCGCCACGCGCGGCTTGGTGATGTAGTCACAGATACCGTGCTTTTCCCACTCAGCATCGCCGGGGCGCAAACCCTGCTCACGCAGTGCTTTCTGCTCATCAGCGGCCACTTCATTGTTGGTCACCGAAATGCACTGGCGACGACCGCCGTCTTGGCGGTTCAGGCGCATCACGGCATGGGCCGTAGTGCCTGATCCGGAGAAGAAGTCGAGGATGATGGCATTAGGTTTGTCGCCTACAAAAAAGCGAAGGGAATCTTCTACCGCGTACAAAGATTTCGGAAATGGAAACCTGCGATCTGGGATAACAGATTTCAGAACTCCAGTACCACCATGCTCGGCACTGTGCGACGTGAATTCCCACTGCGTTGTCACATGCTTCAAAGTCGCTTCAACATACTTTGCAACTACTGAACCGTCTTCACGTCTTCTCTCGATAACAGCCGTGCCGTCGGCTATTTCTTTTCTGACCTTATTCGGCAGATGCTGAATAATGTAAGCTTGCGGCTCATCCTTTCTGCCGTTTGCACGGATAAAACCCTTTGGCCACCAATTATCAAAAGCCGAATCCGTGTATTCCCAGTTCATTTCTGTGCCATCAGGACGAACGGGAAATACAGCTACAACCCCCTCGGGGGGGACAATGGTTTCACGCAAGGTTTCAGGCAACAAGGGGTCACCACGCCCCACTATCGCACCCGTCTTGGCATCTATAAAGATTGGAAAAAACTGATTTGGCCCACAAGCGCCTTTTCCCTTTCTGCCGCGGACAGAAGCGAGATTACGTCGCCGCATAGTCTCCCATCCAACTTCGGCCCCTACATTTTCATCATCAGGCATTCCGCCTACTTTTGCAGATCCAAATCGCACGAAAAAAAGGAACTCGTTAGTTCGAGCAAAATCTCCGGACCTACCCGTTCCTTTTGGGTTGATTACAGAAGAAACCATTTCAATTTTGGCTCCCTCGTATATTTGCTCGAGTAGCAGTCCAAGCCGCAGGTATTCTTTCTCGTCAATGGTCGCGATCAGGACCGAATTCGCTGGGTTCAGCAGCTCCTTGGCTACCAGCAATCGCCGCTCCATCATCGCCAGCCACTTGCTGTGTCGATATAGGTCGTCACCTTCGACGTAGTCGTTGTTGTACTTCCAGTCCTTAGCGCCCGAGTTGTAGGGCGGGTCGATGTAGATTGCGTCTACCTTGCCCCTATGCGTGTAAGTCAGTGCCTTCAGCACGTGGTAGTTCTCGCCATTGATGACGGTATGAAAAGGCTTGTCGCCGCCGCGCTCTACCTTGCCCGTGCTAACCAAGCCTGGATAAATCGTGTCCCGGAATTCAGCCACCACAATCAGATCAGCCAGCGGCGCCGACTGCATTTCGGGCTCTGCTGTATCCAGTAGTTCCAAGTCAGCGATTTTCGTGGCCTTGTGAATGGCCTTCACCTGCCACAGGCGCTGATCGCCTTTTTTGACCGAGGCACGCTCAGGCAGCACGCGCACCTTGTCGCCCTTACGGACGGGGCGCAACGGTAATTCCACCGCCTCTGGGCTGTGACGTTCAAAGTTCAGACCAAACGGCAGCCGAGAGGAGAGCAACTTGAACTCACGCTCCAGGTCGGCGCCCAGCTGTGAGTCCTTGGCCTTGGCCTTGGCGAGTAGATCAGTGAGTCGAGACATGGCGGCCCCCTGTTGATCGTGATGTGCGGTGCATGGCAATAAAAAGCGGCATCAGCGTTCACCTTGTTTTTGTGGGTTCTCGATGCTGGCAACAATCCATCGGTCCAGTTCGGCACGGCGGAAGCGCCAGCTACCGCCAAGCTTGAAGGCCGGGATTTTTCCGTCCTGCGCCAGTCTGTAGACCGTTCGTTTCCCTGCTTTCAGGTATGCGGCCACTTCTTCGAGGGTGAGAATTTCGCCTTCAGGGTCTGCCATGGCTGCGCCTTTGCCGAGGGTGGAGGTATAGATTGCCAAAACTGGCCAATTCTCCCATATGACACTGTGAAGTGACCAGCAGTAGCAAGAAATGTCGTAGCGCTGCTTGGCTTCTTGATCCTTCAGCGCGTGAATGGTGGTGTCATCCACCAACCAAGGAGCCCCGCGATGAACACCCAGCCCACCGCCATCGACGCCTATCTCGCCCGCGCCGCCGCCATCCACATCAAGTTGGCCCGGCTGCAGCAACTGGCCGACGACCACTTCGGCCATGACCCGGAGGCCATCCACTGGGGCCACGTCGGTGACCTTGGCCGGGTGAATCAGGCGCTGGACGATCTGCTGGCGATCTTCGACGGCCAGTCCAAGTGATGGAGGGCGAGATGGAAACCCTGCCCAAAATTTCCCCGGCCCAAAGCCTGTTGCTGCATACTGCCGCCCGCCGTACCGATGGGCGTGTGATCCCGCCCGGTACCCTGCGCGGTGGGGCACGGGTCAAGGTGCTGACCGCACTACTGCAAAGAGGCTGGATTGAGCCTGCAGACGGCGGCCACGTGCTGACTGACGCGGGCTACGCGGCCATCGGACAGCCGCGACCCGCACCGCCGGATGACGTCCAGCCGATGGACACCATCGGCGATCTCCAACTTCTGGAGGGCGTCCCGGTGCGCCCCGGCACCCAACTCGCCGCGCTGGTGATGACACTGCGTCGCCCGCAGGGCGCAACCAGCCTGCAACTGATGCTGGCCACCGGCTGGCAGCCCCATAGCGTGCGAGGCGCGATTTCCGGGATGCTGCGCAAGAAGCTGGGCCTGAACGTTGTGCTGGCGCACAACGAGACCGGCGAGCGTGTGTATCGGGTGATCTGACGGGTCAGGGGTGTCCAGTACCTGGATACCCTTTCGGGACTGGCCCAGGGGTATGAACGCAGCTCACACCCTTGGGATCGCACCGCCAACACGTCAGCCGATTTGCCTGTTTCCGGCGGCGAAACCGCGCCAAACCCGCGCCAGTGCTGGTTTTCTCTCGTCGGCCGTTTTCCGGCGCGCGACGAGCACCAAAGCGCCTCCCCCTGCGCCAGCATTCGCCGACGCTCACCGATTCGACGCCGTCGGGCGTTGAAATGGCCCCAAGCCCGCGCCGTTGCTGCCTTTGCGCCCATCACCGTTTTGCCGGTCGAGTGACGGCCGTCCCCCAGGCAAAAGGGGTCCTTCTTCACCGTGCCCCATACGGGAGGCGCGAGCGCCACGCTTCGCTACCGTGCGAACCCAAAACAAGGTTTGCAGGGGTTTGCGGTTTGCACCGGTGGCCATGGCTTGCATCGTCGGCGGGTGGTAACCGGTAACCTCGGGCGGTAACCCGGTTTCGCGGCCTGTCGGTGGCGAGATGCCGCGCTCGCGCCCCCCGTATTGGAATATCGCCAGGAAGGACCCCTTTTGCCTGGGGTATGGTTGCGCGCGTCGACCATTACGAAAGGCTACGACCATCACCATCGTCACCACCATCACAAATAGTTCCCGGCTTCCCGGTTCCCGGCTGGGAACGATTAACGAGGTGGGAACGATTAAATCCAGTGCTGGCGCGGACACCAATCGTTCCCAGGTCGAATCGTTCCCAGGGGTAGGGTGGGAACGATTGTTTCAGCGATTTCCTTTTTAGATCAAAGCTCTACAAATCGTTCCCGGTTCCCGGTCGTTGCTCTCTAAAGAGAGGGTGAGCATCGGGAATGCTCACCTCCCTCGATGCTCATCGTCGGCCAGCGGACGAGCGCCCCAGGTGCCCGGTCACGAACTGCGCCGCGCCGTTGGCGACGGGTCCATCGGGCACGTCCAGCCACTTCACCAGCTTGGAGCCTTCTGCCATCGCCATCACCAGTTCCTCGCGGTCAAGCAGTGCGCTCACCCATTCGGTCAGCCGATGCTTGCCGATGCGCTGGAAGGCTTCCGGCAGTTCGTGGCGGCGCTCGTAGATGCCGTTGCCGCCGGTCTTGGTGTAGGGCTGACCTGCGGCAGCCGCACGGGCGATGGCGGCCTTCAATGCAGGGAGCAGTTCGATGTCCGGCTGTGCCGTGCGCCGAAGGTCCTGGTTGCGATCCACCAGCAGCCCGCGTGCATCGCGCAGGAAGGTCGTGACGTGCAGGTCGGCCTGCCCGTTGGCCTTGACCACGCCGCCCAGCACCACGCGCCCGCGCTCGAAAGGCTCGCCCAAGGTCTTGCACAGCGTGCGGGCCTGTTCCTCCTTGGGCTGCCACAACGCGTACACCGACCGCACACCGTCCACCAGTCCGCCCGTGCCGCGAATCGCCTCGCGCGCCTGCTCCGGTGTGGTCGCCTCACGCTTGGCGAAGTGGTGCGACACGATCACCGATGCACCCGTGCGGGCTGCCAGCGCCGCCAGGCGAGAACAGACGAACTGCGCGTTTTCGGGCACGTTGAGATCGAGCGCGCACAGCGGCTGCAGGGGATCAAGCACCACCAGCCGCAGCCCGGTCATCGCTCGGAGTTGGCGTTCCAGTTCGAGCCAGGCTGCCGTGGTGGCCGGGCCGCGTGTGGCCTGGTCGGGTGCAAACAGCGGCTGCGTGCCACCGGCATCGGGCAGCGGCAGCACGTAGAGCCGGTCAGGAATCGGGCCCAGGGCGTTCAGGCGGTTGTGCACCTCGATGACGTCGTCCTCGGCGGTGATGTAAATTGCGACGCCGTGGCCTGCCAATGCACTGCCAAACACCATCGGGGCATGGTCTTTGGTGCCATTGAAGGCAGCGACCTCGCGCGCCAAAGCCAGCAGCAGGAAGGATTTGCCAACACCGCCCGCTGCGGCCACCAGCGCGGCCTGCGCCTGCGGAAACACGCCTTCGACCAGCCAGCGCCGGGCTTGGGGATGGCCGGTGAAGCGATCCAACGCACGCCACTGTGAGATCTGGATGGCATCCAGGTGCTGGAGGTCATCGGCGACCGGCGCGGATGAGCGCAGCAGCGCGGGCACGTCGAGGCCTTCCGCCACCGCGTCGGCGGCATCCCACTTCTTGGGCTTGTCCTGCGGCACGGTCACGCGCCGTACCTTCGCACCGATCTGCCGCAACCTCGAAATCACGACATCGGCGTAGCGCGATCCGGCCTCATCGTGGTCAGGCCAGACGACGACCGTCTTGCCGGCCAGCGGCATCCAATCGGTCTTCTCGATTGCGGTGGCCGCACCGCCCATCGCGGTGGTGGCCGTGATGCCGAGGTGCATCAAGGCATCGGCGCATTTTTCACCCTCGACCAGTACGACATCGTTGCTGGCGGCGATGGCTGGCAGGTTGTAGAGCGGACGCGGCTCCGGCATCCGCATCGAGCGTGTTTTCACATCCCACGGGCGGTACTGCTTGCCGCCAGGCGGGTCATAACGGTACACGCAGGTCAGCAACGCGCCGTTGGCATCGTGGTAGTTCCACTTGGCGGTGGCGGGGCCCAGCTCATCGTGCGGCACGCTCGATGGCGCCGTGATCGGCACCGCGATACGCGGCACCACCAGCCAGTGAGCGATGTCCTCCAACAGCGCATCAAACTGTTGGGGAAGGATGAAGCCGCACACGGTGGCCCACAGCGCGAGCGCATCACCGGATTCGCCGGTGGCGAAGTCCAGCCACAGGCCGCGCTTTGCGCCATCGAGATCGACGACAAGGCTGTCGCCCGCATCACCCTGCGCATTGCCAACGACAAATTGCGCGCCACGTCGCTTTCCGCGCGGCAGCAGGTATGCCAGCGCCGATTCCAGTTGCTCGATCAGCCAGGCACGGATGTCCTCCTTGTCCAAGCGCGGCTCGACGGCGACCGCATCGTTGAAGTCGAACCACGGATACGCGACCGCTGTTGTGCTGATCGCCAAGGCCGTCTGCATCGAGGACATCAGCAGTGTTGGTACTGGGACAGTTCTTGGCCTGCCGTGCAGCGCCGCATCCGGCCCTGCTCGTGTTCCGCGATGGAGGTCAGCGGATACATCACGCGGCTACCTAGCTTCAGGTACATCGGGCCCGTGCCAAGTGTGCGCCAGCGCTCGAGGGTCTTTTCGCTCATGCCCCAGCGGGCCGCCAACTGGCGTGGTGTGAGCAGGCCCGGATGTTCGATGGTGTTCATGGATTTCCTTTCTGGTCGTTGTGCCCTTGACGTCCCTCACATTCCATCGGTGAGGGCTGCGCCACGAGCGTTGCAACAGATTCTTCGTGGTTCCTGTCGTGGCGGCAAACACCCGAAATGGCCGAATCGTCGAAACCGAGGACAAACCGCCCACGCATTGCCCTAAATGGCTCATGGCTTCGGATGCACATCTGCAACAGATGGCCCCAAGCATCGCCGCAAAACCGTCTATCCGCAGCAGGTACGAGTGCGCTGACGGGCGCTGTAGGGAGCGCTCGCACGCCAAAACACGCCCAAACCCGCTACGCCCAGATCGTCAGAACGTCTCTGTTTCGCCACCATTTCTGCTGTGCACGTTGCACATCCTCAACCCACAACGGAGAACACGGTGAGCCATTCCAATCTGTCCCATTTGCATCCGGTCTGGCGCAAGGCGCTGGGCCTTCAAGAACCCGATGCCGTCCAGACGCTGGACGCCACCTCGCCCTGGGCCCGAACGGATTTGGCACAGGCCGTTGCGGTGATGACCGCCACATCCACCGCTCCATCCGGTACTCACCACGGCTGGCAGGCCACGAACCGTCCGCACCGGCCCGGCGCGTCGGTAGGCATCAAGAAACAGCTCGGCCCCGGCCTGTGGGCCAGCACCGTGGCCAGACCGGGCGATGCCCGCTATCCCGCCGAGTTCCTCCCCCATTCCTGATTCAAGCCCCCCGGAGCCCCGACCATGAAACTCAACCCCTTCAGCAAAAAGACCACCACCGGCTACTACGACCGCATCAAGGTCGAGTTCGCCGAAGTGAAACTGCAGCTCGAGGAAGCGCAGGCCGCAGCCAACGAAGCGAAGGCCGATGCCGAGGCAAAGGCGAAACACGCCTTCGAACTGGAGCAGCGCGGCAACCAGCATTCCATCTCGGAGCAGGAGCGCCGTGCGCGGCTGGCGTCCAGTGCAGCCCAGAACCGCGCTGGTGACCTGGAGCGCAAGCTCAGCCCGCTCAAAACCAAGCTCAACGAACTGCGCCACATCGTCGAAGCGCCGGGCAAGCTGGAGAGCGCACGCACACTCATCATCGAATTGCGTCGTCGTCGCAACACCCTTCAGACCGATCGCGCGCAGCACGCCAACCTCATCGCCAAGCTGCAGAAACGTATCGGCGAACTGGAGCAGCGCATCGCCGCCGAGACCCTGTCCGCCAGTGAAACGATGGCGGCTGCCGAGGGCGAGTTCGTCTTGCCCGAGGCACTGACAAAACTCGATGTCGAACTGCGTGTGGCGCGCGCCACGCTGGAGAACGTCACCGGCAAGTTGCAGGCACTCGATATCGATATCGCCGCCATCCCGAATCAGCTCCGGGATGCCGAACGCTCATTCGAGCACGCCCAAGCCACGGTTGCCAAGATCGAGCTCCACGAGCAGTTGCAACACCTCTATGACGCGCTGGCCCGCGCCTCCGTCGCGGATCACGCCTGTGGCTACCGCAGTCACCGCGAGAGCAAGTACGAGATCGATATTCCGCACGAGTACATCGAAGCCGCTCGCGCGAAGCTGGCGTCGGAAATGCCACGTGCGTGATTCATGGGGCAGGCGGCGGGCAGTCGTGGCATATCCGCCGTCCGCCTCGGACTGGAATTTGGTCGTGTCCGCCAGTCCGACTCCGCCCATGCCACGTGAGGCCCACCGGTGCCAAGCGCGAAAGGCATCGCGCAAACCGGTATCCGTTCAACCCGATCCCATCCTGGAACTGGAGGTCATCCCGTGAGCCATCACATCATTCATCCCCTCGGCCAGCACGCCTCGTCGATGCAGGTCGAAGTCCTGCTGTGGTTCGCTGCGGGTCACGACGTGCTGTGGATTCCCATCGTCGAGGTTGGCGACGAGCCAGACGCCATCGTGCAGGCGCAGGCCGAAGCCGACGCCTTCGGCAAACCCCACTTATTGCGAAGCATCGAGGAAGTTGCCCGTCTGCCCGATGGCGTGCGGGGCTGGGTGTTTCCGGCGCATCTCGACGACACCTGCGTCGTCGCGCAGCGCATCGGCAGTGAGGTGACGTTCGGCACGCTGTGCCACCCGATCACGGGCGAGGCCATCAGCTACCGCACCGATACGGAGTCCGCCGCCGGGTTCGCGCCACCGCCCTTGGCTGCACAGCCACAGAGCACGGTTTGACCTTGGCTTTTGCCCGCCACAGCGCCTGAATGTGGATGTCTTAACCACAGGAGTTTCCTCTATGACCAGAAACCCCAACACGGGCGTCGGCACCGTGTCGGCGCAGATCGCGGCTTTGCCCGCGCTGCCGATGGCCGAACTGTGGGCGCTGTGGGATCAGCACTTCCCCCGGCGGCCCAAGCACATCAATCGCCCCTTCCTCGAATCCCGGCTGGCCTACCGGATTCAGGAGATGGCCTATGGCGCGGTGCCGACCGGCATTCGCCGCCATCTGGTCGAAACCGGTGCCGCGCATTCCAAGATCAAACACCGGCTGGAACCGGCCAATGGCGACAGCCGCCAGCAGCACCTGATGCCCGGCACGGTGCTGATCCGCGAATGGGACGAACGCGAGCATCGCGTCGTCGTCACGCCGGATGGTGAGTGCGAGTACGAAGGCCAGAGGTTTCGCAGCCTGTCGGCGGTGGCGCGACACATCACGGGCGTGCAGTGGAACGGGCCGAGGTTCTTCGGCCTGCGCGGCCAGAAGGCAGGTGTGCAATGAACCTGCCGCTCGTGCCCCCGAAACGCTGCGCCGTCTATTGCCGCGTGTCCAGCGACGAACGCCTTGACCAGTCCTTCAATTCCATCGATGCACAGCGCGAGGCAGGCCGTGCTTACATCCACAGCCAGCGTGCCGAAGGGTGGATTCCGGTCGGCGACCACTTCGAGGATGGCGGCTACTCGGGCGGCAATATGGAACGGCCTGCGTTGCGCCGCCTGCTCGCCGACATCGAGCACGGCAAAGTGGATGTCGTGGTGGTCTACAAGATCGACCGGCTCTCGCGCTCGTTGTCCGACTTCGCGCGGATGGTCGAGGTGTTCGACCGACGCGGCGTGTCGTTCGTGTCGGTGACTCAGCAGTTCAACACCACCACCTCGATGGGGCGGCTGATGCTCAACGTGCTGCTGTCCTTCGCCCAGTTTGAGCGCGAGGTCACCGGCGAGCGCATCCGCGACAAGATCGCGGCGTCGAAGAAGAAAGGGATGTGGATGGGTGGGCCTTTACCACTGGGCTACGACGTGGTCGAGCGCAAGCTCGTCGTCAACGAGAAGGAAGCGGCGCTGGTGCGGCGCATCTTCGACGACTTCGTGAACGTCGGCTCCACCACGACGATGGCCAAAACCTACGCCGCCGAGGGGCTGTTGAGCAAGGTGGGCAAGCCGCTGACCAAGCAGACGATGTACAAGCTGCTGCACAACCGGATGTACCTGGGCGAGATCAATCACCGGGGCCAGAGCTACCCTGGCGAGCATCAGGCCCTGATCACGCAGGCACAGTGGGATGCCGTCCACGCGCTGATCGAAACGGATGCGCGGCAACGCAAGCGCGTGGCGCGCGGCGAGGCCGAACCCTTGCTGTCGGGGCTGCTGTTCACCGACGACGGCGAGAAGCTGATGCCGACCTACACCAACAAGAAAGGCAAACGGTACGCCTACTACACGCCGGTGCTGCACCGGCGCATGGGTGCTTGGGCCAGTCGGCACGGGTCGTTGCCCGCCGAACCCATCGAAGCACTGGTTATCGAGCAGATCGTGATGGCGCTGCAGGCCCCGCACATCGTGCAGCGGGTTGTGGATCGGATGCACGTCATTCGACCTGACCTGGACGAGCCCCAGGTGGTGCTGCCGATGCGCAACCTCGCGGCGATGTGGCACACGCTCTATCCAGCCGAGCAGCGGAGGCTGGCGCAGTTGCTGATCGAGCGGGTGGTGCTGGGTGATGCCGGGCTGGAAATCGTCTGGCGTGACCTTGGTTGGCAGGATCTGGCGATGGATCTGCTGCCCGGCACCATCGGCGCGGAGTTGCAGGAACTGGAAGCGGAGGCGGAGTGAAGAACAAACCCAAGATCGAGGCCACCGGGTTGGCGGTCAGGCGCGAGCGGCGCGACGGCGATGAAATCCGGCTGACGACCTTCATCCCGATCAAGATCAGGAAACGTGGCGGCCGGGCCGTGGTGGTGCGGCCTGAGGTGGCGCAGGTGCAGGCCAAGACGGCCGCCGTCCACGACCAGCCCTTACTGACGGCGCTGTCGCGGGCGTTCTACTGGCAGCAGCTGCTCGACGACGGCGTGGTCGAAACCGGCAGCGAGATCGCCAAGCGCGAAGGCTTGCACCATTCCACGGTCAACGAACTGCTGCGGCTGACGCTGCTGGAGCCGGACATCGTGAAGGCGATCTATGCCGGGCAGCAGCCCCGCTGCATGAGCCTGCTTTGGTTCCAGCGCAACCCGTTGCCGGTGGACTGGACGGCGCAACGTGCGGTGGTGGCGCGGTTCGATGCTTGACCGGCGGGCGCGGTTGACAGCGAACCAGGGCGCGTAAGTGGTTGATTCTGGCGGCTTGGGGCTGCGACTACCCGCAGGCCAAACAGAGAACAGAGACGGCTCTGGCCGGAAAAGTAGCAGATTCCGGTCGTTTTGGCAGCTAACCACCCGCAGCGCAGGTAGCCGGAACCCCGCGCGGCGTGGGGGTTTTAGGCAAGAAAAAGGGCCCGGAGATTATCCGAGCCCTTCAATTTGGTGGAGTCGGGGGGAATCGAACCCCCGTCCGCAAGCCCTCTACAGTAAGTTCTACATACTTAGTCCGGTGTTTTGGGTTTTAACCCGGGGCGCGCCCGCCGAACAGGCTCGCCTCAGGCGAGTGACCTTGATTTAACGCTGGCCCAAGCCACCCGGGACAGCGCGATCCTGCTGAAGTGACTCTGCT
>JACDJB010002049.1_pt1 | contig 15288 bp, 13 predicted proteins | sample 7454121 | NCBI WGS metagenome assembly JACDJB01 (sample SAMN14253290, study PRJNA609438) | sludge metagenome | isolation source: sludge after 25d culture with pyrite | collected 2018-12-20 | reverse complement strand
GGAACCTCTGATTGAATCCCTCGTGAGCCGAGTTGCTGATCCAAAAGCCGCAAAACGAGGCAGAGGCCGCAGGTCGTAGTTTACGCTACGATGCCAAGGCCGATAACGAAGTGTTGCGGCTTTTGGGCGGCAACCCGCATGGGACGGGCTTTTGAGGGCGATTTTACGCGTAGCTGGCGGAAGCCCGCTGTGTTGCGCCGCTCACGAATGGAATAACCATTAACGCGGAGCTGGCGTAAGCCCGTTTCGCGCCGCGCCTTGCGACTCATCCCTCAAAAGACCGTCTCGGCCACGAAGGATTCAATCAGAGGTTCCCTAAAGGAGATTCATATGAACCAGGTGCATATTGGCGTTATCGTGGGAAGTATTCGTCGTGACTCGTTCAATCGAAAATTGGCCGAGGCATTGATCAAGCTCGCCCCGACTGACTTTTCATTTTCACACATTCAAATTGATAACTTACCCCTCTACAACCAGGACGATGATGCCAATCCTTCAGACGCAGTAAGGCGCCTGAAGGATAGTTTATCGGCCGTTGATGGATTTCTGTTTGTTACTCCTGAGTACAACCGCTCAATGCCCGGAGTGCTCAAGAATGCAATCGATCACGGATCGCGCCCGTACGGACAGAGTGCGTGGCAGGGTAAACCGGCCGGGGTGCTCGGAACCTCCCCCGGTGCCATTGGCACTGCCATGGCACAGCAACACTTACGCAATGTTCTGGCCTATCTGGATGTTCCTACCATGGGGCAGCCAGAGGCATTTGTTCAGTTCACAGAAGGCTTCATCGATGAATTCGGCGAAGTTGGTCCAGCCAGTCGCGAGTTCCTGCAAAACTGGATGAATCGGTATGTTGCCTGGGTCAAAAAGTTTGCGGCGCAGTGAACTTGAGCCTATGGAGATATTCCGTGATGCTTGCATCCCAAGCGGGCGAGACGGAAACCCAAGTTTTATCCACCACGCTGATACATTCTGGTACACGATCGTGTACGCGTGAGGATAACAAAAAACCCGCGACGAGCGCGGGTTTTGGGTTTGTGTTGCGAATCAGCTTATTTGATTTGCTGCTTCAGGCTGCCTGAGGCGTAGCGTTGGTGCATTTCGTCCAGGTTGAGTGGCTTGATCAAAGAAGCCTTGCCTGCTGAGCCGAAGGCCTCGAAGCGTGCCTGGCAGATGCCTTTCATGGCTTTGGTTGCTTCGGCGAAAAACTTGCGTGGGTCGAAGTTGGCCGGGTTGTCATGCAGATGCTTGCGGATGGCACCAGTTGAGGCCATACGAAGATCGGTGTCGATGTTGACTTTACGCACGCCGTGCTTGATGCCTTCAACGATTTCTTCAACAGGCACGCCATAGGTTTGACCCATGTCGCCGCCGTAGTTGTTGATGATTTCGAGCCAGTCTTCCGGTACGGAAGATGAGCCGTGCATAACGAGGTGGGTGTTCGGGATGCGCGCGTGGATTTCTTTGACGCGGTCGATACGCAGCACTTTGCCGGTTGGCTTCTGGGTGAACTTGTACGCGCCGTGTGAGGTGCCGATGGCGATGGCAAGGGCATCAACGTCGGTCATTTTAACGAATTGAGCCGCTTCTTCCGGGTCGGTCAGCAGCATGGAGTGATCCAGTTCGCCTTCTGCACCGTGGCCGTCTTCTTCGCCCATTTTGCCGGTTTCGAGTGAGCCGAGGCAACCCAGTTCGCCTTCAACGGATACACCGACGAAGTGCGACATTTCAGCCACTTTGCGCGTAACTTCAACGTTGTATTCGAAAGAAGAAGGGGTCTTCATGTCGGGCATCAGTGAGCCGTCCATCATGACCGAGCTGAAGCCGGACTGGATCGCACGGAAGCAGACGCCCGGATCGGCGCCGTGATCCTGGTGCATGACGACAGGAATGTGGGGGTACATTTCGACGGCCGCAGCGACGAGGTGACGCAGGAACGGTTCGCCGGCGTATTTGCGCGCACCCGCCGAGCCTTGCAGGATCACGGGGCTGTCAACCGCATCGGCCGCCTGCATGATGGCATGGATCTGCTCCATGTTGTTGACGTTGAATGCAGGCATGCCATAGCTATGTTCTGCGGCATGGTCTAACAGTTGACGTAAGGAAATAAGCGCCATAAGGATTCTCCAGTCAGGTTGAAAAATAAAACAAAATCTTGATGCCCTGCCCTTGGGTTGAGCATCATGCCACGCTTAATCGGCGTTGATAATCTGGCCTACCCGCACAATCTTCATGGCATTTGTGCCGCCCATTTGACCCATCAAATCACCCTTCGTGATGATGACGACATCACCATCATCCAAACATTCCATTTGGGTGAGGGCTTCGATGGTCAGGCGGTTCACTTCAGCGTGATCTGTCGACGAATAGGGGAAATGTACCGCCTGGACGCCACGGTACAAAGCCATGCGCCTTGCTGCGACTTCGTTCCGGGTGAATGCGTAGATCGGGATGTCGGTACTGACGCGGGACATCCACAGTGCGGTCGCGCCCGATTCTGTCAGCGCCACAAGGGCGGCAACGGACAAGTGGTTCGCCGTGTAGATGGCCGAGTAGGCGATGGCCTGATCGATGCGCTCAAAAGGAATATCCAGTGGGGGCTGTCCCCGTTTGGCTTCGATCTGGTACTCCGCCCGATGACAGATACGCGCCATGGTTTCCACCACGCGCACCGGGTGTTTACCCGCTGCCGTTTCAGCGGACAGCATGACCGCATCGGTGCCGTCCAGAACCGCGTTGGCCACATCGAAAACTTCCGCCCGGGTCGGGATCGGATTGCTGATCATGGTTTCCATCATCTGCGTGGCCGTGATCACAGGGCGATTCATGTCACGTGCCATGCGGATGAACGCTTTCTGCACGGCAGGCAATTCGGCATCGCCAATTTCCACGCCCAGGTCGCCACGCGCAATCATGATGGCGTCGGAGGCCTGGATGATATCGCGGATGCATTCGATGGCTTCGGCTCGCTCGATTTTCGCCACGATGTGCGCCGTGCAACCTGCTTCTTGCAGCAGGCGACGGGCCTCGTGAATATCATCACCGGAACGAGGGAAGGAAACGGCAATGTAGTCAACGCCAATGGCTGCCGCGGTTTTGATGTCTTCACGATCCTTGTCTGTGATCGCGGGCGCAGACAAGCCACCCCCCTGGCGATTGATGCCCTTGTTGTTGGACAGCTCGCCGCCCACGATAACCTTGGTCTGGATTCTGTTGCCGGTAACGGCTTCAACCTGCAACACAATCCGGCCATCATCCAGAAGCAGGATATCGCCGACTTTCGAGTCGGTGACCAGCGCCTTGTAGGTGATGCCTACGGCTGTCTCGTCGCCACTGTCGCGATCCAGATCAGCGTCCAGTGTGAAGCTCGCGCCATCGGCCAGTTCGACCTTACCCGTCTTGAAGCGATCGATGCGAATTTTCGGCCCCTGCAAATCGCCGAGAATCGCGACAAACTTCCCTTGCGCGCTAGCCGCTGCCCGAACCATATCGGCACGGTGTTGGTGGTCGGCTGCCTTGCCGTGAGAGAAGTTCAGTCGAACAACATCGACACCGGCAGCGATGAGGTCGGCGATGACTTTCGGGTTATCGCTTGCGGGCCCCAATGTGGCTACGATTTTCGTGCGTCGCTTGGTGGATAAATAACCGGGAGGGTTCAGGGCGTGCATGAAAAATCCTTAAGCGCTGGCGCGTTGTTCGAGAATGGCAACAGCGGGCAGCGTCTTGCCTTCGAGGTATTCGAGGAAAGCACCGCCCGCAGTCGAAATGTAACTTACCTGATCATAAATATCATATTTCTGAATGGCCGCAATGGTGTCGCCGCCGCCAGCCAGGGTAAACGCCTTGGTCTTGGCAATGGCCATGGCAATGGTCTTGGTGCCCTCGCCAAACTGGTCGTATTCGAATACGCCAACCGGGCCGTTCCACACCACGGTGCCCGCCTTCATGATGATATCTGCCAGTTCCTGAGCCGATTTCGGACCGATGTCGAAAATCATGTCGTCGTCAGATACGCCATCGACCGGCTTGAGTGTGGCCGGGGTGTTTTCGTTGCCGGGCAGGAATGGCAGCTCGGTGCCCACGACCACGTCGACGGCAACCGGGATTGAAGCGCCGCGCGCTTCCATTTTCTTCATCAGCATCTGAGCAGTAGGAACCAGATCATCTTCGCAGAGTGACTTGCCCACATTGTAACCAGCAGCCTTGATGAAGGTGTTGGCAATACCGCCACCGACAACCATCTGGTCGACCTTTTCGGACAGCGCTTCGAGTACGGTGAGTTTGGTGGAAACCTTGGAACCACCCACGATGGCAACCATCGGGCGGGCCGGGTTGGCCAGGGCCTTGTCCAGTGCTTCGAGTTCCTGAGCCAACAGAATGCCGGCACAGGCCACGGGGGCGAATTTGGCGATGCCATGGGTTGATGCTTCTGCGCGGTGGGCGGTGCCGAACGCATCCATGACGAATATGTCGCACAGGGCGGCGTATTTTTTGGCCGTTTCATCCAGGTTTTTCTTTTCGCCGACATTGAAGCGAACGTTTTCGAGCAGAACGACTTCACCGGCTGCCACGTCGAAACCGCCATTGACCCAATCTTTGATCAGGCGAACGGGTTTGCCGAGCTTGGCGCCCATATCTGTGGCCACGGGCGCCAGTGAGTTTTCTTCGGAATAAACGCCTTCTTCCGGGCGACCGAGATGAGAGGTGACCATGACTTTCGCACCCGCTTTGACGCAATGGGTGATCGTGGCCATCGAGGCGGCAATACGGGCATCAGAGGTGACCTTCCCGTCCTTTACCGGCACGTTCAAATCAGCACGAATAAATACACGCTTGTCCGCCAGATCGAGGTCGGTCATACGGAGGAAGTTGGCCATGAGACACTCCTGAACATCAAAATAAAAAATGGTTTGGTTTGCGTGGTCGCAAAACAAACGATTTCAGTGAAAAACCTGCGCCCTGAATAGAGCACAGGTGATCAATCGACCAGCTCCGATGCCATAGGTTGGAACGGCACGGAGCGAGTCGGATTAGCCGATGACTTTAACCATCCGCATCAGGTTGCTGGTGTAACCGTATTCGTTGTCATACCAGGCAACTACTTTCACGAAGGTCGGGTCCAACTGGATACCGGCCTTGGCGTCGAATACAGACGGCTGTGCCACGCCTCGGAAGTCGGTGGACACCACGGCATCGTCGGTGTAACCAAGAACACCTTTGAGCGAACCGCTTTCTGACGCCGCTTTCATGGCCTTGCAGATGTCGGCGTAGGTGGTTTCCTTGTTCAGTTCGACGGTCAGGTCGACCACAGAAACGTCAGAAGTCGGCACACGGAACGCCATCCCGGTCAGTTTGCCGTTCAGTTCCGGCAGCACCTTGCCCACGGCTTTTGCCGCGCCCGTGGAGGAGGGGATGATGTTTTCCAGGATGCCGCGACCGCCGCGCCAGTCTTTGGAAGAAGGGCCGTCAACAGTTTTCTGGGTAGCTGTCGCCGCGTGAACGGTGGTCATCAGGCCGCGTTTGATGCCGAATGTATCGTTCAACACCTTGGCGACAGGCGCCAGGCAGTTTGTGGTGCAGGACGCCGCGGAAACGATGGTTTCACCGGCATATTTTTCGTGGTTCACGCCATAGACGAACATGGGTGTGTCGTCTTTTGAAGGTGCGGACTGGATGACTTTCTTGGCACCGGCGTTGATGTGCGCCTGGCAGGTTTCCTTGGTCAGGAAGAAGCCGGTGGATTCGATGACGATATCGGCGCCCGCTTCGTTCCACTTGAGGTTGGCCGGGTCACGCTCGGCGGTCAGGCGGATACGCTTGCCGTTGACAACGAGGTAGTTGCCGTCGACAGAAACGTCGCCGTCAAAACGACCGTGCACGGAATCGTATTTGAGCATGTATGCCAGGTAATCGGCATCCAGCAGGTCGTTGATGGCAACGACTTCGATTTCAGGAAAGTCTTTCGCTGCAGCGCGAAACACCATGCGGCCGATACGGCCGAACCCGTTGATACCTACTTTGATTGTCATAAGACACCCCTGTTTCTAAGGTTTTGAAAATTATAATATTTGTGCGAACTCATCCGAGTGATTCATCGCGCTGTTCCACAGGCAGGCAACGGTTAAGTGGCCTGCTGATCCGGTTGATTACAGAACGGATTGTGCCGTGGCGACCACGTTGTCTACGGTGAAGCCAAAGAGCTTGAACAGATCACCCGCAGGCGCAGACTCACCGAAGGTGTCGATGCCGACAACCTTGCCATCCAGTCCGACATATTTGCCCCAGAAGCCGGTGACGCCCGCTTCAACGGCAACGCGCGCGCGAACGGCTGCTGGCAGAACCGATTCGCGGTAGGCCGGATCCTGAGCGTCGAATACTTCGGTGCAGGGCATGGATACGACGCGAACCTTCTTGTCGGCGAGTTTTTCGGCTGCCGCCATTGCCAGGGCAACTTCAGAGCCGGTGGCGATCAGGATCAGATCCGGTGTGCCGGCGCAATCGCGCAGAATGTAGCCACCACGAGCGATGTTGGCAATTTGTTCAGGGGTACGGTTCTGATGCGCCAGATTCTGACGAGAGAAAATCAGCGTGCTTGGCGAATCGCGGCGCATTACCGCAGCTTTCCAGGCGACGGCTGATTCAACCGCATCGCAAGGACGCCATGTGTTCATACGCGGAATCATGCGCAGGGTGGCGATTTGCTCGACGGGTTGGTGTGTCGGGCCATCTTCACCCAGACCGATGGAGTCGTGGGTGTAGACAAAAATGGAGCCGATCTTCATCAGCGCGGACATGCGCAGCGCGTTGCGCGCATATTCGGAGAACATGAGGAAGGTGGCGGCAAAGGGCACGAAACCACCATGCAGCACCATGCCGTTCATGATGGCCGACATACCGAACTCACGAACGCCGTAATGGATATAGTTCGCGTCGGATTCGGTCGACGTCAGGGCGCGACAGCCTTTCCATGTGGTGAGGTTCGATGGCGCGAGGTCGGCAGAGCCGCCAACCATTTCTGGCAGGATGGCTGCCATGGCGGTGATGGTGTTTTGTGATGCCTTGCGCGAGGCAATGGTTTCGCCCTTGGCAGCTACTTCTGCAATGAATGCATCCATTTTTGCGGCGAAGTCGGCCGGCAGGTCACCGGCCAGGCGGCGCTTGAGTTCAGCCGCTTCGGCAGGGTAGGCCTTGGCGTAGGCATTCATGGCGTCTTCCCAGGCGGATTCGTTGCGGATACCCGCTTCGGTCGCGTCCCAGCCGGCGTAGATTTCCGGGGGAATCACGAACGGTTCGTGGTGCCAGCCCAGATTCTCGCGCGTTGCCTTGACTTCGGCTTCGCCCAGCGCGGCGCCGTGGCAATCGTGGGTGCCGCACAGGTTCGGCGCGCCAAAACCGATGACGGTCTTGGTGCAGATCAGGGTGGGCTTGTCGTTGACGGAGCGGGCTTCGCGGATGGCCGCGTCGATGGCATCGCTATCGTGACCGTCAACATTGCGTACAACATGCCAGCCATAGGCTTCAAAACGAGCCGGTGTGTCGTCGGTGAACCAGCCTTCGACGTGACCATCGATGGAGATGCCGTTGTCATCATAGAACGCGATCAGTTTGCCCAGACCCAGGGTGCCGGCCAGTGAGCAGGCTTCGTGAGAAATGCCTTCCATCATGCAACCGTCGCCGAGGAAGCAGTAGGTGTAGTGATCGATGACGTTGTGGCCGGGTTTGTTGAACTGGCCTGCCAGCATTTTTTCTGCGATGGCGAAGCCAACGGCATTGCTGATGCCTTGACCCAGAGGACCGGTGGTGGTCTCGATGCCGGGGGTGTACCCGTATTCTGGGTGACCGGGCGTTTTAGAGTGCAGCTGACGGAAGTTCTTGATCTCTTCCATCGGCAGTTCGTAGCCGGTGAGGTGCAGCAACGAGTAGATCAGCATGGAGCCGTGGCCGTTGGACAGAACAAAACGGTCACGATTCGGCCACTTCGGGTTCTTGGGATTGTGCTTCAGATAGCCGTTCCACAATACCTCGGCAATATCAGCCATACCCATGGGCGCACCGGGGTGGCCTGAGTTCGCTTTTTGTACTGCGTCCATACTCAGGGCACGAATCGCATTGGCAAGCTCTCTACGCGTAGACATAAGTCTCTCCGTTCTTGAAGGTCAAAAGATAAATGAAAACTGTGTGGTGAATGCGCCCGCTGTGATGGGATTTCTTGCGCGTTTCACGGCCAAAAACTTGCCACATGTTACCGTAATTGCTCCAGATGGCAACAAGGTGCGTCGTCGATATGGCTGCTCTACGGTTGCCCGAATCGATGATCACCGCGCTACGGCGAGCGCCATTTGATCGAGCATCCGATCGAGGGTGTCTGTTCAGAGGGGCCGACGCCGGTTTCGGCGATCAGTTGCATGGCGTGGAATAGTTCCCGTGGAGCATCGGGCAGGGGGTGTCTGCCTGAAGCATCAAGGCGCCCTCGGAACTGCAACTTGAGGTCGGCGTTATAACCGAAGAAGTCGGGCGTGCACACGGCACCATAGGCGCGGGCGACCTCTTGTGTTTCGTCGTACAGATAAGGGAAGCCGAAATCATATTCCCGCGCCAGTCGTCGCATGTGTTCCGGGCTGTCCTCGGGGTAATCTGCTATGTCGTTCGACATGATGGCGACGGCTTGGATGCCCAGGGTTTTGAGTTCAGCCGTGTCCCGTACGATTTTCGGGAGAATGGCCTGCACGTACGGACAATGGTTGCAGATGAACATCACGAGCAGCCCGCGCGGTCCGCGGCAATCTTCCAGTGTCCATGGGCGGCCTTCGGTATCGGGGAGTTTGAAATCGATAGCGGGCCGATTAAATTCACCTATGGGGGTTGTTGTACTAACCATTGGACAATCCCTCATTTTTGCATTTTAGTGACAGACCTTCCGTCACCCGGCAGTTTGCCAATGCCAAGATTTGGGGGTCGTGTTCAGTCTGACGGTGAGCCTATCACAAGGCTGGCGCAACATGCAGCTGACCATGCAGCGGCAGAGGATGACGCGTCGATATTATGGGAACCTCGAACCCCCCTTCCTTGGGGGTTTCGAGGGCGTTCGTTGCGGGAAACCCGCAGCGAACTTGCGCTATTTCAATCGCTTACGCTGGCTTGCGCCAGCTTCGCGTTATTGCGCGGCACCACATCCCTGTGGTGCACGGGCACCTCGAAAGGTTTTTCAAGGTGCCCTTATAAGAATCCGGTTGCGGCTTCTGTCGGAGAAGACGTGTATCCCGGTGATCAAAGGAGTCTGATGTATGCGTTTGCTTGATATTTCTTCTTTTTTACGGTTCAAGCGGGAAGGTCGGATGCGGTGGCTCGGTCGCCGTTTCGGTGTTTTTGCTGCCATGCTGCTGTGTTCGGTGATGAGTCTGTCGGCACAGGCCGCCGCGCTCAAGTTCGCCATTCCGCCTTTCCTGCCCAAGGCCGAGCTCGAAAAGTCGTTCGGCCCTCTGGTTCAGAAGTTGAGCGAGATGACCGGCACGACCATCGAGATGGAAGTGTTCCCGAATTATTTGGCTTTCTGGCAGGAAACCCGAACGGGTTCGCCCTTCGATATCGCGCTCGACGCCGCGCCGACAACCGATTTTCGCGTACAGCGCCAGCATTGGCACGTTATCGCAAAACTCAGCGGTACTGTTACGCAGTCCTTGGTGACCGGGCCAAATGATGCCGTGCTCGATCCCTCCGAGCTGATCAACAAGAAAATCGCCGTGCAGCCTTCGCCTTCCGTCAGTGCATTGACGCTTTATCAGTTGTTCCCGAACCCCGTTCAGCAACCTCAACTTGTATTTGTAGATTCCAATCGGGCGGCAGCGGATGCGGTCAAAGCGGGGACAGTGGCCGCTGCGGTCATTCCAACACCGATTGCGGCGGGCTATCCTTCTCTCAATGTGGTGACGACAACCGCGCCTCTGCCATTTCTTGCTGTCAGTGTGAGCCCGAGTGTATCGCCAGAGCTTGCCAAATCCCTGCAGTCTGCACTGATCAGGCTGAGTGAGACCCCGGAGGGCGAGGCTTTGCTCAAGCAATCCCAGTTGCGCGCCTTTACCAAGGCCACCGACCGTGATTACGCCGGGCAGGAAAAACTGCTCGAAGGCACCTTCGGTTATTGAGCGCGACGTTTTCGCCTTGGGTCGTATCAGTACCTGAGGCGTGCCGAGGTCGCTCAGTCACTCGATGAGCTGCTAGAATCAGCGGCTGATTCATATTTCCCGATCTATTGAACCCAAGGATTTTGTCCATGACCGCCCATCGCGAGCCTGTTCATCTTTTTACTTCCGAATCCGTGGCTGAAGGCCACCCAGACAAGATTGCCGACCAGATTTCCGATGCGGTTCTGGATGCAATTCTCCGTCAGGATCCGCGCGCGCGCGTGGCTTGCGAAACCTTGGTGAAAACCGGTTTTGTCGTTTTGGCGGGCGAGGTGACCACCTCCGCCTGGGTGGATCTGGATGAGCTGGTACGCAAGGTTATCGTGGATATCGGCTACGACAGCTCCGATCTGGGATTCGATGGCAACACCTGTGGGGTTCTGAATGCGATCGGCAAACAGTCTTCCGATATCGCACAAGGTGTGGATCGCATGGTGGACGAAGAGCAGGGTGCCGGTGATCAGGGTCTGATGTTCGGTTACGCCACCAACGAAACCGATGTGCTCATGCCCGCGCCCATCACTTATGCGCATCGATTGGTGCAGCGTCAGGCCGAGGTGCGCAAATCGCATACCTTGCCCTGGTTGCGCCCGGATGCGAAATCGCAGGTGACGTTTCGTTATCAGAAAGGCAAACCGGTCGGGATCGACGCGGTTGTGCTTTCGACGCAGCATGGTCCGGAAGTGAGTCAGAAGGATTTGCGCGAAGCGGTGATGGAGCTGATCATCAAGCCGACACTGCCGGCGGCGTGGTTGGATGAGAAAACCAAGTATCACATCAACCCGACCGGTAACTTTGTGATTGGCGGGCCGGTTGGGGACTGCGGTCTGACCGGTCGCAAGATCATTGTCGATACCTATGGCGGTATGGCGCGGCATGGCGGTGGGGCGTTCTCCGGCAAGGATCCCTCCAAGGTGGATCGTTCTGCGGCCTATGCGGGTCGTTATGTCGCGAAGAACATCGTGGCGGCGGGTCTGGCGGATCGTTGCGAAATCCAGGTTTCCTACGCCATCGGCGTGGCGGAACCCACCTCGATCAGTATCGATACCTTCGGCACAGGCAAGATTTCCGATCATCGGATCACCGAACTGGTGCGCACGCATTTTGATCTGCGCCCGTATGGCATCGTCCGTATGCTCGATCTCATTCGGCCGATTTACCAGAAAACCGCGGCCTATGGTCACTTTGGCCGGGAAGACGACGACTTCACCTGGGAAAAAACAGACAAGGCGGATGCACTGCGGGCAGACGCCGGGCTATAATCTGCCCGACCGGTTCCTCAAGGAGCGCTGCAACCCCATCCGGGGTGAGGCTTGAGGCATTGGCTTTCATTCAACGGCGCTCTGAAACCTGCACATTCCGGCAGGTTTTTTGTTGAACTGAGGAAACATCATGCAAAACCCAAATGCGTTCAAAACGGCCGTCGATTACAAAGTGGCTGATATCTCCCTGGCCGATTACGGCCGTCGTGAGTTACGGATTGCCGAGCGGGAAATGCCTGCCCTGATGGCGATCCGGGACAAGTATCGCGTGGCCCAGCCCTTGGCCGGTGCGCGCATTGTCGGCAGCCTGCACATGACGGTGCAAACCGCCGTTCTGATCGAAACCCTGGTTGATTTGGGCGCATCGGTGCGCTGGTCTTCATGCAATATTTTTTCCACCCAGGATCACGCGGCTGCTGCGATTGCAGCCGCCGGTATCCCGGTGTTCGCCTGGAAAGGGGAAACCGAGGAGGAATACTGGTGGTGCATCGAACAAACGATCACCGGCCCCGATGGCTGGAAGCCCAACCTCATTCTGGATGACGGTGGCGATCTGACCGGTCTGATCCACGAGAAACATCCCGAGTTGCTGGCGGGTATCCATGGCGTTTCGGAAGAAACAACAACGGGCGTGCACCGCCTGCACGACATGCTGAAGGCCGGCACGCTGAAAATTCCGGCGGTCAACGTCAATGACTCCGTGACCAAGAGCAAGAACGACAACAAGTACGGTTGCCGCCATTCCCTGAATGACGCGATCAAACGGGCGACCGACCATCTGCTTTCTGGCAAGCAGGCGCTGGTCATTGGTTATGGTGATGTCGGCAAGGGCTCGGCCGCTTCACTGCGTCAGGAAGGCATGATCGTCAAAGTCTCGGAGATCGACCCGATCTGCGCCATGCAGGCCTGTATGGACGGTTACGAGGTCGTCTCACCTTACCTCAACGGCCACAATGACGGCAGCGATACCTGTGTCGACAAACAGTTGCTCGGCAAAATCGACCTGATTGTTACCACAACCGGTAACGTGAACGTCTGCGACGCGCCGATGCTCAAGGCATTGAAGAATGGCGCGGTCGTCAGCAACATTGGCCACTTCGATAACGAAGTCGACACCGCTTACATGCGCAAGAACTGGGTTTGGGAAGAGATCAAGCCGCAGGTGCACAAAATTTATCGTGAAACTGCGCCGGGCTCGGAGCCGAACCTGGATTCGGATAACTATCTGATTCTGCTTTCCGAAGGGCGTTTGGTGAACCTCGGTAATGCGACGGGGCACCCCAGCCGCATCATGGATGGTTCGTTCGCCAATCAGGTGCTGGCTCAGCTGCATTTGTTCGCCAACAAGTTTGCTGACCAGCCCGCGGCGCGTAAGGCCGAGCTGTTGCGGGTTGAAGTGCTGCCCAAGGCGCTGGATGAAGAAGTGGCGCGTTACATGGTGGCGGGTTTCGGCGGCGTGCTGACGAAGATGACCGACAAACAGGCAGCCTACCTCGGTGTCGAGGTCAACGGACCCTACAAGCCTGATAGCTACCGCTACTGATGGGCTCGGAGGCAATTATGCACACGCCCTTATCCTGTGAGTTTTTTCCGCCGAAATCGGACGAGGGCGCGCTCAAGCTGCGTGCCGTTACCGAACAGTTGACCTCGGCCCTGAAGCCGGAGTATTTCTCAGTCACCTATGGCGCGGGTGGTTCGACTCAGGAGCGAAGTTTCGCCACGGTTGAGGCCATCCAGACCGAATCCAGTGTGCCTGCCGCGCCGCATCTGTCCTGCATCGGTTCCACGCGAGCCAGCATCGCGGCCATTCTGGATCAGTACCGTGCGCTCGGTATCAAGCGAATAGTCGCCTTGCGGGGGGATTTGCCCTCCGGAATGCGCGATCCGGGCGATTTCCGATATGCCAGCGAACTGGTCGCCTTCATACGGGAACACAGTGGCGACTGGTTCCACATCGAAGTGGCTGCTTATCCCGAGTTTCACCCGCAATCGGCCAATGCCCGTGCCGACTTGCTGCATTTCAAGCAGAAAGTCGAAGCGGGTGCCGACGGCGCCATCACGCAATATTTCTATTCCATCGAAGCCTACGCCCGCTTCTTGGATGACTGCGAAAAGTTGCAGGTCACGATTCCGATCGTGCCCGGCATCATGCCGATCAGCAATTACACCCAACTGGCGCGGTTTTCCGATGCCAGCGGGGCGGATTTGCCGCGTTGGTTGCGCAAACGCCTTGAAGCCTTCGGCGACGACATGGATGGCCTGCGCGCATTCGGCCATGACGTGGTGATCCGCTTGACTGTCGATCTCGTTCAGGCCGGCGCGCCCGGTCTGCACTTCTACACCATGAACCAGGCGGTCCCGGTCATCAACATCTGTCGTGATGCGGGATTGATGCCTTCGCAGCCTAACTAACTGTCGTTGGTTGCAGTCGGGTTCAATGCTATTGTCATCGATGCCACGTACATTGACGGTTTGATACGTCGATCATGGCTGGATCGATTTCTTTTCATCAGTATTGACTTCGTATATCAAGACAACAGCATCGATAAGTGGCATCAATAAAATGCATTGAAAGGAGTGGGCCTCATGGGAACGTTTGCGATTGTTTTGTTGGTGTTGGCTGCGGCCACCATTTTCGCGGGCATCAAGCAGGTGCCGCAAGGCTCGATGTGGACCGTAGAGCGTTTCGGTCGCTACACCCGGACGCTCGAACCCGGTTTGAACCTGATCGTGCCGTACATCGATCGGATCGGTCGCAAGATCAACGTGATGGAACAGGTGCTCGACGTCGCGTCGCAGGAAATCATCACGCGGGATAACGCGATGATCAAGGTCGATGGCGTCGTTTTTTTTCAAGTACTCGATCCGGCCCGTGCCGCCTATGAAGTGCACCAGCTTGATTACGCCATTCTGAACCTAGTGATCACCAACATCCGCAACGTAATGGGGTCGATGGATCTGGACGAAATCCTCTCCCGCCGGGACGATATCAATGCCCGTCTGCTGTCCGTGGTGGATGAAGCCACCTCGCCCTGGGGTACCAAAATCACCCGAATCGAAATCAAGGACATCACGCCACCTCAGGATCTGGTGGCGGCCATGGGACGCCAAATGAAGGCCGAGCGGGAGAAACGCGCCAATATTCTGGAAGCCGAGGGCTTCCGGCAGGCGGCCATTTTGAAGGCCGAGGGCGAGAAGCAGTCGAATATCCTGAAAGCCGAGGGCGATCGGGAGGCGGCCTTCCGTGATGCCGAAGCGCGCGAACGCTTGGCACAGGCAGAAGCTTTTGCTACCAAGTCTGTGAGTGAAGCCATTGCCGCCGGTAATGTGCAGGCAATCAATTACTTTGTGGCGACCAAATACATCGAAGCGTTCCAGGCTGTCGCTACGGCGCCGAACCAGAAGGTCATCATGCTGCCGATCGAGGCCAGCAACATGCTCGGCTCCCTCGAAGGGATCGCCGAATTGGCGAAAGAAGCCTTTAAGGTCAATCCGAAATAATCCAGGAAAAATTGAGGGACCATCTATGAAAACAACGCGTGGTTTCATTGCGACACTTTCCGTGCTCGTCGTGCTCGCTTTGGCTGGCTGTTCCAGCGGCGCGCCTTCGTCGAGCGATGTCGAGCAGGCGCTCAAATCCGGTATGGCGAAGGCGATGAGCCAAGCCAGTTCGGTTCAGGGCGGTGAAGCTGTAAGCGCTTTGATGGCCAAGGTGGAAATCAAATCGGTTAAGGTGCTCGAGTGCAATAAAGATGCATCAGGCACCGGGTTCGACTGCAAGGTCGAAACCGAGGTCAGCACCCCCTTCGCTGGTGACCAGAAAAATACCCGGATGCTGCATATGG
>JACDJB010002043.1_pt1 | contig 15302 bp, 14 predicted proteins | sample 7454121 | NCBI WGS metagenome assembly JACDJB01 (sample SAMN14253290, study PRJNA609438) | sludge metagenome | isolation source: sludge after 25d culture with pyrite | collected 2018-12-20 | reverse complement strand
TGCCAGGGTTGATTCGCAGGCAATCCGCGCCCAGATCGGCCCCGGCTTTCTGCAAGGCCTGAATTTGCGCCACAGTAGCCGCCACATCACAGGTTTCGGTATTGGTCATGCTTTGCACGGCCACGGGCGCATCACCACCAATCGGCACATTGCCGACGAATATCTTGCGAGAAAGCCTACGTATCGTAGGCGATGCAATGTGGCTCATGAGCCGCCCACCGTTGTTCGGACAACCCCTGTGGTGCTGTTGGCTGCGCCCAACTTGACCGGTTCTCCCTTCCATAGCACCGTGACCGCGCTGGGGTTGCCAAGTGTGATGGTGAATGGCCCGGCGCCAGGAACGGTTTTTTCCTCTCCTTTCTTGAGGACGTCGTACACCAGTCTTTTGCCTGCCGCGTCGCGCACTTCAACCCAGCAATCGGCCGAATCGACCTTGATGACCAGATTCGCGCTGGGCGTGGCTGCGGGTGCAGTTTGTTCGGTTGGCGTCACATCGGCAGGTGCTGGCGGTGCCCCGTCTGCGGGTGCGACATCCGGTGTCGTGGGTTCTGTTCCACTCGACGTCATCGGTGTCGGCGTACCGCCTGGCGCTGTGCTTGCTGCATCAGGCGTTATCGGGCTTGCCGACGGGGTCGTCATGGGGGGCGGGGGCGGGGCCACGTTGGTGGTCGTGGTTTCGGGTGTTATTTCTGGCGCTGTTTTGGTCGTTGCCGCAGGCGTATTGAGCGCAGGCAGGGGCTGGACGGGTAAACTGACGGTGCTACCGGACGCTCCGCCATTCAGCGTGAGGGGTGTCTGTTCAGGCTTCCCTGAAAGCAGGCCGAGCCCTTTCTGCCACACACCCGGCAAGGCGACGGCGATCACGGCCAGTACGACGGCCAAGACGATCAAAAACAGCAGAATGCGCAAAAAACCCCGACCCACCGTGTTTGGATGAGTGGCATGTACCGCATGCCCCATTTTATGGGCTGTTACTACATCAATTGGTGCCATCGAGCCGATTTTGTTCGGGGCAACGCTGCCGCCATGTTGCAGTTGATAGGCTTGCAACCACACCTGAGGATCCGCGCCGACGAGCCCCGCCCAGTGTTTGAGATAGGCGCGTACATAGATGGGCTCCGGCGCGCCTTCGAACTGGTCGGCTTCCAGTCGCTCGACAATTTTGAGATCCAGATTCAGCGATTGGGCCAGATCGGCGGCACTCAGGCCCTTGGCGGTTCGGGCTTCCCGAATCAACGCGCCGAGACTTTTGCCTGCGGCCACATCGAATGACGTGGTCTCTGCCGACGGGGTTGCCTCGGTGGCTTGCTGTTTCAGCCCGAGTGTCGGTAGGCTGGGTTCGTGGTTTTTGATCGGACCTTCACTCATTATTTCGCTCCGCTGTCGTACCATTTTGCAGCCGCCGATTCCGGGAAACGGCCTTTGAGAATCAGGACGTGGTTCGCGAGGGCGGACTGATCGCCAGTGGCGCGGTCAATCCGGATGGCCAGTTGCAGCGTGTCGGGCGTATTGCGGTTGTTGGCCTCAAACGCTTTCATTGCATTGGCGGCGTCGGCGTATTTTTTCTGTTCGTAATATACCCGCGCCTTGCCGATCAGTGCAGGGCCATATCCGGGCTGTTTGACCAGCGCCGCGTCGAACTGACTGATGGCCTGGTCCGGTTTGCCCTCGCTTTCGTAACAGACGCCTGAGTTGGTCAGCGCGAATTCGGGGGTTTTGTAGAGGGGGTCGCCGTAGGCGCGGGCAAACAGCGACTGAGCTTTGCTGTATTCCTTCTGTCCGCACAGGAATGTGGCGTAGTTGTTGTCGAGATCGGAATTGTTCGGATCAAGCGAGTAGGCCTTTTCGAACTCTCTGGCGGCCTTTTCTTTCTCGCCCAGGCGATCGAGCATGAGCGCGTAGGCATGATGCGCCGGTGCGAAGTCATCGTCGTAGTAAATCGCTTTCTTGATTTTTTCGACGGCCACATCCATGTGTCCTTCGTTCATGTAGCCGACGCCAAGTTCGGTGTTGATCTGAGCGGCGCGCTGATTGTCCGTCGGGTTGGACGACAGGCCGCCATTGCTCGGCGGCGTATTGGCCATGTTGGCGCAGCCGCCGAGCAGGGCAATGGTCGCTGCCACCAGTGCGGCGCGCATCATGCTGGACAATGGGCCAAAGGATAGGCGAGGGCTAAGGGTGGGCATACGCTGATTCATCAATGATTCTCCGAGGTGACCCTGATCTGTTCCAGACCCATGTGCGCGAGCCGTTCCTGGCGCCGCGCCTTATCTTCAAATTCTCCGACCAGTTGGCCGCAGGCCGCATCAATGTCGTCGCCGCGCGTCTTGCGGGGCACGGTGTTGATGCCTGCCGCCTTCAGCAAGGCGCGGAACCGTTCAATGCGGTTGCGTGACGAACGCTTATACCCCGAACTCGGAAACGGGTTGAAGGGAATCAGGTTTACCTTGACGGCATCCTTGCGCGGTGCCAGCAAACGGATCATCTCTTCTGCATGCACCGGTTCATCGTTCACGCCTTCGAGCATCACGTATTCATAAATGATGGCGCCGTGCGGCACGACCTTGGCGTAACGGTCGCAGGCGGCCATCAGATCACCGAGCGGGTATTTCTGGTTGATCGGTACCAGTACATCACGCAGCGCGTCGTTCGGCGCATGCAGCGAAATCGCCAATGCCACCGGCAGGCGTTCGGCCAGCCGATCAATCGCCGGGATGATACCCGAAGTGGAGATCGTCACCCGTCGCCGCGACAGGCCATAGGCGTTGTCGTCGAGCATGATCGTGGCCGCATCAACCACCGATTCGAAGTTGAGCAGGGGCTCGCCCATGCCCATGAAGACGACATTACTGATGGCGCGATTGTGATTGACCGCCCGGTCGATCATTCGTTCCGCGAGCCAGAGCTGACCGACGATTTCAGCCGTAGTGAGGTTTCGGTTGAACCCTTGTCGGCCCGTGGAGCAGAACGTGCAGGCCAGCGAACAGCCGACCTGTGAGGAAATGCATAAGGTGGCGCGGTCGTCTTCCGGGATGTACACCATCTCGACCGAGCCGCCGCCATCCAATTCAAGCAAAAATTTACGCGTGCCATCGCCCGATTGTTGATCCAGGCGAATGGCCGGTGCGCGGATGCAGGCCAGATCCTTGAGCTTGTCGCGCAGGCTCTTGGCCAGATCCGTCATGTCGTCAAAGCTGTCTACCCGCCGCTGGTGTACCCATTTGAGGAGCTGGGTGGCGCGAAAGGGCTTTTCGCCCAGTTCGACGAACCAGTCCTTCAATTGCTGAGGCGTGAGCCCAAGCAGATTGATTTTGTTACTTCGTTCCGGCTTGGTCGCGGTAGCGTTCAAATCGGTCGCGGAGGGTGTATGAGGCACGGGCAGACCTTGCGCTTTGCGATTAACGACGAGCGGTGACTTCTTCAGGCTTGAAGAAGTAATCGATTTCAATCGCGGCGTTCTCGGCGCTGTCTGAGCCATGAACGGCATTGGCATCGATGGAATCGGCGAAATCGGCACGAATCGTACCGGGGGCCGCTTTCTTCGGATCGGTCGCGCCCATCAGGTCGCGGTTCTTGGCAATGGCGTTCTCGCCTTCGAGAACCTGTACGAATACCGGGCCGGAAATCATGAAGCTGACCAGTTCGCCGAAGAAGGGACGCTCACGGTGAACCGCGTAGAAGCCTTCTGCCTGCTCGCGGGAAAGTTGCATCATGCGCGCGGCTACAACAGCCAGGCCAGCGTCTTCGAAACGGCTGATGATTTTGCCGATCACATTTTTAGCGACGGCATCGGGTTTGATAATCGACAGGGTGCGTTCTACGGCCACAAGGTTTCTCCTGGGAAAAGTTACAAGTTAAATGGAAAAAATGACAGAAAATCAAGGAGGCAAGAGTTTACCGCCAAGCGCGGCAACAATCCATGACCGGGCCAGTGCCCGGTCAAAATAAAAGGCAACGGTGCGGGTTTAACCCTTGTGTCGCAGGCCAGCGCCGCGAAGGTGCCCGGCCCCATCGCGTTCGCGCGATTCATGCAGTGCACGATCCTGCTGCATGGCGACGCCGATCAGATCTGGGTTGTTTAGAAGGTCGGCGAGATGGATGCCGGTCAAAAAGTCGCGAATCTGTTCCGACAGACCCATCCATAAATCGTGCGCCAGGCATTTGTGGCCATTCTGGCAATCGCCACGGCCCCCGCAGCGGGTGACATCCACATCTTCATCCACTGCGATGACAATTTCTGCCACATTGATTTCGGTTGAAGGACGCGTGAGCTGATAGCCGCCGCCCGGGCCGCGTACGCTTTTGACCAGCCCGGCCCGGCGTAATTGCGCGAACAGTTGCTCAAGGTACGAGAGAGAGAGCTCCTGGCGGTCCGCGATATCGGCCAGTGCTGTGGGGTCGCCGTGATCGTGCAGTGCCAGATCGAGCATCGCGGTTACTGCGTAGCGGCCTTTGGTGGTCAGTCTCATGTTTTTGTCCTATGTGTTGCGCTCAGGCTTCATACTTGGATTTTATGCCAAGGTTTATGCTCGAGTTCTGCGCTCGAGTCTTGCGGTCCGTCTGCCCAAGATCGCAAGGATTGGTAAGTTCGGCAATTCCCCTGATTAATTCTTGGTTAAGTTGTCCGCGAACACAAGCACCAAATATCGCACATTGCGGTTGCCGATGATCTCTATCGATGGGGCGCGGTTGGCTTTCAGGGCACTTATTTCGGCTTTTGTGGGAGCGGATCTTCATCCGTGGCGGGCGGGCAACCGATCGCTCCGGTTCCTTCCGTCAGATGGCATCCAGCCAGACTAGGTAAGGGAGGCTCTTCAGCGGTTGCGGTGCCATCTGTTTGTATGCCGACATGTATTTGTAATTCGCGAATACGACCGGCAAGAAGATTGGCGCGTTCGTCCGCGGCTTGCACATGACTGAGCAGGCGATCGATCACTTCAGCCACGGGATCGGGCATATCCTGCGCCACGCCATAGGCATCGAAACCCAGGCGTTCGGCGATGCGGGCTTGTCGTTCGGTAATCTGCGGTCGTTGGCCCACGATGCGGGCGGGAATGCCGACCAGGGTGGCGCCGGCCGGTGCGTCTTTCAGCAAGACGGCGTTGCTGCCGACGCGGACGCCATCACCCAGCGTGATGGGCCCGAGCACTTTGGCGCCCGCCCCGACGACCACGCCGTTGCCGAGGGTCGGGTGGCGTTTGCCGGCTTCCCATTGCGTGCCGCCCAAGGTGACGCCGTGGTAGAGGGTGCAGTCGTCGCCGATTTCAGCCGTTTCGCCGATGACGACACCCATGCCGTGATCGATGAAAAACCGCCGGCCTATCTTGGCCGCGGGGTGGATTTCAATGCCGGTCAGCCAGCGCGCGATATTGGCGACAATCCGCGCCAACAGGCGAAGTCGCCAGTTCCAGAGCCGATGCGCCAATCGGTGCCACCAGATCGCGTGGATACCGGGGTAGCAGAGCGCGATTTCCCAGCGGCTGCGCGCGGCCGGGTCGCGTTCGAATACGCTGTCGATGTCCTCGCGAAAACGCTGCCAAAGTGTCATGTGTTCGCTCCTGATTGGGGTGTCGTCGATTCCGTCAGGGCGCGCAGCATGCCCTGCATCACGGCAAGTTCGTTTCGGGTCGGGTTTGCCCGGCGGCACAGCACGCGCAGGCGGCCCATGAGTCGCTCCCGGTTGGCGGCAATATCCTTTGCGGCGCTGCCGGTGCGATGAAAGAACGATGTACGGTCGAGCTGTTCGGTCAATCGTTGCTCGAATGCGGCCCATTGTGCCGAGGTGGCCGGGTCGGTATTTTCGATTTCGGGCTGGGGCGAACTTCTGGCTGTTTCATGCGCCATGCGCCACTCGTAGGCGACGATTTGAACGGCTTGCCCGAGGTTCAATACAGGGTAGTCCGGGTTGGCGGGTATTTCTATGATCCGTTGCGCCCATGAGAGCTCCTGATTGGTCAGCCCCGTGCGCTCCGCCCCGAAGACGATACTGATCATCCCGGTCGATGTGGTGGCGGCGATGACTTCGGCGGCGGCGCGGGCCGATAAGACGGGCAGGTGCAGATCGCGCGGGCGGGCTGTTGTGGCCCAGACTTCCACCGAATCGGCGAGTGCGGCGGGCAGGTTGTCCACTTGTCTTGCCGTGTTCAGGATGTCTGCGGCGTGTTTTGCCGTGGCCAGCGCCTGATCATCGATGGTCGCTTTGGGGGAAACCAGAACCAGCCGGTGCAAGCCCATGTTCTTCATGGCGCGGGCGACGGCGCCGAGGTTGCCCGTATGTGAAGTGCCGCACAAGACGATTTGAATGCGGTCGGCGCGCGCGTCTGGTGATGAGGCGTGGTGGATAGCGGACGGTGGCGTCATGGGTCGATAATTTTTCCGAAGTGTGTCCCTTTTCACGGGTATAATGCGCAGTTCTGAATTTTCTGCTGCCGCTTGGGCTGCTCACTTTGACCGAACTGACTGAACATTATGCCCCATCCTATGCTGACTATGGCGGTGCGTGCCGCTCGTGCTGCCGGAACCGTGATTTCCCGCGCTACCGATCATGTTGCCGATCTCACTATCGAGAGCAAGCAACGCAACGATTTTGTGAGTGAGGTCGATCGTCAGGCGGAACACGCGATTATCGACATCCTCAAACGCGCTTATCCCGACCACCAGTTTCTCGGCGAGGAATCGGGCGATTCCGGTCAGGCCGACAGTGCCTATCGCTGGATCATTGATCCGCTGGATGGCACGACCAACTTCCTGCACGGCCTGCCGCATTATTCCGTTTCGATCGCCCTGGAATACCAGGGGCGTATCGAGTTGGGGGTGATTTATAACCCCAGCAATCTGGAGCTGTACACGGCCGAGCGCGGTGGCGGCGCGTTTTTGAACAATCGACGTATTCGGGTGGCAGGGCTGCGCAATCTCGAAGGGGCGTTGTTGGGTACGGGGTTCCCCTTCCGTCCCGAACAGGATCTGGAAACTTATCTTAAAACCTTCCGCGCGCTGCATGGCCCATTGGCCGGGATTCGCCGCGCGGGTTCGGCCGCGCTTGATTTGGCCTATGTCGCCGCGGGGCGCCTGGATGGCTATTGGGAGTTCGATCTGCGCCCCTGGGATATTGCCGCAGGCGTGTTGATGGTGCGCGAGGCCGGTGGTGTGGTGGTGGATTTTTCCGGCAAGGAAGAATTCATGACCAATGGCAATCTGATTGCAGCAAACCCGAAGATCACCCACGCCATGCTCAAGGCGATTTCTCAAAGTCTGCTCTGATAGGGGTCAACGCTGTCCACCGTGACTCGTGGTCAGCATGAAAAAAGCCAGGCAAATGCCTGGCTTTTTTGTTGGTTCGGTGAAAGCTCAGGGTGCGGTATCGACCAGCTTTTCCTTGTCGGTCAATTTCAGGAGATCCTTGCGCTTTAAGCCCAAATCCAGCGACAGGCTGGAGGCGACATAGATCGAGGAGAAGGTGCCAAGCACGATGCCGACCAGCAACGTTTCCGCAAAGCCGCGCAGGGCCTCGCCACCGAAGATATACAGCGATAGTACGGATAAAAAGGTCGTCGTGGCCGTAATCACGGTACGGGACATGGTCTGGTTGACCGAGGCGTTCATGATTTCGATTTCGGTTCCTTTGCGAATTTTGCGGAAATTTTCCCGCATCCGGTCGAACACCACGATCATGTCGTTGATCGAGTAACCGGCGAGCGCCAGATAGGCGGCCAGTACGGTGAGATTGAACTCGATGCCGGTGACGCTGATAAAGCCAAACACCATGATCAAATCGTGGCTCAAGGTCAGCACTGCACCGGTCGCCATTTTGAGCTGATAGCGCAGGCTCACGAAAATCAGCAGGCCGCTTAGCACCACGATCATGGCCAGACCGCCGGAGTTGAAGAGCTCCTTGCCCACAGCCGGGCCGACAAATTCAACCCGGCGCATGGTCGCACCCGCATCCTGTTTCTTGAGTACAGACAACACATGATCGGCGAGTTGATTCTGGTTCTGCCCCTTGGCGGGCGGTAGGCGAATCATCACCGTTTCACTGGAGCCGAAATATTGCACCACGGCTTCCTTGAAGTCATTTTTCTTCAAATCGGCACGGATGGCATCCAGGTCAGCCGCTTTTGAATAGCCGACTTCGAGCACAACCCCGCCGGTGAAATCCAGCCCCAGATTGATGCCCCGCGTCGATAGCGACACGATGGAAGCGATCAGCAACAGGGCAGAGATGATGTAGGCGTATTTGCGCTTGCCGAAAAAATCGAACTTGGCGTTGTAGGGGAATAGGTTAAACATCACTGTTCTCGTATTTTGAGGCCATTAAATGGATATCTTGGTCAGGCGTACGCGGCGACCGTAAATCAGATTCACCAGCGCGCGCGTCACCATGATCGCGGTAAAGAGCGAGGCCAGAATCCCGATGGTCAGCGTGACGGCAAACCCTTTCACCGCGCCCGCACCCAGGGCAAACAGCACGATGGCGGCAAGCAGGGTGGTGACGTGCGAATCGATAATGGTGGCGAAGGCGCGCTCATATCCCGCCTTGATGGCGGCATGGGGCGTCAGGCCGTTGCGCAGTTCTTCGCGGATACGCTCGTTGATCAGCACGTTGGCATCCACCGCGATACCCAGCGTCAGCACCATCCCCGCAATACCGGGCAAGGTCAGCGTGGCCTGCAACAGCGAGAGCACAGCGACGATCAGGATCAGGTTGACTGCAAGTGCGACCACCGCAGTCACGCCAAACACGCGGTAGTAAATCAGCATGAATGCGGCGACCAGTGCGAAGCCTAAAATCGACGCATTGACGCCCGACTGGATGTTCTGCGCACCCAGGCTCGGGCCGACGGTGCGCTCTTCCACGATGTCCATCGGCGCACGCAGCGCACCGGCACGCAGCAGCAGTGCGAGATCACGTGCCTCTTCCGGCGAGTCGAGGCCGGTAATCTGGAAGCGATTGGCGAGCTGGTCCTGAATGGTGGCGACGTTGATGACCTGCTGGATGACTTTTTTGTCTTTGACAGGCTTGCCATCAACCATCTTGGTTTCGGTGCGATGCTCGATGAACACCACGCCCATCTGCTTGCCGATGTTCTGACCGGTGATGTCGGCCATGCGCCGCGCGCCTTGGCCATCCAGATTCACGAATACGGCCGGTGAGCCTGAGCGCTGGTCGAAGCCGGACGAGGCGCCGGTGATGCGGTCGCCGGTCACGATGACCTGACGCTTGAGCAGAATCGGGCGGCCATCCTTTTCGTGGTACAACCGGGCATCCGGTGGCACGCGACCACTCTGCTCGGCATCGACCCAGTCGGTGGGTGTGCCGGAAACAAGCCGGAATTCCAGCGTGGCGGTGGCGCCAATGATTTCCTTGGCACGAACCGTATCCTGAATGCCGGGCAACTCGACCACGATCCGGTCATCGCCCTGTTGCTGGATGAGCGGTTCGGCTACACCCAGTTCGTTGACGCGGTTGCGCAAGGTGGTGATGTTCTGATCCACGGCCGCTTTGCGCTCAGCGGTTGCGCCAGCGTCGGTGAATTTCGCCGTCAGATAAGGTTCACCGTTACGTTCTTCGGTGTTGAACTTTAACTCAGGGTAGTTGCCAGCCATGGATTTGAGCGCGGCATCGCGGGCCGCGGCATCCGGGAATCGCAGGGCGATTTCATTGCCATTTTCCACATCGGCGGCCACATAGCGGATATTGGCTTTGCGTAAATCACCGCGCATACCGTCAACACGACGCTCCAGGGCGGTCTTGATGGCGGCCTGCATGTCAATCTGCATCAAAAAGTGCACGCCACCACGCAAATCGAGCCCCAGATACATCGGCTTGGCACCCATGTCCTGCATCCAGCGCGGTGCCGCAGGCGCCAGATTGAGCGCGACCGGATAATCCTCGCCCAATGCCTCGCGCACGATGTTGACCGCCTTGAGCTGCGCGTCCGTGGAACTGAACTGGATCAAGCCGTCCTTGTCTTCGAGGCGGGCGCTTTTGACAGGAATATTGGCAGCCTTGAGCGCGGCCACTGCCTTATCAACGGCGGCCTGATCCATGACGGCATTGCGCTTGGAGATTTGCAGTGCCGGATTCTCACCATATAGATTGGGTAATGCGAAGAAAATGCCCAGTAAAAGCACCAGGATAATCAGCAGGTTTTTCCACCACGGATAACGATTCATCGTGAACGCCTGTATTGAATCAGCCCCGACGGGGCTCGAACAAGGGCCCATCCTTCATGAATGAACCCGGAAAATAAGCCCTGGGGAAGTCCAGGGAAAATGCCCGATAACGAGATCCGTAAAACTATTCACGGATCTTGGCATGCGCGGCGCAGTATGGGCGCCACCACCCGTTACGCTTCGCGGGTGTCCTTGAGCGTTCCTTTCGGCATGACGGAACTGACCGCGCCGCGTTGAACCACAATCGTCATGCCATCGGCCACTTCAACGATCAAAAAAGCATCGGTCACTTTGACAACCCGGCCCAGCAGACCGCCGTTGGTGATGATTTCATCGCCTTTTTCGATGGACTCGACCAGCTTCTTCAGCTCTTTCTGGCGCTTGACCTGAGGCCGGATGAGCAGGAAGTACATCACACCGAAGATCAGGATCAAGGGCAGGAAGGTTGCAATCATGCTGGGCTGCTGGGCGGCGGCCGGTGCGGCTTCTGCCAGGGCGTCGGAAATAAAAAACATGGCTCAGAATTCCTTACATCTTTTGAAAATGAGTTCGAACAATGGATGCCGGGGTGCCGGCTCCGCGAAAAAACGCACATTAGTATGCCACAGCATGATCAAGTTCCCTGCATTTTAGGGAACCTCGGGCACTGGGCTGATTTTACCCGTCAATTCCCCGTGCGCGATCGGCGTGGAACTTCGCCCTGAATGATTCGAATGTATTGCTTTCAATGGCTGCGCGGATTTCCTGCATCAGGGTTTGGTAGTAATGCAGGTTATGAATGGTGTTGAGTCGTGCGCCCAGCACTTCCTTGCATTTGTCGAGGTGTTTCAGATAGGCACGCGAGTAACGCTGACAGGTGGTGCAGGTGCAGGTTTCGTCGAGCGGGCGGGTGTCGCTAACGTAACGGGCATTGCGCAGTTTGATGTCGCCGTACCGGGTGAACAGGTGGGCATTGCGCGCGTTGCGTGTGGGCATCACGCAGTCGAACATGTCCACGCCGCGGGCCACGGACTCGACCAGATCTTCGGGTTTGCCCACGCCCATCAGGTAGCGGGGTTTGTCGTTGGGTAGCAAGTGGGTTGTGGCCTCCAGCACGTGATTGCGTTCATCCAGCGGTTCACCGACGGAAAGGCCGCCAATGGCATAGCCGTCGAATCCGATGTTCAGCAAACCTTCCGCCGATTCACGCCGCAGCACCGGATACATACCGCCCTGAACGATGCCGAACAAGGCGGTATCGGTGTTGTCGGGCTTTAAGGTGTCGAACGCCGCGCGCGAACGCGCAGCCCAACGTAAGGACAGGCGCATGGATTCCGCTGCCTGAATTTCCGTGGCCGGGTAGGGCGTGCACTCGTCGAAAATCATGACGATATCCGAGCCCAGTTCGTGCTGAATCTGCATGGAACGTTCGGGGGTCAGCATGACAGGCGAGCCATCAACCGGTGATTGGAACCGCGCACCTTCCTCGGTGATCTTGCGCATTTCGGCGAGTGAGAACACCTGAAAACCGCCGGAGTCCGTCAGGATCGGTTTGTTCCAGCCCATGAAATCATGCAGGTCGCCATGGGCGCGAATGACGTCGGTGCCTGGGCGGAGCATCAAATGAAAGGTGTTGCCGAGAATAATCTCAGCGCCCAGTGCTTCGATTTCCAGCGGATCGACGGCTTTGACCGTGCCATAGGTGCCGACGGGCATGAAGGCGGGTGTCTCGATGTGCCCGCGCGCAAAGCGAATCTGGCCGCGCCGTGCGTCGCCATCGGTGTGGATGAGGTCAAATTGCATGTGACTGTTCCGCGCCCGCGGGCGCTATCGGATGATGGATGGGAATGAACATGGCGTCACCATAGCTGAAAAAACGAAAACCGGCGCGAATGGCGTGCTCATAGGCCGCCAGAATGCGTTCCCGACCAGCCAAAGCGCTGACCAGCATCAGCAGGGTGGATTGAGGGAGATGGAAGTTGGTGAGCAGGGCGTCGACCACATATACCGGCTGTCCCGGATAGAGAAACAGGCGGGTATCGCCCTGATAGGTGCCGATCCGGCGCTGGGCGGCGGCTTTGGGGTTTGCCCTCGCTGCCGTCTCGATGGCGCGCAGGGCCGTGGTGCCCACGCAAACAACGCGTCCGCCTCGTTCGCGCGCGGCGTCAATGGCAGCCACCGTTTCCTCCGGTACATTCAGCCATTCGCTGTGCATGGTGTGCTCTTGAACGTTGTCGACGCGAACCGGCTGAAAGGTGCCCGCACCGACATGCAGGGTCACGAAGGCCGTCGCCACGCCCTTGGTGGCAATCTGTTCGAGCAAGGCTTCGGTCAGATGCAGGCTGGCCGTTGGTGCGGCAACGGCGCCATCGTGGGCGGCGAAAACGGTTTGGTAGTCGTGGCGGTCCTGCGCGTCGTCCGCTCGCTCGATGTAGGGTGGCAGCGGCATATGACCGGCACGGTTGAGCCAGGTCAGCAAGTCCGGATTGAGTGGGTCTGGAGTGAGCTCGACGAGAAACAAGGCATCTTCGCGATCCTTGACTGTGAGCGTGGCCTGTCCATCCATATCAAGCCGCGTACCGGGCGGTGGCGATTTGCTGGCCCGAATATGACACCAGGCGCTAAACGCATCCTGAAGCCGTTCGATCAGTACCTCGATCTTGCCGCCACTGGCCTTGTGACCGAATACGCGGGCAGGAATGACGCGTGTATTGTTGAGGATCAGCAGGTCGCCCGGTTCAAGCAAGCCGGGGAAGTCGGCAATACGGCATTCTCTGAGATCGTTGGGTGTGTGTTCATTTTCGAGAACGAGCAGGCGCGCATCTTCGCGTGGCTCGATAGGGCGTCGTGCGATGAGTTCTGATGGGAGTGCGTAATCGAAGAGCTTGGTTTGCATGGCGCGCGCAGTCTATCAGGGGGCGATAGCCGGCAGCAATCGGTTCAAAAAAGACCGATGAGAAATACGTTTTAAGGAAAGTGCGCTGGTTTTGCGGCTTGCGTGAGAAAAGGCCATCCTGTGGCCCGGAACCAATCCTGCGGTTCGATCCTGATTTCCCCCGTCATGGGTTTTTGGAGGAAAAGCACTGCCCTTCCGTGGGCGACCGAACTCGTAGGCACGAGTTTCGATCAAGCAGAGCATTCCTATCTCATGGCGCTCGTCCTGAGCGACGGTTCTGTCCTGAATCTGATTCGTCCATGCCGGACCTTCCTTGCCGGTTGTCCTGGTCAGTCATCCTGTGAATTTGTCCCTGGTTAACATCCCTTGTGATCATCCTTGGGTCGTCCATGGGTCGTCCATGGGTGCCGATTCCATTCGGTTCCGTGTCCTGTCTTCCTTGTGATTCTTCCTTGCGATCCATCCTTGGGATAGCCCATCCTGGGCTGAGTGTCCCATCGTCCTGATGTGACGACCGAGGCGCATCCGTACCCCCGGTTTTCCTGAGTACCTTCGCTACCCTTCCGTGGGCAGTATCGAGTCCTTTCCGGTAAGAGCCATAATCAATCCTTGATCAAGGCGATGGGGCTTCCTGCCCGCTGTGTATTGAACACAGGTGCATCATGCCGAAGGAATGTGACAGGTCATAGTGGTAATCGAGCAAAGTTCCGTCAGATTTTGCGATTTAATATGTAGGAATTTTCCTACGGAAAGATGGCGCCGGGCTTGGCTTGCCCTAAGTTGTGGTCGAATTGCTCAAGGCTTTGCGTGTAATAGCGGAGGGTGAAATCCACTTTATTGGGCACCTCGAAAAACCTACTGCGCGACCCGATTGCTGCGTTGGGCGGTGCTCGCTCCCTCGCCTATCTATTTGATATGTCTCGGTCGCTGCGCTCCGACCGCCTTGCACTCGGGCCGCTCGTGACGGTTTTTCGAGGTATCCTATTGTCCATGTTGGACATGGAGTAGATGGCGAATTCGTCTACATGTCCTTATTTTTTAAAGAATTGATTTCGGGATGTTTTATCGATGCCTTCGCAGCCGTGAATAAAGAAGTGGCGTATGGCGCTCATGAAGCCTTGCGGGTCTTCGACATGTGGCCAGTGCTTGGCATTCTTGAGGGTGTGTAGGCAGCCGCCGGGAAAGTCCCGGATGATGATCGAACGATCATCCGGCTCGATATAGGCAGAGCCTGCGCCACGGACGAATAGAGCGGGGCCACAGAAAAATCCCTGAAGCTCGGGCATTTGTGAAGTTTCGGTGTAGAACTGCTGCAATACATCCAGGTTGAAACGCCAGCGCCATGCGCGTTGCCCGGTTTGTGTGTCGTGACTGAGATTGGCTGCAAGGAAGGCGCGAACCTCCGGGTCGAAGATGAATCGACCCATTTGGCTTCGCGCTTGTTCTCGTGATGTCAGGTGATCCAGATCGACCGCTCGTAACCCGGCGAAGACATCCTGGTGCCAGGCGGGATAGGCTTTCGGGGCGATGTCGACGACTACCAGCCGGGTAAAACGTTCCGGGGCCTGATCCGCCAGTACCATGGACAATTTGCCGCCGAGTGAGTGGCCGAGGAGTTTGGCGCGTTCAAGACCCAGTCGATCCATGAGGGCCAGTACATCGGCGGCCATGGCTTCATAACTCAGATCGTCTGCCCAGGGTGAGCGGCCATGATTTCGCAGATCAATATTGATGACCCGGTAGGTATCCGCCAGATTGCGGGCCACGCCGCGCCAATTCGCCAGAGAGCCGAACAAACCGTGCATAATGATGACGGGCAATCCGCCTCCGGATTCCTCAAAATTCAATGCGACGGGCAAGTGCTTCATACGTTCCTTGTTCCTGGGTCATGGTGCTGGCAGCCTGTCGTTGGACTGGATGCTAGGGAACCTCTGATTGAATCCTTCGTGGCCGAGACGGGCTTTTGAGGGATGAGTCGCAAGGCGCGGTGCGAAACGAATGGTTATTCCATTCGTGAGCGGCGCAACACAGCGAATCGCCCTCAAAAGCCCGTCCCATGCGGGTTGCTGCCCAAAAGCCGCAACACTTCGTTATCGGCCTTGGCATCGTAGCGTAAACTACGACCTGCGGCCTCTGCCTCGTTTTGCGGCTTTTGGATCAGCAACTCGGACCAATCACGATCTGATCGAGGCTCTGCTTACCACCTCTGCCTCGTTTTGCGGCTTTTGGATCAGCAACTCGGCTCACGAGGGAT
>JACDJB010002040.1_pt1 | contig 15357 bp, 16 predicted proteins | sample 7454121 | NCBI WGS metagenome assembly JACDJB01 (sample SAMN14253290, study PRJNA609438) | sludge metagenome | isolation source: sludge after 25d culture with pyrite | collected 2018-12-20 | reverse complement strand
CGGTGACCTTCACGCCCAGGCGCTGCAGCGTCTGGCCGAGTTCCAGGCCGATCACGCCCAGGCCGATCACCGCCATGCTCTCCGGAAGGTCCTCGAGCTCGAAGAAGGTATCGGTGGTGACGATACGATCGCCGAAGGCCTCCCAGGCACGCGGAACCGTCGGCGTGGAGCCTGTGGCGATGATGACCTTTTTTGCGCGGATGCGTGTGTCGCCGGCCTCCAGCAGGGTCGGCTCCAGGAAGCGGACATTGGCCTCGATGAATTCGTCTCCCATCTGGTCGATGCTGCTCGACAGCACCTGATCGACGAATACGTCACGCAGGTCGCGTACATATTCGAGCGCTGCGGGGGTGTCAGCCGCCAGCGCATCGCCACCGGTGATGCCCTCACGCTCGAACACCGTGCGCCGGTGCAGGTCTTCCGCCACCTGGATGGCGACCTTGGAGGGCATGCAGCCGACACGCGCGCAGGTCGTGCCCAGCTCACCGCCGTCGATCAGGACGAAGCTGTCGGTATAGCGGCGGACGGTGGAGGTGGCGGTAAGTCCGGCGCTGCCGGCGCCGATGATGGCGACATCAACCTTGCGTTCCATGGATAGTGGCCTCTGAGTGTGCGTGTTGTTTTCGGGCGTCTTGGTGGCTCACGGCAAACTGCCCGCATTGTACCAGCCGCCCGCCACCGAGTTGCCGCACGCCCCGGGCGGGTTTTGTGCCAACAATCCGCTTCATGGTACAACCACCCCCAAATCCCAAATCCCAAATCCCAAATCCCGGCGGCCGCGGCCCGGGCGGGGGGGGCCGGGGGGGGGGGGGGGGGGGGCGGGGGGGGGGGTTCTCGCGGGGGGGGGGGGGGGTGGTGGGGGGTGGGGGGGGGGGTGGGGGGGGGGGGGTGCGGGGTGAGGGATAGAACCAGCAACATGTCTTGCCCCTTGCCCCTCCCCGCTCACCCGCAGGGGCGCGCGTATTCGTCCACATAACGCCCGCGGGGCGGCGTCTTGCGTGCAGGCGGGGTTTTCTTGCGTCCGCCATCCACGGGCTTCTTGACCTTTTCCTCGGGGCCGACCTTGGTGCGATTGCGCACGCGTCCGGTGCGTCCCGTGGGGCCGACGCCCATGCCGTCCGCGGGTGACAGATGGGTCGTGTCCCGGCGCACCCCGGTTCCGCAGTGCAAGGCAGTCACCGGCTGACTCATGCCGCAGCCCGCCATTCCTTGAGACTTCCCGCCAGCGTCCGGGTCAGGGCGAGCAGCGAACTCAATGCCTGGCCATCGCGGCGGCTGGCGCAGGTTTCGATCTTGCTGTGCGCGTACACGGAGAGAATCAGCAGGTTCTCGCGCACTTCCAGCGGCAGGCTGAGGGTGCCGTGGGCGAGCGCGCTCTGGATGTCGTGCCACGCGTCACGGCTGCTGGCGAGCACGGCGTCGAGCTCGGTGTCGCGACCGGGCTGGTCCCACTGGCGCTGGAGCCGCATGAGGCGCGCGGCAAGTTCCTCGAGCCGCACAGCCTGGCTGCGCGTCGAGCAGGGCCGGCGGTGGCCGCAGCGCGCCTGCTGGAAATGGTGTTCACGAATCATTGGCCGTCCTTTTTCACGAGTGCTTGCCCATTTGCACACTTCTGGTTAGCGGACGGTCCAGGTGCAACTTTAGCCGCGGCAAGGCGGGCGCGCGCTCACTCCGGCCGGACTCCGCGGAGCATCACGAGACGAAGCTCACGCACATCCGCTTTGTTCGCAGTCCAGGATTCAGTCGTCCTGCAAGACCTGGCCCGGGAACAGGGTGTCAGTGAACCCGAAGCGGCGCAGATCGCGGATGCGCATGGGATAGAGAATGCCGTGCAGATGGTCGACTTCGTGCTGCACGACACGGGCATGGAAACCGCTGACACTGCGGTCGACCGGCTGCCCTCCGGCATCGAATCCCTGGTAACGCAGGGCCGCGTGGCGCGGTACCAGACCGCGCATGCCGGGTACCGACAGGCAGCCTTCCCAGGCCTCTTCCATCACCTCGGACAAAGGCGTGAGGACCGGGTTGACGAGCACGGTGTAGGGCACCGCCTCGACGTCCGGATAACGCGGGTTGGCATCGACCTCGAACACGACCACCTGCAGCCCGACACCGATCTGCGGCGCCGCCAGTCCGGCGCCGCTGAGAGCGCGCATGGTGTCGTGCATGTCGGTGATCAGGCGGGCAAGCTCGGGGGAGGCGAAATCGCCGACCGGGCGTGCCGGTTCGAGCAGGCGCGGATCGCCCATTTTCAGGATTTCACGAACGGCCACGTGCGCTCCAGTCTTTCCAATTCTGCGGTTTCCAGCCAGCGCCAGGTTCCCGGCGCCAGGTCGGCCGGCAAGACATAGGCACCGATCGATTCGCGGTGCAACGCCACAACGCGGTTGCCGGCCGCAGCGATCATGCGCTTCACCTGATGATATTTGCCCTCGGCGAGTGTCAATTTCAAGATGCGGTCATCGACAATCTCGCACGCAAGCGCGGCGACCGGCGCCGGTTCGTCGTGCAGTTGCACCCCATCGACCAGCGCGTCGAGCATCGCCGGGGTCACCGGTTCGGCGCAGCGTGCACGGTAGACCTTGGGCACGCCTTTTTTCGGCGAGATCATGCGATGAATGAACTGGCCGTCGTCGGACAGCAGCAACAGGCCGGTGGTGTCCTGGTCGAGCCGGCCGACGCACTGCACGCCACGCTGCACCAGTGGCGCGGGCAGGAGGGCGAATACGCCCGGATGATGGCTCGGCTGGTGCGAACATTCATACCCGGCGGGCTTGTGCAGCACGACATAGGCGCGCTCACGATAAGGCCAGCGCTCGCCGTCGACGCTCAGTTCGAGCGAACCGGGATCCACTTCGGCATCGGGATCGGTGCAGCCCGCGCCGTTGACCGCGACCGTGCCCGCGCGCACACGCAGCCGGCACGCCTTGCGGCTGCCGAAACCCTGCGCCTGCAAGGCGCGGAACAGCTTCATGGGCGCATCAGCCGGGGGGTTGCGTGCTGGCGTCGTCGTTCACCAGTTGTTCGAGCAGATGGCGCACCTGTGCCATGACCTCGCCGAGCACGCCCTGAATCTCTTCCATCTGGATGCCGTCCGCCGACAGGCCGCGGCCCGCAGCATAATTGACCACCGCCCCCACCGCCGCATAGCAGAGTTCGAGTTCGCGCGCGAGGTAGGCTTCCGGCATGCCCGTCATGCCGACCATGTCGGCGCCATCGCGCTCCATGCGGTTGATCTCCGCCGCGGTCTCCAGGCGCGGCCCCTGGACCGCGCCATACACGCCGCCGTCGCGCAAGCGGATGCCGGCACGTTCGCCCGCCACGAAGAGCGCCGCGCGCATCGCCTCGCAATAGGGTGTGGTGAAATCGAGATGGACCACCGGCTTGTCGGTGTCGACGAAATACGTGGTCGCGCGGCCCTGGGTGTAATCGATGATCTGATCGGGAATAACGAGCGTGCCCGGCAGGAGGTCGCGGTGGATGCCGCCGACGGTCGCCACGGAAACCACGCGATCGACGCCATGGTCTTTCAGTGCCCACAGGTTGGCACGATAATTCACCTCGTGCGGCGGGATGTTATGGCCATAGCCGTGGCGCGCCAGAAAAATCACGTCCTGGTCGCCCAGCCGCCCGAAAGTGAGCGCTCCGGACGGCTCGCCCCATGGCGTACGCGCCACCCGGCGATGGGTGATTTCGAGATTGGCGAGCTGCGTCAGCCCGGTGCCGCCGATGATACCCAGCATGTGTCAGTCCTCTCCATTCATGATCGCTTCGGGCTTCAGCGCATAGATTGCCGGCAGGTTGCGCCACAAGCCATAGGCATCCATGCCGCAGCCGAACACGTAACGATCCGGCACGGACAGGCCGACGAAGTCCGCACGGACCGGCTTGGCGAGTCCGTTGTCCTTGTCGGTCAGCACCGCCGACCACACGCGTTTCGCACCCATCTCCAGGAGTTTGTCACGGATCGCCGCCAGGGTTTGACCCTCGTCGAGGATATCGTCGAGCACCAGCACGCTGCGTCCCGCCACGTTCTTGCCGGGCAGCACGCGCCACTCCATCTCCCCGCCCCGCGTCGCGCCGCGGTAGCGGGTGACGTGCAGATAATCGAATTCCAGCGGAAACGCGAGCTTCGGCAACAGTTGCCCGGCAAAGACGATGGCGCCACCCATCACCGGCAGCACCAGCGGAAATTCGTCCGCAAGCTCCGTCGCGATGGCGTCGGCCAGGCGCTTCAGCGCAGCCTCGACCGTCTCCGCCGAAGCGATGCATTCAGCGTTGTCCAGCAGGCGTCGCGGGTCGGGCAGGTCCATTGCGGCGAAACGGTTGTGCAAAGCCTCGCAGTCTAAGCCCTGCGGCCCGATGTTTCCAGAGCGCGACGGCGTCGAGTAAGCTTGCGATATGCTCCATCCTGCCCTGGCCACTCCTGACGACACCGGCTGGCTGCCCGGTGCGCACCGGCTGCCTTCGCCCAACTGCGACGCGCGCCCCGCGGACACCGCCATCGAGCTTATCGTCATTCACGCCATCGCGCTGCCACCCGACGTATTCGAGGGCGATGCGGTGATCGAGCTCTTCACCAACCGCCTCGACTGGGACGCCCACCCGTACTACCAGGGCATTCGCGGCCTGGAGGTCTCCGCGCATTTCTTCATCCGCCGCGACGGCAGCCTGATCCAGTTCGTGCCCTGCCGCCTGCGTGCCTGGCATACCGGCACGTCGAGCTGGGAAGGCCGCGAACGCTGCAACGACTTTTCCATCGGCATCGAGCTGGAAGGCAGCGACACCACGCCTTTCACCGAGGCACAATACGCCACCCTGACGCCGCTGCTGGATGCGCTCAGGGCCGCCTATCCCATACGCGCGGTAGTCGGCCACAGCGACATCGCTCCAGGCCGCAAGACCGATCCGGGCCCGCATTTCGCCTGGCAGCGTCTGCATGGGCAAACGGCTTAGCGCACTCACCGGCCTCGCAGGCGCCGCACTGGCCTTGCTGTCCAGCTGTGCGCCGATGTTGCGCGTCGACGCGCCCCGCCCGCCATCGCAGGCCATCACCCAGGCTGCCGACAGCCCCTTGAAGACCGCACTCGCGGCGCACATTCCAGCAGGCGAATCGGGTTTCTACCTGCTGCACGCCGGTCGTGCCGCCCTGGCCGCGCGCCTGGCGCTCGCCGAGCGTGCCGTGCACAGCCTCGACGTGCAGTATTACCTGTTCCATACCGACACCTCCGGCAAACTCGTCACCGCGGCCCTGCTCGCCGCCGCCGAACGCGGCGTGCGCGTGCGCATTCTTGTCGACGATATCGAAAGTCTGGACAAGGACGTCCGGCTCGCCACGCTGGATCGCCACCCGAACATCGAGGTGCGCCTGTTCAACCCCTTCCGCACCCGCAGCACCAACCTGCTGGTCAAGGCGTGGCAGGCACTGCGCGACCATGTGCGGCTCAACCGGCGCATGCACAACAAGGTCTTCATTGCCGACAACCAGCTCGCCATCACCGGCGGTCGCAACATCGGCGACGAATATTTCGAGGCGCACGACAATCTCGATTTCGTCGATCTCGATGTGCTCGCCGGGGGTGCCATCGTCGACGACCTGTCGCGCTCGTTCGATGCATACTGGCGTGACGAGACCGCCGTCCCCGCCTCTGCTTTGCCGGTCGCCCCCGACGATGCGCGCCTTCAGCGCGCGACGCGGCGCCTGGATCAGTTGCGCAACGAACATGCGGCGAGCGAGGCAGGCCGCACTCTGGCTGCCACCGACCCGCTGCCCGCGCTTCTCGCCGGGCGCACGGCATGGCACATCGCGCCCGCCGACCTCATCGTCGATCCGCCGGCCAAGGCGCGCGAACCCGACAAGCCGACCTCGCGCCTGCTGATCGGCCAGCTCGCCGGCCTGTGGATCGACCCCCGGCAACGCGCGCTCATCGTTTCGCCCTACTTCGTCCCCGGTCCCATGGGCATGGCGTATTTCCGCTACTGGCATCATCAGGGCGTACAGATCGACGTCCTCACCAACGCCTACTCGGCCAGCGACGTACCGGTCGTGCATGCGGGCTACGCCAACTACCGTATCCCGCTGCTACAGACCGGGGTCAGGCTCTACGAACTCAAACCCCTGGCCGAACCCATTGGCGGCCGCCTGCGCGACCTCGGCAGCAGCTCCTCGCGCGCCAGCCTGCACGCCAAGACCTTCGTCTTCGACGATCTGCACGTGTTCATCGGCAGCTTCAATTTCGATCCGCGCTCCGCGCACCTCAACACCGAAATGGGCATCGTCATCCATTCACCCGCGCTCGCGCGCGAAGTCACCGCCATCGCCGAAGACGCCATACGCCCCGAACGCAGCTACCAGCCGCGCCTCGCCGAATCCGTCGACAAGCCGGGCGAGGTGCACGTGCGGTGGCATGACGCGTTCCAGGGCGAAGCACGCATCAGCGATGTCGAACCGGGCACCACTCCGCTACAGCGTGCGCTGCTGCGTGTCCTGCGAGCACTGCCCATCGAGAAACATCTGTGAGCCTCACCCGCGCACCACGGGCATGACGCATCCGCGCGCCTGCAAGTAGAATGGTCACCAAGTTCCTATTCGCCCGTCCCAAGCCGTGAACACACCCGCCCATCCGACCCCCTACGACCGCCTTGGCGGCGCGGACGCACTGCGCACCCTGGTGGATCGCTTCTACGATCTGATGGACGAGGACCCGGACTATTACGGCATCCGCAAGATGCATCCGGCGGATCTGTCGACGTCGCGCGACAAGCTGTTCTGGTTCCTCTCCGGCTGGACCGGCGGACCACCGGAATACGCCGATCGCTTCGGCCATCCCTTCCTGCGGCGCCGTCACCTGCCGTTCGTCATCGGCACCGTGGAACGCGACCAGTGGATGGACTGCATGCGCCGGACGATGCGGGACATGGATCTGGACGCTGCGCTGCGGCAGGAACTCGACACTGCCCTGTTCCAGACCGCGGATTTCATGCGCAACCAGCCGCAATGACATGAGACGCCTGCTCGGTTGGGGCCTGCTGATCGGTGTGCTGGCGGCACTGACGGTGCTGCCCTGGCTAATGCTCGATGCCACACCGACGATCGAGCCGCCGGGCACATTCCGCCGCGCCGATCTCGCCTGGATCAAGTCGCTGTTCGACCGGCACGACCCACGCGGGCAGACCCCGGACATGGTCCACAGCATCCGCCTCGACGAGACCGAACTGAATCGCGTACTCAATTACGCCGTGGAACTGCGCCGCGTTACCGGCGTCGCAGCGGAGCTCACCCCCGGCATGGCAACCCTCACGGCGACGCTCGTCGCACCGCGCAATCCCTTCGGCCGTTACCTCAACGTCACCGCCGAACTCGCCGAGGCGCCCGGTGGCGTGCGCCTCGACAGCCTGCAACTGGGCAGCCTCACCCTGCCCGGCGCGCTGGCCGACTGGACGGCGCGGCAGGCCCACCGCTGGCTGCGCCGCGACGCGACCTACACGGCCTTCGCCGATGCCTTCGTGCGGGTGAACTTCGACGAGAACCAGGCCACGCTGGACTATCGCTGGCATCCGGAACTTCTCACGCGCCTCGAACGCAAGGGCGCCGAACTGCTCATCGCGCCGGACGACCAGGCGCGCATGCTGGCGCATGCCCAGCGGCTCGATGCCCTGCTGAAGCCGTATCGCCACGGCAGCACAGTCCCGCTGGTCAGCGTCATCGCACCCTTGTTCGCCGAAGTACAGCGCGATGACGCGGCGCTGCAAAATCGCGCCGCACTCACAGCACTCGGCGCCTATCTTTCGGGCGTCAGCCTGCCGCGCCTGCTCGAAGGCGACAGCCGCTCGATCCGCCGTGCGCCGCGGGTGCTGCTGACGCTGCACGGACGGCGCGATTTCGCCGAGCATTTCGTGATTTCCGCCGCACTCGCCGCCAACGGCGGCAGCCGGCTCGCCAACGCCATCGGCCTCGTCAAGGAAGAAGAAGACGCCGAGCGCGGCTCCGGCTTCAGCTTCACCGACATGGCCGCCAATCGCGCCGGCGCCCGGCTCGGTGAACGTGCCACCGGCAACCACGCCGCGGACATTCGCCACCTGCTGGCCCGTGCACACACCGACGCCGACCTGCTGCCGGACTTCCGCGACCTGCCGGAATACATGCCAGAAGCGGAATTCGAGCGACGCTTCGGCCCCGTCGGCGGGCCACGCTACGCTCGGGTCATCGAGCGCATCGACGCGCGTCTCGCCGCGCACCCCTTGCACAAGGAGTAGCCAAGCGAACATGCTATAATTTTGGGCTTTTCTCCGCCCAGAGCTCCATCATGTCCCGCAAGCTTCGCAACATCGCCATCATCGCCCACGTCGACCACGGCAAGACCACGCTGGTCGACCAGCTTCTCAGGCAATCCGGCACCTTCCGCGACAACCAGGCCGTCGACGAACGGGTGATGGACTCCGGCGACATTGAGAAAGAGCGCGGCATCACCATCCTGGCGAAGAACACCGCGATCACCTACGGCGACACCCACATCAACATCGTCGACACCCCCGGGCACGCCGACTTCGGCGGCGAAGTCGAGCGCGTGCTCGGCATGGTCGACGGCGTGGTGCTGCTGGTCGACGCTGTCGAAGGCCCGATGCCGCAGACGCGCTTCGTCACCAAGAAGGCGCTGGCGCTCGGCCTGCGCCCCATCGTCGTCATCAACAAGGTCGACCGCCCGGGTTCGCGTCCGGACTGGGTGGTCGACCAGACCTTCGACCTGTTCGACAAATTGGGGGCAACGGACGAGCAGCTCGACTTCCCCATCATCTACGCGTCGGGCCTCAACGGCTGGGCCTGCAGGGACCTCAAGGACGCCCCCTCGCAGGGCGGCGCCGCGTCCGACATGACGCCGCTGTTCGACACCGTCTTGAGCCACGTCCCCACCCCGCCCGGCTCGGCCGACGCGCCGCTGCAGTTGCAGCTCGCCGCCCTGGATTATTCGACCTACACCGGGCGTCTGGGCGTCGGCCGCGTGCTGAACGGCCGCATCAGGCCCGGCATGCAGATCGCGGTGATGAACCACGCGGAGCAGGTCGCCACGGGCCGCATCAACCAGGTGCTCGGTTTCAAGGGCCTGGAACGCATTCCGGTCGACGAAGCGGAAGCCGGCGACATCGTCATCGTCTCCGGCGTCGAGGACATCGGCATCGGCGTCACCCTCTGCGACAAGGACAACCCCGTCGGTCTGCCGGTGCTGTCGGTCGACGAGCCGACGCTGACCATGGACTTCATGGTCAACACCTCGCCGCTCGCCGGCACCGAAGGCAAGTTCGTCACCAGCCGCCAGATCCGCGACCGCCTGAACAAGGAACTGCTGACCAACGTCGCGCTGCGCGTCGACGAAACCGGCGACGCCGACGTGTTCCGTGTCGCCGGCCGCGGCGAACTGCACCTCACCATTCTGCTCGAGAATATGCGCCGCGAAGGCTTCGAGCTGGCTGTCGCCAAACCGCGCGTGGTGTACAAGGACATCAACGGCGAGAAATGCGAGCCGTACGAGAACCTCACCATCGACCTGGAAGACGAACACCAGGGCGGGGTGATGGAGGAAATCGGCCGCCGCCGCGGCGAACTGACCAACATGGAATCCGACGGCAAGGGCCGCACCCGTCTCGAATACCACATCCCGGCACGTGGTCTGATCGGCTTCCAGTCCGACTTCATGACCATGACACGCGGCACCGGCCTGATGAGCCACGTGTTCGACGACTACGGTCCGGTCAAGGCTGATCTGCCCGGCCGCCACAACGGCGTGCTGGTATCGCAGGACAATGGCGAGGCGGTGGCCTACGCGCTGTGGAAGCTGGAAGACCGCGGCCGCATGTTCGTCTCGCCCGGCGACAAGCTGTACGAAGGCATGATCATCGGCATCCACAGCCGCGACAATGACCTGGTGGTCAACCCGATCAAGGGCAAGCAGCTCACCAACGTCCGCGCTTCGGGCACCGACGAGGCGGTCCGCCTGACCACACCGGTCAAGCTGACGCTCGAATCCGCGGTGGAGTTCATCGACGACGACGAACTGGTCGAGATCACGCCGAAGTCGATCCGCATCCGCAAGCGCTACCTGCAGGAACACGAGCGCAAGCGCGCCAACCGCGCAGCGGCGTAAGCTCACTGTGAAACAGCTTTAAACGACAAGGGCCGCAATTGCGGCCCTTGTCGTTGATGCACAGTATCGGTTCAGCTTCCCCGTCGACGCGCCATCCAGCCAACCAGCCCCAGCCCCAGCCCCAGACCCAGACCCGCGAGCATCATGGCATAGGTTTCCGCTTCCGGCACCGACGTGATGCTGCCTGTCGTCAGATTTGAGGTAAGGCTTTGAAACGCCCAGCTTCCATTGTTGCACTCATTACCACTGCAATACACCGGATAGCTATATGAGGCTGCGATCGTCCCACCCACATCGGTCATTTGCGATGGATAAATACCGATCACGATGCCATTCGTCCCGCAAGTTGAGCTTGACTGATACGGGCTATTGGAATCGCACGCCGGAATGTCATTGAAGGAAAGCGGAAGCGTGGTGAAAATCGCTCCATAGTAATTGCCTGAACTCGGGGCGATGGCATAAAACGTCTGCGCCTGAAAGTCCGAGTAGTCTGTTGCCGCAGTGACAGATATTGAAATGTCTGAAAAAGTGTTTGTGGCGACGTCGAACGTAAACGAACCCGTAGCGGTAGACCCATTGCTGAAAGTCATGTTCTGCAAGGTCCACTGGACCGGCACGGCCTGCGCCGAACCGGCAAACCCCCACAAGTGCCAATAATGCCGTAAGTGTTAAGCGGTACATGGTCCCCTCCCCTCAATAATTGGTGATTGCCGCCCAAACGAGTGGCTATCCAGCCGCAAGCAATTTCCTTTCCAAAATTAAGATATCTGCAGTTTCAAGTAGTTGCAGAGACAGAGAGAGAGCGCAAAAAAAACGTAAAAATTTCCGACAGATTTCAGTCCGCAAGGCAGACCTTGACAGCACCCCACGTCACCCATATTCTGTGTTTATGTGAAACTGTGATTTACGCCCCAATGAAAAACATCACCCTTTCCGTCGATGACGAAACCTACCGCCAGGCGCGCATCAAGGCCGCCGAACAGGGCACCACGGTAAGTGGGCTGGTGCGCAATTACCTGAATGCGCTGTCCCGGCGTGGCACGGAAACCGACCCAACGACCGCACTGTTCGATGCGCTGGATCGGGCGGGTTCGTACCAGGCTTCCAGCCGCATGAGCCGGGAGGAGGCCCATGCGCGCGGAAGCGTTCGTTGATACGAACATTCTGCTGTACGCGATCTCCACTTCCCCGGAAGAAGCCGCCAAGAAGCAACGTGCACGCGAGATTCTGGCGCAGCCTGACTGGGGGCTGTCAATTCAGGTATCGCAGGAATTTTATGTGAACGCGACCCGTCCGGCGCAACCCGCCATGCGGCACGAAGACGCGGAAGCGGCGATCCGGCAATTGCTGCTGCGCCCCGTGGCCGACAACAACGCCGCATTGCTGCTCGACGCCTTGCGCTTGAAAGCGCGCTATCAATTGTCCTATTGGGAGGCGGCGATTGTCGCGGCGGCCATGCAACTGGGCGCTTCGATTTTGTATTCGGAAGATTTGCAAAATGGGCAGGAATTCGAAGGGGTAAAGGTCGTCAATCCCTTCTTGTTGGCCTGATTGATCGCCACTTCCTGCTGTAAAGAATCCCGACACACTGGCTGCGGGTAAAATTATCCCATGCGTCCCTTCGAAATCGGCTTGATTCTTGGCCTCGTCCTGCTCACCATTTTGGCTGTCGTGTTAGTTCTGCGCGTGCAGGCACTGCGACGCGAGCAACTCACCCTCCCCGCCCTGCTGACACAAGACATGGAAGCCCGGCACCGCGCCGTGCTGACCGATCTGCACGCAGGCCTGTCGCAGCAGTCCGACCGCATGCAATCCCAGTTATCGGCCTTGCAGGTGGCGCAGACCGAGCGGCTGGCCGAAACCCGTGAGACGGTCACCGGCCAGTTCGGTCAGTTCCAGGCCGCCATGCTGGAAAAGCTGATCGAGCAGGGGCGCGCCGAACAAAGCCTGCTGCAGGAGACGCTCAAAGGCATGAGCACGCAGTTCGGCGAGCGCGTGCAGCAACTGTCGCAGACGGTCGACGGCCGCCTCAACGAAATCTCCGGCAAGGTGGCCGAGCGGCTCGACGAAGGCTTCAAAAAGACCAACGAGACCTTCACCTCGGTGATGACGCGCCTGGCGGTGATCGACGAGGCGCAGAAGAAAATCGAGGGGCTCGCCTCCAACGTCGTGTCCTTGCAGGAAATCCTCGGCGACAAGCGCTCGCGCGGCGCCTTCGGCGAGGTGCAACTGGAGGCGCTGGTGCGCAACAGTTTGCCGCCCGACGCCTACGCCTTCCAGCACACCCTGAAAAGCGGCGCGCGCGCCGACTGCGTGCTGATCCTGCCCGAGCCGACCGGCACGGTGTGCGTCGACGCCAAGTTCCCGCTGGAAAATTACAGCCGCATGCTCGACGAAGCCTTGCCGGCCGCCGAGCGCGATGTCGCACGCCGGCAGTTCAAGGCGGACGTGAAGAAGCACGTCGACGATATCGCCACCCGCTACATCGTCGCCGGCGAGACGTCCGAAGGCGCGGTGATGTTCCTGCCGGCCGAGGCGGTGTTCGCCGAGATCCATGCCTACCATCCTGACCTGGTCGAACACGCGCAGAAGAAGCGCGTCTGGCTCACCTCGCCGACCACGCTGATGGCGGTGCTGAACACCGCGCGCGCGGTGATCCGCGATTCGGAAACACGGCGCATGGCGCACGTCATCAAGGACGAGCTCGCCAAGCTCGCCAAGGATTTCGCCCGCTTCGACGAGCGCATGAAAAAGCTGGCCACGCATATCGAACAGGCGAACAAGGACGTCAGCGAGGTGCGCATTTCCAGCGACAAGATCAGCAAGCGCTTCGCGCAGATCGAGCGGGTGGAACTCGACCATGCGGAGGCGATGACCGCACACCTGCCCGACGTCGACGCATGAACTGGTTCCGCCGCTGGCGCCGGACGCGCATTCTGGCGCGGCACATGATTGCGCAGGCCGTGTTCGACGCGAGCGTCGCTGCGCTGCCGATCCTGCACGGACTCTCCCCAGACGACCTGCGCCGCCTGCGTGAGCAGGCCAGCCTGCTGATCCACCGCAAGGCGTTTTCCGCGGCTGGCGGCGCCGAGGTCGACGAGGCCATGCAGCGCGTCATCGCGGTGCAGGCCTGCCTGCTGACGCTCAATCTCGACGAGAACAGCTACGACGGCTGGAGCGAAATCATCCTCTATCCCGAGGAATTCCTGCGCGAGCGCGAAGAAATGGACGAGGCCGGCGTGGTGCACCACACGCGCGACATCCTGGCCGGCGAATCCTGGCACGGCGGCCCGCTGGTGCTCTCGCTCGCCGACGTCGAGGCGAGCGGCCAGGCCGACGGCTTCAACGTCGTGCTCCACGAGTTCGCCCACAAGCTCGACATGCTGAACGGCGACGCCAATGGCTACCCGCCGCTGCACCGCGGCATGGATGCCGCCGCGTGGAGACGCGATTTCGGCGCGGCCTACGAGAACCTGTGCGCGCGCGTCGATGCCGGCGAGGACACCCCCATCGACCCCTATGCAACCCACGACCCCGGAGAATTCTTCGCTGTGCTGACCGAGGCCTTCTTCGAGATCCCGCACGTCGTTCACGCCGAATATCCCGCCGTGTACGCGCAACTGCGCCTGTTCTACCGCCAGCATCCGCTCGCCCGCCTGGAGGCCGCTCATGCCTGACCCCCGCACCGCCGCGCGCGTCGGCGACATCGCGCCCTTCCACGTCATGGACATCCTCGCGCGCGCACAGGCGATGGAAGCCGCGGGGCGCGACATCATCCATCTGGAAATCGGCGAGCCAGATTTCGCCACGCCCACCCCCATCGTCGAGGCCGGCATCGCCGCGCTGCGTGCCGGACACACCCGCTATACTGGTGCGCTCGGCCTGCCCGCGCTGCGCGAGGGGATTGCGGGCTTCCATGCCACGCACTGGCAGACCACGGTCGAACCAACACGCATCATCGTGACCCCAGGCGCATCGGGCGCGCTGCTGCTCGCGCTCGGCCTCCTTGCCGGCCCCGGCGACGAAGTGCTGATGGCCGATCCCGGATATCCCTGCAACCGCCATTTCGCGCGCTTCTGCGAGGCGCGTGCGGTGAGCGTGCCGGTCGACGCGGAGACCGGCTTCCAGCTCACGCTGGATCTGATCGAGCGCCACGCGACCCTCGCCACCCGCGTGGTCCTCATCGCCAGCCCGTCGAACCCCACCGGTACCGTCATCGCGCCAGCGGAACTCGACCGCATCCACGACTGGTGCACGACGCGCGCGATCGCCCTCGTCGTCGACGAAATCTATCTCGCCCTCACCTACGAAGGCGGCGAGCACAGCGCGTCGCGCTGGGATGACGTCTTCGTCGTCAACAGCTTCTCGAAATACTTTCTGATGACCGGCTGGCGGCTCGGCTGGCTGGTCGCGCCCGCCTGGGCGCTGCCGGCACTGGAACGGCTGGCGCAGAACCTCTTCCTCGCCGCCCCGACCCCCGCGCAGCACGCGGCCCTGGCGGCGTTCATGCCGGAAACGCTCGCCATCCTCGATGAGCGCAAGAACGACCTACGGGCACGGCGCGACTTCCTGCTGCCCGGCCTGCAGGCCCGCGGCTTCGCCGTTCCCATCACCCCGCAGGGTGCGTTCTACGTGTACGCCGACTGCACGCGCTTCAGCAACGACAGCCAGGCATTTGCCGAACGCCTGCTCGACGAAGCCGGTATCGCCGCCACCCCCGGAATCGATTTTGGTGCCCACCGCGCCGCCGCGCATCTGCGCTTTGCCTACACGCAACCGCTTCCCCGTCTCGCCGAGGCGCTGGAGCGGCTGGGCGGTTTTCTGCAGACGTAAAAAAACCGGCCCGAAGGCCGGTCTTGTCCCGATGCCCAAAATTACTGGGCGGGAGCGGGAGCCGGGGCAGCGCCGTCAGCCGGGGCGGCACCGTCAGCCGGGGCGGCGGCAGCGTCAGCCGGGGCTTCAGCGGCGGGCGCTTCAGCAGGGGCAGCGGCTTCGGGAGCCGGGGCTTCAGCGGCAGGAGCTTCAGCAGGAGCGGCGGCTTCTTCTTTTTGGCCGCAAGCGGTCACGGACAGGGCCAGCAGAGCGGCCAGCAGAGCAGAGTATTTCATTTCGGATTTCCCTTAAGTTTGCGATTAAAACCCACACCAAAGATCGGTCCGGGATTTGTTGATCCAGCCGACGCGCGGATTCTAGCAAAATGACCAAAGAAAATCACAAT
>JACDJB010002035.1_pt1 | contig 15378 bp, 13 predicted proteins | sample 7454121 | NCBI WGS metagenome assembly JACDJB01 (sample SAMN14253290, study PRJNA609438) | sludge metagenome | isolation source: sludge after 25d culture with pyrite | collected 2018-12-20 | reverse complement strand
GGTTCGATTTGCCCTGGCCGGACGTCTTCTGCCCGGCGGAACCCGTGACGGTGGCGCTCAACGGATGCGGGTGCAGCACGGCCTCGTCGACCTCGGGGTGGACCGTGACCTTGCCGTCGCGCACCTCGATCAGCCCCGCTGCGACCGAGCGGATCAGGTGTCGATCGTGGGTGACGATCAGCACGGTGCCCGGGTAGGCCTCGAGCGCATCCTCGAGCACGTCGCAGCTGGGCAGATCGAGGTGGTTGGTCGGCTCGTCGAGCACCAGCAGGTTGACCGGGTTGACCATGATCGACGCCAACGCCAGCCGGGTGCGCTCACCACCGGAAATGTCGCCGACCAGCCGGTCGACCGCATCGCCCCGGAAGCCGAAGGTGCCCAGGATCGAGCGGAGGTTTCGGCCCGCGGGATCTTTGCCGATGGCAGCCCGGAAGGTTTCCTCGACCGTCGCCTCCAAGTCGAGCTCATCCACCTGTTGCTGGGCGAAGTAGGCGACGTCGACGTTGGCGCCCAGCTGAGCGTGGCCCGCCGAGGCCTTCAGCTGACCCAACAACAGCTTCACCAGCGTCGACTTACCGGCGCCGTTGGGGCCGACCAGCGCCCACTTTTCACCGCGCTCGATCACCAGGTCGACGCCGGTGAGGATCGGGTCATCATCGTCGTAGCCCACCGAGATGTCTTCGAGTTCGGCAACCACGCGTGCCGAGCGCTGCGGCTTCGGGAAGCCAAACTTGGCGACCAGCTGGCGGTGGTCGGGCACCTCGATGCGGTCCAGCTTCTCCAGGGTCTTCAAACGGCTCTGCACCTGGCGGGCCTTGGTCGCCTTGTAGCGAAAGCGCTCGATGAACTTCTCGGTGGAGGCGACCGACTTGGCTTGGCTGGCCGCCTGGGCCTGCAGGTTGGCCAAGCGCTCCTCGCGGGCGACGATGAACTCGGCAAACCCGCCGACGTATTCGGTGGCGCCGCCGCCGACCACCTCGAGCACCCGCTCGGCCACCGCATCGATGAAGTCGCGGTCGTGGGAGACGAACAGAATCGAGCCCGGCCAGGCGGCCAGCTGTTCCTCAAGCCAGGTCACCGAGTCGACGTCGAGGTGGTTGGTCGGCTCGTCGAGCACGAGCACCTCGGGCTTGGCCAACAACAGCTGGCCCAGGGTGGCCCGCATGCGCCACCCACCGGACAGCTCCGACACGCTGCGGCTCGCATCGCTTGGCTTGAACCCCAGCCCAGCGAGCACCCGCTGGGCCTCGGCCTCCAGCTGGTAGCCGCCCGCAGCCTCGAAGCGGGTGCTGATCTCGCCGTAGGCGTCGAGTGCCGCCTCTGCCTTGGCCGCGTCGGGCGAGGCCATGTCGGCCTCCAGCGAGCGCAGCTCCTCCTCCATTCCGGCCAGCTCACCGGCGCCGGCCATCACATGGGCCAGCACCGTGTCGTTCACCTCGTCGGTGAGGTCCTGGGGCAGGTAGCCAACGGTGAGGTCCTTGGTGCGGTGCACCTCGCCGGCATCGGCCCGCTGGTGGCCGACGACGATCTCGAGGATGGTCGTCTTGCCGACGCCGTTGCCGCCGACCAGCGCGATGCGCCGCCCGGGCAGAAGTCGAAATGAGACGTCACGAAACAGTGTGCGGCCGCCGTGACCTTTTTCAAGTGAGGAGACCGAAATCATGACCGATCAAGGCTACCGACCCGCACCTCGGTGCCGGTCATCGCGAGCGAATGAACCGGGGAGCGGAAACGACCGTCACGGCGCGCTCTGGGCTCCCGACTTGGGACGAGCGAACGAACCGGGGAGCGGAAACGACCGTCAGGGCGCGCTCTGGGCTCCCGACTTGGGAGATGGGTCGGGAGATGGGTCGGACGTGGGGACTGGGTAGGGGGCTTGCTTGGGGACGGTGGCGCCGTCGAGGGGGCCGAGGCCGGCTGCCAGCGCCGAGCCGACGACCAGCACCCCGCCCACGTAGGCGAGGGGGCCGGGGCGTTCGCCAGCGACCGCAACCGCCATCACGGTGGCCACCACCGGCTCGGCGGTTGCGATCACCGACGCCCGGGTCGACGAGATGCGGGTCAGCCCCACCCCGAGCAGCAGGTAGGCGAGCAGCGTGCTCGCCAGCGCCAACACCGCCAACAGCCCGGCGACCTCACGGGTGGGCCTCTCCAGGTCGGCGAAGGGGACCAGCGCCAAGCCACCGATGATCATGGCGATGGCGTAGGTGCGGATCGGGCCCAAGGTCTCGACCAGCGTGCGCCCGACCAGGTAGTAGCTGGCGTAGCTGAGGCCGGCCGCCAGGCCCCAGGCAACGGCCGATGCGCTGACGGTGACGCCCTCGCCACCAGCGGCGGCGGTGAGGGCGACGCCGCCGGTGGCGAGCAGCACCAGCGTGACCGCCCGGACGGTCGGGCGGAGCCACCCGAGGCTGACCGAGCCGATCAGCACCCACAACGGCGCTGTGTACAACAGCACCCAGGCCAGCGTGATGCCACCGCGCTCGATCGCGGCCGGGAGCGCCGTGTAGAAGACCGAGACGCCGATCAGCCCGAGCGCCACCAGGCGCAGCCACACCACCGGTTGTCGAAGCGGTGAGGTGATGGGCGCGGCGCCGCTCTCGAGACCGGTTCCATGAAGATCCGGACCGTCCGCGGTGCGGCCCCGCATTGCCTGGATGAGCCAGATGACCGCGAAGCCGACCCCGGCGATCATTGCCCTCCAGGCGGCCATGGTCACCGGGTCGATGCCCCGGGCGGCCAGGCCGTTGGCGACCGGGCCGATCACGCCCCACAGCACCGCCGCTCCCAGCACGGCCAGTGCGCCGATCGTTCCTGGGGCCAACGAGCGGCCGGCCCTTCCCCTGAGCGTCGAGTCGCCGCCCGGTTGTCCGTCACCGCCCGATCGGCGTCGGTTCATTCCCGGTCGGAGGCGGTCTTCTTGGCCCACGGATAGTCGGCCTTGCCGGTCGGCGACCGCACCACCTCGTCGACGATCACCAGCTTACGGGGCACCTTGTACCCGGCGATCGAGGTGCGCACATGGGCCTTGAGCACGTCCAGCGTCGGCTCGGCGCCCTCCGTGGCTGCCACGATGGCGGCGATCGTCTCGCCCCAGCGCTCGTCGGGCACGCCAACGACGACGGTGTCGAAGACGTCCGGGTGGGTCTTGAGCGCCGCTTCCACCTCCTCAGGAAACACCTTCTCCCCACCTGTATTGATGCTGACCGACCCACGGCCGAGCACGGTGATCGTCCCATCGGCCTCGACGACCGCCTGATCACCGGTGATGGCCCAGCGTTTGCCGTTGGCCTCGACGAACGTCTCGGCGGTCTTCTTGGGGTCGCCGTAGTAGCCCAGCGGCATGCGCCCGGTGCGCGCCACCTTGCCGATCGTGTCCGAGCCCGGCTCGATCGGCACCATGTCCTCGTCGAGGACGCAGGTGACCTCGGGATCGAGCACAAACTTGGTGCCCTCGGAGGCGCTATCGCCGGGCATGAGTCGCTGGGTGCCCTGGGCTCCGGTCTCCGAGCTGCCGTAGCCGTCGGCAATGATCAGGTTGGGCAGGATCTCCTGAAGGCGGGCCTTGTTGTTCGGGTTGAGCGGCGCCCCTCCGGAGGACACCGTGTACAGCGATGGAACCTCGAAGCCGCCCTCGTCGTCCCAGGCGTCGAGCAGCGGCCGCGCCATGGCGTCACCGATGACGATGAGGATGTTGACCCCCTCGGCCTCGATCTGGCGCCACACCTCGGCGCCGTCGAAGCTGCCGGGCAGCAGCACCATTCTGCCGCCGCAGAGCCACCACGACATCGACGTCCACTGGGCGGCGGCGTGGATCAGCGGCGCACAGGCCATGACAACCACCTGGTCGTCGAGGATGCGGTCGCACAGTTCGTCGATGCTGGACACGGGGCCGAGCAGGCGCATCGGGTCGCCGCCGCCGACGCAGGCGAAGAAGGCATCCTCCATACGCCACTCGACCCCCTTGGGCATGCCGGTGGTGCCGCCGGTGTACATCAGGTAGATGTCGTCGCCGCTGCGTGGGCCGAAGTCGCGAGCGGTCGACGCGGCCCCCACCGCCTCGGTGTAGTCGATCGCACCGAAGGCGACCGGGTCGCCTTGCGACGGCTCGGCTCGGGGATCGATGTCGTCGACCACCAGGCTGATGCGCAGGTCGTCCAAGTCGCCCGCTACCTCGGCCATCGCATCGGTGAAGCGTCGGTGAAAGACGACCGCCACCGCGTCGCCGTCCTGGAGCAGGTGCGACAGCTCTGCGTGGACGTAGCGGTAGTTGACGTTGAGGGGCACCGCCCGGATCTTGAATGCGGCCAGCATGGTCTCCACGAACTCGACGCAGTTCTGCATGTAGCAGGCGACGTGATCGCCCGGGCCCACCCCGGCGTCGGCCAGCACGTGGGCCAGCGCGTTGGACCGCTCCTCGATCTCCCGGTAGGTCACCCGCTGGCTCCCGACCACCAGCGCCTCCCGGTCGGGATAGTGATCGGTGGTCAGCTCCCACAGATCGGCCAGGTTCCACGGAACCTGCGTTCCGCTCGATTCCGTGCTCTGGTCGGTCATCTGTGTCCCCCTGTTGGTGAGCGGTGCGTTTCGGTCGCCCGATGCCCCGGCCATTCAAACTGCAACGTGTTCTACTCTGGGTCCATGGGCATGCCAACGGACATCGGAATCATCGACACCATGGTCGGGTTCCCCTCGCCAGACCGTAGTCAGGTTTACAAGTTCATTCAGCCGCATCTGCGCGATGAGGAGTCGAAGAGCTTCTCGATGCCGGCGGCCTACATGTTTAAGGACGTGCCGCCCGAGATCGATCCCGAGGCCGACCCGGTGGCCGTCGTGCTGATGAACATGGACGCCCACGGTGTCGAGCGGGCGATGGTCAACGTGGCCAAGGACGACCGGGAGGCGCCCCGCCGGGCCATCCGCGACTTCCCCGACCGCTTCATCGCCTGCGCCGAGCTCGACCCCAACGGCGGCATGGACACCATCCGGCTGCTCGAACGCCTGGTCGCCGACTTCGGTGTGCGTGCGGTGACCACCACCCCGTTCGCCTACCGGGTGGCGATCAACGACGCCCGCTACTACCCGCTGTACGCCAAGTGCGTCGAGCTCGACCTGCCGATCTTCGTCACCGCCGGCGTGCCCGGCCCTCGGGTGCCGATGGCCGACCAGAAGGTGGAGCTGATCGACGAGGTGTGCTGGTTCTTCCCCGAGCTGAAGTTCGTCATGCGCCACGGCGCCGAGCCGTGGGAGGCGCTGGCGGTGAAGCTGATGATCAAGTGGCCCAACCTGTATTACTCCACCTCTGCATTCGCCCCCAGGTACTACCCCCAGGCGATCATCGACTACGCCAATACCCGGGGTGCGGACAAGATCATCTATGCCGGGTACTTCCCCGCCGGGCTCACCTACGACCGGATCTTCTCCGAGCTGCCCGACGTGGCCTTCAAAGACGAGGTGTGGCCCAAGTTTCTGCGCACCAACGCGGAACGGATTCTGGGCCTGAGTTAGTCGATCAGGCGCAGGTCGACCGGTTCCGTCGTGTCCGCATCGGCGGGCAGGCCGATGCGGGCTGCGGTGTGCAGGCAGGCCTCGGTGAGCTTGGGGCCAAAGGTCTCTTTGACCGGGGCCAGGTGCCCCTCGTCGTAGCGCAGGAATTCGGCGGTCGGGATCAACAGCGCCGTGCGGGCCTGCTCGAGGGGCGACACCGCCCGGTCCCTCGTGGTGACCAGCACGGTGGTGGGCACGTCGCAGTACTTGATCCAGCGTCGGGAGTCGAAGGTGGCCACCGCCACCCCCGCCTCGGTGACCATGCGCCAGTCGTGGCGGCGCATCTCCTCGGACGCCCAGCGTTGGAAGGTGCTGGGCCGCTCCCCGGTCGGGGCGAACGGGATGCGCCTGCGGATCGTCTTCGGCAGCCCCCAGGTGACGCGCAGCGGCCCGGCGATCGCCGAGACCGCACCGACCACGACGATCTGCTGGCGCAGGCCGGGCACCAGCCAGCTGCCGGTGGCGGCGAGCACCAGGCCGGACACCAGCTCCGGGTGGCGCTTCCACAACAGCTGGGCGATCGGGCCGCCCATCGAGTATCCGACGGCGATCACCGGTCCGCAGCCGAGATGCTCGATCAGCGCAGCGGTGTCGTCGGCGCAATCGGCCAAGCGAAACCGCCGCCGCGAGCGGATGCCTCGGCCGTGGCCCCGCATGTCGGGAGCGATGATGCTGAAGTGCTTCGACAGCTCGTCGAACGCGTTGTAGTAGTTCAACCCACCGCTGGCCACCCAGCCGTGAAGCAACAGAAGGGTCGGTGCGCCCGGAGGCCCCTCGACCCGACGGTAGAACGTCTTGCCGCGGCCGGGCAGCTCAACCCGTTCACCCCATGGCAACCCGAGGACGTTGTGCTCCTCGGCCTCGTCGATCGGCCCCTCGTCGTCGACCAAGCTCGTGTCGGGATGGACGGTGTCGCGCTGTTCGGCCATGAACGTTCCCCCTGGGCCACCAAAGCGCGCACGCATCAGGGATTCCGGATGGACCGTCCGGTGGCCACCGGCAGCTTAGGACATCGGCAACAGCTGTTTGACGGTGCGGGCCAGTTTTCGCTGCACCTCGTCGGCCTCGGTCATACCCGAGATCCATCCGACCAGTGCCGCCAACCAGACGTCGAAGAGGGTGTCGGCCACGTCGATCGATTCGTCGGTCGGTTCGGCCTCCATCGCGGCGACGATCAGGGCGCGCATGGCATCGGTGACGGTCTTGACCACCTCGGCCACCTCGTCATTGCCCGACACCAGCGCCCGGATCTGGGCGATCGACACGTTGGGGCGGGCCAACAGGGCGTGATTGGCCCGTCCGAGCACGGCCAACACCCGCTCGCCGGCCGAATTCCCCCGCGCGGGACGGGCCTCCAGGTCGGCGGCCAACGCCCCCACCTCGGCCTCCATCACCGATGCCACCAGGTACTCCTTGGAGGGAAAGTAGCGGTACAACGTCCCGATCGCCACGTCGGCACGGGCGGCGACGTCGCGCATCTGTACCGACTCGTAGCCGCCCTCCGCTGCCAACGCGGAGACCTCCCGCAGCATGCGTCGACGCCGGGCATCCTGGGCCGCGGTCAGCCGGCTGCCGGCGGCGTTCACTGAGGGGACGGGCTCGGCGCCGACGGCAACGTGGCCCACGAAACTGGCCGGCCCGCCACCTCGACGATCGCGTCGAGGTCGTCGAGCGCCACAGCCACGGGGCGAACCAGCGAACCCTGCGACGAGGAACCCTGGGAGGGAGCACCCACCCCGCGATAGTCCGCCTCGGTGGCGCGAGCGTGTTCGTCGGCGCTCATGGCGGGAGCATCGGGCGCCCACGCCTGCACGACCACACCGACCCCGAGCCGTTGGGCGAGCGCCAGCACCTCGGGCTCAAGTTCACCACCGTCGACCTCCATGCCACCGGCGCGCACGCCGATCGACGGGCGACCGGCCAGGCGAGCCATCAGGGCACCCGCCGCAGCAAAGCCCGGCAGCGGCGTGGTGGCGACGACGACCGACCGCGGCACGGCCGTCGGAAACGCGCGCCCAACCCAGAAGCCCGCCAGATCGGCCTCGACGACCGCCACGCCGTCGTCGGGTGCCGCCCCGGAGAGGTGAAGTGCAGCTCGAGGCGCCGACAGCGGCACCTCGTCGCGCTCGTAGGCAGGACCGGTGACCGCCGCCAGCGCCTCGTACAGCGGCGGGCGTGGCGCCGGGCCGCCGGCTGGACGGGTCCAGCCCTCTGCTGCGATCGAGAGCTGACGGGGATCGAGGTCGATCACGTTGCCGGTCGGACGGGCGGGCAGTTCGTCGTCGCCGACCCCGCAGATGATCACTACCACGGCGTCGTCGACGCCACCGAGCTCGCCGTCGCGGGCCTGGAGGCCGATCGTGCCGGCGTGGTAAGGGCTGTTCCAACGAAACACACCCTTGGCCCCGACCGTGTTGAGCACCGGCATGCCCAGGCGTTCGGCGAACGAAGCCAGTGCCTCGACCGAGCCGGAACGGACGACGCCGACGCCGGCGATCACCGCCAGCGGAGCGCCTTGTAAGGATGATCCCAGCTGGTAGGCCACCTGCCGGTCGAGCTCACCGCCCACTGTCAGGCCGTCGGGCACGTCTGCGCCCAGGTCGAGATCGAGGTGCAGCGCCACGGTGGCGGGCATCATCGGGTCGATTCCCGCCAGCGTGTCGAGCAGTTCCTCGGGTGATCCGACCGTCTGGGGAAACGCTGTACCGCCGGGGAGCGATGACAGGTGCAACAGCTGACCGGCGAGTACCGCTGCGCCCAGGCCGCCATTGACCGCCCCGTCGGCGTCGGCGAGCAACACGGCCAGGTCGGGGTCGTCGACGTCAATATGGGGAAGGCCCCCGGCGGCCGTGCCCAGATCGAGTCCGACCGTGCGCCGCACGCCGAGTGCTGCCAGCGCGCCGGCAAGCGCCTCTGCGACGGTGCCCGGCCTGGTCTCGGCCTGGCTCACGTCGGCTCCTCCCCGCCGCCGACCAGGGCGTCGAGGGCCGCTTCGACGGCGCCCACCAAAGAGGGATCGAGGTCAGAGAAACCGTTCACCGAGGCGAGGATACGACGCCAACCCTCCTGGGGCGTCCCCCAGCCCAGGCGGCGACAGGTGCCGGTCTTCCAATCCTCGCCCTTGGGCACGTCGGGCCATGCCGCGATGCCGACCACCTGTGGACGGACGCACGCCCACACGTCGACGAACGGATGACCGACGACCGTGACCCACTTCGACGCTGCGCTGCGCTGGGACTCGGTGAGGTGCCACTCCTTCGTGCCCGGGATGAGGTGATCGACCAACACGGCAAGGCGGGCCTGCGGCCCAGGAGCGAACCGGGCGACCGCCGCGTCGAGGTCGTCGATCCCGCCCTGGGGTTCGACGACGATGGCGGCGTCGCGCAGGTCGTCGCCCCACACCCGCTCGATCAGGCGGGCATCGTGGTCGCCCTCCACCCACAGGCGGCTGGCCCGGGCGACCTTGGCCGGACCTTGTGGGGCGGCGATCGAGCCCGACGCGGTCCGTCCCAGCGACAAGCCCGACGACGGAACCCGGTCCACGCCGATCAGCGTGATCGTCTCGCCGGCGACAGCAAAGCCGCCCGCCAGGTTGGTCACCCGACGTGTCGTGCCATCCAGCAGCCGCAACACCACCCACTCGCGGTGCCATTTGTCGACCGTTCCGCGGGCGCCGGTCGCCCGGTGCACCAGGGTCTCGGCATCGGAAACCCGTCGCTCCGGCGGGCCGGCGGCGATGGGGTCGTTGCGCAGGTCCAGGATGTCACCGGAAACCGGGTTTGACGCGGGTCGTGAGAAGCGTGCCACCCCGCCAAGGTAGAAGAGATGGCGGAGCGACCGGCGCATCCGGGCTCCGCCATCCCGACCGACGGGAACATCCGGGCGTGGGCTTCAGTAACGCAGACCCGGGGCTCGGGTGCCGAAGATGTCGACTCCGAGCTGCGAACCCAGCTTGGTGGCGTCCCAGCGCTTGCCCTTGTTGTTGAGGGTTGCGCCGTCGCTCCAGCCCTCCATCCAGATGATGTTCTCCGCCACCGCGCGGATCACCTGACCGCTGACGTGGGCGGCCTCATCGGAGGCCAGCCATGCGACCAGCGGCGAGGACACCGACGGGTCCATCGGGTTCCACTCGCCCTCGGCCACATCATCGGCCTCGATCACGTCGGGCGCGCCCGGCATCGTGGCGGTGATACGGGTGGCTGCGGCGGGGCCGACGCAGTTGACCGTCACGCCCATCTTGGCCAGCTCGAGGCTGAGGGTCTGGGTCATCCCCGCGATGCCGGCCTTGGCGGTGGCGTAGTTGGACTGGCCGAAGTTGCCGACCAGGCCGGCACCGGAGGTGGTGTTGATGATGCGGCCGCCCACCGGCACACCGCTGGCCTTGTTGCGCTCACGCCAGTGCACCGCTGCGTGCTTGGACGGGGCCCAGGCACCCTTGAGATGCACGGCGATCACCGAGTCGAAATCCGCCTCGTCCATGTTCCAGATCGCCGAGTCCCGCACGATGCCGGCGTTGTTGACCAGGATGTCGAGCTGCCCGTAGGTATCGATCGCCTGCGCAACCATCTCGCCCGCCGCTGCGTAGTCGGCCACGTTGGCAAAGTTGGAGGCGGCCTGCCCGCCGCGCTCAACGATCAGCGCCACCGTGTCGTCGGCGGCCTTGCCGGTGCCCTCGCCGTGCACCGAGCTGCCCAGGTCGTTCACGATCACCTTGGCGCCGTGGCGGGCCAGCTCCAGCGCATGGCCTCGACCGATGCCCTGACCGGCCCCGGTTACGACGGCCACCTTGTTGTCCAACATTCCCATGTGCGGGCGCTCCTCGTTCGAAATCTGACGGTTCGTCAGATTCTAGAGGGAGCGGGTTGAAACTACCTACAGACGACGCAAGTGCACCCGCTCCACCCGGTGGGCGCGGCCCTTCTCCAGAATCACGTCGGCCCGCTCGCGGGTGGGCAGGATGTTCTCGGCCAGGTTGGCGCCGTTGACGGTGCGCCAGATTCGACGGGCGGTCGCTTCGGCCTCGGCCTCATCGAGCCGGGCATAGGTCGTGAAGTAGCTGTCCGAGGTCTGAAACACGGTCTCGCGCAGCTTGAAGAACCGCTCGACGTACCACTGCTCAACCAGGTCCTCGGGGGCGTCGACGTACAGCGAGCTGTCGAAGAAGTCCGACACGAACACCACGGGGGTGCCCCGCTCAACCATCGGTGCCTGCAACACGTTGAGGCCCTCGACGATCACGATGTCGGGATCGCAGATCACCTGCGACTCGTCGGGGACGATGTCGTAGCTCACGTGGCTGTACACCGGTGTCGTCACCGATGGCTCGCCGCTCTTGAGCCGGCTGAGCACGTCGATGAGCGCGGCCCGGTCGTAGCTCTCCGGAAACCCCTTGCGCTCCATCAGGCCGCGCTCGGCCAGTACGGCGTTGGGGTGCAGGAAGTTGTCGGTGGTGATCAGCGCCACCTTGGGGTGATCGGGCCAGCGCTTCAACAGCGCCGCCAACACCCGGGCGGTCGTCGACTTACCCACCGCCACCGATCCGGCCACCCCCAACAGGTACGGCACCTTGACCGCCGGCGCACCCAGGAAGGTATCGGTGGCACGGAAGAGCGCCTGAGACGCGCTGACGCGCAGGTTCATCAGGCGCGAGACCGGCAGGTACACCTCCTCCACCTCGTGCAGGTCGAGACGGTCGTTGATGCCGCGCAGGTCGGCGACGTCGGCCTCGCTCAGGGTGAGCGGCGTGGAGGCGCGCAGCCCGGCCCAGGTGTCTCGGTCAAAGCTCCGATACCGGGACTGGGGGTTCACACGGCCTGCCAGCTCAAGGGCGAGAGGGCCCGATCAGGCCCGGCTCAACCAGGCGTCGCCCGCGGCAAACTCGGCGTTGATCTGCTTCTCCAGCTCGCCCTTGGACGCCTTGGCGATCCGATCGCCGATCAGGGGCACCTTGATCGAGACGTCCATCTCGATCTCGTAGTGGGTGGTGCCGTCGTCGTTGGAGGTGATCAACGTGGAGCCCTTGGTCTTCTGTGGAACACCGTCCATCGTCACGTCGAAGTGGCCGCCGTAGGTGCCATCGCCCTTGTCCATCCAGACGTCATCGGTGGTGACCAGCGGGCTGGAGGGCAGCACCTTCTTGGCGATCGCCGGCACGTCGAGATCGGTGTTCCTCTTGATCACCATGCGCAAGCCGTCGTCGGAAGGCTCCTCGGTGATCACCTCGATGTTGTGGTGACCCATCGCCTCGAACTTGGCGACGTGTGCCTTCGGGTCGGAAAACATCGCCCACACCTCCTCGATCGGGTGGTCGAAGTCGTGCTTCATCGTCAGCTTCACGGTGCTGTGGCTCCTCATCCCCGCGGGGCTCTGGGTTCGGGTTGGAAACCCAGAGCGTAGGTCAAGGGCGGCGAAGCACCTCCACGAAGAAGCGTTCGCCAGCGCGGGCTGGGGGCCGGAGGTCCGGGATACGGTGTGTCGATGAGCACATCCACGGGCGATCACGACGAATCAAACCGCAGCGCCGGCCGGGCCGAAGGCCACGACGGTGCCTCCCACGAGGAGGTGCTCGCCTCGACGCGCGAGGCCCAGCACCGCTTGGAGGCGTCGCCCCAGCGTGTGCCGATCAACGCCTACCGCTCCGACGCCGCATTCGTCGTCGTGGCACCGGTGCCCGGCGTCAGCCCCGAGGACGTGCACGTCGAACTGCGCCAAGGATCGGTCCGCTTCTGGACCAACGTCCGCTCGGCGACGACGCGCACCTATGACGTGCACGAATGGCACTACGGCGGTTACGAACGGACCATCGAGGTACCCGACGGATTCGGGGCGTCGGTGTTGGTGTCGCTCGGCAACGGCCAGCTGGTCATCCGGGTCGCCGCCGGTCCGTTTGGCGGCGACGTCGACCTTCAGGCCACCCAGGCCGACGCAGACCACCATCTTGCGACCGACTGAGCGTCCTCAGCGGATGGCGAGCGGGGCGACCGGCGTCGATGTGGCGCCGACCAGGGGTTCGGGCACGGCGATCAGCTGAGCGGTGGCCGGCCGGTCGGGATGGGCGCCACATTCGTCCGCCAACGCCTCCAGGTTCCAGTTCTGACCCTGCACCATGCCCAGATCGCGCAGGCACAGCAGGTGGACGGCCAGCAGATCGTCCCAGTTGCCGGTCTCGGGCGGAAACACCTCGTGGCTGTAGGTATCGCTGAACACCCCGGCCAGGTCGTGGCGGGCAAACCACTCAACGCAGCTGACCCCGATGCCCGGCAGCTGCCAGTCCTTGCCGACCGCGTAGCGGCGACGGTCACCCGACAGGTAGTGGCGGACGTCGCCGGTGCGCACCAACACCACATCGCCCGGCTCGGGTGTGGCCCCGGCGCGCTCGATGGCGGCGTCGAGCACGTCGGCGGTCACCGCCTGCCCCGGTTCCATGAAGTCGATCCCCAACGTGCGGGGCACGTCGAGGAGGATCGCCCGGGTGTTGATCGGCCGCAGCTGCTCCGCACCGCACCAGGTGGCACCGGAGGCGGCACCGATCGTGTCGGTCGACCGGCCGTTGTACAAGAGGCCGTCGTAGGCGACATGTGAAAGCGCGTCCACGTGGGTGCCGGCCGAGGTCGACATCGTCAGCTGATCGTCGCAGCCGGTCCAGATGCCGGGAGCCATCGGATCGCGCTCGTTCATCGTCGTAAACGTCAGGACGGCGTTGAGCCGACCGGCCGGCTGGCCGACCTGCACGCCCTTGCCCTCCCCCAGCAACGGGAGCGCCAACGGAAACGCCGCGCCGTCGACGACGCAGGCGGCGCCGCGCCGCGCCGCCTCCGGGGTCAACAGGTTGCCGGTGCCGGCCTGGTCGTCGTCGCCCCAGCGACCCCAGTTGGAAACCCGCTCGGCCAGCTCGCGCAGTTCCTCGGAGAACGCCACGGTTAGATCGGTTCGGTTCCGGACACGGCGAGCACGCCGCGGGCCAGCTTGCCCTCGTGCAGCTCGTCGAGCGCCTTGTTGAACTCCTCCAACGGATAGGTGGCGCTCACCAGCTCGTCCAGCTTCAGGCGACCGGCCTGGTAGAGGCGCACCAGCATCGGGATGTCGTACGCCGGGCGCGACGAGCCGTAGCGGCAGCCGGTGATCGACTTGTCGTTGTACATCGTGTTGACGACGAAGCTGGCCTCGGCGCCCATCTTGGGCACCCCCACCATCACGACGGTGCCGCCAAAGTCCAACAGGTCGGTCGACATGCGGATCAGCGCGGTCGACCCGACGCACTCGAAGACGTAGTCGACACCGTTGGGGCAGATCTCCTTGATCGCCTCGACCAGGTCGACGCCCTCGCCGGCGCAGATGAAGTGGGTGGCGCCGAACTCGCGGGCGAGCTGCTCCTTGGCCGGGTTGGTGTCGACGGCGATGATCGGCAGCGAATCGGACAGCGCCAGGCCCTGCACGACGTTGAGGCCGATGCCGCCCACGCCGATCACCACCGCCGACTCTCCGTGGCTGACCTTGGCCCGATTGATCACGGCGCCGACGCCGGTGATGACGCCGCACCCGATCAGCGATGCCGAGCTGAGGGGAATCTCCTTGGGAACGGCGATCGCCGAGGTGGCCTTGACGACGGTCTCCTCGACGAACGCCGACGTGTTGGCGAACTGGAAGGCCTTCTCGCCGCCGACGGTAAAGGGACGGCCCAGCCGCCCGGCGTTGGCCCGACAGAACGTCGGCTTGCCCCGGGCGCACTCGGCACAGATGCCACAGTTGCCGAGGGTGCTGAGCACCACGTGGTCGCCCTCGGCCAGGGTGGTGACGTCGGGGGCGACGCCGACGACGACGCCCGCTCCCTCGTGGCCGAGCACGACCGGCGGCGGAAACTTGATCGTTCCGTCGATCACCGACACGTCGCTGTGGCACAACCCGGCCGCCTCGATGCGCACCCGCACCTCGCCGGCGCGGAGGTCCCGCACCTCGATGTCGTCGCGAACCGACGCTTCGCTTCCGTCGAAAACAATTCCCCTCATGCGGTGGTGCCCTTCCTGGTTTGCCCGGCCCGCTCCTGGCTGCCCAGCGGCCGAGACTTATCTGACGACCCGTCAGAAGCTATCGGGTCGCTGGGCGCAGTTCACCCTCTCGTTTGGCCCATCACGACAACGGGTACGTTTCCCCCCCATGTCGCCCGCAATCGAAACCCACAACATCAAGCGCACTTTCGACGGCAGGCCCGCCGTCGACGGGGTCGACCTCAGTGTTGCCCCCGGCGAGATTTATGGGTTCCTCGGGCCCAACGGCGCGGGCAAGTCGACGATGGTGCGCATGCTGTGCACCCTGTTGGCACCCACGTCCGGAACGGCCGCCGTGCTCGGACACGACGTCGCCAAGGACCCCAACGGCGTCCGGTTCAACATCGGGGTGGCGCTACAGGATGCCGGGCTGGACGAGCGCCAGACCGGGCGGGAGATCCTCGACATCCAGGGTCGGCTCTACGGCCTGAACCGCTCGGAGATCGCCCAGCGCACCACGGACATCATCTCGTTCATCGACTTGGGCGACGCCTTCGACCAGCGGGTGGCCACCTACTCGGGCGGCATGAAGCGGCGCCTCGACCTGGCCGCCTCGCTGGTGCACAACCCGCAGGTTCTGTTCCTCGACGAGCCGACCACCGGGCTCGACCCGATCAGCCGCAAGAAGGTGTGGGACGAGGTGCGCCACCTCAACGAGGAGCTGGGGATGACCGTGTTCCTCACCACGCAGTACCTCGAGGAGGCCGACGAGCTGGCCGACCGGGTGGGCATCATCAGCCACGGCAAGCTGGCGGTCGAGGACACCCCGACCGCTCTGAAGCGCCAG
>JACDJB010002034.1_pt1 | contig 15378 bp, 14 predicted proteins | sample 7454121 | NCBI WGS metagenome assembly JACDJB01 (sample SAMN14253290, study PRJNA609438) | sludge metagenome | isolation source: sludge after 25d culture with pyrite | collected 2018-12-20 | reverse complement strand
TGAATGTCGAATCGGGGTGCTCCCCAACGTGTGACCCGAACGGCGCAGACGTAACGACATGGGTTTCGCAGACAGTGACGATCACTGTGACGGAACCGGTTGTGCCGTGCCCAACACAGCTCGTGAAGAATTGTTTGGCAGAAACCCCGATCGTTGGATGCGCCGAATACGCTGGCGTTCCGGCTGCGACGGTCCTGCATTCCGTTACTGGTATCAACGGTGACGCTATTCCTGTCGGATCGACCACGTATCCGGCCGCGAACGGGGTCGGGTCTGACGGCAGCGGGTTTATCCGGTCGTACTACACGAACCTGACCGGCTCGGTTGTTATGCCCGACGCCGGGACGTTCACGGCTGGCGACTGTGCCACCGCGGCCCCGTCGACAGTGTTCACGGCTGGCGGTGTGTCCATCGCCTCCGGGATGCACGCCGCGGCGCTTGGGCCTGACGGCACCTCATGGTCCGCTCCGACTGGTCTACGGTCCCTGACTGTGGCGGCACGCCGAGCCAACACCACCGACGCCACCGGAAGCGCGGCGAACCGTGTCGACGTGGTGCTCAACACCGGTACGTTCCGACTGTTGGAAGGCGAAACGTTCACATGGTCCGTAGACGACCCTGACAGTTTCGTTGCCGGGTCCGCAACCTGTATGGGTGACGCTGCGGCTGCGGTTGTGTGGGTGGCGCTGTAATGGCCGTCACGGGCGCAACACTGCCTATCGTTTCGGTACCATCGGTGCCTGGTTTACCTGCACCGAAAGTACGGGTGACAGGCGGGTCCGCGGCATGGAAAACCTACGACCTGCCAGAAACAAACTGGGCTGGCGGCACTATCCAAGTGGAATGCCAGCCCGTCACCGTTTCCGTGTTTGACCTACCGGCAGGCGTGAAAGTCCAGTTGGAACTATTGCGGTATTCGCGGCGCAACGCCGGTATCGCAGCGTCAAACGGGCAGTCCGGCAAACAACGCGCCTGGGTGCATCCGTCGCACGCCCCGAACCCTGTGCCCGGACACTGGACACGGGGCGGCGCACACTCCGCTATCGCCCCAACTGTGGCTTCGCTGCGGCAAACCGAATGGTCCGTCACCAACACCGACGTTGTCGACGTCACACAATCCTTGTTCGGGTTCATGGCGACACGCGACATCCAATACCGTTCCACTGCCGCGGTAGCACCCGATTACAACCCGGACCAAACCGTTCAAGGCGTCTCAACAGTCGCGAACGGTAAAATGCGTCGGCCCGGCCGCCGGTTCGCGTACGCACCCGCGTTTCACGCCGGACTGTTCCGGTTCCGATACTCGATCGTTGACCCGAACGACCCACGTGGGGCGCGTGTCGCCGGACCAGAATCCGAGATCGTCGCGGTGAACACCGAAGTGTTCCCGTTCGTCACCGACCCCGGTCTTTCCGCCGCGGCAGGTGTGCCGCTCGCAAACATCGACCCCCGATACAACCCGGCCCGGTTCCGTGCATGGGTTGGACCAACAGTGAGGCTTCCATGATCGGGTGGTTGTCAGGGCGTGTCGCGTCCGTAGCTTGCCCTGCGGGGCGGGCTAAGTCCGGGCCCTGTGCTGAGGCGCGGGGCCCGTTCGGGACATGCCCTGAGAGCCACCCGGCCGGAGCGGAGCAGTGAGCACGTTTCCTGTCGCGCCTGAAACAGAGTGCGAGCCGACACAATGGCTGCCGTGTTCGCCGTATGTGACGGTCGATGACGCGTGCGGTAAATGCACCGGCCTCGATTTGGATAACCCGGTTGACGCTGCGGCGTGGGAGCAGGCTGCATGGTTCGCTACGCGTCGCGTGTTCATGGCGACCGGCGGTATCTACACTAACTGTTGCGAGTTCACGTTTCATCCGTGCAACACCGCGTGCAACACGGGCAGCGTCTATCAGCACGGTTTACCGACAGGCAACGGGCCGTACGCGTCGGCGCTGTCTGCACCCGTACCGGTTCAGGACGGGTGGATCAACATTTGGGAATGCTCATGTTCCCAAACAGTCGATTCGTGCATGTGTACCGATTATGCGGAACTGCCATTGCCGTACGTTCCGGCGCGTGGCGTCACGAACATCACGATTGGTGGGGTGACGTTAGACCCGTCTAGCTACACGCTGTTACCGAGCCAAGGTGTGATTATCCGCACCGATGGCGGCGAATGGCCACGATGCAACTCGTGGACTGACCCGGCAACGGAATGGACGGTCACGTACACGTTCGGGATGGACATCCCGCCCGAAGCGAAACCGCTGATCGCACTGTATGCGTGCAACCTTGCTCGGCTGTGCAAACGGCAACCATGCGACCTGCCTATCGCACAGTACAAGATCGAAGGCGATGGAGCGGGGGCCGCAATCGTCATGGCCGACCTTGCATACCGGGGCCAGCTACTCACCGGCTACATGCCGCTCGACGACTGGCTGATTCAAATACGTGGCGGGCGCACAATCCACAAACCCGTAATGACGAGCTACAACCTGCCCGAACCTGGTGTCGGGCTATAACCAAACTGGGACCAAAATGACAACGACCTACTACAACCTGTACGGCGAAGAAGTGAAACCGGTAGCGCAAGCACCACGGCAACCGTGGAAGCCGCCCGCTGGCGCAATCACTGCCACACCGGCAACCACTGGTAAACCGGCGATCTCTGCTGTGACTACCGCTGAGCTAGCCGAATGGCTCGAAACCGCCACCGAAGACGACATTATGACCGCAATCATGATGGAAGAAACCGCCGACAAACCCCGCGCCGTCATCCTGAAACGGCTCCGCAAAGCCGCCCAACTCACCAACTAACCGCCCGTGGTATCATTTACACGGGACCGACAACCTAATAGGAGCAATACCAATGGCCGGTCTCACCATCACTCGTAAGGCACCATGCGTCGCCGGTGTGTCCATCTGGGACCCCGAAACGTGTACGCTGCTACCCGACTCGTATGTGTTCAAGCCTGCTGGCGACACGCCTGTCGAGCGCAGCCCTGAGTATTTCGACGATCAGGACTGGACCGAGTACGCGACGGATCAGTCTCAGTGCGGCCCGGCGCTCGTGAAGCGCGGCGACATCAGGCGGGAAGAGGTGACGATTAGCCGTTGCCAGATCAGCTTCGACATGGAAGCGGCGATGAAGGGCGCGAAGGCGCGTCTGCTGACCGACATCGACGGCAACACGACCGGCTACGTCGATACGCAGGACCCAACGGCGTCGATCTGCTCGACCGCGATCAAGCCCGCGATTCTGTTCTGGATCGCATACCCTGTGGGTCAGTGCGGTACCTCCGGGTACTGTGCTTCCGCCGCGGGTGGATGTGTTGTCGAGGGGTTTTGGTGGGGTCTTGAGCCACGGGTCACGACCCGCAACGCACAGGCTGTCGCTGATCCGGCGTCGTTCTCGTTCTGGGCCTACGGCATCGCTGCCGAAGCAGCCGCGAACCTGCCTGCTGGCCTGGCGGATCTCACCAACGGGGTCAACGCAAACGACACCCATTTCGAAACCACTGTCGATTGTGCGCTGGTTCCGTCGCCGAACTGCGAGACAGTGCCAACGGCGTCACTGTTCACCTGATTCTGGGTCAAGTTGTGCGGGGGCAGTGCCCTGTACCGGTCCCACTCCTTTGGTTGGCACTGTCCCCGCGCTATAGCTAAAGAGGTTCCGTGAGCTGGTCGTATGACATGGCGAAACTGGTGTATGACGCGCTCGATGGGTGCGGCCTGTTGCCTGAGTGCACCTATATTTGGCCTGGGTGTGAGCCGCCGCACGAGGCGTGGAAAACCGATTGTGATACACCGTTGTGGATCACGTTTACGGAGGGGATAGCGGACGACCGGGGCGCTGATACGTGCCCTAGTAACCGCACGTTGTCGGTGCAGGTGAAACTGTGGATCAAACAGTGCCAACCGAAATACGACGAACATGGTGCCCTGCCGACAGCGCAAGAGCTTATGGATCAGGCGAACGCCCAAGCCGACGTAAGAACCCGCATTCTTGACACACTGTTGGCATGGTCGAAATTGCTGTGCGATGGAAACTGTTGGGACGGGTGTTGGGACCGCCAAAAGTTCGGGCGGTGGGAATGTTCCGGCAACACCGGCGAACAGTGTGTGTTGCGCACGTTCACAATCGAGTTCTATAGGAGTAATGATGGGTCGTAGAGCGAAAAGCGAGTTGCAGTGGTTCCGCACCCGTCAGGGGTTCGCGGGCCCTGAGGTGTCGGCGCGGGCTGGTGAAGTGTTCCAGGCCGTGCCGTCGCAGGTGCGCAACATCAAAGGTGTGGAGCCCGCAGATGCGCCCGTGTTCCCGGCGAACCAATCAGCACCGGAACCGGATGGGTTCGAGTCCGAAGTGGAAGCCATGCTGGCCGAAGCGGCAGGTGACACGGTGGGTGACGGGCAGCCAGTAGAGGGGCTGGACGATGGCGAAAGTAGCGTCACAGAAACAGATTGAGCGGGCGTTCTCGGCGTCCCCACAGGTTCAGCGCGGCATGAAAGCTGTCGCGGACGAACTGGAAGCACAGGCCCGCCAGTTGACCTACGGTCGGGCGTTAGAAACAGGCCAGCTTGCGAGGTCGTGGCAGACCGTCAAAACCGGGGAAGCGTCCTACACAGTGTTTTCAACGGACCCTAAAGCACTGTGGGCTGAGGGCGGCACCGGCAAACCCGAATCCACACCCCGCGGCAGAATGCGTATCATTCGCCCGAAGCGCGGAAAAGCGCTGGCGTTCCCGTCCCCGCCAACATGGAAAAGCGTTCCGACCGGCACAATGGTTATCCGTAAATGGGTCAAAGGTTGGGACCCCCAACACATACTTCGCGACGCCGGTAGGATCGTCGGCCGCATGTCTACGCTAAGATGGCGTGAATCAGGTAACCCGATCAACCGGGCGACCACTACACAAGATTACTGAGGACCGGTAACATGCCAGCATTCAAGGTTGAAGTCACTGACGGTATTGATTGGCCGAACGTCAACGATCCGGCCGCGTGGGAACTGATTGTCGATGGGGAGTCGCAGTCGTTTCTGTTGGACCCTGATCCCGAGCTGACCGATGAGGCAGCGGTCGACATCACCGCTGATGGGTGGGTTGCGACTATCGCGACGCAGGTTGTGGAAGAGGTCCCTGATCGCTACATGGACAACGACGCGGGTACCGTCTATCGGAACCGGGCACAGTTCGTCATCGCGATGGAACGCCTGATCGAGACGCAGCCGCTCCGTCAGTCGACCGTTACGGCGATGCTGACGTATGCGGGCGAGGAACGTCAGGCGATCCAAGAGGATGCGACGAAATCCGCTGTGGGAAAAGTACGGGGCGCACGTACGCGGCGGCGCTAACCCTCTGGCTGATCTGCGAGCGTTCCCGCACGCTGATCGAAGGCAAACTGGTCGCTGCCGGGCATGTTGACCCGTGGGAAGACTTGTCGTTGCGTCAATGGTTGAACGCTGGCGAAACGATTCTCATGGAGCTTGTTGGCGATAAAGCGCGCCAAGTGCTGATAGCCATAGGCGGAATAGACAACCCTGACGCAGTGCAATCAGCGGTCGACATGTTCCACAGTGCTGTAGTTTCGGATCAGAACAAACAGAAAAAGCCTGTCGAAACACCGGTTATACCGAACGCGGTCACCGAGGAAACACGCGCCGCGGTTGAAGCGCAACGATCCGAAGAGGCGTTTATCGACGAGTTTCTGTGGGCGGCGCAACGCAACGCCGAAGCGCACGACCATTCACACCAGATCGACTTCGACGACTGCGACTTGTGTTATGTGGAGGCCGAGGAACGGCTGTCTGGGGCGCGTCAGGTATGATGTTGCGGGGCCGTTAGGTGGTTTAGGTGGCGTTTACTGTTGGTGGTGTTGCTGCCGATGTCGAGCCGGACTTTTCGGAGACACGCGCCAAAACCGAGCGCGGCCTGGAACGCGTCGAACGCGGCCTTGAGCTACAGGTAACGGTAGTTCCGAACGTAACGAAATCGTTCGCGTCGAAACTCAAGGCTGATTTGCGGCGACAGGCTGGAACGATCGCGATCCCGGTCACGCCCACTGTGTCGAAGTCCGCGGGCGCGCAGGTGGCGCGGCAGATCAAAGCGGATTTGAAAGCGTCCGCGAAACGCATCGAAATACCGGTCACGCCGGTTGTGTCGAAGTCTGCTATCGGCGGTATCGGGCGTCAGATCCGCAACGAACTGAAAGCGTCGGCTAGGAAGATCGAGGTTCCGATCACGGCGACAGTCAACAAGTCGTCTGCCGCTGGTATTCGTAGGCAGCTGAAAGAGCTACACGTTTCGGTGCCGTTGGACTTCAATGTCACAGCATCGTCGATGCAGAACATCAAGGCAGCCGAAAAGGAGTTGCCGAACATCCGTTTGACGGCCGAGTTGAATTTGCAACAGTCGCATCGCGAAATCGCGAAGAGTATGAAGCTGCTCGAAAAAGAGCTGCCGAAACTCACGTTGAACGTCGATATCAGCACCGCGGATTTAGCGTCTGGGGCGACCCGCAAAATGGTTGCGTTCAACGGACTGGCGAAGAAGGAAAGCGCGAAAGCTGGCCGGGACGCTGGGGATAGTTTCACGGATGGGATGCGGTCGAAGCTAGCAAAGGCCGGTCCGAAGTTGAACAGTGCTGTGAAGTCGTCGCTGTCCGGGGTTGGTAGCGCTGCGGCGAGTGTCGGCAAAACCGCTGCGAAAGGGCTGGCAGTAGGTGTTGCCGCTGCCGGGGCAGGGTTCGGCGTGGCAGTCAAGAAAGCGTCGGATTTCCAGTCACAGCTATCTGAGCTGCAAGTGATCTCGGGCGCATCTGGGAAACAGATGAACGAGTTGTCCGACGCGGCGTTGAAAGCCGGTGCCGACACCGTGTTTTCCGCGAAGGAATCAGCGAAAGCGCAGGCCGAACTAGCGAAAGCCGGTGTGTCAACAAACGACATTTTGAAAGGTGGTCTGACGGGCACCTTGTCACTGGCTGCGGCTGGCGGTTTAGAGCTTGCCGATGCAGCGACGGTGACCGCGAACGCGTTGAACGCGTTCGGGTTGACCGGCGACAAAACCTCACACGTCGCCGACCTGCTGGCCGCGGCCGCGAACAAGTCCGCTGCGGACGTATCGGATCTCGCTCCGGCGTTGCAACAGTCGGCGCTGGTTGCGTCGCAAATGGGCCTGTCGTTGGAAACCACAACGGGCACGTTGGCGGCGTTTGCACAGGCCGGTTTGAAAGGCTCGGACGCTGGGACGTCGTTTAAGACGTTTCTGCAACGGTTGACTCCGCAGTCGAAAGAGGCTGCGGACATGATGAGCAAACTTGGCCTGTCGTTCTACGACGCGAACGGTGCGTTTATCGGTATGCCGAAAGTGGCGGATCAACTGCAAGGGGCATTGAAAGGGCTCAACGAAGAGCAACGCAATCAGGCGTTCCAAACGTTGTTTGGCGCTGACGCTGTTCGCGCCGCTGCGATTGTCTACAACGAGGGCGGCGCTGGTGTCAACAACTGGACGAAAGCGGTAAACGACGCGGGGTACGCGTCTGATGTCGCGAAAGGGAAACTGGACAACCTGTCAGGCGATTTGGAGAACCTGAAAGGCTCGTTCGAGACGGTGTTCATTAAGGCCGGGTCGGATGCGTCGACCGGTTTACGTGGCATCGTCCAGGCGGCGACGAGCGCGGTGAACGCTGCCGGGCCGTCGCTGCAAAAGATCATTGATCCGATCTCGCGCCTCATCGCGGATCTGTTCCCGAAGATCGTCCCCCTATTGGAACCGATTGCCGATATTCTTGGTTCGGTTATCGACGCGTTCGGGCCAGCGCTCGGACCGCTTTCCGACGCGCTAGGAACAGCGTTGGGTGGAATCGCCGAGGCGTTCAAGACACTTGGCCCGGTCATCGGCGACTCGTTCAAAACGCTGCAACCCGTGTTCGACCTATTGGGCAAGTTCGTCGCGACTGGCGCGGGGGCGCTCGGCAATCTCGCGGAGGCTATCCTGCCGCCGCTAGCGGAGTCGTTCGCCGCGATCGCCAAGGCCGTTACCCCTGTAGTCGACGCGCTCGGTCCACTGATCGCGGATATCGCACCGCAGCTCGGCGAGGCGTTCGGTCGGCTCGTTGAAGCGCTAGCGCCACTAATGCCAGTGCTCGGCGACGCGCTGATCGAGATCATCGAAGCGCTGCTGCCTCTCATCCCGAATCTTGTCGACGTGTTCGTTGACCTGATCGAACTAGCCGTAATCCCGCTGATCCCGTTGATACCTCCGTTGGTGAAGGCGTTCGCGTGGCTCGCGAAGATCGTCACATCGAAACCGTTCTTGATAGCGCTTGTCGGAATCAAGATCGCGTTGGCGGCACTAGCCGCGGTGGCTGCCGCGAATCCGATCACGTTGATCGTCGGCGCCGTCGTGGCGCTCGGCGCCGCGGTGGTTATCGCCTATAAGAAATTCAAACCGTTCCGTGACGTGGTTGATTCGATCGGCCGGTTTTTCCGCGACACACTATGGCCCGGTATCAAAAATGTTGCGGCCGCTATTGGTGGGGCGCTCAAAAAAGCGTTCGATGTGGCGTGGCCTGTCATCCAAAAAGTGTGGGACCTGTTCAAAGCCCTGAACCTTGATCCGATCATCAAGGGAGTGCAGGCGTTGTTCAAACTGTTCACTGGCGATTTCTCTGGTGCCGCGGACACGTTTGGCAGCATTTTCAGTGGCATCACTGATGCCGCGAGCGGCCTGATCGACATGGTGTGGCCGATGCTGCAACAGTTCGGCGACTGGATTGTCACGACCGCGGTGCCGTGGCTTGCTGAACAAGCGGTCGCGTTGGGTGGAGCGTTCCTGGGATGGATAGCTGACGCGATCCCAACGGCACTCATGAAACTCGGCGAACTGTTGGTTGCGTTGGGTAGCTGGGTTGTCGGCACCGCTATCCCGTGGCTGATCGAAAAAGGCGTGTCGCTTACCACAACGTTCCTCGGTTGGATCGTTGACGCGGCGGTTGGTTTGCCGTTGAAGCTCGCCGAGTGGCTGGTCTCGTTCGGTGCGTGGATTATTGGTACGGCCATCCCGTGGTTGTTTGAAAAAGGCACCGCGTTGGCGGGCGCGTTTGTGCAATGGGTCGCCGATCTGGTTGTGTCGTTCCCCGGTAAAATGTGGGGCTGGTTGACCGCGTTCGGGTCGTGGATTGTTGATACTGCGATCCCTTGGTTGACCGAGAAAGCGGCGGGTATCGGTTCGGCGGTCGTGAGTTGGATCGGTGACACGGTCGCGTCGCTGCCTGGCCGGTTGGCTGGCATCGCTGACGCTGTGCTCGGGTTCCTGGGGTCGCTGCCGGGCCGTCTAGCTTCCGCCGCGTCGAGTGTCGGTTCGGCGATTTGGAACGGGATTGTCGACGGCCTGTCCGGCGCTGCGGGAGCGATTGGCGATATCGCGTCGTCGATTTGGGATGGGTTGAAAGGGTTCATCAACGAGCATTTCATTCAACCGATTCGCGATTTTGAGGTTCTTGGCGGGCACCCGTTCGGGTCGTTCCCTATGTTGGCTGAGGGTGCGCTGATTACGAAACCGACTGTCGCTGTGGTTGGCGAGGCGGGGCCAGAGTTGGTGTTGCCGTTGTCTGATCCGAAACGCATGGACGCCCTGCTGCGCGAGGCGACTGGTCAGGGTCTGTTGCCGTCCGCTGCCCCTGTGACGGCTACGGCGGCGCCTCAGGCCGCGGCGGTGGTGCAAGCGGCTGTCACACCTACCGCCCAAGCTGCGGCGCCTACGCAGGCCGCTACGGCGGCACCCACGGCCGCAACTGGACCGTCACTCACAACCGAAGCAGTGCAGGCGTGGGCGACTGAGATCACAACGATTATGGTTGCGTTGCCGACCCAAGTAACGGAACAAACAATGCCGCTGTGGACCGATTGGGTTGCGCAAATGGACGCGCTCATGTTCGGTTGGTCGACCCGGTTCGTCGCTATGGAAACGACGACGTGGGCGACAGCAGAGGCGACGCAAGCGGGGGCGCTTGGCCGCATGAATACCGGGCTATCGACTGCGATCAATCAGATGGTCACGACAGCGTCCACTGGCGCGCAGCGGATCGGAGCCGCACTCAACAACGGCCTGAACGCGGCGATCAATACCGCGGTCCTAAAAGTGCAAGACTACGGCACGAAACTCGCGGCGGCGATCAACCCTGTATTGGCGGCGATTGGTCAACCGCCGGTTGTATTGCATTTCGCCGAGGGTGGCGCGGTGCCTGGCCCACGGGTGAAAGCCGACGTGGTGCCAGCGATGCTCATGCCCGGCGAATTCGTCGTGAAACGCGACGTCGTGGACCGTGTCGGTGTCGACAAACTTCACGCGTTGAATCAGGGCAAAGTACAACATTTTGCCGATGGTGGCGCGGTGTTGCCAGCTGACGCGATCAACCGCGCCCAAACGTTCGCGCGGGCGCAGGCCGGGGAGCCGTATGTTTGGGGATCGTCCGGCCCTGACGGTTTCGACTGCTCGGGCTTTTGGTCGGCGATCATCAATACGATCCGCGAACCGGACACCAATCCGTATCGCCGCATATTCAACACAGCGTCGCTGATCGACGGTGGTTGGCAGAACGTTGGTATGTTGCCGGGTACCGGCCAGGTGTCTGTTGGTGCGTTCAAGGGCAACCCTGGCCACATGGCCGGAACGATCGCGGGTTTGAACGCCGAGTCTCGTGGGTCCGCTGGCGTCGTTGTCGGACCTTCCGCTCGGGGTGCAACGGATCGTCTGTTTACGAATCAGTACCATTTGGGCAACGGCCTGTATCTGGGCGGCACCGGTAGCCTGTATCCGATCCCGGAACCGTACAAACTCGGAAACGGTTTCATAAACCATACGGGCGAAAAGTACATGCAGTACGTGCACGGAAAGACAAAACCGTGGGTCGACGCCAACACGTACACGTCGAACATCACCGCGGGAATGGTTGTACCGGAACCGGGGGTCGGTTTGACGTCAGGTTGGCTACCAGCGACATCGGGCAAGATTTCCGAGTTCGGCGGGCCTGGCGACATCAACAGTCTCGCGGTGTCCGGTGGCACGACGGCTAATCCGCCGATGGGGCCGTATTGGTCGGCGATGCGTTGGCAGACACGGAACTATTCGGCGTTGAAGAACAACCGTTTGAAAGCGACGTTGGCCCGCACCGGGCGTAGTGTTGTTATGTATCCTGGCGACTGGGGTCCGGCGCAGTGGACCGGTCGGGTGCTCGACATTTCACCGGCAGCGATGCAGGCACTCGGTGGGCGAACGGATGACGTTGTGTCAATCAGCGCCGTACCGAATTCGACGACACCAGGCCCCGTGCCGGTGCTGCACGACGGGGGGCAATATACGAACCCGTGGCACGGCGAAGGGTTGGCGCTGTTGGAGCACCGCGAGCATGTGCTGCCCGCGAATGATCCTGTTAGGGCAGCGCAGGTGTACCGTTCAGCATATGGCGAACCGCAACAGGACGCGACAGTAGCCACGTTGGGGCGCATCGCCGACAAACTCGAAACTTCCGGCAACACAGGCGACACCGTGACCGTGAACGTGACAGCACCGTCGACAACTGACCCAACACATTTCGGTAAGATCGTGGGGCTCCGAGTGAAGAACGCGAGACGATAACCGATGGCGCTTATGGAACCGTGTTACGTGTGTTTGGGCGGCATCGAAATCGTCAACAGTGCGCGCGCTAAAGCGTATTGGTCGGCGATGGGTGGCAATAAGTGTGGGGGGCCGTGCGGCACGGGTTGGCCGCAGAACGTGTGCGGGCCACCCGATTTGACGTACACGGACCCGGAGACTGACGACGCTGTGGACGGTTCGGTGTGGTGGCTCGACCCTGGCCAACCAGGCTCCGAAGACATCATCGGGATCACCGGCAAAGAGCTGTCGATCGTGCACGGTTTGCGCGGTGGCGTCGGCCAAGCGTCGTGGGGCGGGTTTGCCGGAGCACTCCGTTACGGCACCATCAAAATCCAGCTGTCCGGCACGATTCACACGAGGTCGAAACGTGGCACCGCTGCGGCACGAGCGATGCTGATTCCGGCCCTGTTGGGGTCGTTCTGCCGGTCGTCGTGCAACCCGCCCGATTTGACGTTCTATGAGGCGTGCGATTGCGACACCGGCGTAGCGTTGCTGCGCACCATTAAGGGTGTCCAGTTCATCCCACAAGATTTGGAGTGGGACGACGAATACCCGCGTGAATGCGGGGCACGTTTCACCGCGTCGTTTGAATCGACGTCACCATATATTTGGTGGCCAGATATCGAATGGCTGATCGAGAACGAACCGATTGAGGGTGGGGTGTGCGAATTTGTGTGCGATACGTGCCCCGAAGCCGGTGACTCACCATGTCAGTGCGGGTGTTTGGCAAACCTTCCGTTGCCGTCACGCATGTTGAACGAGATCGGGTGCGCCTGCAAACCGTTGGTGTTGAAACGTCAGTGTGTGGAGATCGACCCGCCATCGTTGTGGAACCGTGCCGGGCTCGTTATCAAAGTTGTGGCCGGATCGAAAGAGCTAAAGAACCTGCGTATCCGGGCCTGGGTGAATCCGAATAACTGGCCGTCCCCGTCGTCGACATCGAACAAGTTTGCGTGCCAAACCCCTTGCATTGACATTTCGATTGGGTGTGTGCCTCGCCGCGGCGTACTAACCGTGGATGGCACTACCCGCAACGCGACGGTCCGTTGCGCTGACGGCACAGAATCAGGGGCCATCCAATCGCTGTCATCGGGCGGGCAGGGGATCAAATGGCCCGAAATCGGGGGGTGTGAACGGCTCATGCTATGCGTCGACTCGGACGGTCTCAACACTGCCGATGACGCGAAGCTGTCGATCGGGATGCAGCGGGCGGAGATCACATGACCGAAAACGTTACGACTGCCTGTATGGGTGGGCCGGAAGCGTACCGTGCCCAGATCGTGACGCGCCCGTTCCCCGGCCGACCGTCCGAGGTTGTCGCGGATTTGAAAGTTGCGGCGTGTACGTGGTCACGCAAAAAAGACGAGATCAGTAAAGCGACAGTGTCGGTTCCAGCGAACGCTGATTGTTGCGGTGTCGTGTCGTTGTTGGCGAATTCGTATTCGGAACTGTTGTTTGAGCTGCACATTTACCGTGACCCTGACGGGCTTGTGTGGGCCGGACGACTCCTAGAGATATCCGAGGACCCATCATTATCTGCCGACACGGAAACAGTCGAGTTTACCGCTGAGGGCCTGTTGGGATGGTCGAACCACCGTGTGTTTGCGGCCCCGATGCCGTTCACGGGTGGCGGTCCGGGCAACCCGAACTGGGTATCGAGTGAGCTGGTTGACATTTGGGTTGACTGGTGGAACTACCTCATGTCGAAAGACGACCCAGATGTTGGGCTCATCTCGGCGCCGACTGGTATCACCGGTTCGCGGTCGGTGGTTCTGTCCGAGGCGGCGATCGGGTGGACCGTGCTTAAGGACCTGATTGACGCCGGGGTTGAGGTCACAGAATACGGCCGTGTCCTGTTAGTGGGCGATCTGTCACAGCTTGTGCCGCGCCTGGGGGCCGTGACGGAGGAATGGTTTTCTGATCCGCCAGAAACACGGGTGACATCTGAAACGCAGGCGAACAAGGTGTACGCCACGGGCGGGGCGGGCGTGTTGGGCACGTTCGGTGGGCCGGATGCGGACACCGGGCTGTTGCTGGAAACCGGGGTGTCGGACACTACCGCCACCGATGTAGCGTCAGCGAACGAACGGGCACAAACCGAAGTCGAGCTGCGGGCGCAAGCGATCGCGTTCGTGGAAGGCACCAACGGCATTTCACCGTCTGCACCAGTATCCATACAGGCGCTGATACCTGGCGCCCGTGCATCAGTGAGCCTCACCACCCGTTGCGTCTCAATCTCCGAAGTAATGGAGCTAACGAGCCTAGAAGTAACCTATGCGCCGACGAACGACTCAACGGAGAGCATCGAAAACGTGTCTGTCACATTCGAGCCCTACGCCATCGTAAGCGAGGCAGCGCCATGAGCGGAGGGGCACGACTGCAACGAACTGTTCGTCCGCGGCGGGCCAACACTATCGACGGCAACATCATCGAACTGTGGGCCGAAATAGGAAGACTCCGCACACTGTTGGAGCAGCAGCGTCGACCGCTACCCGCACCACTCGAATTTAGGGTAACGCTCGGACCGGGCCAGCAACGCACCGTCGAAATCGTCAACACCGAAACAAACGGGGTGCTTGCCACATGGGGGCCAGCATGACCGTCCGTGATATGATCGGCACGGGACCGAGGTAGGACAGACACGTATGGCCGGGCCTTGTGGGTGCCGCGACGCAGGTTGCGGATGCTGTTTCATCGAAAACCCTGACTCCGGTGTTCCATACACTGTGTATGGGTCCGGCGCATCTGGCGACTGTGTGAAGTTGGACATCGAAAACATTGTCACTACCATCGCGTTGAACCCGGACGACACGTTGACGTACACCAACGAGGCTGGCGCAACAGTCACATGGTTCAACGGTGACCACTATTCGGTCGATGTACGCGGAGAACTGATCGGTGACACCGCGATACCGAACGTTGTATCGACAACGTTCAACGCGACATACGGTGTGGCGAACCCGCTAACCGTGACGATTGTGAATCCGTCCACCACCCGGTCAATGAGTATCCACACTGGCGGTACAGGCGAAGAGCTTTTTATGACCGGGCGTGCGGCAACTAATGGAAACAGGTTGCGTATTAGATGTCTCTATAGTTTGAACGGCGCCGCGCCAGTTGGTCCCAGGTCTGTATCTGGTGGCGACGCGTCAGTGCCCGTGCAAACGTTCGTGAACCTTTACAACGTCCACACCGCTGCGCCGTGTTTTGTTGCGACGGTACCGCCAGCCGGAACGTGGTTTATCGCTCTCGCGTCACGCCTTTATTCGCTATCCGCACAGTTCGCGGGGGCGTTTACTGCCGTGAGCCAAGGGCAGGTCATCACGATTTCAGGGAGCACCACAGTATGACGCTATCTGGTACGTCGTCACGGTTCGCGGTTTGGGATGAAATGGCAATCGAGGAACGCTTGTCGTGGGTTGAGTGTGATCCTAAGCATCCGTTCGCGACGACAATCGGGAAGCTACGGGTCGCGGGGTGGTCTATCCCACCGCTGCCGGTTGTGGACCAGGTTGGCGAGATCCACGACGCGTCAGTGACGGTGGTTGCGTCCACTGCGCTGGGGCCTGACGAGGGCCGCGAGGTCGTGGACCGCGAAACGTTCGACGCGAAACTAGCCGAGTTTGAAAAACAGCGGAACGCGGCGGTCAAAAAAGCGACGGAAGAAGCTCGCAAGGCGCACGAAGCCGCGGTCGCGGCGGTGAACGCTGTAGGCGACCCAGCAACTAAGGCTGTG
>JACDJB010002029.1_pt1 | contig 15396 bp, 8 predicted proteins | sample 7454121 | NCBI WGS metagenome assembly JACDJB01 (sample SAMN14253290, study PRJNA609438) | sludge metagenome | isolation source: sludge after 25d culture with pyrite | collected 2018-12-20 | reverse complement strand
TTTTGTAGACAATAATTCCATTCTACCAGTCAATCTCGCAGCTTTCGAACGGATGCACGATGAGATATTTAATTGGAGCGAGGTGACTTCATCTACACAGGAAGATAGTCCGTCGCACGTCTGGGAAAGATGTTATGCCGCCATCAGCACAGCCAATCATGCGCTGAAATCCATTGAAGCATTAGAGTCACAGGATACGGACATTGATCTTTCTGCGCAAAAAGGAGAAGCTTTGTTGTGCCGTGCATACAGTCATTTCGTTTTGGTAAACATCTTTAGTCAGGCTTATAAGGATGAAACCGCGAGTAAGTCAGATGTAGGTATTCCTTATGTAACTGAGCCAGAGACTTCTGTTAATACAACATACACCCGCGAATCGGTACAATCTGTTTATGCAAAGATTCAGCAAGATCTGGAAGATGGAATTGCTCTTGTAACCGACCGGTATTACGCAGTACCCAAATATCATTTTAATAAAAAAGCGGCTGCTGCTTTTGCTGCAAGATTTTATCTGTATAAAAGAGAGTATCAGAAAGTGGTCGATTATGCTGATGTGGTGCTGACAGCTAATCCGGCATCACAGATGAGAGACTGGACAGTAAATTATGATAATATCGATGCAATTTCTTATGATTATATCAATACAGAAAAAGTATGCAACCTGTTGGTTATACCGACGACTTCTGTGTTCAGCCGTATTTTTGGAACGCGATATGGTCATAATCACGCTGCGATGGCAGGCTCAACTTATGGTTCGGGTCCTACATGGACAGATATGTTGCCTTGTTTCAACGGTAAACTTTACATCAGTGGGCAGCAGGATTATGGGGTGTTTTATCCAAAATCTTTCGAAATGTTCGAATATACTGATAAAGTCGCCGGGATTGGGTATGCCCATGTGGTGCGGGCTGAATTTACCGTGGAAGAAACGTTGTTGTGCCGGGCAGAAGCGCTCATCTACCTGAATCGTTTTAACGATGCAGTGGCCGACCTCCAGACCTGGAATAGCTCTCACCTGGCGCCAAATGTCCTTACAGAGACAATTATCAGGAATTTTTATATTTCGTCAAGAACAGATTTTGTAAAAACACTAAACAATGATAAAATGAGTTCGTCTTTCGTGGTTACTGCCGCTCAACGTCCGCTGATTCATTGTGTGTTGCATTTCAGACGCATTGAAACCATGTTCGATGGGTATCGCTGGTTCGATATCAAACGGTATGGAATCGAAATAGAACACAATATCGCCGGAAAAGGAACTGACAAGCTGGTCTATAATGATCCTCGCAGGGCAATTCAGTTGCCTCAAGAAGTTATTAGTGCCGGACTAGAACCCAACCCACGGAAACTGACCCCTGTTTCGTCGGGAAACTTTAAATTAGTGAATAACGAATAGCGAATAACGAATAGGTTGCCACGTCGGCTTCGCCTCCTCGCAATGACGGAGCGATGACTGGAGTCTGGAGACCGGTGACTGGCGACATAAATTAAAAAACATGAACAAATTAACAATATCCATCCTCCTTTCTCTTCTCCTCTTACTTTCCTGTTCTCAGGAAGAGGAGTTTGGTCCGAGTATTTTTGACATGGAGGATCAATTAGTCGAAGGTTCTGCCAGCTATGAATTTGAAGCTTGGTTGAGACAGGCCTATTTAGTTCCTTATAACCTGGATTTTCGCTACCGGATGGAAGACGTGGGTTCGGATATGGATTATAACCTGGTGCCGACATCTTTCGAAAAAGCTCAACAAATGGCCAAGTTAGTCAAATATCTGTGGTTCGATGTTTATGGAACAGTTGTGAGCCCTGAATTTTTAAAGGAAAACGGTCCGCGCATCATCCACCTGATTGGTTCGCCTGCCTACAATCCCATTTCGGGCACTATGTTACTCGGTACGGCTGAAGGTGGGTTAAAAGTGACTTTATTCCGTTGTAACGAATTGGATCCGACCGATGTGGATTTGCTCAATGAATACTATTTTAAGACCATGCACCACGAGTTCGCGCACATCCTGCATCAGAAAAGAAATTACCCGGTTGAGTTCGGACTGATTTCTCAGGGCAAATACAATCCCTTGGGCTGGCAGTATAAAACGGACTCAGAAGCAGCTACCTTAGGTTTCGTTTCTCCTTACGCGGGTAGTCAGAACCGCGAAGATTTTGTGGAAATTATTGCCAATTACTTAGTGAAAAGTGATATGCAATGGAGCGATATTTTAGAGTTGGCCTCACAACCGGGAATTGATATGTATGGTGATACCATTCCCGATGATGGCATCAACGGGCGCGCGATTATCCTCCAAAAGCTGGAAATGGCTAAGAAATGGCTGAAAGATTCGTGGGAAATCGATATAGACTCTTTGCGTGCTGAAATCATCAGAAGACAATTGAATATTAATGAAGTACTGAATTAAAATGAAGATGTCAAAACACATTACATATATAGTTCTTTTTATCTGGCTGGGATTTTTATCAGCCTGTCGCAATGAAGAAGCAGACATTTTCTCAGCCTCGCCGGCAGAAAGATTGAATAAGGCTATCGGCGATTACCAAACCGTGCTGACTAATGCTGAAAATGGGTGGGAAATGGATTATTTCGCGAATGAGAACAGTCCGGGTTATACCCTGTTGGTGAAATTTAATAAATCTGGAAATGCTGTGCTGGCTGCGCGAAATGAGCTGACAACCAATGGGGCATACGAGCAGGATAGTTGCTTGTTTGATATTATTGGAGACAATGGCCCGGTATTGACCTTCAATACATTCAGCAAAATACTCCATGTGTTCTCCAATCCGGAAAATCCGGACGGATATGGACTGGAAGGTGACTACGAGTTTGTAATTGTAAAAGCACATCCCGATACCGTTTGGATGAGAGGAAAAAAGTACGGAGCTGAAATTTTGTTGCGCAAAATGTCCTTGAGTGTTCAGTGGCAGCAGTTTGTTAACGATCGCAGTGAATTTAAAAGTTTACTTTTTTCTGAGAAAGCTCCGGTGTTGACAATGAAAATTGATAAAACAAATTATACATTTTCATCTGGTTATTCCGGTGTGTTCTCAGCAAAACGTATCGGTGCAAATGCTGTCGCTTTTGATGTTCCATTTATTGTAACTCAGGATGGTATCAGGTTTTATCAGGAAATTGAGATAGATGGGGTAAAACTACGGACATTTAAACTTAATGAGGCAAAAAACGGGTTGGTGAGTGTTGAATCACCGGTTTACACGCTTTCCGGAGCTGATGATTTGGCGACATTCTTTACAGGAGACGCCAACACGGTCTGGGATTTTATTCCGTCAGGTTTTAGTGTCGGACTGAATCAACATTATCAGACGATTATTCAATCGGTTCAAACTTTGTATGGAGCTGATAATGCATCTCTTTCGCTGAAATACAATACCATTCGAAGATCTTTTGTTCTTTCGCTCAGTTATACTATTGGAACAACAATTACCGAGGGTTTGTTGGATCTGAATGTGAATGCGAGTAATAAAGACATGCTGACTATTTCATACAAAGGAGCAGGAAATGTAAATGGGTTACAATTTTACAATGAAGTAGAAGAATTGGATGATTTTATCTCGGCCATTTCCTCGGCTTTCACCCTGTCGACCGCAGCTAAGATTAATCCACAGCAAATAAAATTTACGAAAACAACCAATCAGCAGGTTTATTTTGCAATCAGGCCAAGGTGATGAGATTTACGATTTACTGATTTACAATTTTTGTGGGATAAAATGATGTAAGATGCAAATGGTAAATTGTAAATCAGTAAATCGTAAATAAACTACATTTTAATCTGCTTGAAGAAATCATTTCCCTTATCATCCACTAAAATGAAAGCAGGGAAGTTTTCCACCTCTATTTTCCAGATGGCTTCCATACCCAGCTCAGGATAAGCCAGACACTCTACCTTTTTGATGCTTTGCTCCGCCAAGATGGCTGCGGGACCACCAATTGAGCCCAGATAGAAACCTCCGTATTTCTTGCAGGCTTCTGTTACCTGTTCGCTTCTGTTACCTTTGGCAATCATAATCATACTGCCGCCCTTCGATTGAAACAAATCTACGTACGAGTCCATACGGCCTGCAGTTGTAGGTCCGAACGAACCGGAAGGCATGCCCTTGGGGGTTTTAGCCGGACCAGCATAGTAAATCGGATGATCTTTTACGTATTGCGGTAATTCTTTGCCCTCATCCAACAGCTCTTTCAGTTTGGCATGCGCGATGTCGCGACCCACAACAATTGTTCCTGATAAAGACAGACGGGTTGAAACCGGATACTGACTCAGTGTGGCAAGTATTTCCTTCATCGGACGGTTGAGGTCAATTTTTACGGCATTGCCTTCGCCCTGTTGACGGTATGCTTCCGGTATATATTTAGCCGGATTGTCTTCTAACTTCTCAAGCCAGATCCCGTCTTTGTTGATTTTCCCCTTGATATTTCTGTCGGCCGAACAAGACACCGCCATCCCCACAAAGCAAGAAGCGCCGTGACGCGAAAGCCGGATCACGCGTACGTCATGTGCAAAGTATTTGCCGCCGAATTGCGCTCCCATGCCAAATTGCTGGGCGGCTTTCAGTATTTTTGCTTCCATCTCCACATCACGGAAAGCTTGTCCGAGTTCGTTGCCGGTTATCGGTAATTCGTCGTAGTATTTGGTAGAAGCTAATTTAACTGTTTTCATGCAGGCATCTGCTGAAGTGCCGCCGATGACAAAAGCTAAGTGGTAGGGCGGACATGCAGCGGTGCCTAGTGTTTTCATCTTTTCAGTCAAAAATTTCTCCAATGAAACAGGATTCAGCAGGGCTTTCGTTTCCTGGAAAAGATAGGATTTATTGGCCGAACCGCCACCTTTGGCGATAAATAAGAATTTATATTCATTGCCGTGACTTGCCATCAGGTCGATTTGAGCAGGCAGGTTGGTGCCGGTGTTTACTTCATCGTACATATTCAGTGCAGCATTCTGTGAATAACGCAGGTTTTCATCCCGGTATGTTTCGTAAATACCTTTGGATAACGCTTCTTCATCGGAACCGTCGGTGTAAACATTGTTTCCTTTTTTTGCATAAACAGTTGCAGTTCCGGTGTCCTGACAGAAAGGTAAAACCCCTTTGGCTGCAATTTCCGCATTTCTTAGCATCGTTACTGCCACATATTTGTCATTCTCACTTGCTTCAGGGTCGGCCAGAATATTGGCAACCTGTTGCTGATGTTCCGGTCGCAGCAAGAAAGAGCAATCGCGCATAGCAGTGCGGGCCAGCAGCGTTAGTCCCTCCGGTGCTACTTTCAGAATTTCCTGTCCTTCGAATTTTGCCGTGCTGACAAAATCTTTTGTTAATAAATAATACTCCGATTTGTCTTTTCCCGTCGGGAATAGTTCCTGATACCTGAATTCTTTTGCCATAAATATTTTACAATTTTAATGACTGCAAATTTACAGATTTTTATTGGATTAATAAACCATATAAGTCATATAAGGATCATATTAGCATCCGTTTTTATGGTACCGATAATGAAACTCTTTAAACATAATGTTTCAGAATTTGTTTCATTATAACTTCTATGATTCTTATATGACTTATATGGTTTCATCCTCTTTATCAATTCAATAAAAATCCGTACTTTTGCAAATGCAAATATTAAGGGTATTAGTTTAAGGTAAAATAATATAAATCAAAACAATATGAGTAAAAAAGCTTTATTAATGATTCTCGATGGCTGGGGAATCGGTAACGGATCGAAAGCAGATGTGATTGCTTCGACTCCAACTCCTAACTGGGATAAAATTATCGCTACGTATCCGAATTCTTATTTGCTGGCGTCGGGCGAACATGTGGGATTGCCTGATGGTCAGATGGGTAATTCGGAAGTGGGTCACTTGAATATTGGAGCAGGAAGGGTTGTTTACCAGGATTTGGTGAAAATTAACATCGCTTGTCGCGACAACAGTATCATGCAGAATCCGGAAATTATCAACGCTTATACTTATGCCAAAGAGAACAACAAAAAGATGCATTTCCTTGGCCTTGTTTCTGATGGTGGCGTTCATTCTTCTCAGGATCATTTGTATAAATTACTGGACATTGCCAAATCTTATGGAATTGAAGATGCTTATGTGCATTGCTTCATGGATGGTCGCGATACAGATCCCAAAAGCGGGAAAGGTTATCTCGAACAATTAGAGGCACATACACAATATTCTACAGGCAAAATTGCTTCTGTAATTGGTCGCTATTATGCCATGGACCGCGATAAAAGATGGGAACGGGTGAAAGAAGCTTATGATCTGATCGTGAAAGGTGTTGGAACTCCTACAACCGATCCAGTGGCTGCTATGCAGGCTTCTTATGATGCCGGTGTGACGGATGAGTTCGTGAAACCAATTGTGGTAACGGATAATGACGGTAAGCCATTGGCGAAAATCGAAGCCGGTGATGTGGTGATTTTTTTCAACTATCGTAACGACCGGGCCAAAGAACTGACAATCGTGCTGACTCAGGAAGATATGCACGAGTTTGATATGCATACTATCCCCTTGGAATATTATTGCATGACTCCTTATGATTCTACTTTCAAAGGATTGAAAGTATTGTTCGATAAAGATAATGTGCAGAATACCATGGGTGAATATGTTTCTTCACTTGGGTTGAAACAATTACGTATTGCTGAAACAGAGAAGTTTGCACATGTGACATTCTTCTTTTCCGGAGGTCGCGAAGCAGAATTCCAAGGAGAAGAGCGTATTCTGATCCCTTCGCCCAAAGTGGCGACTTATGATTTAATGCCGGAAATGAGTGCGTATGGAATCAAAGATGCGTTGGTAACTGAACTGAATAAACAGAAGTTTGATTTCATCGTCCTGAACTTTGCCAATGGCGACATGGTGGGACATACTGGTGTGCGTGAGGCAATTGTGAAAGCAGTGCAGGCCGTTGACGATTGCATGGGTCAGGTAGTGGAGGCTGCTAAAGCCAACGATTATGAAGTGATTATTATTGCCGATCACGGTAATGCCGATAATGCCGAAAATGAAGATGGTTCACCAAATACAGCTCACTCGCTAAATCCGGTGCCTATCGTTTATGTGACTAATCGTCCCGGTGCTTCTGTTGAACATGGTATTCTGGCTGATGTTTCTCCAACTATTTGCCAGATTCTGGATATCCCGAAACCGGCAGAAATGACGGGAAAAGGATTGTTGAAATTTTGATATAATTATTTTTAACCATATAAGTCATATAAGTACCATATAATTTATAAATGATTTCACGGAAATAAACACTTATGTGTCACTTATATGACTTATATGGTATTAAAACAATAATGAGAGATATCTTACAAAATCGCATTCTCGTCCTCGATGGCGCCATGGGCACCATGATACAGCGTTACAAACTGTCAGAAGCGGATTACCGAGGAAAACGGTTTGCTGATGTTGTTGTGCCTCAGAAGGGGAATAACGATTTGTTGGTGCTCACGCAGCCAGATATTATTTATGAGATTCATAGTAAATATCTGGAAGCGGGTGCCGACATCATTGAAACCAATACTTTCAATGCTCAGCAGATTTCGATGGAGGATTACGGCATGCAACATCAAATCAGGGAACTGAATATTGAAGCCGTCCGTCTTGCCCGCAAGGCAGCTGATTTTTATACCAAACAAACACCGGATAAACCCAGATTTGTTGCCGGAGCTGTGGGGCCGACCAATAAAACGGCGTCTATGTCGCCCGATGTAAACAATCCGGCATATCGTGCGGTGACATTTGACCGGTTGGTAGAAGCATACAAAGAGCAGATGCTGGCCTTGATTGAAGGTGGGGTAGATGCGATTCTGATTGAAACGATTTTTGATACGCTGAATGCTAAAGCTGCAATTTATGCGGCTAATCAGGCCATGGAAGAGTTAGGTGAAAAGGTGGAATTAATGCTCTCTGTGACGGTAGCTGATTCGAGTGGCAGAACTCTGTCCGGACAAACCATCCGTGCCTTTCTGGCTTCAATTGGTCACGCAGACATGTTGTCTGTAGGACTGAATTGTTCTTTCGGCGCCAAAGACTTAAAACCATATCTGAAGGAAATTGCTCAATACAGCAATTGCTATGTCAGCGCTTATCCTAATGCCGGTTTACCTAATCAGTTTGGCGAGTACGATGAAAGTCCGGAGAAAATGGCAGAACAAATCCGGGAGTACTTCGAAGAAGGGCTGGTGAATATCATCGGCGGTTGCTGCGGTACAACTCCTGATCATATTGCCGCCTATCAGCAATTAATAAAAATTGCGAAATTGCGTACTCCTGTCAGCAAGGATGCTGATCAGGGAACACTGCATTTATCCGGATTGGAACATCTGGATGTCAAAAGTGATTCCTTGTTTGTTAATATCGGTGAAAGGTGTAATGTCGCAGGTTCCAGAATGTTTCTGCGTCTGATCAACGAAAAAAAATACGAAGAAGCGCTTAATATTGCCCGTAAGCAAGTGGAAGATGGTGCGCAGGTTATCGATGTTAATATGGATGATGCTATGCTGGATGCCCGTCAGGAGATGACGACGTTTCTTAATTACATTGCATCAGAGCCTGAAATTTCGAAAGTGCCGATCATGATAGATTCCTCCAAATGGGACGTGATTGAAGCCGGACTGAAATGTGTTCAGGGTAAGTGCATTGTGAATTCCATCAGTCTGAAAGAAGGGGAAAAAGACTTTATCAGTAAAGCTGAAAAAATTCGCGCTTATGGTGCGGCTGCGGTGGTGATGGCTTTTGATGAAAAAGGTCAGGCAGATTCGTTCGAACGCAGAACGGAGATTTGTTCTCGTGCGTATCATTTGCTGACCGAGAAAGTGGGTTTTCCAGCCAGTGATATCATTTTCGACCCGAATGTGCTGGCGATTGCCACAGGTATCGAAGAACATAATAATTATGGCGTCGATTTCATAGAGACAGTAAAATGGATTAAGGCAAATTTACCTTTTGCACGGGTAAGTGGAGGTATCAGCAACCTGTCGTTTTCTTTCCGTGGTAACAATGTTGTACGGGAAGCCATTCATTCGGTTTTCTTGTATTATGCTATTCGTGCCGGACTCGACATGGGTATTGTGAATGCCGGCATGCTGCAGATTTACGAAGAAATTCCGGCAGAATTACTTGAATATGTTGAAGATGTGGTATTGAATCGCCGCTCGGATGCCACAGAGCGTTTGGTTGAATATGCTGAAAAAATTAAACTATCAGCTTCCGAATCGGCAACTGCTGCTAAAAAAGTAGATGAATGGCGTAGCCGTGATTTGCAGGGACGACTTGAACATGCGCTGATTAAAGGCATCAGTGATTTTCTTGAAGAAGATTTGCAGGAAGCGCTTAAGCAATATGATACCGCTCTTGAAATCATCGAGAGACCATTGATGAGTGGGATGAATATTGTAGGAGATTTATTCGGACAAGGTAAGATGTTTTTACCTCAGGTGGTGAAAACTGCTCGTACGATGAAGAAAGCAGTGGCCATTTTACAGCCTTATATCGAAGCAGAAAAGGTTCCCGGTCAGAGTTCATCTGCCGGTAAATTTTTGATTGCAACGGTAAAAGGAGATGTGCATGATATCGGGAAAAATATTGTTGCGGTGGTGTTGGGGTGTAATAACTACGAAGTCATTGACCTGGGAGTGATGACTCCTACAGATAAGATAATCAAGACTGCTATAGAGGAAAAAGTGGATATTGTGGGGCTAAGCGGACTGATAACTCCATCGTTGGAAGAAATGTGCGTGGTAGCAGCAGAAATGGAAAAAGCAGGATTGAAAATACCTTTGTTGATAGGAGGAGCCACAACATCCAAGATTCATACGGCTGTTAAAATTTCACCGAATTATAACGGTCCGGTCGTATATGTAAAAGATGCTTCTGTAAATACGCATATCGTGGCTCAGTTGATGAATCCTAAAACCATCGGAGCTTTTACAGCGGAAGTTGCAGCTGAATATCAGCAGTTAAGAGAGAAGCAAAAACCACAGGCGAGCCTGCTTACACTGGAAGATGCCAGGCAGCGAAAACCCGGGTTGTTTTAATGATAAACCATATAAGTCATATAAGAACCATATAAGTTTTTTTAAATTTATATAAAAGATTTACACGGCGTATTCTATCTTCTATTAAAAAATAAAACTTATATGTTTCTTATATGACTTATATGGTTAAATATTATTCAACGTATTTATTGATTACCACGTGGGCTATCAGGCCACTAACCATCAAGGCACCCGCAATAATCAGCAAAGTGTTTGCAGCTGTGTTTTCGAAGTAATATACTGTCAGTAAAGCGGTGCCAATCAGTATGATAATAGGACCTAAGTATTTCAGGAAGCTTTTCATTACGATATCGTTTTTATTTAATTTTTCCGACTGCAAATTAAGTGATTTTTTATCGGGAAATCAAATTATTTCCATAAAAAAAGATTAAAATGAGATGCAAATGTGGAATTTACCAAAACTCATTTAAATAATTTTGTAATTTTGCATACCTGATTCAGAATTCTAAAGCAATAAATTAACCATGCACATCATTATCATCGGAACAGCATATCCTTACCGGGGTGGACTCTCGGCTTATAACGAGCGACTTGCGCGACAGTTTCAGCAGGAAGGACACGAAGTGGAAATGATCACGTTTTCCCTGCAATATCCGGGGTTTTTATTTCCCGGTAAAACGCAGTTTTCGTCTGAGCCCAAACCAGATGATTTAAAAATTACCCGTATGATCAATGCTGTGAAGCCTTCGACCTGGATCAAAGCCGGAAGATTGATTAAAAAGAAAGCTCCCGACAAGGTCATTTTTTGCTATTGGATGGCATTTATGGCTCCCGCTTTCGGAACAATTGCTCGTTATGCCAAAAATGATAAAACGAAGATGATTGGTTTGATACACAATATGATACCTCATGAACCTACGCTGTTAGACAAGTTATTTCCCCGTTATTTTGTGCAGGCCATGGATGGTTTTGTGGCTATGGCCAGTTCGGTAGTTTCTGATATAAACTCTTTTGATAAAGAGGTGAAGCCTAAATTGCTTTCTCCTCATCCGATTTATGATCATTACGGCGAAAAGGTCGATCGTTCGCTCGCGGCCATGCGCCTGGGTTTGCATGAGCAAAATAATTATGTGTTGTTTTTCGGTTTTATCCGGCATTACAAAGGGCTTGATTTGCTTCTGGAGGCTTTTGCAGATAAGCGTTTACGTGAGTTCCCGGTGCGGTTGATTGTTGCAGGTGAGTTTTATGAAAGTCCGGAACCCTATCTGAAAATCATCAAGAAACATAAATTAGAACATTTGATTGAGTTGCGGACTAAATTTATTGAAGATAAGGATGTGAAAAATTACTTCAGTGTCGCCGATATTGTAGCGCAACCTTATCGGTCGGCTACCCAAAGTGGTGTTAGTCAGATTGCTTATCATTACGAAAATCCCATGCTGGTGACGGATGTGGGCGGGTTGGCCGAAATTGTGCCCCACAATAAGGTGGGATATGTAGTGGATGTGAAACCGGAGAAGATTGCAGATGCTTTGGTTGATTTCTTTGCTCATAAAAGGGCTGAAGAGTTTAAAGTCAATATCCGGGAAGAGAAAAAGAAATATGATTGGTCGAGAATGACTGAAACAATAAATTTGATTTAAAACAAGTATTATAAACCACAAAAGGCACAAAAGATTTTCTTTGAGATAGTATCTCTTTTGTGTTTTCTTAGGTGTTCTTTTGTGCCTTTTGTGGTTCAAAAAATTTTTATATGAAAGACGGAATAGCAGAAACCCCCCTGATGAAACAATACTTCGAAATTAAATCGAAGCACCCGGATGCGATATTGTTATTTCGTTGTGGTGATTTTTACGAAACTTTTTCCAAAGATGCCATTCGTGCTTCTGAAGTATTGGGAATAACCCTGACCCGCCGTGCCAATGGGGCGGCTAAGAGTGTTGAATTGGCTGGTTTTCCGCATCATGCACTGGATACTTACCTGCCTAAGTTGGTTCGTGCAGGTATGCGGGTGGCGATTTGTGATCAGCTGGAAGATCCGAAATTGACAAAAAAACTGGTAAAACGTGGTGTCACAGAATTGGTTACTCCAGGTGTTTCGTACAGCGACACTACCCTGAATCACAAAGAGAATAATTTCCTGGCATCGGTTTACTTTGATAAAAAGAAAGTTGGTGTTGCCTTTTTGGATATTTCGACCGGAGAGTTTCTGGTTGCGGAAGGGAATGTGGAGTATGTGGATAAACTGCTGAATAGTTTTAGTCCGAAGGAAATACTCTATGATCGCAATAAAAAACGCGATTTTGAAGAGAACTTCGGCAATAAATTTTTTATTTACGGTCTCGAGGACTGGGCTTACACCCCGGATTCAGCACAGGAAAGATTGTTGAAACAATTTGAAACCCGTACGCTGAAAGGATTCGGTGTTGAAAATTTACCTTTTGCGGTAGTGGCTGCCGGTGCTATCTTACATTATCTCGACCTGACCCACCACCAGCAGACGGGGCATATCACTCAATTGTCACGTATAGAGGAAGACCGTTATGTGTGGCTCGACCGATTTACCGTGCGTAACCTCGAATTGTATGGTTCCATGCACGAAGGTGCAAAAACGCTGGTACAGGTGCTTGACAAAACCATTTCGCCTATGGGAGCCCGGTTGCTGAAACGCTGGATTGCCTTTCCATTGAAAGATGTGAAGCCTATCAACGAACGGCTGGGTGTGGTGGAGTATTTTTTCAGACATCCGGATTTAAAGGAATTGCTGGAACAAAACATCGCATTGGTTGGCGACTTGGAAAGAATTATTTCAAAAGTGGCGGTTGGAAGGATCAGTCCTCGTGAAGTGGTGCAGTTGAAAGTGGCGCTAAAAGCCATTGAACCGGTAAAACAGGCTTGTGCGGAAACAGATAATCCTGCCCTCAATAAAATTGCCGATCAGTTGAATGCTTGTCAGGTTATTTCAGATAAAATCGAAAAAGAAATTCAGCCGGATCCACCGACTCTTATCAACAGAGGAAATATTATCCGGCCGGGTATTGATGCTGATCTGGATGAGTTGCGTGATCTGGCTTTTTCCGGGAAAGAGTATCTACAGAAAATTCAGGAACGGGAAAGCGCCCATACCGGTATTCCAAGTCTTAAAATCAGTTTCAACAATGTCTTCGGATATTATATTGAAGTTAGGAATACCCACAAAGATAAAGTGCCTGATAATTGGATACGTAAGCAAACTCTCGTGAATGCCGAGCGATACATCACGCAGGAATTAAAAGATTATGAAGAAAAAATTCTGGGAGCAGAAGAAAAGATACTGAGTATTGAAACTCGGCTTTTCAATGAATTGGTGCTTAGTCTGGTTGATTATATTCCAGCTATTCAGTTGGATGCCAATTTGATTGCCCAACTCGATTGCTTGTTGTCATTTGCCCGTGTTTCGGCTGAAAACAAATATGTCCGTCCGGAAGTAAACGATACGGATGTGCTGGAAGTCAAACAGGGACGACATCCGGTGATTGAGAAGCAGCTGCCTTTGGGGGAGTCTTACATTGCCAATGATGTGTATCTCGATAATCAGTCCCAGCAAATTATCATAGTTACCGGTCCTAACATGTCCGGTAAATCAGCCCTGTTGCGGCAGACCGCTATCATTACCCTCATGGCTCAGATAGGTTGTTTCGTGCCGGTAGAAAGTGCTAAGATCGGGGTTGTGGATAAGATTTTTACACGGGTAGGGGCGAGCGATAATATCTCGCAGGGAGAATCAACTTTTATGGTGGAGATGAACGAAGCTGCCAGTATCCTGAATAATCTGTCGGACCGGAGTTTGATTTTGTTTGACGAACTCGGACGTGGTACTTCAACCTACGACGGTATCTCCATCGCCTGGGCAATTGTCGAGTATATTCATGAACATCCATCTTTTAAGGCCAAAACACTGTTTGCCACACATTACCACGAGCTGAATGAAATGGAGAAGTCTTTTAGCCGGATTAAAAACTACAATGTTTCGGTTAAAGAAGTAGATAAGAAAATCATTTTCCTCCGGAAACTGGCACGCGGAGGCAGCGAACATAGTTTTGGTATCCATGTTGCCAAGATGGCCGGCATGCCGCAAAGCATCGTGAAGCGTTCCGAGCAAATTCTGAAGCAACTGGAAACCGATAATCGCCAGAACGGTATCGCCAAGCCTGTTGCTGAAATTGCTACCCAGCGGGAGGGCTATCAACTCAGTTTCTTTCAGCTGGATGATCCTGTGCTCCAGCAAATAAGGGATGAAATAAAAGGCCTTAATATTAATGACCTGACACCTATTGAAGCGCTGAATAAGCTCAATGAAATTAAGAAAATTATTTTGGCGAAAAGCTAATGTTTTCTAGCGAATAACGAACAGCTCACGATAAATAGTGAATAGCTATTCGTTATTCGCTATATCCCAAACGTCTCCGCGACTGCTTTGCAGATCACTTTTCCTTCCACAATGTTAAGCCCCTTGCGCAAATCTTCATGTTCTTCGCAAGCCTTTTTCCATCCTTTGTCAGCTAAAGTAAGCACATAAGGCAATGTGGCATTGGTTAGCGCCAGAGTAGAGGTGCACGGCACTGCTCCCGGGATGTTGGCGACACAATAATGCAGGATGCCATCTACTTCATACACTGGGTTGGCGTGGGTTGTCGGTTTGGAAGTTTCGAAGCAACCGCCCTGGTCGATGGCAACGTCTACTAAAACTGCTCCTTGTGGAAGTAATCTCAGCATTTCACGTGAAATCAGCGTGGGAGCTTTAGCGCCCGGTATCAGTACTGCCCCGATTACCAGATCAGTCCGCGGAAGAATTTCTTCAATATTATAATGTGACGACATCATGGTGTCGACATTCGCCGGCATGATTTCACTTAGTTGTCGTAACCTTGGCAGGGATATGTCGGCGATGGTAACATGTGCTCCCAATCCGGCCGCCATATAGGCAGCATGCGTGCCAACTACACCGCCACCCAATATCAATACATGAGCGGGATTTACACCCGGTACGCCACCTAGCAGAATACCTTTTCCGCCCTGAGGTTTTTCCAGGTATTTGGCACCTTGTTGAATCGACATCCGTCCGGCGACTTCCGACATGGGTATCAGTAAAGGGAGGGTCTGGTTAATCTCAACGGTTTCGTATGCCAGACAAATTGCACCACTTTTCATCATGGCTCTGGTTAGTTCTTCGTTGGATGCAAAGTGAAAGTAGGTGAAAACAAGTTGTTTGGGCTTGATTAGTTCGTATTCCTGCTGAATAGGTTCCTTTACCTTTACAATCATTTCTGCTTCGGCAAAAATTTCAACAGCTGTTTTACGAATCAGAGCGCCGGCATTCAGGTAAG
>JACDJB010002027.1_pt1 | contig 15409 bp, 17 predicted proteins | sample 7454121 | NCBI WGS metagenome assembly JACDJB01 (sample SAMN14253290, study PRJNA609438) | sludge metagenome | isolation source: sludge after 25d culture with pyrite | collected 2018-12-20 | reverse complement strand
GGGGGGGTGAGTGAGGCGTGAGGCGTGAGGAGAAAACCCACTTTAGCCACGGAAGCACACGGAACAACACGGAAAAATTCGATTGCTGGAAAACCAGGACATTCCTGGTTCCCATGCGGGGAGCGAAGCCCAGATGCATCAGGGTGCAACCTGAGGGACTGTTAAGAGGTTCTTCGGTGACCGCATTAGCGATCACCCGTGATGGATGGGCAGTTACACAGACTTATTTACAGGCTCTTCCTACCCAGTGATCGCTCGGTTTGAGCACTGGGCTTTTACATTATTATTTTTCCGTGTTGTTCCGTGTGCTTCCGTGGCCATAAGGGGTTTTTTCCTTTCCCTCCTCACGCCTCACGCCTCACGCCTCACGCCTCACGTCTTCGGCAACGTGACGCCGGTCTGGCCCTGGTATTTGCCGGCACGGTCACCGTAGGACGTCTCGCAGACCTCGTCGGACTCGAAGAACAACACCTGGGCGACGCCTTCGTTGGCGTAGATCTTCGCCGGCAGCGGTGAGGTGTTGGAAAATTCCAGCGTCACGTGGCCTTCCCATTCCGGCTCCAATGGGGTGACATTGACGATGATGCCGCAACGGGCATAGGTCGACTTGCCCAGGCAGATGGTCAACACGTTACGCGGGATGCGGAAATACTCCACCGTGCGCGCCAGCGCGAAGGAGTTCGGCGGGATGATGCAGACGTCGGACTGCACGTCGACGAAACTGTTGGCATCGAAGTTCTTGGGATCGACGATGGCCGAATTGATGTTGGTGAAGATCTTGAATTCGTCCGCACAGCGGATGTCGTAGCCGTAGCTCGACGTCCCGTAGGAGATCACCCGCCGGCCCCCCACCTCGCGCACCTGACCGGGCTCGAACGGCTCGATCATGCCCTGCGCCGCCATGCGGCGGATCCACTTATCTGCTTTGATGGACATATTGTTATGAGATACAAGATGTAAGAGACAAGATACAAGTCAAAAACATAATGACTTGTATCTTGAATCTTGTCTCTTGTATCTACCTTTGTTCAGTTATTCTGAATGACGATCTTCGGGAACTTGGCGGCGTGGTTCTTGGCCTGCAGCGACAGCTTGGCGGCGGTGCGGCGGGCGATCTCGCGATAGATCTGCGCGATACGGCTGTCCGGCTCGGCGATCACGGTGGGCTTGCCGCTGTCGGTCTCCTCGCGGATGCGGATATCCAGCGGCAGGGCGCCAAGGAAGTCGACGTCGTACTGCTCGGACATCTTCTGGCCGCCGCCCTGACCGAAGATATGCTCTTCATGGCCGCAGTTGGAACAGATATGGATGCTCATGTTCTCGACGATGCCGAGCACCGGCACCTCCACCTTCTGGAACATCTTGAGGCCCTTGCGGGCATCCAGCAGGGCGATGTCCTGCGGGGTGGTGACAATGACCGCACCCGACACCGGCACCTGCTGGGCCAGAGTCAGCTGGGTGTCGCCGGTGCCCGGCGGCATATCGATGACCAGGTAGTCCAGATCGGACCAGTTGGTGTCCTTGAGCAGCTGCTGCAGGGCCTGGGTGACCATCGGGCCGCGCCAGATCATCGGGGTCTCTTCATCGACCAGGAAGCCGATGGACATGGCCTGCAGATTGTAGCCGGTCATGGGCTCCAGGGTTTTGCCATCCTTGGACTCCGGCTTGCCACTTATGCCGAGCATACGCGGCTGACTGGGACCGTAGATGTCGGCGTCCAGGATGCCGACATTGGCGCCGTCGGCCGCCAGGGCCAGCGCCAGGTTCACGGCGGTGGTGGACTTACCGACGCCACCCTTGCCGGAGGCCACGGCGATGATGTTCTTGATGCCCTTGATGGCGTCGACACCCTTCTGCACGGCGTGGGACACGATGGTGGTCGTGATGTTCACGGCCACCTCGGACACGTCGGCGATGGCGGACACCTTCTCCTTGATCCTCGCCGTCAGATCGGCCTCATAGCCCTTGGCAGGGAAGCCCAGCACCACGTCGACCTTGACCTTGCCGCCGTCGATGGTGATGTCCTTGATGCTGCCGGCGCTGACCAGGTCCTTTTCCAGATAGGGGTCCACATATTCCTTGAGCGCGGTCTCCACCTGCAAACGTGATACTTCTGCCATGATTTCTGTCCTCTGAGCTGGGTCGCTGCCGCCGAGCGCGGACCGACAAGGGTCTGAAGCTGACCGCGGATTGTACACAACGCCCCTGGGGCTGTCTTCACGCGGCCGTGTGGGGAAATACACCGGTACCCGGGGCACGTTTGGGGCACCGGCGAGCACACGCCGGACACGTGCCGGGCGCCCTGTGGCATAATCCCGGCCTTTCGGGCAGCTTTCTGCCGAACATTGACCAATGGCAATACCATCGCCCGGAGACCGCGCCCGCATGGCCGACCGCCCACCCAGCCGCCCCGCCAGTGAACGCCGTCTGTTGGTGACCAGCGCCCTGCCCTACGCCAACGGGCCGATCCACCTGGGCCACCTGGTCGAGTACATCCAGACCGATATATGGGTACGCTTCCAGAAGCTGCGTGGGCACGAATGCTACTACGTCTGCGCCGACGACGCCCACGGCACACCCATCATGCTGCGCGCCCAGAGCGAGGGCATCACGCCGGAGCAGCTGATCGAGCGCATCGGCGTCGAGCACCGCGCCGACTTCGCCGACTTCCTGATCGGCTTCGACAACTACCACAGCACCCATTCGGACGAGAACCGCGCGTACGCCGAGCTGATCTACACCCGCCTGCGCGACGCCGGCCACATCGTCACCCGCACCATCACCCAGGCCTACGACCCGGTGCAGGAGATGTTCCTGCCGGACCGGTTCATCAAGGGCGAGTGTCCGCGCTGCGGCGCGGCCGACCAGTACGGTGATTCCTGCGAGGTCTGCGGTGCGACCTACACACCAACCGAGCTGAAGAACGCTGTCTCCGTCATCTCCGGCGCCCAACCGATCGAGAAGGAGTCGCTGCACTATTTCTTCAAACTCGCCGACTTCCAGCCGCTGCTGCGCACCTGGGTCGATGCCGGCCACCTGCAGCCGGAAGTCGTCAACAAATTGAATGAGTGGTTCAAGGACGGCCTGAGGGAATGGGACATCTCGCGTGATGCGCCCTACTTCGGCTTCCGGATCCCGGACACAGAGGACAAATATTTCTACGTCTGGCTGGACGCCCCCATCGGCTACATGGCCAGCTTCAGGAATCTGTGTGACCGCACCGGCCTGGACTTCGACGAATTCTGGAAGCCGGGCGCGGAGACCGAGCTGCACCACTTCATCGGCAAGGACATCATCTACTTCCACGCCCTGTTCTGGCCGGCCATGCTCGCCGGTGCCGGCTTCCGCACGCCGACGAGCGTCAATGCGCACGGTTTCCTCACCGTCAACGGCCAGAAGATGTCCAAGTCCCGCGGCACCTTCATCAAGGCACGTACCTATCTGGAACACCTGAACCCGGAATACCTGCGTTACTACTTCGCCGCCAAACTGGGCTCCACTATCGACGACATCGACCTCAACCTCGATGACTTCCAGTTGCGCGTCAACGCCGACCTGGTCGGCAAGGTGGTCAATATCGCCAGCCGCTGCGCCGGCTTCATCAGCAAGCGTTTCGGTGGCCGCCTGTCGAAGACCTGCACCGAACCCGACCTGTACGCTACCTTCGTGCGTGCCGGCGAAGAGATCGCCGACCTGTACGAGCGGCGTGAGTTCGGCCACGCCATGCGCGAGATCATGGCCCTGGCCGACCGGGCCAATCAGTACATCGACGAGAAGAAGCCCTGGACGCTGGCCAAGCAGCCCGGTCAGGAACAGACGGTGCAGGATGTCTGCAGCGTCGGCCTCAACCTGTTCCGGGTGTTGATGACCTATCTGAAGCCCGTGCTGCCGCGCATGGCCGGGCAGGCAGAAACATTTCTCGGCATCGCGCCCATGACCTGGGTCAATCGGGCCGAGCCTCTCACCGACCATGCCGTGCGTGTCTATGAGCCGCTGCTGCTGCGCGTCGATGCCGCTGCGGTGACGGCCATGCAGGACGCCTCCAGGGAAAACCTCGCCCCGACAGCGGCGACCACGCCGGCCGCACCGAGCACCGCCATGACCGGCAATCCCATCGCCGCGGAGATCTCCATCGACGACTTCGCCAAGATCGACCTGCGCATCGCGCGCATCGTCAAGGCAGAACATGTCGAGGGCGCTGACAAATTGTTACAACTGACCCTGGATATCGGCGGCGAGACGCGCCACGTGTTCGCCGGCATCAAGTCAGCCTATCGGCCCGAGGACCTGCAAGGCCGCCTGACGGTGATGGTGGCGAATCTCGCCCCGCGCAAGATGAAATTCGGCCTGTCCGAAGGCATGGTCCTGGCCGCCGGCCCGGGCGGCAAAGACCTGTTCATCCTCAATCCCGACGACGGTGCCCAGCCGGGAATGCGGGTAAAATAGGGCCGAGTGTTTGTTAACCACAAAGGACACGAAGGACACAAAGGAAAGCCTTTATCAGGTAAAACCCTGTATCTGCCGCGGAAGCGGATAGGTGCAATAGCAGTATGATGTTTTGATCGTATTCCTTTGTGTCCTTCGTGTCCTTTGTGGTTAAACGGGATAGAGCAGAGTCAAAACGACATGCAAGCACTGGCACTGATTTTGGTCAGCACCGTCCTGGTGAACAACTTCGTCCTGGTGAAGTTTCTGGGGCTGTGTCCGTTCATGGGCGTGTCGCGCAAGCTGGAGACGGCCACCGGGATGGGGCTGGCGACGACCTTCGTACTGACGCTGTCGTCGGTCTGCAGCTATCTCATCAATGCCTATATCCTGGAACCGCTCGGCATCGAATACCTGCGCACCCTCGCGTTCATTCTTACCATTGCCGTGGTGGTACAGTTCACCGAGATGGTGGTGCACAAGACCAGCCCGCTGCTGTACCAGGTACTGGGCATCTTTCTGCCGCTGATCACCACCAACTGCGCCGTGCTCGGTGTGGCACTGCTGAATACTCAGCAGCAGCACGGTTTCCTGGAATCAGCCGTGTACGGCTTCGGCGCCGCCGTGGGCTTCTCGCTGGTACTGGCGCTGTTCGCCGCCATGCGTGAACGGATCGCGGTGGCCGATGTACCGGCAGTCTTCCGTGGTGGATCCATTGCACTGATCACCGCCGGCCTGATGTCGCTCGGCTTCATGGGCTTCGCCGGGCTGATCAAGGGGTAGGCCCGTGCTCACCGCCATCCTCGCACTCGGGATCCTCGCCGGACTGTTCGGTCTGCTGCTCGGCTACAGTGCCATCCGCTTCCGCGTCGAGGGCGACCCGGTGGTCGACCAGATCAATGCCATCCTGCCGCAGACACAATGTGGCCAGTGCGGCTTCGCCGGCTGCCGCCCCTACGCCGAAGCCATCGCGGCCGGCGAGGCCGACATCAACCAGTGCCCGCCCGGTGGCGAGGCCGGCATCCGCGCGCTCGCCGACCTGCTCGGCCGCGACTTCAAGCCGCTCAACGCCGAGCACGGCCAGCACGCGGAGAAGACGGTCGCGGTCATCGACGAGCAGCTCTGCATCGGCTGCACGCTGTGCATCCAGGCCTGCCCGGTGGACGCCATCCTGGGCGCGGCCAAGCACATGCACACCGTGATCGAGAAGGAATGCACCGGCTGCGAGCTGTGCGTCGAGCCCTGCCCCGTGGACTGCATCCACATGGTGCCGGTGCAACAGGACATCTCCACCTGGAAATGGCCGTCGCCCGACGACTGCAGCGACACCGCGGTGGTGCCGGACCCCGTGGACAAGACGGCGCAACCATGACTGCAGCACAGACACGTACAGGAGCGGCCTTGCAGACCTCACGATCATGACGGGCACGCCGCGCACACTCCACCGCTTCCATGGCGGCCTGCGCCTGCCGGGCAACAAGGCGCAATCACTGCTGTCACCGGTACGCGTGATGCCGGTACCGCCACGGCTGGTGCTGCCGCTGGCACAGCACATCGGCACACCCGCCGAACCGCTGGTCACAGTGGGCGAGCGGGTCCTCAAAGGCCAGATGATCGCCCGTGCCAACGGCTATGTGAGCGTACCCATCCACGCCCCCAGTTCCGGGACCGTCGTGGAGATCGGCGATCGGGCCGTACCGCATCCCTCGGGTCTGCACGCAGCCTGCATCGTCATCGACACCGACGGCCGCGACGAGACCGCGCCGGACATCCTCTCGGACGACCCCACACAGCTCGACCCCAGCGAGCTGCGTAACCGCATCCGCAACGCCGGCATCGTCGGTCTGGGCGGCGCCGGCTTCCCGAGCTTCATCAAGCTCAACCCCGGCCCGGAGCGTCCCATCCACACCCTCCTCATCAACGCTGCGGAGTGCGAGCCCTACATCACCTGCGACGACATGCTGATGCGCACCCGGGCGGCGGACGTGGTCAGCGGCGCGCGCATCCTGCAGTACGCGCTGCAGGCCGAGACCTGCCTCATCGCCATCGAGGACGACAAGCCGGAGGCCGCGGCGGCCATGCGCACCGCCATCGATGCCTCGTCTGAGGCGGCGTCGATGGCGGTGGTGCAGATCCCGACCGTCTACCCCAGCGGTGGCGAGAAACAGCTCATCCGGATTGTCACCGGCCGGGAGGTGCCCTCACAGGGTCTGCCGGCCGACATCGGCGTAATCTGCCACAACCCCGGCACCGCCGCGGCGGTACACCGTGCGCTCATCGAGGGCGAACCGCTCATCACGCGCCTGGTCACCGTCACCGGCGAGGGTGTCGCCAGCCCCGGCAACCTGGAGGTGCGCATCGGCACCCCCATCGCCGATGTCATCGCCGCCGCCGGCGGCTACACTGAACACGCCCATCGGCTGCTCATGGGCGGCCCGATGATGGGCTTCGCCCTGGGCACCGACGCGGTGCCGGTGGTCAAGACCACCAACTGCCTGCTGGTCGCCAGCCGCACGGAACTGCCGCTACCACAGGAGCAGCTGCCCTGCATCCGCTGCGGCGCCTGCGTCGACGCCTGCCCCGTCCTGTTGCTGCCGCAGCAGCTCTACTGGCATGCGCATGCCAAGGATTTCGACCGGATCCAGGATTTCAATCTGTTCGACTGCATCGAGTGCGGCTGTTGCAGCTATGTCTGCCCGAGCCACATCCCGCTGGTGCAGTACTTCCGCTTCGCCAAGACCGAGATCTGGAACCAGGAGCGCGAGCGCGCGAAGGCCGACATCGCCCGCCAGCGCCACGAGTTCCGGCTGTTCCGCCAGGAACGCGAGAAGGAGGAGCGCGCCGCGCGCCTGAAGCAGAAACAGAAGGCCCTGCAGACACCCGGGAAATCCGGCGACGACCCCAAGAAGGTGGCGATCCAGGCGGCGCTGGAACGCGTCAAGGCCAAGAAGGCCGGGAGCGGTACCACGGCCGCTGACGCCGCTTCCACACCGCCTGCGGACGGCGAGGAGAGGTGATGAACACCTGCATAGAGACCCTGTTGGGGCCGTCATTGCACCCTGCGTTACACAGGGCACCTGCAAGCGTGGCCTGCGCCATGCAAGCGGGCGGGGGCGGCCGCTGATGCAGTTCCCGACCTTCAGCTCCCCACATCAGACCGGCACCAGCAGCGTCGCGCGGATCATGCGCGACGTGCTGCTCGCACTGATCCCGGGCATGCTCTGCGCCTGGTGGTTCTTCGGCTGGGGCGTGCTCGTCAACGTTCTGCTCGCGGTGCTGACCTGCACCGCCGCCGAGGCGCTGATGCTGGCACTGCGCGGCCGCCCGGTCGGCGCAACGCTCGCCGACAACAGCGCCGTCCTCACCGGTGTACTGCTGGCACTGGCACTGCCACCCCTGGCACCCTGGTGGATCCCGGTGGTCGGTGGCCTGTTCGCCATCGTCATCGCCAAGCAGCTCTACGGCGGGCTCGGCTACAACCCGTTCAATCCTGCGATGATCGGCTATGTCGCGCTGCTCATCTCCTTCCCCCGCGAGATGACCCTGTGGAGCGCACCGGCGGGGGTCGGTACCGCCGGCGGCCTCAGTCTGCCCGAGACGCTGGCCTGGTCGTTCAGTGGCGTGCTGCCGGAGGGCACCAGCCTCGACGCCCTGACCATGGCCACACCGCTCGACAGCATGAAGACCTCCCTCGGGCTGGGGCTCACGCTGCGTGAGATCACCGCCGGTCCGCTGTTCGGCGGTTATGCCGGCGCCGGCTGGGAATGGATCAACTTCGCCTATCTGCTCGGTGGTCTGTACCTGGTCTATCGGCGCGCCATCGCCTGGCAGATCCCCGTCGGCATGCTGGGCGCGCTGTTCGTGATCGCCCTGCTGTTCTACGGCAGCGACACCGATGCCTTCGCCTCGCCGCTGTTTCATCTGCTCAGCGGCGCGGCCATGCTCGGTGCCTTCTTCATTGCCACCGATCCGATCACTGCCAGCACCACGCCGCGGGGACGTCTCATCTACGGCGCCGGCATCGGTGTGCTCACCTATGTGATCCGTACCTGGGGCGGCTACCCGGACGGCATCGCCTTCGCCGTGGTATTGATGAACATGGCCACGCCGACCATCGACTACTACACCAAGCCGCGGGTGTTCGGCGAGACGCGCAAGAGACGGGGCGGCGGACCGTGAATGTACGCCATATCCTGGTCACGGCCCTGCTGCTGTTCCTGTTCGCCGCCATCGGCACGGGTATGGTCGCCTTCACCTTCGACAACACCCACGAACGCATCGCCGAGAACGAGCGCGAGGTGCTGCTGCGCAATCTGCACGTGCTGGTCCCGCCTGAGCGCCACGACAACGACCTCTTCGCCGACACCATCGAGGTGACCGATCCCGACCTGCTGGGCACGCCGCGGCCGGTCACCGTCTACCGTGCCCGCAAGGACGGCAAACCGGTGGCTGCGATCCTCGCGCCGGTCGCGCCCGATGGGTACAACGGTGAGATCCGCCTGTTGGTGGCGATCGAGACCGATGGTCGCCTGGCCGGCGTGCGCGTCACCGGCCATCGCGAGACGCCCGGTCTGGGTGATGGCATCGACGCCGCGCGGTCCGACTGGATCCTGGGATTCAACGGCCGTTCCCTCGGCGACCCCGGCGAAAAGGGCTGGGCGGTGAAGAAGGACGGCGGCGTCTTCGACCAGTTCACCGGCGCGACCATCACCCCACGCGCGGTGGTGAAGGCCGTCAAAAAGGCTCTGATATACTTCGACCGTCATCGACAGACCCTGTTTGCCGAAGCGCAAGACACTGCGGAGGAGGCCTCACCATGACCGAACCGACCTATGGCAGCATCGTCCGGGATGGCCTGTGGGCCAACAATCCCGGTCTGGTGCAGCTGCTCGGCCTGTGCCCGCTGCTCGCCGTGACCTCGAATACGATCAACGGTCTGGGACTCGGCCTGGCGACCGCGCTGACCCTGGTCGCCTCGAACGTCACGGTATCGCTGATCCGCCGGCTGGTGCGGCCCGAGGTACGCATCCCGGTGTTCGTGCTGATCATCGCCGCGGTGGTGACCGTCATCGAACTCGCCATGAACGCCTATCTGCACGAGCTCTATCTGGTGCTGGGTATCTTCATCCCGCTGATCGTCACCAACTGCAACATCATCGGCCGCGCCGAGGCCTTCGCCTCCAAGCACGACCCCGGCCGTGCGCTGGTCGACGGCCTGATGATGGGTATGGGTTTCCTGCTGGTCCTGGTGGTGCTGGGCGCCCTGCGCGAACTCATCGGCCAGGGCACCCTGCTCTCCCAGGCACACATGATGTTCGGTGCGGGTGCGCGCGACTGGACGCTGCACGTCATCCAGGATTACCGCGGTTTCCTGCTCGCCGTCCTCCCCCCCGGCGCCTTCATCGGCCTCGGCCTGATCATCGCCCTCAAGAACGTCATCGACGGCCGCCTGCAGCGCCGCCCCCAGCGCATCACCATAGTGGAGCCGGCGACGGCGGCGGGGTGAACGATCCTTGAACCGCCAAGGCGCCGAGCAAAATCTATTGAACCGCCAAGATGCCAAGGCCGCCAAGAAACCCTGTTGGAACCGCCAAGACGCCAAGAACGCCAAGATGAATCAATGTAAAACCATGCCGGCTTTTTCATGATTATCCTTGGCGTTCTTGGCGTCTTGGCGGTTCAATCATCTTGGCGGCCTTGGCGTCTTGGCGGTTCCAATAGGCCTTGTAGGTTTTGCTCGGCGTCTTGGCGGTTAGCAAACCATGAACCCGGATAAGCGTCGTAAGATCTTCGAGCGCCTGCGCGCTGCCAATCCGCATCCGACGACCGAACTGCACTACGGCAACGTGTTTCAGTTGCTGATCGCGGTGATATTGTCGGCGCAGGCGACGGACAGGGGTGTGAACAAGGCGACGGCGGGGCTGTTCAAGATCGCGCAGCGACCCCGCGACATCCTGGCGCTCGGCGAGGAAGGCCTGAAGGAACACATCAAGACCATCGGGTTGTTCAACAGCAAGGCGAAGCACATTCTGGCCACCTGTGCGCTCCTCGAGCAGCAACACGGCGGCGCGGTACCGCGCGAGCGGGCGGCGCTGGAGGCCCTGCCGGGCGTGGGTCGCAAGACGGCCAACGTCATCCTCAATACCGCCTTCGGTGAGCCGACCATCGCGGTGGACACGCACATCTTCCGCGTCGCCAACCGCACCGGCCTGGCACCCGGAAAGACACCGCTGGAGGTGGAGAAGAAGCTGCTCAGGTGCGTCCCCGGCGAATTCCGGCGCGATGCCCACCACTGGCTGATCCTGCTCGGCCGCTACACCTGCCTGGCGCGCAAGCCCAGGTGCCCGGAATGTCCGATCGCGGACCTGTGCGACTACCGCGCCAAGACGACGCTGTCGGGCTGAGGGATACGAACCATGCTCTTTCGGCAGGACCGCGATCAGCTCCGGCAATTCTATTGCGACGTCTGGCACCGGCAGCGGGCCGGCGAGGCACTGACGCCTCTGGAACGCCAGGTCTTCAACGTGATCCTGCTGCATCCCGAATACCAGCCGCTGCTGGAGCACCCGGACGCCGCGCTGAACAGGGACTATCTGCCCGAACTGGGCGAAACCAATCCCTTCCTGCACATGGGCCTGCACCTGGCCCTGCACGAACAACTCGCCACCGACCGGCCGGCGGGCATCCGTGCCCTGACACAGCGGCTGCGCCGCGCCCGGCCCGACGGCCATGACCTGGAACATCGAATGATGGACTGCCTGGCGGAGGCGATCTGGCGCGGTCAACGCGACAATATCCCGCCGGACGAAGCGCAATATATCCAGTGCCTGGAACGTCTACTGCAGCAGTAGGATCATTCTGGCCCCGCATTACTCCAAAAACTGTATTTGCCACGGGAGTACACGGGAAAACACGGGCGAGATCATATGCTTTACACAACAGCCCTGCGCACCCGCCGGGTGATGAACCGGAGTGTTACCACACTGTTTCATCTCAATGTCTTCCGTGGCTGGAGTAAATTTTTCAGGATTATTACACTATCCTTCCGGGAACCTGTCCGGGATGGGGATGTCACACTCCATGTCCTCACAGGCAGCTCGCCGGGTACGGCGGGTACCACAAGCGTCGGTGGCCACTCTCCGCGCCGATCACCAATACCAAGGAGCATCACCATGTCAGACAAGACCACAATCAAACCCCTCATCATCGCCCTCGGCGCGGCCTTTGTCGGATCGCTCGCCGGTGGCGCCATCGCCGCCGGTAACCCCTTCGCGCAGACCGAGCTGACGACCGGCCACACGCTCGTCGTCGCCGAAGCTAAATGTGGTGGCAAGATGAAGGACAGTAAGTGCGGCGGAAAGATGGGCAAGGATGGCATGCGCGGCCCCGCCAAGTTCGATACGGATGGCGATGGCAAGGTCACCCTCGAGGAGTTCAACGCCGGCCACGCGAAGATGTTCCAGAAGATGGACACGGATGGCGACGGCGTGCTGAGCGGCGACGAGCTCAAGCGGTCCGGCATGAAGTGCGGGGCCGGCGGCGATGCGAAGTCGGGCAACGCCGGCGAGTGATCCGGACGCCGGCGCCGGACACGGGGGCCACGCGGCCCCCGTACGCTGGCGCCGGCTCCACGACCACCCACCCCGGTCTGTGGCGGGCCCTCGCGGGCCCGTTCGCCGGCCATTTCACGCCAGCCAGCGACTGATTCCCCTCAGCGCCGCCGTGCGGCCGCACGGTGCCCGCGGCCCTGACCCTTGAACAGATACTCCTGCATGCCGTTCTGCAGCAGCGTCGAGCGCGCTACGCCGAACTGCGGTAGCAGATTGCGCAACTCCATCTGGTGATAGCAGGGACAGGCGCGCGTCACCGCACTGCGTGTCCGTACCTCGACCTTACCCTCGTCCTGCAACCGGTACTGCGCCGGCTCGGCGGCCAGTGTCTTGCGCGCACCGATGTAGGCGTGCAACTGGGTGTCGCCCGTCACCGCCGGCGCCAGATGCGCCGCCAGGGCCGCGAACAGCGGCTTGTCCAGGTAGTTGAGCAGATCCCACGCCAGGATCGCATCGTAGGGATCATCCGGGTCCACCGGCACCAAGCGCGCCAGCTGCACGTCCAGAGGTGTGGGTTCGTCCTCGCCGCGCCGGCTCAGACGCAGCAGTTCCGCGCCGCAGTCGGCGATCTCGAGCTTGCAGTGCAGCTGCTGGAAGAAGGCGATATTGGAACTGATCGCCGGACCGAGGTCGAGCACATGACAGCGCGGCCGCTCGGCGCACTGCCCGACCAGGCTGGCGAGTAAGGGACTGTTGGTCAGCTCACCGGCGGGCGTGTCCGGTACCGGTGCGTTGCGTGTGCCAATGAGTTCCCTGGCGGCACTCGTCCACTGTCGTACGCGCCCGGCCTGCAGCAGGTTTGCGAATCGGGATACCACGGTGTCAGGACTTGGCGGTCTTGGTGGGGGCCACCGATACCTCGGCGACGGTGGCACCACGGGGCAACGTGCCGACACCCGCGTCGCCGCCCGTCTGGCGTTGCGGGCCCGGCTCCATTTCGATGCTGCCCTTGAACATGGCGCCGTCCTCGAGCGTGACGCGCGGCGCGACGATGTTTCCGCGCATGTTGCCGCTGCGGCGGATGATCACCTTCTCGGTGCCGACGATGTCGCCCTGCAGCTCACCCTCGACGACCACGCCCTTGGCATGGATATCGGCCTTGATACGGCCGTTGGTACCAATGGTGAGGTCGTTCTTCTCCAGATGAATGGTCCCTTCGACGCTGCCCTCGATGACGAGGTTCTCCTCACCGGTCAGCTCGCCCTTGATGCGGATCGAGGGCCCGATGGTCGCCGGCTCGGCATTGCTCATGCGCGTCGCGCGTGGCCGCGGGGCGGCTTCGACAGCGGCTGCAGCCGTGGTCTCCGGCTCCTCGCTGCCCCGGGTCCATTTACCGACGTTCTGCTTCACCTGATCGAACATATCCTTAGTCCTCCATGGATGCGCGATTCCCGCCACTACGGTTTTCGGTGGCGGTGGACGCCCCACTCTAGGCGCTGCAAGGACACGAAGTTGTGAAGGGCTTCACAAGTCGACCGGCGCTGTATTTCTGGCGCCGATGCGGCCAAGTGGAGGGAACCCAGGACGATGGTCGGCGGGCGTGCCCGACTGCCGGGCACCGGCCGGTCGCGGTCAGCGCGCGAAGCGGTAGTTGCGCACCAGCTCAGTCAGCCGCGGCATGAGTTCGGAATGTGGTTGCACATGGAAGATGTAGCGCGGCACCTTGCGGTCCGCCGAGTGCGCCATGAACGGCTCGCCCCAGAAGCTCAGCAGACCCTCGGCACGACCGCCGGGGCCGCCGTCGGCGATGATGACCGACACGGATTCATCGATGGTCGTCCAGATCGGCGGAAGTAGCTTGTCACGACCACTGCAGGCGGAGACCTTCGCCAGCACCTCGGTCTCCCACAGGCCCTGCTGGCTGGCGTCGAGGATGAATTGGATGGCGGTCACCTGTGGATTCTCGATGGCCGGGCGCAGCAAGACGTCGAACAGCGGCTGGGGGCGGAACATGGACAGGCAGACGTGGAACCAGGTCATCTCGCCGTGCGCGTGTGCAGCGAACCGCTCGCTGGCCGCCCGCAGCTGGGCGGGCCCGACCAGTTGCGCGTCCATCGGCTGCAGCTTGGCCTGGATACGGTGCAGGGTGCGGCCACTCTCTTCGATGGTCGCGTAGGCGTGTTCCATGGCACGCTCGCGGCGCAGGTCGCGGATGAACAGCAGTGCGATCATCACCACCGCGATGGTGACCATCACCGACGCATCGATGATGTGCAACATATGCAGCACGATCGCCGTGATCGCGGCGATGACACCGGCAATGGCGTCCCAGTCGAGGGCGAGGATCTGCTTGAGTTTCACGGACCGGATCCGGATGCCATGTCAGCGGTGGAATTCACCGGCGCGTTCGGGCTGATAGATGACCTCCACGATCCGTACCTTCATCAGGCCGCCGCCCGGCCGGGGCCACTCGATGTACGCACCCGTCGACAGGCCCAGCAGGGCGCTGCCGACCGGGGCCAGCACCGAGATACGTTCGGCACTGCCGTCCATGTCCTTGGGGTATACCAGGGTCAGGCAGAACTCCTCGCCCGATTCCAGGGCGAAGCGGACCGTACTGTTCATGGTCACCACGTCGGGTGGCACCTCCCGCGGCTCGACCACCTCGGCACGGTCGAGTTCCGTGCGCAGCTCGGTCTTGCCGGCAAAGGCGGTCGCCGGCATCGAATCCAGCAGCGCCTCCAGGCGGTCCAGGTCCTGCGACGACAAAATGATATTCGGCCTTTGTTCCACGGGTCTTCCTCGTCAATCAATCGAATTGTTGTATGCGGGGCGCCCGGGCTGCGGCGCGGCGATGTGCCGGCAGCGCCCCGCTGTGTCGGAGGGTTGCCTGTACACTATAGATCTTAAACAGTTTCGGCGAGATACAGAAGGGCGGCCGCGGGGGTACCGCCTTAGCGCCGCTGCCACTTCAGCTCGATCTCCACCTCCTCCCCGTCCCCGTCGCGCTGATATTCGAACTCGACGGTGGCGTCGGCCGGGACCCGGATGCGCCGTCCGGCGATCTGGATACCGAAGCCCCGCCCCGCCTCCAGCGCGTCTGCCAGCCGCCGCAGCTTGGCGGCCACCGCGGCGGCCGGATAGGATTTTTCGACCTCTATATCCATGTTGTCATCGTCGGTCATCGCATCTCTCCTGCGGGAAAAGGGGGTAGCGCGCAATCGACGCCGGCGCCACCCGGGATCGCTCCGCAACGGGCTTTCGCCTCACGTATCCATGACCAAGCGGTCGCGGCCGTCCTTCTTGGCCGTGTAGAGCAACGCGTCCGCCGCCCCGACGAGGTCTGCCGCGCTGTTCTGCGGCCCGGGTCGCAGGGTCGCCAGCCCAACGCTGACGGTCACGGTCGGATGGGTCGGCGACCGCGTGTTCGGGAT